>Ga0307406_10001015_pt1 | contig 15603 bp, 10 predicted proteins | sample 322Cmetagenome_3_FD_203706 | JGI IMG/M metagenome (GOLD analysis project Ga0307406, IMG submission 203706) | Maize rhizosphere microbial communities from greenhouse at UC Davis, California, United States - 322HYB-C-2 | ecosystem: Host-associated > Plants > Roots > Rhizosphere > Soil | place... | reverse complement strand
TTGACAAGAAGATTTCTCAGCGCAAATTACACGGAATTTGTTGTTGTTTCAAGCATCGCAACCTTTCCCTGCGATAGCTGTTACAACGCATTTACAAGGTGCATCATCTCAGTCCGCGGAGCAGCAACTCGGCGTTCGTCTTGGTCGCCTTCAGGTTCTTCAAAAGAGTATCGATGGCGTCGCCGATTGGCAGTTGGGCGAGCTGGCGGCGCACGTCCAGAATCTTCAGGAACTCGTCCGGGTGATACAGGCGCTCGTCATTCCGGGTGCCGCTCTGGGGGATGTGGATGGCCGGGAAGATACGCCGCTCGGCGAGTTCCCGGTCGAGCCGCACCTCCATGTTGCCGGTGCCCTTGAATTCTTCGAAAATCACATCGTCCATGCGGTTTTCCGTCTCGATCAGGGCGGTCGCCAGGATCGTCAGGCTGCCGCCTTCCTCCACATTCCGGGCATTTCCGAAGAATTTCCGCGATTTCTGCAGCGCCACCGGGCTGATACCACCGCTGCCGATCGGACCGCCTTGGTTGGCGGAATTATGGCCACGGGCCAAACGGGTCAGGCTGTCCAGCAGCAAGACCACGTCTTTCCCCTGCTCCACCAGACGGCGGGCACGCTCGATAACCAGATCCGCGACCTGCGCGTGGCGCCGGGGTGCCTCGTCGAAGGTGGAGGCGTATACCGTGGTACCCACGGTTTCCTCGAAGTCCGTGACTTCCTCAGGACGCTCGTCCAGCAGCACCACGATCAACTCGATTTCCGGATGATTCCGCCGGATTGCCTTGGCGATCTGCTTGAGCAAGATCGTCTTGCCACCGCGCGGCGGGGCCACAATCAGGCCGCGTTGGCCCTTGCCCAGCGGGGCGACGAGGTCCAGCACACGAACTCCCACCGCATCTGGCCCGTCCGCTTCGAGGACGATCCGACGGTCCGGGAAAAGCGGGGTGAGCTTGTCGAATTCCTTGGGGGTCTTGTATTCAGCGGCAGGGATACCCTCGATCTCGAGGATCTCGGTGGCGGAAAGATACTTGTCGCGGTCGCGCGGCGCGCGGATCCGGACTTTCACCCGGTTGCCGGCGCGCAAGGCGTGGTCGCGCAGCAGATGACCATTGATGTAAAGGTCATCCGGCGAGGTCCGGAAACTGCGGGCCGGGTCGCGGAGCATCGCGTAATTCTCCTTCGCCTGCTCGACGATTCCCTCGCCGATCAGCACCGCCCCTTCATTCGCGTAGAAGCTGAGCAACTCGAATACGAGCTGCGTCTTGGGCGCACCCGGGGTAATCCGCGCGGGCACGGCTTCTGCCATGGTCAGCAGCTCGCCGAGCGGCTTCAGGCGGAAGGCATTGATATCGATGGTCTGGGGCAAGGGTGCTGCTTCCTGGACCGCCGGTGCGGCGGCAGGGGTTTCAGGCAGGCTGGTATCGTCGCTCATGATGGCGTGGGATTGAAGGAAGCGCAGCCACTGCGCCTCGAGAACCGAGGGCGGTCCCTCGTTCCATAAAACATGGTCGGCCCTGCGCAGCTTTTCCTCCTGCGACATTTGCGCCGCGAAAATGGAAGCGATGGTGGCCTCGTCGAAGCCATTCCGCTCGCGGAGCCGCCGGTACCGGGTTTCGAGACCGGCCGCCACCAGAAGGTTTCCGTGCTGCCCGAAATCGAAAGCGTTCTCGAACAAGAGCGGAATGTCCGCCACGAACAGGGACGCCGGGAGTTTGCGGGCAACCGCCAAAGATTCAAGACATTCCTCCCGCACCCGGGGATGAACGATTCCCTCGAGGTCTCGCCGCGCCGCCGCATCGCCAAAAACGGCTTGGCGGAGCGCCGCCCGATCGACCGCGCCGGAGCCCCCGATCACGCCATCGCCAAAACGCGCGCGAACGCCGGAGATGACCACCGGATCACCGTCATACAAGCGATGCACGCAGGCATCCGCATCGAAGATCACCGCGCCGGGGCAAATTTTCCCCAGAACCCGGCAAGCGGTAGATTTCCCGCTGGCGATTCCCCCGCTGAGGCCGAAGACAAGCACGCCCGAGAGTGACGCCCGGAAAATGATTCGGGCAACGCTGAAATGAACTGGGGTCGGGGGACGGCCGGGAGAGGGCAGATCGTAGATGGAGCAGCCAAAGGCGCCTCCGCTCTTGGCTCGCGGCTCTGCCGCACGCCACTGGGAGCGCGAATGAAGAGACCGATGGTCGCGCGAGGCTCACTGGGAGCGCGGGATTCATCCCGCCCGAATGGTCCCTTACCGCCGGTAAAAACCGGCAAGTTATTCGGAGGCCTTAAGCGATCCCCTTCATCTTTCACCTCCGCCCAAGCTGTCGGAGACCCGGACTGCGCGCCGCCCCGCGTTCATCTCCAGTCTGACGCAACGCCAATTCCCGGTCCTGCATCGCCTCGCCGATGCTCCATAACACCCCCCGCAAACTGATGTTGCCCTTCGACAGCACCTTCTTCACGACATCGTAGCCACCATATCATTCGCCCGCATCCCGCAGCTTTGCCGGCATCTTCCCCGCCGATATCTCTTAACGGCTCGCTGGCACATCCCCGACCAATGCCTCGTGCGGCCGCTCCAAGTTGTCGAACCCGCGCCATTGCGAAAACTCCCGCCGGAAGTGCTTGAGCTCCCTCCGCCCCACGCCGGATGCCGGTGCCGTGCGGCAACGATCAATTCCTCCATCGCTGCCGGTGGCTTGCCGGGGCTCTCCACGGCTTGCGTGAACGATCCGGGAGGCTCTCGCCCGAACGATCCCGCGCCAGCTATTTGCAAGCCGTCGGCGGGCTGATGCCGAATCGCCGGGATAGCTCCCTGATGTTGGCCTCCTCCGCGGGCCAACGCCACGAACCCTCTTCTCAATTCCATCGCATCGCAGGTTTTCCAAGGCATGGCTCGCTCCTCACCGGAGGTGTAAACCATGTCCCCGAACACCTGTTAACGATGTCCCCGACCCGCACATGCCCGCGCTCCCAGCGGGCTACGCGATCCAGATGTTTTGCCATCCGCCACGCACAAAAAAAGCGGGCGGGGAAAATCCCCGCCCGCTTGGAAGCATTACTCGAATGAGTCGCTGATTACTGCGCAGGCGGCGGCGGAAGCACGTCACCAGTGGCACCACCCATGATCACGCCGGTGTCAGCACCTGCACTAGGGGTCTGAGGCACCGCGTCCACTCCGCGAAGCGGACGGCCGGTCGCATCGATGATCTGGGCAGTCACGAAGATGATCAGGTTGCTCTTGATCCGGTTCTCGGCGCGCGACTGGAACAGACGGCCAACGATCGGGATATCACCGAAGATCGGCACGCTGTCTTCCACCGTCTGCACGTCCTCGCGCATCAGGCCGCCAACTGCGACGGTGTAACCGTCATAGATGGTCAGCGCCGTGGTCACGCGGCGGGTCGAGAAGACCGGCATCTCGATACGGTTTTCCGTGATGGTCACCGTGGTCGGGTTGCCGAGGAAGTCGGTTGCGGGCGACTGGATCGGGCTGCCGTAGTTGACGAAGCCTTCGAACTCAACGATTTCCGGTGCGAAGCGGAGGTCGATCACGAAGTCATTGCCACCGATGGTCGGCTCGATTTCCAAGGTGATACCGGTGTTCCGGGTCTCGAAGGACGTCGGGGTGGCCGGGGTGACCGGGAAGGAGCTGGTTCCGCCGCCAATGCCGAGGCCGTTGTCGGAGAAGCTGCTGCCGATCGAGTTCGGAAGTTCCGGGGGCTCGTATTCGGTCGGGTAGATAAATTCGCGGATGATCTCGATCAGCGCCTTTTCACCGGAGCGAGCCGTGATGCTCGGAGCGGTCATGAGGTCGGTGCCCTTCTTCTGGGCCAGACCACGCATGATCATCTGCACCTGGCCATCCGAGAACAGACCCGTCAGGGCTGCGATACCGGGAGCCGGAGAGGCGCTGGTGTCGGAGCGGTCGGAGTTGTTCAGGATCGCGTCGATGCTGTTGCGATTGACAGCACCCAGACCGGAGCGGTTGCCCGCGGTCATGATGTTGCTCACGTCGGTGCTCGGATCCGCCGGGATGCCGGGGATGGTCACACCTGCGATTTCGCTGATGAAGTCGGCGTTGGTGCGGGACTGGCCGTTACCGACCGTGCCACCGCTGGCGAAGACTTGGTTGGCGGAAAGGCCGAACGGCGAGACGATCCAGTCGAAGCCGAGTTCGTCGGTGTTCTCCTGGGAGATTTCCACGAACTTGGTGGAGATCTTCACCTGCTTCGGAGCGTCGTTCACCACCGATTGGACCAACGACTCGATCATGTCGATGTTGGTCGGGGTGTTGCGCACCACCAGCTTGGAGCCGGTCAGGGTGGCGGAAGCTCCAGCGACTTCGGCAACGCCGCGGTCCTTGAGGATATCGCCGATCTTCGGACGAGCCTTCAGGGTTGCACCAGCCGTGCCACCACCGCCGTCGGCGAATGGGTCGGCAGCAGCGCCACCGCCAGCATCGTCTCCACCGCCGCCACCAAGGCGGGCGAGGAAGTCCGGCGGGACGTTGAAGGTGCGGTTGATCAGGTCTTCACCGGTCTCCGTGGCGGGCACGAGAGTCACGGCGTAATCGTCCACCTTGTAGCGCAGCTTTGTCTTTTCGCAGATGTAGCGAAGGACTTCCGAAAGCGGCACATTGCGAAGGCTCAGTTGGTCGATGCGGAGGGCACCCGGATCGGCAGTGGCACCGAGGCCTGCAGCAGCATCGGCTTCCAGGCCGGCATCGCCACCAGCAGCGGCGCGCGGCTTGCGGATCACGAAGTTGATGCCCTTCTTGCTCGGGTCGATCTCGGTGGTGTCGTACTCGGCGGCACGGACACGAAGGAAGTCGATGGCTTCTTCAACGGAGGTGTTGTCGAAGTCGATGACCGGGATGTTGATCGTGCGAAGCTTGGTGAAGATCGCAGTGGCACCGCTGGTCTGGACAGCTTCGCCCGTGTTGAGCAGGTCTTCGCTGACGAGCGGCGGCACGGCCAACTCCCAAGCGCGATCCACTTCAGCGAGAAGCTGGGCGCGGGTCTGGTCGTAGGCAGCGCGGTAGTAGTCCGCACGGGCTTGAGCGACCGACTCCATGCCGCGGCGAGCGGCCTTGTTATACGGGTCGAGACGGAGGACGTCTTCGTAAGTCTTGTGAGCGTCGTCGAACTTGCCGAGGTTGTAGTTGCCTTCAGCGATGTAGAGCTTGCGGCGAACTTCGTCGGTGTTCTCGGTATGCTGGTAGGTCAGCGCCGGATTGGTGCGGATCGGATCATCGAGATACTCGATCAGAGTCTTCGCCTGCGAATTGTTGGGATTCAGTGCGAGGACATCATTGGCGAGCACGCGGGCCTCTTCGTATTTGCCAACCTTGCGGTATTGCTCACCCAGGGCGGTGGAGCCATCGGCAAGAACTTGGATGAGGTAGGTCCGGCGATCCTGTACCATGGGTGCATCAGGCAGCACGTCCAGAGCGGCCTTATACTTGTCCACTGCCACCTTGTAGTCACCCTTGGCATACGCTTCACGACCTTCGTCGCGGAGCTTGTCCGACTGGGTGACCGCGTTCTGGCGACGGATCATTTCTTTCTGGGCGAGTCCGCTGTAGCTGCCGCCGGAGTATCCTTCCCCGGCGTTGGCGACTGTCAGCGTGACCGGCATCACAGCGGCCACTGCCATAAGAGCGGCGGCGGTGCTGCAGGTGCGATGCGTTGGCGTTTTTTGCATGGTTGGGGCTGTGTTCTGCCGGGCTAACCGGCGGTTGGGAAGCGCTATTTTCAAAAACAGTTTGATTTGTTGTTAAGGGGTGCCGCCCTTAGCAATTTCGAGGGTTTTGGTCTGTCCGTCAGCATCGGTGTACTCGACTTCGATGCCTTCAGGCGTAACTTTCTTAAGCAGGTAATTCTTCTCTGGAGCGTCCGGTGGAAGTGCGAACTTGGTCTTCTCTTCGACCTTGAATTCCTTACCTGCGAAGCCGATGGCGCGGAGGTCCAGAACGGCGGTCCGGTCATAGTAAGCCTTGGCAGCCAACTCGGCGTCGGGCAGGCCGGCTTGCGACTCGTACTTCTCGCCCTTCTTGTTCGGCTTGAGATCTTCGTAGAGACCAATCTTCACCTTCTGGGTCAGCTTCGTCTTTTCGCTGGTCACCTCGCGTTCCTCCATACCGGTGAACTTGAAGCGGTTCGCGAACGGGCCGTCCTTGAAGAAGACGCCGCCGACATCCAGCATCTCAACCGCGCTCACACGGTTTTGCAGCTTGGTCTTCTTGTCAGGCGGGACGCCGACAAACTTCGGTGCCCACTTGCCGCTCGATTCGAGACCGAACTGGACATACCACTGAATGGACTCATCCCTGAGATAAGCCAGCTTGTTGATGAGAGCCGGGATACTCGCCTTATCGACCGGATCGGTCTTCGCTTCGTATTCCTCCTTGTTCGTGAAGCCGTCGCCGTCGTCGTCGCGATCCGGGGAGTTTGCGAAGGTCATGTTGGCCCCGGTCTTAATCCACCATGGATTGGGTATCCCCTCGTGAACCGGTTTCATCTTTGGACTCATCGGGTCCACCGGGACGTTTGCATTGTTTTTGTCCGCGAACAGCGGGATGCCGACGAAGAGATCCACCGGGCGGTCATTGGCCTCCGCCTTTTCGATGTCACGATTGGAAGTGAGCGAGGAGACAGCCTTGGAAGTGGCAGGTGCCTCAGGCACCTCAATCTCTTTTCCCCCACTCGTGGGAGCCTCGCGGGCAAAGTCGGCCGCGACGGCGTTGGATTTCATGAAACCCATGGCGGCGAATCCGAGAGCGGCCACGCCGCCGACACCGAGCAGGATTTTTTCGAAGTTCTTAGGAAGCTTGGACATGGAAGTAACTGGGTTTATGGGGCTTTCGCTTCGAGAAACTGGATGATGTCGATCCGCAGGAAGACGTGGACCTTCTCGGATCCAAGAACCTGCTGGAGGATCACTCCGTCACCAGTCGCAGGGGCAGCCGCGGCAGGGGCCGCTGCGGGAGCAGCCGGAGTCGCACCACCAGCGGCAGGCGCGGCAGCTTCTTCACCCGGCAGCACGAAGCCACCTGCACCGCCGAAAGGATCGGCAGCAGGAGTGCCACCTTCCGGAGCAGCTTCGCCCTCCTTGTTCTCAAACGCGCCATCGGCGGCGGTCGGAGCCTTGAGTCGCTCGTTGATGACCCGCAACGAGCGCACCACGAAGTAGTGGCTCTGCGAGTCATCGAGAGAGGACAGGAACTTGCGAACCGAGTCCTCACTGCCGGTGAAGGAAATCTCAATTGGCAGAGCGCGGAACGACTTGCCCTTGGCATCGAAGGCCTTGTTATTCTCCTCCTCCAGTTGCGGACGGTAGATATTGAGCAATTTGGACGGCCCGGCCTTGGCCAGATTCGCCAGGAGTTCGCTGATCGCCTCAAGCTCGAAGGTCAGGATGCCGGTAGCTTCCTTCTTCGGCGGGGACGAAGTGTAGATCTCGTTGCCAAGGGAGAATTCAGCCGGCACTTCGGTCGGCTGCGGCTTCACCTCACTGAAGGCCTTCAGGGCGACCTCCTTGGCCTTCAGCAGATTGGCACTGAAGACATCGGGCTCCACATTCGGCGGAGTCGGCGCACGGAACTTGTCGAAGGCCTTCGTCAGATCGCCCACCGACTTTTCGTAGTCGGCGACGGCCTTCTTCTTGGCCTGCAAGTTCTGCTCGGTCGGATAGAGCTTTCCTTTGGTGATCGAGTCCACTGCATCCGCAGCGGCCGTGTATTCATCCTTGGCCTGGTTATAACTGCCACCGGCCTTGATGCCCCAAAAGATGAGGCCTGCGGCGGCGATGGCGGTGAAGCCGCCCAAGCCGGCGGCAAATTTGTTTTCCTGGATCCAACTCATGGTCGAGGCGGGTTAAAAAGGTTTTTTAAGGGATCAAGTTACTTGATTGGAACCTCGCGGGAGAGCGGGATCACGATTTCGAAGGGAGCTGCGAAATCCGACTCGACCGGATCGCTTTGCAGCACCTTCACGAGCTGGGCATTTTCCAATTCGACGGTCACCGGCTTTTTGGTCTTCTCGTCGATCTTCTCCGCCGTGAAGCGAAGGTGCTGTGGCTTCTCGCGAAGCTTCGCGATCATGCCGTAGATCACATTGCTCTTCTGCGGATTGTCTTCGCCACCGCGCCAGAATCCGCGCAGGCGGATGGCATTGGCGGTCGGGGTGATTTCAGGAGCAGCCGTCGGGGTCTTCGGCTTGGCACCCTTCGCGGCAGCAGGACCTTCCACCTTGATGTTCTCCAGCCCGGTGACGCCGTAGCCAAGGGAGTAGAACTCACCCTTCACCGTCGACTTCGACTTCTTGATCTCCTCTGGAGTGCCGAGTGGGTTGTAGTTGAATACCGGATCAAGATCGGTGATCCACACCGAGTCGCTGGCGAAGCCGTGTTGGATTTCCTGAACCAGCTCCGGCCAGAACGTGCGATCCGCCTCGGCATTGGTGTATTGGGTCGCGAGACCCACGAGCTGATCTTCCTTCTTGAACTGGGAAGCGATCGGATTCGAGACGCTCTCGAGCTGCTCCTTCTGCTCGGTCATCTTCTTCGCCTCGTCCGCGGCCTTGGATGCGGCCACGCTCGTAAGGCCCGCCCAAGCGGCGAGACCGACGAGGAAGGCGGCAGCAGCGCCGATGTAGAACGGCTTCTGCTTCTCGGCGAGGCGGGCGGCCTGAACCTTCGTCGGAACGAGGTCAATATTGACCGAGGACTTGCCGGTGGCGCGGAGGCCGAGGCCGATCAGTTCACCCATCAGGTGGGCTTCGCGACCGAGCTTGTCAGTATCGACACCCTTGCCAACGGTAACGGCAGCAACCGGATTGAAGAACTCGACCGGCAGGTGCAGCTTCTCTTCGAAGAACTCCTTGGTGTAAGGCAGATTCGCGCCACCACCGGCGAGGATGATGCGCTTCGGCGCATTGCCACCCTGCTGGCTGCGGTAGTAGTTCGTGGTACGGGCGATTTCCGCGGGAAGCTGGCCCAGCGCATTGCGGATGGTGGTGGCCAGCGCGGCAGTCGTTTCATCGAGCTGCTCGGTGTGGCCGCCGCCAAGCGCCACCAGACCACCGTGGGTCTTGTGGCCTTCGGCTTCGGCGAAGTTAACGCCGTATTCCTTGGCAATCGCAGAGGTGATCGAGACACCGCCCCGGTTGACGCTACGGGTGAAGAAGCGCTTGCCCTCGATATAGAGCAGGTCGGTCGACTTCGCACCGATGTCGATCAGCAGGACCGGCTCGGTGACGTTCGCATAGGCGGCGCGGAAGGCATTGTAGAGAGCCATCGGAGCCACATCCACCTCGGCGGTGGCGAGGCCGGTGCCGGTGACGGACTCATTGAGTTCATCGAGTGCTTCGGCGCGGATCGCGACGATCACCACTTCCTTCTCACCGGCGCTTTCCAGGATCTCGTAATCCCAGACGACTTCGTTGAGCGGGAAAGGAACGTGCTGCTGGGCCTCGAAGGTGACGAGCTGTTCGATATCGTCGTCACCAAGCGGTGGCAGCTTCACGAAGCGGGTGAAGACCGACTGGCCGGAGACCGCATAGCGGACCTTCGACTTGCCGGCCTTGAGGCGCTGGGTGAGTTGGCCGATCGCATATCCGATCTGAGCCGGACGAGTTGCTTCGGTGGCGGGATCGGCAAGAATCACTTCGCTGTCGAAGGCCTTGAGAACGAGACCGCCGGATTTCGACGGTTCGAACACGGCCATGCTCACGCGCTGGGAGCCGATGTTGAGGGCAATTGAGGACTGTGTGTCAGCCATGACGGGCTTTGGGAAAAAACGGGGTTTTTGCGTCTGAGAACGGGGACGCGGAAGAGATCAGCAGATTAGCGCTCCTTCTGGATCTCGGCGTAACGATCCCACCAGAGCATGGAGAACGGGGTCTCATCCTTGTTGAGGAGCGGGAACTTGTCGCTCTGGTCGGAAAGGCTGCCGGCATTCCACCAGCCGGCCTTCTGCTTGTCGGAGGCTTCGCCGACCTTCACACCATCGACCAGGACCTCGACGCCCACGGCCTTCACCGAGCTCTTGCCGGCCTTGTCCTTGCCGGTCAGGCGCTTCAGCGCGGACGGCGACATATAAACCGAGCTGAAGATTTCTTCGTCGATCGGGACGTTGATATGGTTGATCGTCTTGCTCAGCTTGATCACGCCCTTGGCATCGGGATTGTCCATCGCGATGTACCACTTGACGGTCACCTGATTGATGAAGCCGGCCTTCTTTTGGTCGGCGCTGGTGGCGGGAATCTTCATGCCCACTTCCACTTCCAGCCAATCCTTCGGCTTGAAGGCCTTTGCCTTGCCGGAATTGACTTCCGGCGACGGGATGTCGTCGAAAACGAGGGTGCCCAACTCGGCCTTGCCTTGGGCATGAACCGGAGCCGCGAGGAAAGTGAGAGCGGCGAGCGATGCGGCAACGGCGAGCGCCGGCCTACGGAACAGACTGTAGCGATGTTTCATGGTGGGCTTTCGGTTTTTGGAGAACTAGGGAATGCGTCCCGGGATTGACCAGAGAAATTCGCGCCGCCACTGAGAAAAATCCGTCAGGTATTTACATCGGAGACGCGGAGCATCGACCGCCGTGGTTGACAGGGATGCAAGCCCCCGTTTCTGCTCCCCCAGTGAGCCGTCCGCAAGTCATTCTGAGCCCCGCACAACCGCGGGTGGTGGGGAGTTTCGGAAATGCGGAAAGCCTAGCAGCCACCACCTATCAACAAGCCCTAACAGCCTGCGACCTGCTGGAGATCCGGCTGGACCTGTTGGAGACCCCGGAAACCCGCCCGTGGGCCCACCTGACCAGCATCCCGATGCTCTTCACCGCCCGCCGCGGCGACGAGGGCGGCAAGGGAGACCTGAGCGCCGCCCGGCGAAGCGAGCTGCTGGAGGCGGTGCTGGAGGAGGCATCCGTGGTGGACGTGGAACTGGAGTCCGCCGGAGAAATGGCCGGGATTTTGGAGAAAGCCGCTACCGCAGGCGTGCCGTGGGTCGCCTCGTGGCATGATTTCGAAGGCCGGGCCGACTCCTTCGGGAAGATCCCGGCCATGGCACAGCGGGCAGCGGCAAACGGGGCCGCGTGCTTCAAGGCGGCAATCCGCCTGCATGGCATGGATGACCTCGCAAAGCTCGCCAGCCTTCTCACCGGCACCCATCCCCTGCCCCTTTCGCTCATGGGCATGGGTCCGCTCGCTCCGGTCTCCCGATTGCTTTGCGCCCAGCACGGCTCGGTGCTGAATTACGGCTACATCGGCGACGCCCCCACCGCTCCCGGCCAATGGAGTGCGGCTCTTTTCAAGGAGGCGCTCGCAGCGTCGGCAACAGGTCTCATGTGATCCATAGGACCGACCTGTCAGCCCTATGGCTCGCCGCCAGAACCGCGGCCTCGGAATAGCCCGGCGGCTGGCATTTCAACGGCCTTGCGAGGCGTGGGTTGCCTCTCCTCGGATTTCCGGGTGGCGGATCTTTCCGCCAAGGTTTGCCGTCCACGCCATGGCACCCGCCGCAGCCAAAGCGAGCGCCGCCAGCCCCAGTGCCATGGCCAGGGGCGGCTCCTTGCCGCGATACAGTCCGAGCCCAGCCAGCGCCAGTAAACCCACCACCAGCGACGCCGCGAAGGCAACCTTCGCGGCATCTTCGTGCGGCTCAATCAATTGCTCGGTCACGCCCGGCAGCCGTTCGGCGATTTCCTCGGCCGGCTCGCCGGTGAGATACGCCGGGATCGCCAGCAATGCCACGATCACCAAGGCACCCATGCCCGCCTTCGTCAGCTCCTGGCTGCGCCGGACGATGCCGTAGGCGAGCAGGCACACCGCGAACCCCATGCCGACGACAGGAAGATGGTTCAGCATTAAATGAAGATGAACTGGATCCATGGCACTACGGCTTTCCCACCGCTAGCCATAACTCTCGCTTACGCCGCTCCGATCCGCACTGCACATTTTAGCAAAGCCCGAGCCCGTCTTGCTGCCTCAGGGCGGCGGCGACCCTGCCAACTCATGGCCGCACCTTCGGCGCTGAAGACCTACGTCGGCCCTATTGCACAATCTCCACCGGTGCCTTCGGCAAGGCATCCAGGAACAAGCGCCCGTAGCGCTTCGTCAGGATCCGGTTGTCCAGAATACTCACCAGCCCGCTGTCCTTCGCCGTGCGGATCAGGCGACCGACGCCTTGCCGCAGCTTGAGGATCGCCTCCGGCACCGAGTAATCCATGAAGGGATTCCCACCCTCAGCCTCAAGGGCTTCCAAGCGAGACTGAGTCAGCGGATGATCCGGCACCGCGAAGGGCAGCCGCGTCACCACCACATTCGAAAGCGCCTCCCCCGGCACGTCGACCCCGGTCCAAAAGCTGTCCGTGCCAAAGAGCACGCTGTGCACGTCGCGGCGGAATTCCTCGACCATCCGATGCCGCGGCATGCCATCCCCTTGCACTAACAGTCGCCATCCGCGATCCTCGAAGTGACGCTTTAACTTCTCCGCCGCATCGCGCATGGTGCGGTAGCTGGTGAAGAGCACGAAGGCCTTGCCCTCACTCGCCTCGACCGCGGCGCGGATCGCCTCAACCATTGCCTTCCCATACTGCGGGCTGGTCGGCTCCGGCATGTTCTTCCAAATGCGGATTTTCATCTGCCGCTGGAAATCGAAAGGGCTGCCGATGCACAGCGGCGGCACGTCCTCCGCGCCGACCCGGCCGCGGAACCACCCGAGCAGCGGATCCCCCACCCCGAGCGTCGCACTGGTCATGATGCAGCTCTTGCCCTCGCCAAAGAGCAGCGAGCGCAGCCGGTCCGCCACATGGATCGGCGCGGCGTGGAGGGAAAACAGGCTCTCGTCCCGGCCCGACTTCTCGACCCAGTGGACCATGTCGTCGCTGCTCTGATCGAGGAAACAGCCGATCGCCCCGTGGGCCTCCCGCAGCTTCCGCGAGGCGTCCTGGAGTTCAGCTTTGGTCGTCTCGCTATCGACATCCGCGGCCAGCGCGTCGATCTCCTGCCATAGCTTCCGCAGCGGCTCGGCGGCGCGGTTTGGCACCAGTTCCGGCTCGCGGACGCGCCATTCTTTCGAATACTGGCCGAAGGTCGCTGCGTGGCCCAGGTCGCTGAAAAACTCGTCCGCCGCCTTGAGCGCCTCCTCCACGGCGAACAGCACCGAGGACTTCCGGAACGACCGCAACGTGCCCTTCTTCGTCCGTGGATTGTAGAGCCGCTGGAGGTCAAAGCGCATCCCCGCCTGGCTCACGCGCAGGCCCAGCTGCACCGCCGCCACCTGCTCCAGCGTGTGCGCCTCATCCAGCACCACGAAGTCATTCGGAAACAGGAAACCGGACGGCTTCTCCTGCTCCAGATTGTCGCCGGTATCGAGCAGCGCGAAGAACAGCGTGTGGTTCACCACCACCAGCTTCGCGTCCGCCGCGGCCTTGCGCGCCTCTTGGTAAAAGCAATTCCCCCGCGGTCCGCAGTAGCGCGCGGTGCAGACGTGCGGCTCGGAGCAAACCTGCAGCCACACCTTCATCGAGGGCTGGAATTCCAGGTCGCTCAGCGTGCCATCCTGCGTCGCCTCCGCCCAACGGCGGATCTGCTCCAGCTCCTCGTTCTCGGTGGAGGTGAAAAGGTCGCCGGATTGCTCGAAGGCCCGCTTCAGCCGCGCCGGGCACAGGTAATTCTGCCGGCCCTTCAGCAACACCGCCGGCAGTTCGTGGCCCAGCAGCTTGCGGACGATTGGGATGTCCTTCCGCACCAGCTGCTCCTGCAGGTTGATCGTATGGGTGGAAATGATCGCTTTCCGCCCGCTCTGGAGCGCGTAGCGCGCCGCAGGAATGAGGTACGCCAGCGATTTCCCGACCCCCGTGCCCGCCTCGGCGACGAGGCAACGCTTCTCGATCAGCGCCTGCGCCACCGCCATCGCGAGCTGCTGCTGCTCCGGCCGGAACTCAAAGTCGCGGGACTTTGCGAGGCTACCCTCGTTGGAAAAGGCCAGCCCGATCTCCTCGACGAAGGCGTCGGGCAGCGGCTGTCCCTCGAGGGTGGAAATCATGCGGACGGCATTGCGCCGGGACGAGGCCGGAAAGCCAAGCGCCGAATCCCCGAAAGGCGAGACCATCGTTGACCCCTGCCGAACCGAAATCCATCAAGTGTCAGGCCGACGGTGATGTGCATGCACAGACATGAAAATGAAGACTAAGGTAAAGTTCCTCCTGATTCTGGTCGCGTTCTCCCTTTTTGGCTTTGGCTTTTTCGCCCTTGCGAATGGGCACTTGGCCAGCAATCCGCTCACGGGAAATACCACAGGGGTAAGAATCACGGATCTGGCGGCCAAGGCGTTCGGGTGGCTGTGGCTTGTAAGCGTCGGCTTGACGATGCTGGTTGAGGCTTGGTGGGCATTTCAGCTCCGGGAAAAACTCGGAAGCACCCGCTTCTTCGTGGTGTTGTTGCTTCTGGCCTGTGTTTCGATTTTTGCGATCTACCTGAACTATTTCCTTCTGTTGAAGCCGGCTGATCGTGATTTCGGTGACGATTAGAGCCGGTATGAAATGCCTTCTCACCGCGAATTCTAATCGGCGTCACCCGTCTCCGCTGCCGTCTTGACGTCCTTCCGGAAAACAAGTCCTCGACCCAGACCACCCCTTCCCCGTCACCCCAAACCGGCGGCCTTTACAAACGACCGTTCCACCGCATGCTCCCGGCCACGCCGTCGTTCCCATGCCGCGCATTCTCGTACCCCTGCTCCTTGCCCTCGCCGGTGCCCTGCTTGCCCTGAAAATCGGGCCGATCGAGCAGGCTGCCGTTCAAGAGCAGCTCGATAGCTTCCCTGACGTCCAAGCGAAGGCTCACCTGCTGCGGCCGGTCATCGCCGTGCTCCTGTGCTTCCTGCCGGCGATCGGCGGGATCCTTTACTACATGGGCGACACCCTCGCCCGCTACGTCAGCCGCCAATTCGTCGCGATTTTCATGATCTGCCTCGTCGGCCTCTACGCCGTCTGGCTGATGGCCGATCTCGGCGACAACATCAACGACCTGAAGGACAGCAGGGACGCCGTCGGCTACGCCATCCAGCTCTACGTGGCCCGCCTGCCGGAGGTGATCGTCACCCTGCTGCCCTACGCGCTGCTGCTTTCCATTCTCTACTGCCTCGGCCGCCTGTCCCGTTCGCGGGAAATCGTGGCGATGATCCAGACCGGTCGCGGGCTCACCCGGCTGACGCTGCCGTTCTTCGTCGGCGGGGCTCTGGCCGCCTTGCTCTGTGCCGGCCTCAATTACCAATGGGCACCCGCCGCCGTCGCCGCGGAAAACGCCATCCTCCGCAAGGCCAAGGGCCAGGAAGGCGTCGCCGAACCGAACATCCGCTACCGCAACTTCGAAGATCGCCGGCTGTGGATGATCGGCTCCTTCCCGCCCGACTATAACAAGGGCGCGCCACTACGCCGGGTGACGGTCATTCAGGAAAACCCGGATGGCACCTTGGCAAACATCCTTTCCGCCAAGACCGCCTCGTGGTCCCCCCTGACCCGCAATTGGACTTTCACCGACCCGCAGATCGCCGACTGCACCCCCGGCAAAGCCCCCGACGGGGAATCGCCCGACTTCGTCAAGGACCAGC
>Ga0307406_10001014_pt1 | contig 15610 bp, 8 predicted proteins | sample 322Cmetagenome_3_FD_203706 | JGI IMG/M metagenome (GOLD analysis project Ga0307406, IMG submission 203706) | Maize rhizosphere microbial communities from greenhouse at UC Davis, California, United States - 322HYB-C-2 | ecosystem: Host-associated > Plants > Roots > Rhizosphere > Soil | place... | reverse complement strand
GGTTTGACGTCGAATTGGTAACTGGTGTTCAGCGCCACCGCCGAGGTCACCGAGGACACCTTGGTGCCCGCTGTCGGTGCGGTGTTGGAGGTCACCGTCGACTCGTCCCAGGAGTTCGATGCCACCCCGTACACATCGCCGCCGTAGGCGGATTTGTCGCCGGTGTCGCTGCCGATGGTGAGCTGCAGTTTGGCGCTGGAGACCGCGCATCCCGATGGCAGATCGACGTTGAACTTCAGCAGCGCACGGTTGATCGGGCTGTTGTCGACGGTGAGCCGGCTGCCGCTGCCGAAGTTGGCCGTGGGCTGGGAGGAGTCCACCATCGCGTCATCGGTCGGAGTGAACGTCAGCGTTCCGCCGCCACTCGGCGTGGTCACCGAGACACTGGCCTTCGACGACTCGTTCCCGGCCGCATCCACCGCACTCACCTGGTAGGTGTACGCAGTGCCAGGTACAGCCGTGTCATCGGAATAGGTCGTCGGTGGATTCGGGTCCGGCTGCGTCGGGCCTGCCAGTAGCGTGCCGTTGCGGTAGACGTTGTAGCCCACGACGCCCACGTTGTCGCTGCTCGCGCTCCACGAGAGGTTGACCTGACTGCTGCTCGCAGCGGCTGCGCTCAGGTTCCCTGGCTTGGACGGTGCGGTCCCGTCGGGCGCGCCGGTGGTAGACGCCGTCACGGGCGCCGATGCCGGTGAGACGTTGCCGGCCGCGTCGATCGCCACAACCTCGTAGCTGTAGCTGGTGTCTGGAGTAACGGTGGTATCGGCATAGGAGGTGTCGGGCACCTCGGCAATCTGTACGCCGTCGCGGAATACCCGGTATCCAGTGACACCCACGTTGTCGGTGGCGCCGCTCCAGTTAAGGGTGATCTTCGAAGTGCTGGTCACTGTCGCCGCGAGATCCGGCGCAGTGGGCGGTGTGCTGTCCGGCTCAGAGCTGGGGAAGTTGTAGGTCTGGACGTCGAGCGTACGGCCCATCTCATCGGTCGGTGTGACCGTTACCTGGCGGCCATCGACGCTCACCTTGGTGAAGCCATACACCTGATCAGCGCTGAGGCCCGCGGGAGCTGCACCGCAGTGGGATCCGCTGCCGCCCACGGCGTACAAGTCCCAGCTGCTGCAGCCGCTCAAGCTGACTAGCGACGCGCCGGCATTGCCCATTACATAGCTCACGAGGCCCGCGGAGTCCGCGGCGTTGCGCTCATAAACGTGTGCATGTCCGTTGAAGGCGATTGCGACGTTGTTTGCATCCAACAGGCCCTGCAGCGTGTCAGTCCCGCCCTGCAGGTACGTGTCGGACGTCGTGGCATCCGCGCGGAGCGGGTAGTGCCAGAACGCGAACTTGAGCGCGTTCGGGTGGGCTTCGAGATCGGCCTTCAGCCATTGGTACTGCTCGGAGCTCGGCTTAAAGTGCGCCTCGTAGTCGTTCTTGTACGCTGAGCCGGTCCCGACATTCTGGTGGTCCCAGGATGCTGTCAAGATGTAGAACCTCGCCTTACCGGCGTCGAAGGCGTACCACATGCTCGGGTAGTTCTTTGACGTCGAGCCGTTGATTGATGGGTAGCTCTCCATCTTGTACTTGCCGCCCGAAGTCGCCGCGGCATTGGCCTCCGGCCAATTGAGGACCTGTACGTCCCCATTACTGAATCCGTGGTTGCCCGTCACATTGAAGACTGGTACCGAACGGCCGGGCACAGCCCAGAAGGTCGGCCCGAAAATCGTGCTCTGGTCGGCACCGGTCTGCTGCAGGTCGCCGTACTCCTTCTGGCCCCCGTTCGGGTAAGCCGTATCGCCAGTCATGACAGCAAAGCGGGACCCACTCTTGGCCATCTGGCTTAGAACGTTGGTCTGGTGTGTATTTACACCGCTTGAGTTGACCTGACCCCAGTCGCCGAAAACGGCGAAAGAGAACGGCTGGCTTGAGCCGGCTTCGACCTGAGAAGTAAATCTAGGACTCGAGTCTGTTCCCAACAGGTCGACGGTGCCGAGCTTCGGGCGGTAGCAGTATTCAGTGTCGGGTGTGACCGGGATCGTCGCTTTCCACTGGTACTCAGGCTTGCTAACCACAGTGATGTCGGTCTTGGTGGCTGCCGTGGTATTCGCATCGCAGTTTCCGACCGGGCCCCAACTGAGGCTGCCGGTGCTTGCCCCGGTCCGATCCGTGGCCCAGTTAACGGTGATCGACGATTGGATCGAGTCGGTGAGATAGGGGTAACGAGTCAGCATGTCGTTGGTCGCCGCCACGGCTGAACCTGGCGTAATACTGATCCCCAACATGGTCATGGCCAGGAAAACGACAAACTGGAGTCGCCAGACCGTCTTTTGCATGAACCAATTCCCATCTTGGTTTCAATACTCGGAATTTCAGTGGCTGACGGCCACCGAACCACTTGATATGCGCTATTTGCTTGCCCTGCCGGATTGCCGGCATTTCGCCGGTCGAATGCTAATGCGAGCTCTCGGCGCCATGGCTAAATTCGCGAGCGCGCTGCAGAAATGTGCGAGATCAGTGACAACCGGTGCCGGAGCTTCTCAAAGCGGTCACAAGAAAGTTATGAAACTGTCGCTTTCGCGGCCTAACGGATGCGCAGCTGCGATTTAGATAACGATTGTCGATGCCGGTGATTCGGCTCACCGGGAAGTAGGCATCCAGACCCCAACGAGCGCGCCCGTCTCGACGTTCGACCAGTCACCCTCAAACTCCAGTTGGGCCAGGGCAGCGGCGGGAAACCGACTCTGGATCGCATTGACTGCCTCAGGCGTAGAAGTCGCCGGATCGGTCAGCTCGTGCACCACGCCAGGTGTGCCGGGCGCATGTCCAACCAGCATGGCGACGTGGCAGTCTCTGGGAAGCTCGCGCACGGCGTCGATCAACGCGTCGCCACCGGCGTTGTAGAAACGGTCAGCAATCTCTACCCGATCCGGATCGAGTTGATCACCGAGCTTGAGCAACTCAAAGGTCTGCCGCGCGCGTACTGCGCTTGAGCACAGCACCGTATCGATCACAATGCCCTGCTCTCGGACGTACTCACCCACCTGCTGGGCATCGCGTTCTCCAGTAGGAGTCAGCCGTCGCTCGCTATCCCGGCTGCCGGGCCGGCTGTCCTCGGTCTGGGCATGGCGAAGTACTAGCAGAGTGCGCCGCTGGTCCATCGCTGAAGCATAAGATCTCTGCCGGCCTAGGCGATTCGATCCGCACGGTCCAGGAGCAGGGCGCGTTCGCGCTCGTTCTGGGTCATCGTTGCCGCGCGGGCGAATTCGGCCTTCGCCTCGTCTAGCCGCCCGAGTTTCTCCAGCAGATCGCCGCGCACGCTGGGCAACAGGTGATAGCCGTGCAGTGCGGGCAGGTCGGCCAGTTGATCAAGCAAGGTCAGTCCGGCCTCTGGCCCGTACGCCATTCCCAGAGCCACTGCGCGGTTGACCTCCACCACCGGTGAACCTGTGAGGCGGGCGAGTTGTTCATACAGCTGGGCGATGCGTACCCAATCGGTGGCTTCCGCGGTATCAGCACGGGCATGTTGCGCCGCAATCGCGGCCTGGAGCGCGTACGGACCAAGCTCGGTGCCAAGCGCGTGCGCCCGATCCAACGCGATGAAGCCGCGCGCAATGTGTACCGGATCCCATTGGGAACGATCCTGATCAAGCAGCAAGATCGGCGAGCCATCCTCGGCGACGCGTACTGTCAGACGGGACGTCTGGAGCTCCATGAGCGCGCAGAGACCATGAACTTCGCTCTCCCGCGGAGCCAGCGCGGCCATCATCCGCCCCAACCGAAGTGCCTCGTCACACAGTGTGGGCCGCATCCACTCATTGCCAGCAGTCGCTGAGTAACCCTCGTTGTAGAGCAGATAAATCACGCTCAGCACCGTCGTCAATCGCTCGGTCCGTTCAGCCTCGCTGGGTTCCTCCAACGCGGCACGGGCTTCGGCCAGCGTCCGTTTGGCTCGAACCACCCGTTGCGCAACCGTGGTCTCCGTCGTCAGGTACGCGCGCGCAATCTCCCGAGTGGTCAGACCGCCCACGAGCTTGAGAGTCAACGTGCACTGCGCCTCCGGGGTGAGAACCGGATGGCAGCAGATGAACATCAGCCGCAGCACGTCGTCTTCCACATGATCAACGGCCGCTAGGAAGTTCTCTTCAGACACGTGACTTCCTTGCGTATAAGCGATTGCAGCATAGATCTGATCACGCCGGTCGCGCCGCCGGAATTGATCAACTGCCCGGCGCTTGGCCGTTGTCATGAGCCAAGCGCCGGGGTTGTCGGGGACGCCGTCGGTTGGCCACTGCGCCAATGCTGCGACCAGTGCATCCTGAGCCAGGTCTTCGGCGAGCCCGACGTCTCGTACGATCCGGGTCAGCCCGGCGATGAGCCTCGTCGATTCCAGACGCCAGACCGCCTCGATGGTCTCCTGGGTGGTCGGATCTGTCACGGGTTCGATCAGATCACGACTCGCTCAGCTGCCGTACCTCGCAGCTGCCTTCCCAGCCCGGCCAATGATCTTTGTGGATTTGCATCAACCGCCGCGCCAACTCGATGGCCTCGGCCTTGCTGCGGACCTCCAGCACCGCGTACCCGCCGACCAGTTCCTTTGCCTCGGTGAACGGGCCGTCGACCGCCTTGATGGTGCCATTGGCAAGCGACACGATCGCGCCCGCCGAACTTGGCAGTAAGCCGCCTTGATCAACTAGAACGCCGCTTCGCGCGCCCTCCGCCGAGAACTCGCCCATCGCCTGGAACAGCTCCGGTGGTGGCGGGCCGGTCGGCAGGGCCTCGTCGAACTTCACCATCGTCATAAACCGCATGGCTCTACTCCTTACTTATATGGACCGAATCGTGGTGACCGGTCTTCACCCTCGCGTCGCCCGGCCCTGCCTTATCTCGACATGCCTCACCGAGATTTCCGCGGAACTTTTTTCTAGCAGCGATGTCGAGAACACCCTTCCGCAGTCGACGCACGGGCAAAGACACCTACAAATTAAGGAGCTTGTTCACCATGACCACGACCGAGACGCAGAGCCGGACTGACACCACCGCCCGCGCCATGCTCACCTGCGGATTGATCGCCGGACCGCTCTTTGTAACGATCATCATTGTCCAGATACTGACTCGGGACGGCTTCGACCTGCGTCGGCATCCCATCAGCTTGCTGTCGGTGGGCGATCACGGCTGGATTCAAGTGACCAACTTCGTTCTTGCCGGCGTGCTGAGCATCGTCTTCAGCATTGGCGTTGCCCGTGTGCTCATTGATGGTCCTGGCAGCCGCTGGGCTCCCCGACTCTTCGCGCTGTTCGGCGTCGGACTGGTGATCGGCGGAATCTTCAGAGCCGACCCGGCGCTCGGCTTCCCAGTTGGCGCACCCGAAGGCTACCCGGAGCACATTACGACGCATGGAATGATCCACGCTTTCGCCCCTCCGCTGTCTTTCCTCTCACTGATCGCCGCCTGCCTGGTCATCGCACGCCGCTTTGCTTCCGAAGGACTGCGCCGCACCGCCCTCATCACCCGGATTGTTGCAGCGGTGTGTTTCGTGCTCAGCGTGCCGGTTGGTCCAGGATTCAGCATCCGGCTGTTCCTAGGCGTGGCCCTGGCGTTTGCTTGGCTCGCCTGGTACGCCCTCTATCTGCTCCGTCAGATCAAGGCTTGATCACCTCCACTTCTGTCGACGATGGAGCGAACGTCAATTTTCACTTTGGGCTGCCGCGATCTCACCCAGGCCCTATGCTGCCGCAGCAGGCCTGCTTCGGCGCCCGACTCGGCGCTTCGTCGGCACTGGCCTGACGAATCTTTGTCGGGGGGCAATCATGGTTCGAAACCATTCTGGTGACGGCAAAAAACGCATGCGCCGGCTCGTGCGCGCCGCAGCGACCGAGCAGCGGCCCACACGCCGGTGCCGCAGGTCGCCGGGCCTCCTGCTAAGTCTGGTGCTGGTGTTGGCTACTGGCATTTTGGGTGCGGCTATTCCCTCGGCGGCTCAGGCCGCCACCCTGCCAGCCGGATTCGCGGAGTCGATTGTCTTCAGCGGCCTGACGAATCCAACGGCTGTCCGGTTCGCCAAGGATGGGCGCGTCTTCGTCGCCGAGAAACGCGGTGTTATCAAAGTGTTCACCTCGCTGACCGACACCACGCCCGATGTCTTCGCCGATCTCAACGCCAACGTGTACAACTTCTGGGACCGCGGCCTCCTGGGCATGACCCTCGCCCCGAACTTCCCGACTGACCCATACGTATACGTGCTCTACACCTATGATCACGAATTAGGCTCGACGGCTGCCGCCCCACGATGGGGAACCCAAGGTGTGTACTCAGATCCGTGTCCGACCCCACCCGGCGCCACCGGTGACGGTTGCCTAGCAAGCGGCCGGTTGTCCAGACTGCAGGCGGCTGGCAACTTCATGACTGGCAACGAGCAGGTGCTCGTCGAGGATTGGTGTCAGCAATATCCCAGCCACTCGATCGGCACCGTGGATTTCGGTGAGGATGGGAAGCTGTACGCCAGCGGTGGAGACGGCGCCAGCTTTAATTTCGCGGACTGGGGGCAGGACGGCACGCCGCTCAACCCGTGCGGAGACCCGCCCGGTGGCGTCGGCGCCACGCTTAGCCCGCCGACCGCTGAGGGTGGCGCGCTGCGCAGCCAGGACCTGCGCACCACAGCTGATCCGGTCACCCTCGATGGCGCGATCATCCGGGTGGATCCGACCACGGGCGCTGGGCTTCCAGACAACCCGTTGGCCGCATCCACCGATGCCAATGCCCGGCGCATCATTGCCTACGGCATGCGGAACCCCTTCCGCTTCACCCCGCGACCGAACACCGACGAGCTATGGGTGGGAGACGTCGGCTGGAACGACTGGGAAGAGATCAACAAGCTGACGGTGGGTCAGGGGTTGAAGAACTTCGGCTGGCCGTGCTACGAGGGTGCCGGCCGCCAGGCCGGCTATGACGCCGCCAACCTGAGCATCTGCGAGACCCTTTACGGAAGCCCCGGCGCGGTCACGGCGCCGTACCACACGTATCACCACAGCGCCCGGGTAGTGCCAAACGAGACGTGTCCCACTGGAAGTTCCTCCATCGCCGGCCTGGAGTTCGAGTTCGCAGCGGCACAAAACTCATACCCAGCTGAGTACGACGGCGCCCTATTCTTTGCCGACTACTCCCGAGACTGCATCTGGGTGATGGAGAAGGGGGCAGACGGGCAACCGGCGCCAGGGCTGATCCGCACATTTGTCGCCGGCGCGGCGAACCCCGTCAACCTCGAGAACGGGCCCGGCGGCGACCTCTTCTACGTGGACTTCGACGGCGGCACGATCCGCCGCATTACCTACGCGAGCGCGAACCATCCGCCGGTGGCCGTGGCCGCCGCCAACCCTACGACAGGTGCGGCTCCTCTTACAGTGGCCTTCGACGGCACGGGTTCGAGCGACGCAGACGACGACTCACTGTCCTACGCCTGGGACCTGGACGGGGACGGTGCCTACGACGACTCGACGGCGACGCAGCCCAGCTATACCTACACCACCGCAGGCAGCTACACGGCGTCCCTGCGAGTAACCGACAGCGTGGGTGCCTCAGACACCGACTCGGTCACTATCACGGTCGGCAACACCCCGCCGACCGCCGTCATCAACACGCCCCCGGCCGGCACCACCTGGAAGGTTGGCGACGTGATCAACTTCTCCGGGTCAGCGACCGATGCCCAAGACGGCACATTGCCGGCGTCGAAGCTGTCCTGGGAGCTAGTCATTCAGCACTGCCCATCCAACTGTCATTCTCATACGATTCAGAGCTTCAACGGTGTGGCAAGCGGATCCTTCACTGCGCCGGACCATGAGTACCCGTCGTATCTCGAGCTGAAGCTGACGGCGACAGACTCCGGTGGTCTCACCGATACCAAGACCCTGCGTCTGGATCCGAAGACTGTGGTCCTGACGTTCCAGACCAATCCCGGTGCGTTGCAGCTGGCTGTAAACGGCACTCAGGCCAAGTCGTCGTTCACCCATACGGTGATCATTGGCTCAGCTAACACCATCAGCGCTGTGTCGCCGCAGACCAAGGGCCCGAAGACGTACACCTTTAGTTCCTGGTCCGACGGCGGGGCCCAGACCCATACCATCGTCGCTCCGGCTTCGGCGGCAACCTACACCGCACGATTCAAGTAAAGCGGCTGCCGTGCCCTGCCAGCCGCGCTGTTGTAGCGACGGTCCGGCTGGCGGGCCACGATCAGCAATTAGTCGTGTTGCCGCGCCCCGATTTAGTAACGGCATGCTCCGCTGGTTTCAGTTGCGCGGCTCAGATAGGAAAGCGTCCCTGGCGCAGAGACGGAGCCACGGTTCGCCGAACGTTGCGGGATGGTTGTGGATCGGCAGCCTGAGGATCGGATCGCAACATCCGCATCAGCGACACTTGGCCGCGCCACCGTCCCGAAAGGTGCTGTCCTTCACCGGCACGAACTCCCAGTCATAGCTGCCGGGCTTCAGCGTCATGGCTAAGATGCCGAAGCTCGTGTCATCGCGCACTACCTCGCCGACCATCGGGGGCTTCTTGAACTTGATATGATTCCTGCCCCCTGTTCCGACGACGAACTGCTGGATGCCTTGCGGGTCAGGGTTCGGCGTTTCGGTGATCGACTCTGAGTTTTGCCTTGTATCCCTCGGCGCATCCATGTGTCCGATGAACTCGAAGCGCTCGTAGACATGGTTGTGGGCGCTGAGGACGACATCGACCTTCGCGGCAACCAGTGCATTCCAGATATCTGCCATTTGGCGCGCGGGCCCATGCTGGCCAGATGTAAATCGAGGTTCATGCCAGTAGGCAAGGGTGCAGGCGTTCTTGTTAGCAGCAAGGTCCGCCTGCAGCCAGCGGTACTGCTCACTGCCGGGATTACAGCCCCCCACAGATTCGAGCCCGCGTCCAGCGCGGCACTGGGAATTCAGTGCGATCAGGTGCCAGCCGCCAACGTCAAAGGAGTACCACCCCTTCTCTCCGGCAGCCGCGCCGAAATAGTCGAAGTAGCCTGAGGCGTCGCTCCCCCCGCATTCACCGCCGTACTCGTGGTTCCCCACTGCCGGACGGGAGACTGACTTGAACTGGCCCCAAGTGGCAGAGTAGGCGCGCTGGAATTCCGCAGCATCGCCGCACTCATATTGCACGTCACCTAGGGGTAGCACTGTTGTCGGCGCCCGTTCACGAAGCACCTCCGCGGTCGCAGACTCAGCACAAGACCGAGGAGGTCGCGAGTCGGCTGGTTCGCCGGTGTCCTTGACCGGGAGTCGCTCCGCTCGCTCCTGCACACGGCGTTGCATCGCAGGTGAGCAGACAATATCCCCGGCAGCGGCGATGACGTATGACCTCTCGTCGGGCCGCCGATCCGTTGTGGCCGCACCCGTTACATACGCTCGCAGTGGCGGGATGGTGACCAGAGCGACAGCGATGGCCCCCAGCACGCTAACGGCGATGAGAGTCCGCCGGATGCGTCGACTCACAGAGGGGGAAGATGTCATCGGGTTCCTAATCTGCGGGCTAGTCGAAGGCCAAGGTGCGCTTGGCGATCTTGGCCTTTGTACTGACCGACGCTGCCGGTCAGTAAAGGATAAGAGCATTGACGCGTCGCCGAGCATGACAGACAGAAACCGACGCCGGCCCGTCCTAGAGGCGCCGCCTCCTACCTGAGCTCGAGACGGAAGCAGCTGGCTTGGGCCGCAAGCGGTGCCGGCCGACGCAGCTGTTCACACAATGCGTTTCTGGGCGGACTGAGGTCTCATCCCGTCCGGCCCTTACTCCGACTAGATGAAGTTCATGCACCTCTCGCGCAACTTTCTCATGCCGGTAGACAGAATCTGCAACAAGATGCTGCTGCAGGTGCTACGGTCCTTACCCGAACGGTGGCCTTCCCCAGAAGAATCCGCAGAATATATAGAAGGAGTCAGGATGTCGGGGGTTCTACGGCGCGGCGTTGTTCTGACGGCTACATTCCTATTAGGTCCTACGCTGGTGACAGCTGGATTGCTACTCACTACCAACAGCGCCTCTGCAGCAACGCCGGTGACAGTGGTGGCAAGCGCGGACAGCTACGTCGACGCAGGTGCGCAGGCGGCAAATTTCGGCACCGCCACCGCGTTGCGGGTGGATGGCGACCCAGAGAAGGTCGCCTATCTGAAATTCAACATCCCCAGCGGAACGGCGCTGACTGGAAGCGTCGTCAAACTGAGATTCTTTGCTGAGACATCACACACGGCCGGTGTCACGAGTTACAGCGTCGCGAACGCTTGGACCGAAACGGAAATAACCTACGAGAACGCGCCGAAGCCCGATGCGACTGCTGGCAACAGTAGTGGGCGACTGGTCACATCTTCCTGGGCCGAAATCGATGTAACGAAGCTCGTCCAATCCACAGGAACAGTAAGCCTTGCACTTAAGACCGCGAGCAGCAGCGCGGTGAGGATAAGCAGCAGGGAGGGCACTAACAAGCCACAGCTCGTTATTGCAGGAACAACAACAACTGAGTTCACGGTTAGCCCAGTTGCGGGTGGTCCCTATCGCGCGGCCTCCAGCACAACGCTCTACACCGGCACGTTGAAGTCGGTTGTGGAGCGCGCGGTGGCAGATCTAAAGGCGGCCGGTGGGGGCACTGTCAGATTCGACAGCGGCAACTTCGACTTCGCGGAATCGGAATATTTCTCGTTGAAGAATGTCACAAACATTGACTTCGTCGGCGCCGGTATGGATAAGACAGTGATCAGGAACCACTCGGATGCCGCTGCGGACACTGAGCCCTTCAACTTCACCGGCGCAAACGGTGTCAAGATTCGAGACCTGACGGTGGCGGCTGGGGGAACTGCACGCGGCACTAGTGACGTCATCGATTTTGACCGCGGTAACAACTCACTTGTTGAGAATGTCAAAATCACCGACTCGCGCGCTCGCGGCATCGTGTTCGACGGCAAGGACGCAGCCGCCACCGCAGAGGGCAACACAATCCGCAACTGCAGTATCACAGGCGTCCCAGGCGCCGCAATAGAATTCCTCGCCTCAAGCCGCAACACCGTAACTGGGTGCGACATCAAGAAGGTCGGGAACGCAGGGATCTACGTCCATCAATCCAGTAGTTCCGCCGATCAGCCGAACAAGAAGTCCACTGACAACACCATTAGCGCTAACACCATCGACAATGCTGGCAGGGACGGCGTGTACATAAGCAACGGCGACCGGAATAAAGTCCTCAACAACACGATCACCAACAGCTCTGACGTCTACAAGAGTCGTGATGGAATCAAAATAAACTCCGTGGTCAGCGGTCTGAGCTGCGACGACAACACGGTCGCGGGCAACACTGCCACTGATAACCAGACGACTAAGACACAGACATATGGTCTGAATATTGGCAGCCCTTTGTGCAACCGGACGGTCGTTGGACCAGGAAACAACTTCGCGGGGAACCGACTAGGCGAGATCCACGACGCCGGCACGGGAACTGTGTACAAGACATCCTAGGTCGGGCTCCACGCGGACGCTATTTCCGCACAGAGCTTCGTCCTTGGTAGAACATCGGCAGGTTGTATGTCGCCTGGAACGCGTGAATGGCATGCGGCGCCGCTTCTGGCCCAGCGGATGCCGCGCCGCGGGAGGCCAGCTTTCCTTACGGTAAGGCGGGTGCTTAAGTTGCGGCAGTCAAGCCCACGAGGGGGTCGAGGTCTCAATGATTCATAGCTTTGCTGCCGGGGACATTCAGGACCGGCCTTCTCGGCCCTGGCATCCCGTAGTCATTGATGCCGAAAGTGCAAATCCAGTGACCGTTGCATACTTCGCCGACCACTGGCTGGGGCAACCAAGGGCCGAGGCGCTCCGATGACGGAGCGGCTGGTTCTGGTCAGCGATATCCACCTGGGCTTGGGCGCTACAGGCGCACAATACGGGCCCCGGTTCGTCGACGAGTTCGACAGTGACGAGGCGTTGCCGACCTTCCTCAACTGGCTGAGATCCGACGATCCCCGCCCGTCGCATTTGGTCTTGCTCGGTGACACGCTGGATTTCCTGCGCGTGCCCGTCCCAAGGGCACTTTACGCACGAAATGACGCTGAGGCCGTCCAGCAACTAGAGCAAATAGCGGCCGCGCATCCGAAAGTGCTTGAGGCGCTTTCAGCCATCATGAACGACGGAACCATGATCGATTTTGTGGTCGGCAACCATGACGTAGAGCTGGCGAGGCCAGCCGTTCAGCGCAAGTTGCGGACGCTGTTAGGGGCACCAGAGCACTCCGCCCCAGATGCGGTAGGCGTTCGCTTCCATCTATGGGGCTACTACGTGCCTGGACTCCTTTACGCCGAGCATGGCAATCATTACCACGATGTGAGCTCATTTCGGCAACCGCTGACGCCGTTCAACGCCAAACGGACAGAGCGACCGCTGGCTACGCGGGTCCACTCCGTCTTAGGTCACGCCCGGCGCAAGCGGTCCGGTGGCCCTCCGCTGCACCAAGTGTTCGCAGACCTTCTTCCAGTCGATCAGGTGCCGAGGGCTGTAATGGACGACTACTACGCCAGAGTGTTGCCTCAGTATGCGGCCGCGATCGGCCTGCCGGTCCTCACCGTTCGCCAGCTACACGAACTCGGCCGAACGTCGACGTTGGCCACAGCGTTGAGAATCGCGAAGGTCCGCCTGGGGCACGACTTGTCATTCCGCGAGGCCGCGCCCGGGGTCGCCACCTCTGTGCATCGAGTACTTGCAGCGGCCGGTTGCGCAGTTCCGTTCTGCGTTTTTGGTCACAGCCATGCCGCGTGTCATCTCCGACTCCCGGAAGGGGATGGCGAGTATCTCAACACCGGGACCTGGTCCAGCGATTATCGCCCGGCAACGGGTGGCGTCCAGCACGTGCCGGATTCGCAAAGGCGCACTTGGATTGAACTGACTCGTCGTGGATCTGACAACCCCCAGGCGAAGCTGCTGCATTGGGTCAGCGGCCCGGTCGAGAATCTTCACCCTATGAGCGGTTCGATTGAGCCGGGCCGTTGGGACGGCTTGTCCGGGCTGGCACAGCCGAGAGCAGCCGGGGGATAGCGGCGGCCCCACTGACCATCCAACGGTCGAGCTTGAAGTACTGCGCCAACGTCCAAGGTAACGATTAGACGTCGAGATACGTCCCTTGCCCACCTCCCAGTCAAGCGAAGCGCCGAAAATCACGATTGAGGATCGAACGCACCGGGTGCTCTAACGCCCAAGCGATCTTGTGTCGCCTCGGGTTAGGATCCTCATCGCGACCCCGAGCATTGCGGGCGGGGGTGAGTAATGGCCTTGTGGGCTCGGGGGAAGAAGCATGCGGCGATTTGTGCCTAACGTCTTGTCATTCGCGTTGCTCGGCGCAACGGCCCTAGGGCTTGCGATGGGTCCAACAAGCACTTTGCCCGCCAGTGCCACCGCTTCAGCGGCCAGCCCGACCTGGTGGAAGGTGGACACACACGAGCATTCCACGATCAGTGGCGACGCCCGCGCGGATCTTGGTGTTATCTCGGCGAAGGCGCAGGCCGCCGGTTACAATGCCGTCTTTCTGACCGACCACGACCGTGCGGCGAGCTTCTCAATTGATCACGCAAACGGTAACTACCTAGATTTGACCGACACACTGGGCACGCGCTGGACGCAAAGAAACAAAGGTACGTTAAGCGGCTTTGCAAACTCCATTGTCTCTAGCCCGGTCCATTCAGGCACTGGATCTCTGCACGTCAATGCTGCATCATCGTCGACTGGTCAGTCATTTGTGTACGCCCGTCGAGGGCGCACACCCTTACGTGCTGGGACAATTACACTGGATTTCTGGGTCTACCCGCAGCAGATAAGCGGCAATGCCGGTGTGGACGTATCGGTCGCGCTAGGCGGCGATGGGACCGCAGCGGCCCCCTACGGCTATACCAATATTGCGGGCACGACGACGCTGGGCAAGAGCACAGTTCTGGTCTGGCAGCTAGGTTCAGCGCGGGCCTCCTCGCAATCCGGCTCCACCCGTGTATATAGCAATTCCCTGAGTTACTCGCCGGGCACATGGAATCACTACGTCATTAATGTGACGTCGGGCAACATCACCTGGACTCCCCAAGGCGGCGCGACCACCAATGCAACCGGCACCGGCTTGGATACATTGGATCCCGCCGACCGTCCGGCCGGTCATACCGTTCTCGCCTATCCAAAGATCGAGGCAGCCGTAACGGGCGGTGGCACAGCCGATGCCTACATAGATGATTATGTATTCAAGGATGAAGCACCAAACTGCCCTGCAGCAGACTTCGCCTATCGCAACAGTCTGTTGAATCAGGGTCAGTTTGACGGTCCCAATTTCAAACTATTCCCAAGCCGAGAGATGGGGCAGAATAATCACAGCAACCAATTCAACTTTGGAATCACTAATCCCGTAGACTATTTTGACAATTACAATGACACCTCTGTGCCGACTGCCTATGGTAACGATGGTGCGCTGTGCAGTGCAACCAATAATTCGTCAGCGCCTTGGAAGTTCAGCAAGCTGGGCGCGGACAATATAACCGACGTCCAGGCGAGTGGCTACCCGGCTCAGAATAACCATCCCGGTGTTACAGATGACCTTGCCACTGTAGTCAGCACGAAAGCACATGGCGCGGACGCCGTAGAGCTGCAAACCAGTGAGGACTATTCCAAGACTTGGGACGACATCCTTCAGCAAAACCATATTCTGATGGGTACATACGGAAGTGATGCTCATGACGGCGCAGGGGGATCTGCTCCGTCCAATTATATTGACGCCCCATCGCTAAACCTCGACGACCTCATGCACAGTTACTTTGAGGGTCGGATGTACCAGGCACCCGCAAACTTCACTGGTCGCATAGTCTTTAATGTTGACAACGGTTCTCGTCCCTATCCTGCACGTTACCCCATCCTCGTAGCGCCAACGGCCACCAGCACTAATGTTCGTTTATCCATCTCCCAGGGTCTTTCCGCGGGCAACGTGGTCCGGTGGATTACGAATAGCGGCAGCGGCCTGGTTACGACCGACATTCCGGTAAGCGGCACCTCATACGAAGAAGTGCGAAGCATTCCACTCACCGGCTCCTTTACATATGTGCGGGCTGAAATCCGCGATGCCTCAAACAATTTGGTGGCAAATACGCAACCCATCTTCTTCCGCTCCCTCAACGGCCTGCCGAATGACAAGTCGGTACACGTCGATTCGGTCACTCCGAGCAGCGGCTGCGCCTGCAGTGTGGCGAAGACCAAGGGCATCACGACATCATCGTGGGCCGCAAACCGTTTGAGCCTAGGCCTCACTAACACGGCTGGCAGCACGGTTAACCTCGTGGGCACCTCAGCCGACGCACCCGCTCAGGTCGTCATGGATGGCTCAAGTGTGAGCCAGTCGCCTAGCCTGAGCGACTATCAGGCGCAGACCGGCGACGCCTGGTATTACGACGTCGGAACGCACCACCTCTATCTTCAAGACCGTCAAAGCGGCTCCACATCCTCCGTAGTCGTCTCCTTCGACACCACGGGCGACGATGCGCCGTCGGTTCCGTCTGGGTTGTCGGGGTCGGCGTCGGGTTCATCGTCGGTGGATTTGAGCTGGTCGGCTTCGTCGGATGGGGACGCTACG
>Ga0307406_10001013_pt1 | contig 15615 bp, 8 predicted proteins | sample 322Cmetagenome_3_FD_203706 | JGI IMG/M metagenome (GOLD analysis project Ga0307406, IMG submission 203706) | Maize rhizosphere microbial communities from greenhouse at UC Davis, California, United States - 322HYB-C-2 | ecosystem: Host-associated > Plants > Roots > Rhizosphere > Soil | place... | reverse complement strand
GGTGATGAATTCGATACGGTATTCGGCCGGCGGCGGCGACGGTTCGACCCGCGCCAGCTCGCCGATCTGTTCGGCGGCGACGAACGACAGCGGGTCCAGCGAGGCCTCGGCCGAAGCCGGGTCGAAGCCGACCGGCTCCTGCGCCAACGCCGATCCGGACGAGAAAGGACGCTCGAACCCGGTCGAGATCAGCATCGGATCGGGTTCCGGCTCGGGCTCGCGGCCGGGCGGCAACACGTCGTCGTGGCGGTGCAGCTTGGCGCTGAGATGGCGCGCCCAACGCGCCTCGTCCCAACCCTCGCGCGACACCGTCAGTTCGGCTTCCTCGAAGATCACCTCGATCGAGGGATCGACCAGCAGGTTCTCGAAACGGTCCAGCGCGTCCTCGGTGGCCGGGTCGAGCACGACCACGACCACGTCCGGATCGGCGGCGTCGAGCGCAGCCGGTTCCAGCGCGGTCGGATCGCCCACCAACACCAGGTTCGCGCCGGCATCGCCGAGCGCGCTACGCAAACGGTCGCAGGCCACGCCGGCCCGCGCCAACAACGCTACGCGACGTTCTGCTTCAGCCATGATGACGCGCGATTCCAAGCAGTTCGAACACGTTGCGGATCAATTCAAGCTCCTGATAAGGCTTGCCGAGATAGCGCTCGACACCGATCTCGAACGCACGCTGGCGATGTTTCTCGCCGGTGCGCGAGGTGATCATCACGATCGGCACTTCGCGCATGCGCGCGTCGGCCTTCATCTGGGTGGCCAGCTCGTAGCCGTCCATGCGCGGCATTTCGATGTCGAGCAGCATCAGGTCGGGCACGCGCTCGGCCATGCGTTCGAGCGCATCGATGCCGTCCTTCGCGGTGATGACCTCGAAGTTGTGACGTTCGAGCACGCGGCCGGTGACCTTGCGCATCGTCACCGAGTCGTCGACCACCATCACCAGCGGCACGCGGCGGGTTTCTGCCGGGGCCGGCGGCGGCTCCACCACCTGGGCGAAGTCGAGCAACTGCGCGGTACGGCGGCGCACCAGCGGCGCGACGTCGAGGATCACCACCACGCGGCCGTCGCCCATGATGGTCGCGCCGAAGATGCCCGGCACCGACGCCACCTGCGGGCCGACCGGCTTGACCACGATTTCGCGGTTGCCGATGACCTGGTCGATGGTGATGGCGGCGCGCAGATCGCCGGAGCGGATCAGCAGCAAGGGCATCTGCAACTGGCCTTCGGCCTTGGCCGGCGCGTGGCCGATCAGGGTGCCGAGGTCGTGGACGACGTAGTCTTCGCCGCCGTAACGGTAGTTGGCCTCGCCCGCGTCGAGCAGCTCGCGCGACAGGCGGCCGACGCCGCGCACCGAAGCGATCGGCACGGCGAAGGTGATGTCGCCGATGCGCACGAACACCGCCTGGGTGACCGCGAGCGTCTGCGGCAGGCGCAAGGTGAAGTGGACGCCGTGGCCAGGACGCGAGTGGATGTCCAAGGTGCCGCCGAGCTGGCGCACTTCGCTGGCGACCACGTCCATGCCGACGCCGCGACCGGCGAGGCGGCTGACTTCGTCGGCGGTGGAGAAGCCCGGCTCGAGGATCAGCGAGTCCAGATCGGCTTCGGCGATGACCGCGTCGGCACGCACCAGGCCGCGTTCTTCGCCGCGGCGGCGGATCGCCGCACGGTCGAGACCGGCGCCGTCGTCGGCGACTTCCAGCACGACTTCCGAACCTTCGCGGCGTACCGCGATGCGCACCGTGCCTTCGTCCGGCTTACCGGCGGCGCGACGCTGTTCGGGACGTTCCAGGCCATGCGCGACGGCGTTGCGGAGCATGTGCTCCAACGGCGCGGTCATGCGCTCGAGCACGTTGCGGTCGAGTTCGCCCTGGGTGCCTTCGAGCTTGAGCGTGACCTGCTTGCCCAGTTCGCTCGAGGCCTGGCGGACCACGCGGCGCAGACGCGGCAGCAAGGTGTCGAACGGCACCATGCGCGTGCGCATGAGGCCTTCCTGCAACTCCGAGCTGACTCGCGACTGCTGCAGCAGCAGCGTTTCGTACTGACGGGTCAGGTCGTCGAGGGTGTTCTGCAGGCTGTTCTGGTCGGCCGCCGACTCGGTCAGCGCGCGCGACAGCTGTTGCAGGGTTGAGAAGCGGTCGAGTTCCAGCGGATCGAACGACTGGTCGCCCGAATCGCCCTCGCGCTGGTAGCGCGCGATGATCTGCGCTTCGGTCTCGATTTCCAGACGGCGCAACTGATCGCGCATACGCAGGTTGGTCTGCGCCATTTCCGCGATGGCGCCGCGGAACGCACCCAACTGCTGCTCCAGGCGCGCGCGATAGATCGCGACTTCGCCGGCGTAGTTGACCAGGCGGTCGAGCAGGTCGGCGCGGATACGCACCTGTTCCTGCGGCGCCCGCACACCGATCTCGTCTTCATCGCCCAGCGGCGCGTCGACGATGGGCGCGGACAGCGGCTTGAGGCCGTCGTGATCGGCCGCAACAGGCTGCGCCTGCGCCTGCGCTTGCGGCTGCGCGGCTTCGGCCGGCTCCAGGCCGGCGAAGCTCGGCATCGCCTCGCCGCGCCAGCGCGCTTCGAACACCGAGATCAGCGCTTCCGGCATCGCGATCGCGCGACCGGTGCCGACGCGGGTGACCATGGCGTGCAGGCGGTCGAAACCGCGTTCGAGCAGGACCAGACCGTCGCGACCGAGTTCGGTGCGATGGTCGACGACCGCTTCGAGCAGCGACTCCATGACGTGGCCGAGTTCGCCCACGGCCATGATGCCGGCCATGCGCGCACCGCCCTTGAGCGTGTGCAGATCGCGCTGCAGCCCGACCAAGGGCTCGCGCTCGCTCGGCGTCTCGCGCAACTGCGCGAGCAGACCGTCGGAATGGTCGAGCAGGTCGCCGCCCTCTTCGACGAAGATGTCGACGAGTTCGGGATCGAGTTCGCTCACATCGAGCGCTTCTTCCGGATCGGGATTGGCGTTGGAGGCATGCGCGAAGATCGCGGCCAACGCGGCCGGCACGCCGGCGGCGATGCCGGTCTGCACGGCCGTGCTTGCGCCTGCGGCCAGCGCTGCGGCCGGACGCTCGACCTCGGCGCTGGGCGCTTCGTCGTTGTCGTTGGCCGCGGCTTCGCTGTCGGCGCCGCGGTCGTCGAGACGGACCTGGGCCAGATCGGTCGCCGGCTGTTCGGCATCGGCCTGAGCTTCGGCTTCGGCCTGCTCGCGTGCGAGGCGTTCGGCTGCGGCGTACTCGGCTTCCAGGCGTTCGTATTCGAGACGTTCGGCTTCGGCTTGCTCGGCGGCAATGCGTTCGGCTTCGAGGCGTTCGGCTGCGGCCTGCTCGGCGGCAAGGCGCTCGGCTTCGAGACGTTCGGCTTCGGCCTGCTCGGCGGCAAGGCGCTCGGCTTCGAGGCGTTCGGCCTCGGCCTGCTCGGCGGCAAGGCGCTCGGCTTCGAGACGTTCGGCTTCGGCCTGCTCGGCGGCAAGACGCTCGGCTTCGAGGCGTTCGGCTTCGGCCTGCTCGGCGGCAAGGCGTTCGGCTTCAGCCTGTTCGGCGGCGATGCGCTCGGCTTCCAGGCGCTCGGCTTCGGTCTGCTCGGCCGCGATGCGCTCGGCTTCGAGGCGAGCCGCTTCGGCCTGCTCGGCTTCCAGACGCGCCTGCTCGGCGCGCTGAGCTTCGGCGGCGTATTCGGCTTCGAGACGTTCGTATTCGAGACGTTCTTCCTCGGCCAGGCGTTCGGCTTCGGCTTTTTCCGCAGCGATGCGCTCGGCTTCGGCCTGCTCGGCGGCCAGGCGTTCGGCTTCGAGACGCTCAGCCTCGGCCTGCTCGGCAGCAAGACGCTCGGCTTCGAGGCGCTCTGCTTCGGCTTGTTCCGCGGCGATACGTTCGGCTTCGAGACGAGCGGCTTCGGCCAGCTCGGCGGCCAGACGCTCGGCTTCGAGGCGCTCTGCTTCGGCTTGTTCCGCGGCGATACGTTCGGCTTCGAGACGTGCGGCTTCGGCCTGTTCTGCGGCAAGGCGCTCGGCTTCGAGGCGTTCGGCTTCGGCCTGTTCCGCAGCGATACGTTCGGCTTCGAGACGGGCGGCTTCGGCCTGCTCGGCGGCAAGGCGCTCGGCTTCGAGGCGTTCGGCTTCGGCCTGTTGCGCGGCGATGCGTTCGGCTTCGAGACGGACGGCTTCGGCTTGCTCGGCTTCGAGGCGCTCGGCTTCAAGACGGGCCGCTTCGGCACGCTCGACTTCGAGACGCGCGGCCTCGATGGTGCTGTCGGCGAAACCGACCGGCAGCAGGTCGAGACCGAGGCTCAGCTCGTCGCCGTCGAAATCGGTCCGGGAGACCGGCTTGGCCGAGGCATCCTCGTTACCGGCGATCTGGGCGAATTCGCGCGACGGATCGTAATCGCCGAACGCGCTGAGATCGTTGACGGTGAGCTCGGACAGATCCTGGTCTTCCGGCAGGACGTCGTCGTGGTAGAGCTCCTCGGTGATCATCGGCGAACGCGCGTCGGGCAGGCTGTCGCGCAGCGCGGCGATGCGTTCGGGCAGGCCGACGAACATCGGCACGTGCGGCATCGGCGACTTCAGCGCTTCGACCGTAGTGCGGATCGCATCGGCCACCGCGGTCAGCGCGGCCACGCCTTCGGCGCTGGCCGGCGCGGCGCTGGCGAGCAGACGCTTGACGTAGGCTTCGGTCGGCGCGGTCACGTCGGTGATGACCGGCACTTCGGTCATCGCGAAGGCGCCGTTCAAGGTGTGGATCGAACGCTGCAGACCGTCGCTGGCGAGCTGCGGTTGCGGGTGCGAGGCCGCCAGCCAGGCTTCGATGGTGACCAGGTGGCCGGCCACTTCGCCGTCGAGGATTTCGAGCAGGACCGGGTCGACCGACGCCGGCACGTAAGGCCCGTCGATCGCGACCGGAGCTGCGGTTTCGGTTTCGGCTTCGACCGCGGCTTGCGGCGGCTGATAGAAGGCTTCTTCGCCGGCCGCGAGCAGATCGGCATGCGCCTCGATGCCGGCGACGTCGACGGTCAGCGGGCCCTGGTTGCGCAGAGCCGCGTAGAAACCCGGCAGCGCGCGATGGGCATGTTCGACCAGGTCGATCACTTCCGGGCTCGCCGCGCGGCCGTGTTCGCGCACGCGGTTGAGCAGGTTTTCGATGTTCCAGCTGAACTCGCCCAGGGTGCGCGCGCCGACCAGGCGGCCGCTGCCCTTGAGGGTGTGGAACACGCGCCGTACCGGCTGCACGCGGGCCAGATCGTCCGGCGCTTCGCGCCAGGCCGGCAGCAGGTTGTCGAGGTTGGCGATTTCCTCCTCGAATTCCTCGAGGAAGATTTCCCGCACTTCATCGTCGATGTCGTCGACTTGTTCGAAACCGCCGGTCGCCACCGACTGTCCGAGCATCGACGGCGGTGCGTCGGGCACGGCGTTGAGCAAGGAGGCGTCGATCAGCGCGCCGCCCGCGGCGACGGACGCCACGGTTTCGGTCGCGGTGGATTCGCTCGTGATGGATTCGGTCGCGGTGGTTCCGGGCGCGGTGTCGGATGCCGCGGCGAGCGTCGGCTCGACCGGCTCGGCCGCGACGGCGTCGCCGACCGCTTGCGCGTCGACGGTCAGTTCGCTGCGCTGGAGATCCAGGCTGTCGGCAGCAGCGGATTCCGGCGTCGAGGTCTCGACGGCCGGCGCCTGCGCATGGGTCGTATCGACCGGGGCGGCTTCGACGGCCGGGGTCGCTGCGACCGGGATGGCTTCGGCCGCCGGCTCGACCCGGATCACGTCCGGCAACGGCCAGTAGCGCAGGGTTTCCAGGCTCTGGCGGGCGATGTCGAGAATATCGTCGCGGTTCGGGCGCTGCTCGCGCAGCGCCTCAAGGTAGTACTCCAGGCTCGCCAGGGCATCGGCCAGCGTGTCGAGCTGCTGGCCGCTGGGCACGCGGCGGCGGCCGATCAGTTCGACTTCGGTGTAGCGCTTGACGCCGGTCAGGTAGTCGGCCGCCAGCGGCAGCTCGATCATGCGCAGGGCGCCGGCGACTTCGTCGAGCACGCGCGGCACTTCGGTCAGCTCTTCGTGATCCCACTTGGTCTCGACGAAGGCGACGAAGGACTGGCGCGCGTCGCCGAAATTGGCGATGGCTTCGCGTGCGACCACGTCGAGCACCTTGCGCGCCTCACCGGCGAGCAGGTTCTCTTCGGCCTTGTCTTCGGGCAGGCCCAGGCGCGAAACCTGGTCGTCCAGCGAAGCGTCGACATAGAGCAAGGCGCCGGCCACGTCGAGCAAGGTGCCTTCGTCGGCGGCGCGGCGGCCTTCGACGATTTCGTGCATGGCTTCGCGCTGCTGCAGCACGACGGTGCGGGCCATGCCCAGCCCCATCATGCCCAGCGTGTCGCTGACCCGGGCCAGGGCGTCGACTTGCGGACGCAGCTCGCCGGGGTCGGTCTGGTTGGTGCGCAGGTGCAGGTCGAGGGCGTCCTTGACCCGCAACAAGTCTTCTTTGATCGCCGCCGCGACGGTGTCGAGCAGGGCGCGGTTGCGGCCGCTGAGGCTGCCGCGGGCGTGTTCGAGCTCGGACTCGCTGGGCAGGTGCGCGGCGAGTTCGAAGGTCTGGCGCAGGTCGTCGAGCGCCGGGTGGCGGCCGTCGCTATGGGCGACGTGGTACAGCAACTGGCGGGTCGGCTCGGCCGCGGGTTCGCCGCGCGGCGCGCTGAAGCCGTCGTCGGACAGCATCTGCCGCGCTTCGCGGTCGACGCCGCCGAAGGCCTGGCGCAGCGCACGGGTCGCCGGCAGGGCGCCGTCGCGCAGGGCATGGGCGACCGACGAGGCCACCCACAGCATGCGCCGCACCGGTTCCAGCACGACGTCGGCGAGCAGGCCGTCGATCGCGGAGGCGAGCTGGGCCGGATTCGCCGGCGCGCCGTCTTCCGGCCAACCGGCCAGGGCGTCGCGCAGCGAGGCGAGATGCGGCGCGCTGGCATTGCGGCCGGCGGCGCTGCCGACCGGCAGCGGCGGCGGCAGGTGCGCCGGCAGCGGTCGGTCGAGATTCGGTGCGAACAGGACGCTTTCGTTGAGCCCGGACTCGCCGCGCGTGGCGCGCAGTTCGTTGAGCAACGGCAGCAGCACGATCGGAATGTCGCGATGCCCGCCCTGCAAACGCTCCAGGTAGTCGGGCAGCAGCACCACGCCGCGCATCAGCGCCGCGCAGGCCTCGTCGCGGTCGGCGACCTGGCCCTGCTGCAGGGCGATGGCCAGACGCTCCATCTCCTCGGCGACCATGGCCGGCGCATACAGCTCGACCATGCGCAGGGTGCCGTGCACCTGGTGCAGATGGTTCGCGCACACCCGCATGCGCGAGGCGTCGGCGGGATCTTCGGCGAATGCCTCGATCTCCTGGCGCGCCTGGCGCAGGGTTTCGTCCAGCTCGGGCTTGATCCAGCCCAGCGTGGTGGTGTCGATCGCTTCGCGCAACGCGGTCATGACGTGACCCGCCCGTCGGCGGGACCGCGTCGCAGACGCGGACCGTGGCTCTGCCAGCGATGTGTCGGAAGCTTCATCCTCGATACAACCCTTCTTTTAATCCCGTCCCAAAGCCGCCGTTCAAAGCGCCGCGTCGTGTCTCGGCTGCCGCCGGGTCAGGCCGGCAGCTTGAAGTCGGCGACCGAACGGCGCAGGTCGGCCGCCAGTTGCGCCAGGTTTCCAATCGACGCTGCGGTCTGGTTGGCGCCTTGCGAGGTCTGCGAGGTGATCTGCTGAATCGTGTTCATGGTTTGGGTGATGTTCGAGGCGGCGCTGGACTGCTGCTGCGCCGCACTGGAAATGCCCTGAATGAGGTTGGACAAGTCGGACGACACCTTTTCGATCTCGCCCAGCGCGGTACCGGCGTCCTCGGCCAGTCGCGCACCCGCGACCACTTCCGAGGTCGTCTGTTCCATCGAGCTGACAGCTTCGTTGGTGTCGGACTGAATTGTCTGAACCAGCGTCTCGATTCGCTTGGTTGCGTTGGAGGCGCGTTCTGCGAGTCGCTGCACTTCGTCGGCCACGACCGCGAAGCCTCGGCCCGCTTCACCGGCGGAGGCCGCCTGGATCGCGGCGTTCAGCGCCAGGATGTTGGTCTGTTCCGAGATGTCGTTGATCAGTTCGACGATCGAGCCGATTTCCTGCGAGCTTTCGCCCAGGCGCTTGATTCGCTTCGAGGTTTCCTGGATCTGGTCGCGGATCGAGTCCATGCCCTGAATCGTCTGCCGCACCACGCCCGCGCCCTTGGTCGCGATCTGCACCGAGCGCTGCGCCACGTCGGCCGACTCGGCCGAGTTCTTCGAGACCTGGTCGATCGAGGCCGCGATTTCGCTGATGCGGTCGGAGGCGGAGTTGATTTCCTGGGCCTGGTGCTCGGCCGCTTCGGCCAGGTGCATCGCGGTGGCCTGGGTTTCCTGGGCGCTGGAGGCGACCTGCACCGAGGTGTCGGTAATGGTCTGCACCAGGCTGCGCAGCTGCTCGACGGCGAAGTTGATCGAGTCGGCGATGGCGCCGGTCATGTCCTCGGTCACCGTCGCCTTGACCGTCAAGTCGCCTTCTGCGAGCGAACCCATTTCGTCCAGCAGGCGCATGATGGCCTCCTGGTTACGGTCGTTGAGTTCCTTGGTGGTCTGGTAGCGGCGCTGCTGGGCGTAGTTCAGCGAGAACAGCAAGCCGGCGATCGCGACCAGCGCGGCCAGACCGGAGATGATCGACAGCCACAGGTTGCCGAACACGCTCTTGTCGCGCAGCGAACCGAAGGCGGTGAAGGCGCTGAACAGCGATTCGCTTTCGCTCAACAGCCGCTCCGAGCCGCCGGTGATCGATTCGGCCGCGGCCTGGGCCTGGAACAGGTCCTTGGAGCTGGCCGAGATCGCGTCCAGGTCCTTCTTCATTTCCAGCCACAGCGCTTCGGCCTGGCCGAGCGCGGCGAGCGCGCTGGAGTTGGACAGCGCGGTCACGCCGAACGAGGTGTCGCCCTTGCGCAGGCCGGTCAGGACGTTGCCGAACACGGTGGCGTCGCGGACCAGCGCTTCGCCGGCCATGCCGGCGCCGCTGCCGCCGGCGCGGATTTCGGTGATGCGTCGGGCCATGGTCGCCGACAGCACGACCTGGCGCAGGGCGATGTAGACCTGCGAGGACGGCGAGCCCGAGGCCGACATGGCGCGGACCAGTTCGTCGAGGCGGGCCTGCAGCTGCGGGACGCGGCTGGAGAAGCTGTCGGCGTTGCCGGCCAGGGCCAGCACCGCCTTCTCGCTCGCGATCACCTGTTCGGCGCTCTGTCCCAGCGGCTGCCAGCTCTTGCTGACCACGCCGATCGGGCCCGACACGCCGGCGGTGTCGCCGAAGTTGTCGTTGAGCGTCTGCACGTCTTCGTCGATCGCGGCCTTGGTCTTCTTGAACTCGGCGAAGGCGTCTTTCGCGCCGCCGACCGCTTCACGGCCTTGAATGGCGAGCTTCTGCGAATTCACCTGCAGGTTCGACGCCGCCGAGCCGGCGCCGCCCAGCCTGGCGCCTTTCCAGGTCGCGTAGCCTGTGTTGAGACCGAACACCAGCACCGATACGGCCAGTACGATCAGCCAGGTGTTGGCGCCCAGAAGGCGGCTCTTGCCGGCGTTGTCCATCACAGTGCTCATGGTTCGCAAACCTCGGTGAACTTACTAGTCGGGCTGATGAAGGGAGCGGCTCAGGCCGCTGCTTGTCGGAATTCGGGAGTACGGGCCAGGCGGTCGAGGCTGAAGATGCCCCAGTACCGGTCGTCCAGGCGGTAGGCCCGGTCGATGAAATACGCGTAGCGGCCCTCGGTGAGGCCCTGCTCGGCGCCTTCCTCGAGAGCGATCTGCTGCTGGTCGTGGAAACTGCGCTGGCCGTAGAGCTCGTCGATCAGCACGGCGACGTCGCCGCCGGGCTGGCGCACCAGCAGGATGCGCTGGCCCTCGTGCAGCACCGTGCGCTCGCCTTCCAGGAACTGCTTGAGGTCGACGATCGGCAGCAGGTTGCCGCGCACGTTGGCCAGGCCGAGCATCCACGGCTGCGAGCCGGGGACGTGGGTGACCTGCGGCAGCGACAGGATTTCCACCACCTCGGCGAAGGTCGACGCCAGGCGCCGGTCGCCGATGCGGTAGCCGACGCCGCGCCACAGGCCGGGCGCGTCGAGCTGTTCGGGCAGGCCGGGCACGTGCGCCAGACTGCGGCGCTCGTAATCGGTCAGCACATCGAACGGCGGCTTGAGCGTCATCGTTTCAGTTACCCAGCAATGCGTTGATCCGCGCGATCAGTTCGTCCTCGCGCGGCGGTTTGACGATGTAGTCGCGCGCGCCCTGGCGCATGCCCCAGGCGCGATCGGTTTCCATGCCCTTGGTGCTCACGATCAAGACTGGGATCGCACTGGTCTGCGCGTCGCGGCTGAGCGCGCGCGTAGCCTGGAACCCGTTCATGCCCGGCAACACCACGTCCATCATCACCAGGTCCGGCAGCTCGCGCTTGCAGGCTTCGATGCCGTCCTCGGCGCTGCCCGAAGCGAAAACTTCGTGCCCATTGCGTTGCAGCAATTGGGTCAGGACCGCGGTATCCGTCGGCGAGTCCTCGATAAGCAGGATGCGTGCCATGGTGTGCCTTACCCCCCGGTCAGGCGTGTACGTGCTTGCGAATCGCGTCGAGGAGTTCCTCGCGCGTAAAAGGCTTGGTCAGGTATTGCTCGGACCCGACGATGCGGCCCCGCGCCTTGTCGAACAGGCCGTCCTTCGAAGACAGCATGATCACCGGCGTGCCCTTGAACAGTTGATTGTTCTTGATGAGCGCGCACGTCTGATAGCCGTCCAGACGCGGCATCATGATATCCACGAAAATGATCTGTGGCTGCTGGTCGGCGATCTTCGCCAGCGCTTCGAATCCGTCGATGGCCGTGACCACCTCGCACCCTTCGCGTTTCAACAGTGTCTCGGCGGTTCGACGGATGGTCTTGGAATCGTCGATCACCATGACCCTCAGACCATCGAGGCTGCCGCTACGAACCTCGTCGAGCATTCTTTGTATCCCCCATTGCAAACGCCGATATCCCCGGGCGTCGCGAAGCCGTCTTTATTCCAAGCCGCACGCAGGCTGTCAAGCGCGCATTCCGTGCCTGGAAACTGAATACGCAGCGATTCCGTCATCCGGAACAGGCTCGCCGTGCGCTACCGAACGTTGCGCTGGCCGATTACTCGGTCCGCGCATCGCCGCCCCGTCGCATCGCGCAGTAGCCTTGATCGCTGCGTGTCGCAAATGGACGCAGCGCGACCGTTTCCGACCCCGTCATCATGACAGATACCGGCGACCTGCCTGCTACCATCGCCGTCAATCTTTTAGGATTCCGTTCCCATGCCGTTGGACATCGTCGTCGTGATGGACCCCATCGGGTCGATCAAGATCGCCAAGGACTCGACCTTCGCCATGCTACTGGAAGCGCAGCGCCGCGGACATCGGCTCTGGTACGTGCAGCCGGGCGGACTGAGCCTACACGGTGGCCACGCGGTGGCGAAGGTGACGGCGCTGGAAGTGCGCGACGACCCGAGCGGCTGGTACAAACTGGGAACTTGGTCACAAATCAAATTGACGACCGGTCACGTTGTGCTGATGCGCAAGGACCCGCCGGTCGATGCCGAGTATCTGCACGACACCCAGATCCTGAGCATGGCCCAGCGCGCCGGCGCCTTCGTGGTCAACGACCCGCAAGGCCTGCGCGACTACAACGAGAAGCTCGCCGCCCTGCTGTTCCCGCAGTGCTGCGCGGCGACCCTGGTCAGCCGCAACCCCGCGGCGGTCAAGGAATTCCTCGCCTTCCACCAGGAAGCCGTGCTCAAGCCGCTCGACGGCATGGGCGGGCGCTCGATCTTCCGCGTCCGCGCCGGCGAGCCGAACGTCAACGTGATCCTGGAGACCTTGTCCGACGGCGGCCGCCACCTGGTGATGGCGCAGAAGTACCTGCCGGAGATCAGCGACGGCGACAAACGCATCCTGCTGGTCGACGGCGTGCCGGTGGACTACGCCCTCGCCCGTATCCCGCAGGGCGACGAGTTCCGCGGCAACCTCGCCGCCGGCGGCCGCGGCGAAGGCCGCCCGCTCAGCGAGCGCGACCGCTGGATCGCAGCCGAAGTCGGCCCGGAGATGAAACGCCGCGGCATGCTGTTCGTCGGCCTGGACGTGATCGGCGACTACATGACCGAGCTCAACGTCACCAGCCCGACCTGCATCCGCGAGCTCGACGAACAATTCGGCCTCAACATCGCCGGGCTGCTGTTCGACGCGATCGAGGCCCGCGTCGCCGCCCAGGCCGCATGAGCGCCGTTGCCCCCGCATCCCCGGCCGGCGGCATCGCCGAGCCGCAACGCTTCAGCGCGACCATGGTGCTGTCGCTGCTGGTGCACGGCATCGTCGTGCTCGGCGTCGGCTACACCCTGGAGCAGGCCGCGCCGGTGGTGCCGACCCTCGACGTGATCCTGACCCAGACCCAGACCGCGCTGACGCCCAAGCAGGCCGACTTCCTCGCCCAGGCCAACAACCAGGGCGGCGGCGAGCACGACAAGAGCACGCGCCCGCGCGACAACCAGTCCGGCCCCGCCCCGCAGGCCGAAGCCGGCGTCGCCCAGATGGCGCTGCGCGCCCAGTCGCCGACCGCGCAGCCCGAGCCGGTTGCCCGCGTGGTCAGCAGCACCCGCGGCGAAACCGTGACCGCGCGCGACCGCAGCACCCAGACCCCGACCGAGCGGCCGCTGCCGACCGGCCCGCGCAAGATCGAACACGACATCGAGATGGCGCGCCTGGCCGCCGAAATCCACATGCGCTCGGAGCGCTACGCCAAGCGCCCGACCCGCAAGTTCGTCTCGGCCAGCACCACCGAGTACGCCTGGGCCGGCTATCTGCGCGAATGGGTCGACCGCGTCGAACGCGTCGGCAACCTCAACTACCCCGACGAAGCGCGCCGCCGCCGGCTGGCCGGGCAAGTGGTGATCAGCGTCGCCGTGCGCCGCAACGGCAACGTCGAACGCGCCGACATCATCCGCAGCAGCGGCATCGCCCTGCTCGACGCCTCCGCCCTGCGCATCGCCAAACTGGCCGAGCCCTACCCGCCGCTGCCCAGGACCGAAGAGAACCCGGACATCCTGCACGTCACCCGTACCTGGAACTTCCTGCCGGGCGGGTCGCTGGTCGACGAGTGAGGCCGGCCGCAGGGCCAGCTTCCGCTCCCCATGCGGCCATGGCCAAACCTGTCCGGCTCAATGGATTGATCGCAATGCACGCCTCCTTCCAGTCTTTTCGATGGCTGCCCGTCTTCGCGATCGGCCTGGCCTTGCTGACTGCGGCATGCGGCAAAGCCCCTGCACCAGCCGACACGACTGCTACGGACCTCCGCTGGGCCTCGCTCGGCAAACGCTTGTTCAGCGACAAGAGCCTCAGCAGCGATGGCCGCACCAGCTGTGCGAGCTGCCATCGCCCCAGCCAAGCGTTTACCGATGGGCTGGCGACTTCGGTCGGGGCCCATGGGCGAACCGGCACCCGCAACGCGCCTTCGCTGCTGGATGTGGCCGAGCTGCCGCAGTTCTTCTGGGATGGGCGGGAATCGAGCCTGGAAACCGTGGTCCTGCAACCCCTGACCAACCCGGTGGAAATGGGCCTGGCTTCGACCGAGGAACTCGTGCGCCGTCTTGAACGGACTCCGCAGTATGCCGAGGCCTTCAAGCCACTCGGGGGCGTATCCGGAGAAGCTGCCGCCAAGGCCCTGGCCGCCTACCTGCGCACGCTGCGCAGCGACGACAGCGCCTACGATCGCTTCGTGGCAGGCGACCGCAATGCGCTCGGCCCCGACGAACAAGCCGGCCTGGCGCTGTTCACCGGCAAGGCGGCCTGCAATGAATGCCACATCCCGCAAACGCCGCGCGCACGCCTCACCGACGATCGCTTCCACCACCTCGGCGTCAACGACGATGCCATCGCCGGCAAGGTGGCGACGCTTATCCCGCGCATCGTCGATCGAAAACAGCTCGGGCGGATCGTATTGACCGAAACGGATGTCGCGGGGCTAGGGCATTTCGTCGCGAGCCGTCAGCCCGCTGACCTGGCGGCATTTCGCACGCCGTCGCTACGCAATGTCGCGCTGACTGCGCCGTATATGCATGACGGCTCGGTGGCGACGTTAGAGCAAGCAGTAGAGCAGGAAATTTACTACCGCGGCCTTAGCAAAGGACGGACGATATCGATGACAGTGGCAGAACGTGAGCAGTTATTTGCATTCTTACGACTGCTGTAGAAACAAAGCCGTGCCCCCTACCTAGGTCGAGGACAAGAGTCCTTGGACCGGAAAATTGACCACGCACCAACACTTGATTTCGCCACCTTAAAACCTACTTCCGCTTTGAATCATCCAGCCCATCAAGAAATATAATTATATGAACCCCAAACCCCACAAACACCAGACCTATCCCAAACAGCATCAAAAAAAAACCGAACAAATGAAAATCAGGCGGAACTAAAAAGCCGATCAAACCAACAAGCAAACCAAAAAAACCAATAAACAGCCCTCTCCAGGGACTACCAGCACCAAGCCGTTGTTTCACAGGTAAACCTCCCGACATAAGACCCGCCGCCGAAACCTAACTCCCCGCGCCCGATACTCATAGTGCCTGAGCCACGATATTTCTCGAACCCACCGCTATACGTCGCCTTAGCACCGCCCTCCACAGAGTACAGGTCCGATACAGATCGCCCCGTCGACAAGGTGCCGGTACCGATGGAACAAGCAACGGCCCCACCGGCAAAGAACCCCAGATTCTCCCCCATCCCGGAAATACATACCTTCCTATACACGCAGCGATTCAAGTTTGTATCCGTACCAATTCCAAACTCCCCTGTGAAACCAAGAATCCCTGTCACCGTCAAACCGAGCCCAGCTTGCACGTTACCTGGCATCGGCTTTCCAGTTGCACCCGGCTCCCACGAGAGTTTATGCCCTCCATTATTACCGGAGAATACAGATTCCAATCCAAATGGATCGGTAAAAGAGAGAGGATCTCCCCCCACATATGCATAGGTGTTCGTCCCACCCGCCAGCCCGATCGGATCCTCACTAATGAACCGTGCCATGCCAGGGTGGTAATAGCGCGCTCGGTAGTAGTACAAGCCACTCCCGTCCAACTCGCGCCCGGTGTACTGGTAAGAGTTGTTGAACCCGCTCTGGCTCGCCTGGGTCTGTCCATATGGCGTGTAGTCGTAACTCTGCACCACCGAGCCGCTTGCGTTCGTCAACGCCTTGGTGCTGCCCAATGCATCGGTCAGGAAGTAAGTACGGCCTGAAGTATCCGTCCGTGCGTACCGCTCATCGATCCCCAGCCCTGTCAAGATTCCACTAACCGTAGTTCCACGGGTCTCTTGCACGGTGTCGAGTCCGTCGTACAGGTATTGCATCGCCTGCCCGCTCTCGGTCTTACCGATGCGTCGGCCCAACGGGTCGTATTCGTAACTTGCGATTGTCTGCCCGCCCTGCTGGATCGCTACCAACTGGTTGCGACCGTTCCAGACATAGGTCCGGACGCCATCCCCGGTCAGATTGCCGTTGGCGTCGTAAGTCAAAGTCTGACCCTGGAATTGGGTCT
>Ga0307406_10001011_pt1 | contig 15636 bp, 16 predicted proteins | sample 322Cmetagenome_3_FD_203706 | JGI IMG/M metagenome (GOLD analysis project Ga0307406, IMG submission 203706) | Maize rhizosphere microbial communities from greenhouse at UC Davis, California, United States - 322HYB-C-2 | ecosystem: Host-associated > Plants > Roots > Rhizosphere > Soil | place... | reverse complement strand
ATCCAGGTCCTTTGCGGCTGATCAAGGCGTATGGTGCCCAGCCAAGCACCACCTTGAGCCTCGATGACCTGCTTGCGGAACAAGTCAGACACGGCCATTACCATCCCGATGTCGCTGTTTACCGTGGCGTTCATTGCCTTGAGAAAGGAGTTCCTCGCGGACGATCCGGACATTGTCTGGCGCCGTAATGCCCACGCGAACTTCACCCTCTACCCGGGGTTTAAGGAATCGGACCTCAATTTCACTGCCGATCATCAGGGCCTGCCCGAGATTGCGAGTTAGGACGAGCATCGGATTCAGTTCTCAAGGTTCTTCGGCGCACCAGCGCCAAGCAGTAATAATTCGCAGGCCTCTCGAAGTTGCCGGCTGCTTATGCTCTCGGTCTCCAAGCAGAATTCATCCAGCTCGTGCGGCTTCATATAGATGACGATCGACTCAAGCCCACCCCCGATGGTTTGCACTCGGACTTCTGTGGGAATTCCGTCATTGATATGACGTTGGCGCGCTCGGACACGAGCAGCAGCGACGCAGTCATCTCTGCATGCGAACGGGACATGCTCGTCTTCACCGTTCACTGAGACGCGCCAGTTCAGAGATCCACGACAAACGGCGTCAAAATGGATAATCCTCGTGCTTACCATCCCTCGTACTCCTTGAGGACACCAATCCGTCTGACGAATCCATCGCCTACCCATTGCGGGTGGTAGCTTCGCCCCTGCATCTGGTCTGGATGCATGAATAGGCTTCGCATCTCGCGCTCATCCGCACAGCTGAGGTCCGGGAACAAAGCCCAGAAGCTAACGTCGATGACCTCTAGACTCGGCAAGGTAAGCCACGCGTGTAGGCTCACACGCGCACCAGGCGCGATGCCGGTGCGGAGCATCTGCTCCAGACCTGCAATCGGGGTGCAACACAGTCGTTGGCCGTTCTGCCGGATGTATCCGAGCGTATAGGCCAGCGGTACCTTAAGCTCCGCTTCCAGCATCGTCCGCACCGCCGCAGTGATGCCGAACCGGCGTGTAGCAACCACGTCCTCGCTCAAGTGGCCAACCGCACGGTGCAACTGCCGCCGAATAGCAGCGATGGTGGACGGCGAGGCGTATCGAACCGGTAGCAGATTCCATGACGACGGACGCAGACCCCAAAGGATCGAGCGCGCCTGAGCCGCCAGGAAGACGGCTTCGTAGTGGCCGGCGCCGTATTGCGACGAGCCGCTGCGATGGGCGAAAAAAAGCCGGCGTAGCCAAGTTGGCAGCTTCCGATGCATCGCCGGGGGGTGAAATTCAGACACAAAGCGCTCCTGACCGCCCCTCGCAGGGCGGTGCGGATAGGTCGGATTTTTGTGTGACTAGACCGTGCGGGGCGCGACGGTGCGAGTCTGTTCCTGAGATTGCTCTTGAGCCAGTTGGCCTTGACGCTGATTGGCGGCGTCGATCTGCTGGATCGACTTCTCAACAGGGATCTGAGCCGCAACGTCCGTGTTGACCAAGGCCCGTTTGTTGGCCGGATCTCGCAGATCACCCTCAACGACAAAGATGTCCGCGCCGGACTTGGCGCCAACGCCTTCGACAACGTGGTCGATGCGCGTCAGGCCGCTCTGTTTGGCGTTCGCCAGCAAGGCGGCAACATGCCGTTCGCCTGATTCATCGAATGGCATGCCGTGCTTGGAATATATGTTCTGGACGCCCGCCTTGATCGCCTCGTGCATCGAATGATCGGGATGAGTTGGGCGGGCGGGGTCGCTAGCCAGCCGCCGACTGTCCTCCATGCCAGGACTTGCGTCACCATACTGCCGGGGGATGGTCCTGCCATTGGCAACGTCTTCCTGGAACGCTCGCGAGATTCGGCTCATGTCGTGCCGCTCACTAACATCCGCGCCCATCGCAGCACCCTTCGACAGATATTCCACCCACTTGGAGCCTGGGCCGATCACCCTGCCGAGGGTTTGGTCGAGCAGCGGCGTTTCTGCGATCGCGCCACCAATCAATCCAAGAGCCCATTGCCCGTGCTCAACAACGCCTTGACGGCCAGCGAGACTTGAGATCGACATCTTAGTGCCGATATGGTCACCGGTACGATCGTTTACCACGCTATTATTGACCGTGTAGTTGAGCAGGCTGGACTGTTGTACGGTTCCATGTTCGTAGGCGAGTGCGCCGGGCGGAGTTACACCATTTGCCTTGCACCACTTCTGATAGCCTTCGGACTCGATAATGTTCTTTGCGCCTGGCGCATCGAAGGTGCGCCCACCCCAGCCGAACGTATGCGCGACGATCTGCGCGTGCGCGCCGCCGAGCGAATGTCCGGTGACTTCGATCTTATGATCGCCTCCGTACTTGCGCTGTATAGCAAGCGCGTAATCCAACGCCGCTTCGATCTGAGGGTCCCAGTCCTTCGATCCTCTGTCTGAGCCAAGGGCTCGGCTGACGGGATCTACGGCGGCTCGTTGCACATCGCCCATTTGCCTTTGCGTGTGCTCTGTCTTGGGTCCGGACACTCCAATCGCACCGAGAAGGTCACCGTCGGCTGCGAGCCTAAGGTTCGGGCCGTACCAGTCCTGGGCTTCGTCGCTCCCTCGGAAGGCGATCACCACTCGCTTGTCGACGTCCCCTGACATTTCAAATACAGCAGCAGTAAGGCCCGTCGACCGGTCATCTTTAAAGCTAGAACCTTCCCAGTCTTCCATCTGACCGGCAAGGCTCCAGTTCACTGGAAGTACGATGCTCTGACGTCCAGCGTTCTTGGCGAGAATCAGTTCGTCCCTAGAGCCGTAGACAGCATCCGAAAGCTGTGCCAAGTCGGCGTCATACCGCAGGTCCAACTGGGCACCCGGAAAATTGGGGATGTCCTTTGCCATGAAATAGTTCCTTACAGTCAGGTTAGGTTGGATCTAGTTGAGATCGAAGGTCGATGAAATTGATCTCGATCATCGTTTCATCCCCCTTAAGGCGATGAGTGACTTTGTACGGACCCTTGGTCCGCGCCCTACAGTGGAAAAACGGTGTCAGCTTTGGCCGACCCTGGCTGCCTTCGTTGGTGGGGGTGTACATTCCGCAGGGCACTAAGACGGGGGTTGACAGCCAGTTGTTGTTCAACGGGCATTCCCCTTCCGGCGACGGAACACAGCCAGAAGAGTCCGGCTTTTCCCTCGGAAGGATCGCTTCGACTACGCTCTCTGTTTTGTGGTCGTAGTCGGCCATGCCGTTCGGGGAAACCTTGGCCCCGAGGCTAACGAACCGCCAATCGCAATCTCCCGGCAAAAACAGATCTGGCGAAAAGGAGGACTCAAAGCGCCCATTAGCCTCCGTTACTTTGAGGTCGAGCTGATACTGGCCCGGCCGCCTGCTCTGCTTCCCGGACGGAGAAAGCTGCCGGCATTCGTAGCTTTTGGTAAACGCCGAATAGATGGCGTACAGCTTGATATGCATGCCGTCTGACACTTCGCCTGAAAGATGCACAGGAGGCTTGGCATTCGGGTTGAGGGCGGGGGTATCGTTCGGATCTGGCGCTGGCAGACTTTCTGAGATCTTCTTAAAGATCTCTCCGGCGGTTGCCGCTTCTTGCTGCTGGGCTGACGATCGCGATTGACAACCGGCGAGGGGTGGGAAGACGAACATTAGGGCTAGAGCCGCCAAAGAAGCTGCTTGGAATTTCAATGTGGGCACCGTATTCATTCGATGTGGGCAGGCGCGAATCATAGCCAGATGACACCCAGCTGACTGTTGGTTTCCGTGAAGCGCTTAACTCGACCGCTGGTGCTTCCTGCATACCGCGCCGCGAAAAGCGATATTCCTGACATGGCTAGGGCGAGTAACCACAGCCACGGATTGAAAAATGCGAGCTGGGCCAGCGGAACTGCCATAAAGGCTCCATACTGGCTAAAAATGGCCAGAAGAGCCCCGCGCTTTATCCGGTCGTGCAAATCCGAATTGGAATAGTCGGAGAATGTCCGACGAACATCTCGCGAGCGAAGGTACACGCTGCCGAGCTCGCTCATAGCAATGACGTGCAAAAGTGCAGACCCAAAGGCGAACGGAACTGCAGCAACGACGGCAAAGCGAGCAGAGAAAACATTGCCAATCAATAGGAGGAGTAGAAAGGCACTGAGTACGGCCCAGGCGAGAATGCACCATCGGGCTGCCCAGTAGCTTTCCGACCTCAACTTCTCAATTAGACGATGAGCGGGCGCGGCTTCCTTGTGTTCCCAGGGCATGCGCATCGTCCGCCTCATCTCGCCCGAACTGGGAGGCTGCAGCCGCTGTAGTACACCCAGCATTCCTTTGATTCCTCTGCCTTGCATTTCGCCATTGCCAACGCCTTAGCCTTCTCCTCCGTAGCCGCACCTTGCGAGATCGCACCGCTGTCTGTCCCTACAACAACAGCGCATTGATCTCTATAGGTGAAGGTTGCCTTACAGTTGCTCCTGCCGCCGCGCTCGATGCATTGCGCAGCGGCTGCCTTCTTAGCTGACCGCTCGCTGCGTTGATCAGAGACGATCCCGAAGACGCCATTCCCGTCGTCCGCAACGGCTCCCCATCTTGAATCCCACTGCTGGTTTGCAGTTTGGGCGCCCGGCATCGGGCCGCAGCTCGCCATTGAGGCTGCCGATCCGCTAGCCGCCGACGAGTAGGGGATCTGCCCCGGCGGGCAGCCACCCTCCGCGTGAGCGCTTAGCGCAGGCAATGCCGCAAATACAGTAGCCAGCACCATTAGACTTTTCATCGTCAATCCTTTTTATGGTGGTCAGCAGGCTTGATCTGATTGTGATGTTCTGCTGGCTGACTGTTTGGGGTTCGGGTCGAATGGTTGAAGGTCGAATGGTCACCACCGCCCGGACGACTATGAGTACTTGACGCCACATCATCCCTTCTAGGCAAAGAGCCAGGCGGTTGACCTTGCGGTCCGGGCTGACTCTGATTACCGCCGCCAAACGCGGAGAAGTGCATGAAGTTGCCCACTTGACCTTGGAAAAAGTGTGCCGCAATCGGCGGTACTGAAATGATGAGCATCGTAAGAATCAGGCCCATACCGCCCTGCTCCATAGCTTGATCGGAAATGCCTCCAGCGCTTGACCCCGAGATGTTCGTCAACTTTATGAGCCAAGTGGCCGCCGAGACCCGCACCATCAGGTCAAGTACCAGACCTGAAATGAAGCTCAGCATTCCCATCGTAAAGAGTGCTCCAAGACCATACTGAAGCCAGCGGTGGAACATAGCCTTGGTTGCATCGAAGGCTAGGGCGAAGATGAACAGCGGGCCAAAGCCCACCCACATCGCGACGACGATTTTCATTAGAAGTAGCATGACGCCCGCCGCTATGGCCGGGCCGGCGGTACCCAAGCCCGCGAGTAGCTTCGCGACGCGCTTTTCCTCAAGCAATTCCGGGTTTCCATCGAGCACCTGGACACCATCGATCGCGGTCATCACGATCTGCAAGTAGGCCAAGTTATTGTCGATGGCGTCAGCGGTGGTCTGGCCCTTGTTCCCAGTGACCAGTTCATGGACGGCCTCATCCATGTCGTGTGTCAGGAACGTGTGCAGCTTGACACCTCCAACTCCCATTGATGTCGCTATACCGACGCAAAGCGCGATCTTCAAGCCATCGACCACTAGTTTCATTAGCGGATCGCGCAGTTGTCCGGTCAGGATTCGATAGCCCTGGATGACTACCCATAACGACACAACAGAGATGCCGACACCAGCGACGAACTTCATCATGCGACCCATAAGGGCCAAGCCAAAGTCTCCGATCCGCGAGGTCAGATACGTATTGATGAGGCGGAACCCCATGTAATCCCCGATCCCCGTACCGACCGAGGGGGAAAGCCAATCCATGAGGTTGGGAACGCTACTTAACAGATCCATTGCATGCTTACTCGGTAGGGAGGGAGATCAGTTGCCGAGCACAGAGTTAAGCGCGCTGCTCGGGCTGAATCCGTCGCTGCTCTTCTTTCCTTGCAACGCTCGCTTCGCCAAGCGCGTGTGGTCCGCCCTCAACGCAGCTATGTAGTCGTCGTAGGCCTTCATGCGGGCCTGCCAGTAGTCCAGGTCGAGTTGATTGCGCGCCACGAAGCGATAGGCCTCGTTATCGTTCGCGGCGAGTGCGCCTTGGCTGTTGCTGACGCTGTCGCGCTGTTGCTCGATCTGGCCGAATTCCCTGCTGCGCTGGAGCAAAGTTTTCAGCATCGTGACTGAATCGTTGTACTTCCGATTCTCGGCGTACACCATCCGCTGGCAGACCGCCAGTTGCTCGTTCACGACATTGCCGTCAAGTTGCGGCGCCATCTGTTTGAAGGCTCCGATCAACTGGTCCTTGATCCCGCGACCGGGTCCGGAACAAGTGTCGTCCATGCCGTAGTCGAGCGGCCTCAGCGCGAAACTGTCTTCCATCTGGCTCGGACCGAAGTTGAGACGCTGAAGCTTGATCAGCTGCTGCTGGTAGTGGTCGGCCGTGGATTTCCAACGCTCGGCGTTCTTGCCGAACTCGGCCGCATCCTTGCTGATCTGCTCCATCTTCGCCATCAGTCCGAACGGGTCCTTGGTGATCAACTGGGCGCTCGCAGGGCCAGCAGCGATGCCGATCAATGCAATGACTGTCGCGACGGCCGATCTGACGGAGCGATGATTCACTTTGCTGCGATGCTTCATACAGACTCCACTTCCTTTTGAAAATTCTGAGATGAGTTTGGCGACAGTTCCCGTCGCGTTTTGATTGGTGCCGTGTGATTGTCGAAACGCGACTGCGCTACTCATCCATGAGGTAGTCCAACCCGTTTGAATATAGGTACGCCGTGAGGGCAGCCTCTTCGCTGATCCCCAACTTCACCATTGCCGCGCGCTTGTGCGCCGATACAGTCTTCTTCTTCATCTCGTACAGCGAACAGATCTTTGCTCTCGGCCATCCCTTGCTTAGCGCAACGACCACGTCGCTCTCCCGCGTAGTCAGGTCCCACCACGGATTGCTTAGGTTGCTTGACGTGTCGAGCGACTCATCGATGAAGCGCTCGCCGCGCATAGCATTTGCGATCGCCCACTTGAGCCATATCGTTGGGCTCGTCTTAAGAACGTACCCGTGCACAGCGTGGAAGATCACTTCCTGAGCTAGGTGCGGGCTCGCATAGCCGGTGTGGACAATCACCTTTGCGAAAGGGGCGCATCGCCGCAGCTCTTTCACAAGCTGCAAGCGCTTATGACTTCCGGGCATAAGCAGTTCGGTCACAATGACGGCGCTGGCGAAGTCGGTTTGGAGGGCTGTCTCAAGAAGCTGGTCACTTGTGGCGCACTGCCAGACGTCTTCAGGCGGCGATCCAAACTGGGACTTGATGAGCTCAGAGACTACTAAGCGCATCGAGCTGTGATCGTCTGCAACGATGTACTTCATTCGCAAATTCCTTTTCTTTGAACTCGGGCCTCCGGCCTGGGGTGCGACGAATGTAGTGTTGCCCCCTGTGCGCGTGAATGTCGATACGGCAAAAATCCAAGACGGCTGAGCCTTTGCTCTAAGGCCGAGCCCCTCTGCCTGGGGATAAGTTCGCCCGAAGGCTTGAATGCAGGTATTTCTAGCGATGCCGGCGCATGCGAGTCGCTGTGACTCAAGGCACGTTTCCCTCGCGAGTAGGATTTTTCTGACCCGATTTTGAGCCGCAATCCGAGGGGGGCGGCGTCACTGACTTCGTCAGCAGAATGTGTGACTTTTGTAGTGTGTCGTGAGCGCATTGGCTGCAGCGTCGGTCCAATCCTGTTGGCCGATATGGGCTCATGGCATTGAATATGTCAACAACATCAATAGCTTATGAATATGGGTGAGGGATCACCGGGGGAGGGATGCTGAGGTATTTGTCCCCGCCAAGCTCTAGCTTCTTGGATATGTCCAAGAAGTCCTTCACACCGAAGAAGAGCACGCCGGTAAAGCGGACGAAGGCTCCTGCGCGAAAGAGGCGCAAAGAACCCGACGAGTTGTTGAAGCTCGTGGGGGATCGCATAAGAGAGGTCCGCAAGGAACGCGGGCTGAGCCAGGACCATCTGGCCTACGCAATTCCGCTCGACCGCGCCCACCTGGGATTGATCGAGACAGGGAAGACCGCCCCGAATATCAAGACATTGGTCAAGATCGCCGCTGCGCTGGAGTGCGAAGTAGGCGATCTAATTCCATACGTTGAGGACCTACTGCCGTACGCCGACTGGCTTGAGGAGTAGGCTTTCTGGCCAAGACCTCGGTGGGTTAGCAGACGTGTTTGATGAGTACTTTGGGTATCTGGTAACGGCAGCCGTGGTGGGTGGTCAGTTAACGGCTTGGGTCGTCTCGCGCCTGTTCGCCAAGCACTGCTACTACACAGGGGTCGATCACCAACGCTGGTGGTCGATGGGTGTCATCGGATGGGCGACGCTGGCGGCTTACTGGTGCCTGTTGCCGGGCATTTTAATCGTGGTCGGAAGCTCGAGCCCGAAGGCCTGGCTAAGCCTGGTGCCCGGCTCGGCTCTGGCGTTGTTCGTGATCCTGCGCTTCAGGAGGTATTGGCGCTCGGCGAGGTGAGGATCGCCTCGACGCGCGGTTTGAACTCTGATTCTGCAGGTCATCTACGCGGTCAAACCGGTCTATTTGGCCCAGCTCTAAGTCTTTGAAAACAAAGGAAACGCGAAATCGGCCATTGGACTAAAAAACCAACTGGCAGAGAAAAAGGGGAGAGGAGAGACGGAATTTGGCCGGATGTGGGCCGATGTGGCACTGACCTTAGTCCAATGCCCTTCGCGGAAACCCTCAGAAATAAGGGGGTTTCCGTTGCCGACGAAGTCGGCAGAGACCTTTCGAAGCGGGGGGATTGGCGCGCCTGGAGGGATTCGAACCCCCGACCAATGGCTTCGGAAGCCACTACTCTATCCGGCTGAGCTACAGGCGCGTGGTAGACACGCACGAAGCGATCGTGCGGCCGTGCATTCTAGCGGAAACCGCAGCCGAAGGTGACGGGTCGGGAACGGGCCCGGCGATCCGGCCGCGGTGAGGGCAGGGTGCCCGGCGGTGCGATGGCATCCGCCGTACTTGTCAGCCGGGATTGGTCCCGTTCGATGTGGGCTCTTCGACTCCATAGCTCCCCAGCCCGACGCCGCCGCCCTCCGCAAAGCCCACCGGCCCTTCCCGCGGCGAAGCCCCGGGACGCCCGCGTTATTCTATGCGCCATGGATCACGCTCACCCCGACACCCCTGCGCCGGCCTGGCGGCGCAAGCTTGCGCTGTACTGGAAACTGACCCGCGGCGACCGGCCGATCGGGTGGTTGCTGTTGCTGTGGCCGACCTGGTGGGGGCTGTGGATCGCCGCCGAAGGCGTGCCGCCGCTGTGGACCTGGTTCGTGTTCAGTGCCGGGGTCTGGCTGACCCGGGCGGCCGGCTGCGTGATCAACGATTACGCCGACCGCTGGCTCGACCCGCACGTCGAACGCACCAAGCACCGGCCCCTGGCGACCGGCGAGGTGCGGGGGCGGGAGGCGCTGGCGGTGTTCGCGGCCTTGATGCTGACGGCGTTCGCGCTGGTGCTGAGCTTGAACCGGCTGACCATTCTGATGAGTTTCGTCGGCGTGGTGCTGGCGGCCAGCTATCCGTACTTGAAGCGCTATACCTATCTGCCCCAGGTTTACCTCGGCATGGCCTTCGGCTGGGGCATCCCGATGGCGTTCGCGGCGGTGCAGGGCGAGGTGCCGGCCGTGGGTTGGCTGCTGTATGCGGCGAACATCCTGTGGTCGACCGCCTACGACACCTGGTACGCGATGGTCGACCGTGAGGACGATCTGAAGATGGGCTCCAAATCGACGGCGATCCTGTTCGGCGAGATGGACCTGGTCGCGATCGGCATCCTGTACGCGCTGATGTTCGTCGCGCTGTTCCTGGTCGGGCAGCGTGCCGGCCTCGGGATGTATTACTTCGGTGGTCTGGCGGTGGCGGCGGCCTTGGTCGCCTACGAGTTCGTGATCGCCCGGCATCGCGAGCGCGAGCCGTGCTTCCGCGCGTTCCTGCACAACCATTGGGTCGGGCTGACGATTTTCGCCGGCCTGGCGCTAGACTACGCCTTGCGCGCGACCAGCGCCGCGGCCTGATCGCGGGCGCTCGCTGACGAGGATTGCCCGGGGGATCGGCTGGACCGGTCCGCGAGTGCGTGATCGCGGTTAATGACAGGGGCGCGCCGCTGCCGTGCAATGGCGGATCGTCCCGAGTGGAGTGCCGTCATGTTGAATCTGTCGCGTGGCCTGCGGTTGCAGGGCTTGGCCCTGGCCGTTCTGATCGGTTGCAGCGGCGCCGCGTTCGCGCAGTCGGCGCCGGCGCCGAGCCGCGAGCACTTCGCGCCGAAGGGCTGGGAGGGCTCGTACCACGGGCTGCACTACTCGCCGGTGGTGAAGATCGGCGACCGGGTCATCGTCTCCGGCATTCCGGCGATGGAAGGCGCGGACGACGAAGCCCGGGCGCGTTGGGTGTTCGAGCAACTCGAAGCGCATCTGCGCAGCGCCGGGGCGAGCCTGGCCGACGTGGTCGAGCTGCAGAGCTTTCATGTTGCAACCGATCACGCCGAGTTCCGGCGTCGCATGGATCCGGTGCTGAAGGTGCACCGCGAGTTCTTCAAGGATCACTACCCGGCCTGGACCGCGGTCGCGACGCCGGGCTTGTTCTCGAAGGACGCGAGCTTCGAGCTGCGTGCCGAGGCAGTGATCGGCTCGGGCAGCCGGCCCAAGGCGGAGATTGCGAAGCCGGCGGGGCCTTGATGTAGGACGCGGTGGTTTGGGGGGAAGAGCAAATCCCCCCTGCCCCCCCTTTGCAAAGGGGGGAATGGACTGGATGTCGATCAGAAACGCTTCTCGAACCCGTCCAGCAAATACGGTAGCAACGGCGTCTATGCGAAACCGCATGCTGTCCCCCCTTTGCAAAGGGGGGCAGGGGGGATTTGCTCTTAGACGACGACCTTCGCCACACCCCGTCCCTGCGACTAAAGTGCAAGTGGTCGCGGCCATGACCGCCTCGACAATGCCTTGCTCTCGTCGAAGGACAGCCGTCATGACTGCAGTTTCCGCCGCACCCGCCGACGGGCCGCTCGCTCGTTTCGCCCTGCGCAGCGCCGCCTGGGCCGAGCGCTGGTTTCCCGATGCCTATGTGTTCGCGGCGCTCGGCGTGGTCATCGTTGCGGTGTTCGCGCTCGGCTTCGGCGCCGCCCCGACGGCGACCGCGACCGCCTTCGGCGACGGCTTCTGGAGCCTGATTCCCTTCACCATGCAGATGGCCTTCGTGGTCATCGGCGGCTACGTGGTCGCGACCGCGCCGGCAGTGGCGCGGGTGATCGATGCGCTGGCGCGAGTGCCGCGCAGCGGCCGCGGCGCGATCTGTTACGTCGGCCTGATCAGCATGTTGACCTCGCTGCTGAGTTGGGGTTTCTCGCTGGTGTTCGGCGGCTTGCTGGTGCGCGCGCTGGCGCGCCGCGAGGACCTCGACATGGACTACCGCGCCGCCGGCGCCGCGGCCTATCTCGGCCTCGGTGCGGTGTGGGCGATGGGCCTCAGCTCGTCGGCGGCGCAGTTGCAGGCCAACCCGGCCAGCATGCCGCCGGCGTTGTTGGCGATCACCGGGGTGATCCCTTTCAGCGAAACCATTCTCTTGTGGCAGTCGATCGCGCTGACCGCGGTGTTGATCGCGGTCTCGCTGATCGTGTGTTTCGTGACCGCGCCGCGCGGCGGCTCGGTGCGGCGCGCGGCCGACTTCGACGTCTCCGACGAGCGCGCGGCGTCGGTGCTGCCGCCGCGTTCGCGGCCCGGCGAATGGCTCGAATACAGCCCGTTGATCACGATCCTGCTGGCGGCGATGAGCCTGGGCTGGCTCGCCTACGAGTTCGCCCACAAGCCGCTGGTCACCGCGATCGCCAACCTCAACACCTATAACTTCGCGTTCCTGACCGCCGGCCTGCTGCTGCATTGGCGCCCTCGCAGCTTCCTCAATGCGGTCACCCACGCGGTGCCGAGCACGACCGGCGTGTTGATCCAGTTCCCGCTGTACGGCGGCATCGCCAGCCTGCTGACGGCGGCGAAGGGCGCCGACGGCCAGACGCTTGCGCATCACCTGTCGAGCGTGTTCGTGCAAATCGCCACCACCGAGACGTTCTCGCTGGTCATGGGCGTGTACTCGGCGGTGCTCGGCTTCTTCGTGCCATCCGGTGGCGGCAAGTGGATCATCGAGGCGCCATACGTGATGCAGGCCGCCAATGATCTGCAGGTGCACCTGGGCTGGGCGGTGCAGGTCTACAACGCGGCCGAGGCCTTGCCGAACCTGATCAATCCGTTCTGGATGCTGCCCCTGCTCGGCGTGTTGGGCCTGAAGGCGCGCGACATCGTCGGCTTCACCTTCATCCAGTTGCTGGTGCATATCCCCTTGGTGCTGGGCCTGCTGTGGCTGCTGGGTTCGACCCTGACCTATCACCCGCCCGTGATGCCCTGAGTGCCGCGCGGGCGTCCGATGACGCCCCGGCAAAATCCTACCCGCGCCTGCGCCGATGCCCGACTGACCCGGGCCGCGGCGCAGGCGATTCTATGTCCGTGGGAAGCGTCGCGGCCGTTACGGAACCCGGTCGTGCGGCACGGATGCCGCCGCTGCCCACGACGACGGAAAGCCGCATGGAAGCCGGAGGGAAAAGCAAGCGAAATACCGCAGAAAACCGCAGAAAAAACCGCAAAAAAGACGTCGTCGGAGGCCGCCACTTCTCAGCCTGTGCGACGCCCGAAAGCGACAATGACTCACGCGAAAGGGAAGGGACTCCCACGCAGTCGGATCGGGGCTCGAGCAACGGAATGCGGCATCGCGTCCTCGTCGGCGGATCGCGTTCCGATCGAGATCCCGGTCGACACGGCGAAGGAAGCGCCGGCCAGAAAAACCCGCTCGATTCGATCAGGCGCGCCCGGAAGCGGCGCGAAAGGAAGCGACCGCCAGGGAACGGCGGCCGGTCGGAATCGGGGACGCGCCCAGGATGGCGCGCGTGGCGGAAAGGACTCCGCCACCGGGTCGCAAAGGAGGCGTTCGCGGGTTCAATCGCCAGCCGACTAGTGGCTCCAATCGGCGGCTGCGTCATGACTTGTGCGTATTCGCACCAGCACGTCACACATCCGAGGGCGGCAGACGCCCGAATAGTGCGATCGGTACGGTGATCCTGGGGCGGCGACTGCGTTAGCGTGCGGTCGTCGTCGGGTGCCGATCGAAGACGGTCCAGCGTCGTCGTCCGGGCAAGCTCCGGCGAGAATCGGCCGCGCCCGCTGCGCGGCCGCCCGTCGTGCCGTGCTTCCGGAACGCTCCCATGACCCTGTCCCCCCTCCTGCGCATCGCCAGCCTGTGGTTGCTGGCGAGTTCCTGCGCCATCGCTGCCGTGCCGGCCCACTACGTCGTGTTCGAACGGGACGCCCAAGGGCGCGCCGAGCCGGTGTTCTACACCCAGGTGCAACTGTCCGATGGCCAACGCGACCGGCAGGGTGCGCGCCAGCCCGAGCGCGGCGTCGAGCGCGTGGCGTATCGCGCCTCGCGCAATGGCGCCAAGAGCGCGGCGCTGTACGAAGCGCAGGTGCCGAATTTCATCCGCGCCGAGTTCGCGCGCGATCCCGAGCACGGTGATGGCGCGATCCAGTTGAATCCCTTGGTGCGCAACCCGCATCGTGCCTTCGTCGTGCGGGTGCCGTTGGCCGAGGCCGACGAGATCGAACTGCTCGGCGCTGCCGGCAACGCCAAGTCGGTGCAGCGCATCGACCTGCGCGAGTTGGCGATCCGCTCCTCGCAGCTGCCGCTGGCGCAGATGCTGCAGCAGCCGGTCGCAATGGTAGGTACGCAGCAGGCCCAGGACGCCAAGGCGGCGAACTCGGCTAATCGCCTGGATATCCTGGTGCTCGGCGACGGCTACACTGCGGCCGAACAGAGCACCTTCACCAGTCAGGCCGCGTCCTTGAAGACGGCGATGTTCAACGTCAGCCCGTACAAGGAGTATCTGAGCTTCGTGAACTGGCAGGCCGGCTTCATCGCCTCGCAGCAATCCGGCGCCGACCATCCGCCCTACCAGGCCGGCTGCACCGGAACGAGTTGCTGCGCCGACGCCGATTCGCGCACCGATCCGCGCGCCGGCCAGTTCGTCGCCACGGCATTGGATTCCACCTTCTGCACCAGCCAGATCCATCGCCTGCTGACCGCGCGGTCCTCGAAGGTGATGGCGGCCGCGGCCAGCTTCCCGAACTGGGACAAGATCATCGTCACCGTCAACGACCCGATCTACGGCGGCGCCGGCGGCTCCTATGCGGTGATCTCGGCGCACAGCAGCGCCGCCTTGATCGCGATCCACGAGTTCGGCCACAGCTTCCACGGCCTCGCCGACGAGTACGAAAGCCCCTATCCGGGCTTCCCGGCCTGCAGCGACATCAGCGGCAGCGCGGCCTGCGAAGCCAACGTCACCAACCAGAGCAATGCCAGCCTGGTGAAGTGGCGCAGCTGGTTCACCCCGGGCCTGCCGATCCCGACGCCGGACGGCACTGCCGGCACCGGTCTGTTCGAAGGCGCGCGCTACCGCAGCACCGGCATGTTCCGGCCGGTCGACAACAGCTGCCTGATGCGCAGCCTGGGCACCAGCTTCTGCGCGGTGTGCCGGCAGGAATACGTGCGCATGCTGTATCGCGGCGGTTTCGGCTCGCCAGCAGCGGGCATCGACTTGATCGAGCCGGGCACCGAGATCCCGTCGCCGGCCACTGCGGTCGGTTACGCACGCGGCACCACGCGGCGCTTCAGCGCGACCTTGCTGCGGCCCAGCGTGGGCACCGTCGCGGTGCAGTGGTATCTCGACGGCGTGGCGATCCCGGGTGCGACCGCGGCCAGCTACGACTTCCGCCAGGATGCGGCGACACCGGCGACGCGCACCCTGGAATTGCGGGTGACCGACAAGACCGCGTTCGTGAAGGCCAGCATGGCCGGCAACCTGTTGCTGCATACGCGCAAGTGGACGATTCGGGTCGGGGCGGCGCCGGTGATGGCGCGGGTGGATTGATCTGGGTTGCGAATCGGATGCCGCTTAGCACCAACCGAAGTGGAAGCTCTGGTAGGCAGTGAACATAGTAGAGAGTCGCCACTCGGCGTGCGTCATTCATAAGCGCGGTTGCAGGTGTTTCTGCTGCTTCTGCAGCATCCTTGGTTCTGGTTCTGGCCGTGGACTTAGCTCTGGTTCTTGCTGTTGCTGTGCGTAGGTTCGAACTTGCGACGGCTAATGAAGACCCGAAGGGCGGCGCGCACGGATGCGCGCCGTTTTTCATCGGGACAGGGATGTCCCGTATGAAAAATCCCTGCGTATGCATCGATCGTGCGGGCTTTTGATTCAAAGAGAAGCATTTTTCTTTGGTTACCTTTGACCGAAGGGAATCCAGACGGACTTTTGTTGCTTATGACAAAAGAAAGTAACCCGCCGCTTTAGTGGCGGAAGCTCTTATCGTTTGATCTTGATATCGCTCGATTGTTTGAGGCGCCGCAAGACCTTCGCAGCGCGGTCGCGACTTGCGTCGCTCCTACAGGGGAAGGATTCGCGACGTGTCCTTCTTCAGGCAAGTGCAGAGCTTCCGTCCGCTAACGCGGCCGGGTTACTTTCTTTTGCTAAGC
>Ga0307406_10001009_pt1 | contig 15645 bp, 13 predicted proteins | sample 322Cmetagenome_3_FD_203706 | JGI IMG/M metagenome (GOLD analysis project Ga0307406, IMG submission 203706) | Maize rhizosphere microbial communities from greenhouse at UC Davis, California, United States - 322HYB-C-2 | ecosystem: Host-associated > Plants > Roots > Rhizosphere > Soil | place... | reverse complement strand
GAGCGCGCGCAGCGCACCGCGCAGCTCTCGGGCCTGCTCGACGGCTACGAGCAGTTCCGCGAATTCGACCGCCGCGAACTCGCGCTGATCGAGCCGCTGCGCACCCTGCGGCTCATCCACTACAGCGCCTGGCTCGCGCGGCGCTGGGAAGACCCGATCTTCCCGATCAACTTTCCCTGGTTCGGCTCCAGCGACTACTGGAAGGGCCAGATCCTCGTGCTGCAGGAGCAGTGCGAGCAGATGGCCGAAGAGCCGCTCTACGCTTAGGGCGCCGCTTCAGCCGCGAGGCTTTCCGCCACGCCCTGCAGCAGCCGCTCGGCCAGCACGTTCGGCGGCCCGCTGCGCCATACGCCGTAGGCTTCCGATTGCGCCACCGCGCGGTCGAGCGGCCGGAACACCGCGCCGCGCAGGGCCGAATGCCGCATGGCCTGCGGCACCAGCGCCACGCCCATGCCCTGCGACACCAGCGAGACCACCGCGAGCCAGTGGCGCACCTCGTGCCGCACCTCGGGCAGGAAGCCGGCGTCGGCGCAGATCGACAGGATGCGCTCGTGATAGTCGGGCGAGGCTTCGCGCGAGAACAGCACGAAGGGCTGGTTGCGCAGGTCCGTCGGCGCGAGCACGCGCTTGCGCGCGAGCGCGTGGCCCGAAGGCAGGCAGCACACGAAAGGCTCGGACAGCAGCAGCCGGTGCTGCAGCTCGGGCGGCATGCGGCTGGTGTGGACGAAGCCCAGGTCGAGCCGGTCGTGCAGCAGCTCGGCGATCTGCACGCCTGAATTGAGTTCGGCGAGCGTGATGCGCACCGCCGGGTGCCTGGCCTGGAACGCGCGCAGCGCCTGCGGCAGGCCGCGGTAGAGCATCGCACCGACGAAGCCGATGCGCAGGCGCCCCGCCGAGCCCGCGGCGACGTCGCGTGCTTCGAGTGCCGCCTCTTCCGCCTGCAGCAGCAGCCGCCGCGCCGAGATGCGCAGCGCCTCGCCCGCGTGCGTGAGGCGCACCTCCTTGCTGTTGCGCTCGAACAGCCGCGCGCCCACCGACTCCTCGAGCTGGCGGATCGCCACCGACAGCGGCGGCTGCGAGATCGACAGCCGCCGCGCGGCGCGGCCGAAGTGCAGCTCCTCGGCGAGCACGGAAAAGTAGCGCAGGTGACGCAGTTCCATGAATAGTCAAATCGAATCGAACAAGACCAATTCGATATTAGACACGGATCGTCGCGAACCCAACAATGCGGCGAACCCAGGAGACAAACGCATGGCCCAGAACGACGCCACCGCCGCGCACGCCCACCCGATCCCCGACCGCCACGGCCAGAACCTGTTCACGGCCGACACCGAGCTGCACAGGCTGCTCGCGCTGTACCTGCCCGCCGACCTGCTGGCCCACATGCAGCCGCATTTCGAGCGGCTGGGCGGCCTCGCGGGCGGCCTGCTCGACGACCTGGCCGGCACCGCCGACCGCAACCCGCCCACGCTGAAGCAGCGCACGCGTACCGGGCTCGATGAACAAAAGGTCGTCAAGCATCCGGCCTACGTGGAGATGGAACGCCTCGCGCTCAGCGAATTCGGCCTGGCCGCGATGTCGCACCGCGACCAGACGCTGGGCTGGAAGGGCAAGATGCCGCCGCTGGTCAAGTACGTGCTGACCTATCTCTTCGTGCAGGCCGAGTTCGGCCTGTGCTGCCCGGTGTCGATGACCGACTCGCTCACGCGCACGCTCAAGAAGTTCGGCCGCCCCGAGCTGGTCGCGCGCTTCCTGCCGCGGCTCACCTCGCTGGACTTCGACGAGCTCGCGCAGGGCGCGATGTTCATGACCGAGCAGGCCGCGGGCTCCGACATCGCGGCCACCGCGACGACGGCGCGCCAGGAGGCCGACGGCAGCTGGCGCCTCACCGGCGACAAGTGGTTCTGCTCCAATCCCGATGCCGACTTTGCGATGGTGCTCGCACGCGCCGACAACGGCCCGGCCGGCATGAAGGGCGTGTCGCTGTTCCTGCTGCCGCGCCGGCTCGAAGACGGCAGCCTCAACCACTACCGCATCATTCGCCTGAAGGACAAGCTGGGCACGCGCTCGATGGCCAGCGGCGAGATCCGGCTCGAAGGCGCGGTCGCCTACCTGGTGGGCGAGGAAGGCCGCGGCTTCGTGCAGATGGCCGACATGGTCAACAACTCGCGCCTGTCGAACGGCGTGCGCGCCGCCGGCCTCATGCGCCGCGCGGTGGCCGAGGCCGAGTACATCGCCGCCGAGCGCCGCGCCTTCGGCCGCACGCTCGAGCAGATGCCGCTGATGCAGCGCCAGCTCGACAAGCTGCGCCTGCCGGCCGAACAGGCGCGCACCATGGTGTGCCAGACCGCGCTGGCGCTCGCGCGCTCCGATGCCGGCGAGCCCGACGCCTACGCACTGCTGCGCATCCTCACGCCGCTCATCAAGTTCCGCGCCTGCCGCGACGCGCGCAAGGTCACGGGCGACGCGATGGAAGTGCGCGGCGGCTGCGGCTACATCGAGGAATGGAGCGACCCGCGGCTCGTGCGCGATGCGCACCTGGGCTCGATCTGGGAAGGCACCAGCAACATCGTGGCGCTGGACGTGATCCGCGCCGTGAAGCGCGAAGGCTCGCTGCCGGTGCTGCGTGCGCACTGCGAGCAGCTGCTGGCCGATGCACAGCTGCCGCCGGCTTTTGCGGCGGCGCTGCGCGATGCGCTGGCGCGCGCCGCCGCACTGGCCGAGAGCGCCGCGCGAGAAGGCGGCGACGTGCTGGCGCGCCAGGCCGCCTCGGCGCTCTACCACTGCACGAGCAGCATCGCGATGGCCTGGGAGGCCGCGCGCAGCGGCTCGGCTCCGCGCCTGCGCTGGGCCCAGCTGGTGCTGCTGCACCGCGTGCTGCCGCGCGACCCGCTCGCGCCCGACGCGATGCCCGCGGACTGGAACAGCGCCGCCACTGCGCGCACCGCCAAGGCCACGGCCTGATTCACGACACAAAGAACGGAGACATCATCTTGCGACACCTCACCCACTTCTTCGCGGCCCTGGCCGCCTGCGCCGCGCTGCTGGGCGCCGCACCCGCCGTGCAAGCCCAGGGGCCGTTCCCCTCCAAGCCCCTGGTGCTGGTCGTGCCCTTCCCGCCCGGCGGCCCGACCGACGCCATGGCCCGCACGCTGGCCGCCGAGATGAAGGACCGCCTCGGCCAGCCGATGATCGTGGAGAACCGCGCAGGCGCGGGCGGCAACATCGGCGCCGACTACGTGGCGCGCGCCGAGGCCGATGGCCACACGCTGCTGTTCGGCACCTCGGGCCCGCTCGCCATCAACGCGAGCCTCTACCGCAAGATCAGCTACGACCCGGTCAAGAGCTTCGCGCCGGTGATCCAGGTCGGCTACCTGCCGAACATCCTGGTGGTGAACCCCGCGCTGCCGGTGAAGAACGTGCAGGAGCTCGTCGCCTACGCCAAGGCCAACCCCGGCAAGCTCAGCTATGCGTCCTCGGGCAACGGCGCGTCGTCGCACCTGGCGGGCGTGCTGTTCAATTCGGTGGCCGGCACCGACCTGCAGCACATCCCCTACAAGGGCACCGGCCCGGCGCTCAACGACCTGCTGGGCAACCAGGTCGGCATGACCTTCACCGACATCCTCACCGCGCTGCCGTACGTGAAGGCAGGCAAGCTGCGCGCGCTGGGCGTGGCGACGGTCGCGCGTTCGCAGGCGCTGCCCGAGGTGCCGACGATTTCGGAGCAGGGCTACAAGGGCTACGACGTGAGCGTGTTCTTCGGCATCGTGGCGCCGGCCGGCACGCCGGCGGACCGCGTGAGCAAGCTCAACCAGGCCTTCGCCGAGGTGCTGAACTCGCCCAAGGTGAAGCAGATGTTCGCGGCGCAGGGCCTCGAAGCCTCGGCCGACACCTCGCCGCAGAAGCTCGGGCAGTTCATCGTGAGCGAGTCGGCCAAGTGGAAGGACGTCGTCAAGAAGTCGGGCGCGCAGCTGGATTGATTTGCGTCCGGCGTCGTCCAGGGCCCACTCACGCCGACGGGGTACCTTGCTCCGCGAATGTCCTCCGGCCTGCGGCCTCCCCCTTTATTTCGCTGCGCAAGGCACCCCATCGACGTGAGCGTTATGCGCAGCGGTCGTTGATCAGCGGTTCACCAGCAGCGTGCCCTGGTGCACAGGGCATCGGGTACTCCCCGCAGCGAAATAAAGGAGGAGCCGAAGGCGGGGGACATTCGCGGAGGGGAGTACCCGGTGGCCTGTGCACCCGCCCTGAACAACAGCGCCAAGAAAAAAAGCCCCAACACACAAAAGCACGGAGCACCGAAATGACACAACCCCAAGGCGCCCTCGCCGGCATCCGAGTCCTCGACATCTCGCGCATCCTCGGCGGCCCGTACTGCGGCCAGATCCTCGGTGACCACGGCGCCGACGTGCTCAAGGTCGAACCGCCGCAGGGCGACGACACGCGCACCTGGGGTCCGCCCTTCAAGGACGGCGTGGCCTCCTACTACCACGGCCTCAACCGCAACAAACGCGTGCAGCACCTCGACTTTTCCACGGACGAGGGCCGCAAGGCACTGCTCGCGCTCGTGGCCGAGGCCGACGTGCTGATCGAGAACTTCAAGACCGGCACCATGGAGCGCTGGGGCATCGGCTACGAGGCGCTCTCAGAGCGCTTTCCGCGCCTCGTGTGGTGCCGCGTCTCGGGCTTCGGCGCCGATGGCCCGCTGGGCGCGCTGCCCGGCTACGACGCCGCCGTGCAGGCCATGACCGGCATCATGAGCATCAATGGCGAGGCCGACGGCGGCCCGCTGCGCGTGGGCCTGCCGGTGGTCGACATGGTGACCGGGCTCAATGCGGTGATCGGCGTGCTGCTCGCGCTGCAGGAGCGCAACCGCAGCGGCCGCGGCCAGTTCGTGGAAGCCGCGCTGTACGACAGCGGGCTCTCGCTGCTGCATCCGCATGCGGCCAACTGGTTCATGGATGGCACCGCGCCGCGCCGCACCGGCAACGCACACCCCAACATCTATCCCTACGACGCGCTGGCCACCGGCACCGACCCGGTGTTCGTGGCGGTGGGCAACGACCGCCAGTTCGCGAGCCTGTGCCGCTGCATCGGCCTGCCCGCGCTGGCCGACGACCCGCTCTACCGCACGGCCGGCGCGCGCTCGGTGCACCGCGCGGGGCTCAAGCAGCAGCTGGAAGCGGCGATGGCCGCGTTCGACGGCCGTGCGCTGGTCGAGCAGCTGATGGCCGCGGGCGTGCCCGCCGCGCCGGTGCTGCCGGTGGATGCGGCGCTCCAGCATCCGCACACCGCGCATCGCGGCATGGTGGTGGAAATGGAGGGTGGCTACCGCGGCATCGGCGCGCCGGTGAAGCTCAGCCGCACGCCGGCGAGCTACCGGCACGCGCCGCTCACGCCGGGCGAGCGCTTCCTGCCCGATGCCGCGGCCGGCGCCAGCGCCTCATAGCTCGGGCTGCATGCCGGCGCCCGCCTTGGGCGCATGGAAAGCCTGCATGAACGCGCCCTGCAGTTCCGCAGGCAGGTCGGGGCGGTGGCACATCGCATAGCCGAGGCTCGGCGGATCGTCGGCGAGCGCAACGAAGCGGATGTCGGGCCGCGCAATGCAGGCAAGCGATTCCACCACCAGCCCGATGCCCGCCCCGGCCGCCACCAGCCCCACGAGCGAGATCGACGAACTCGCGCACTGGTTGACCTGCGTGGTGATGCCGGCGCGCGCAAGGTAGGCGGCGATGCGGTCGAACACCACCGGCCCGATGTCGCGCCGCACCCCGACCAGCGTCTGCTGGCGCAGGTCCGCCGCCGCGATGCGCCCGGCGCCTGCCAGCGGATGCGCGGCCGGCACCACGGCCATGAAGCGGTCGCGGGCCACCTCGCGCACCACGAGGTCGTCGCGCGAGGACGGCGGATGCACCACCGCCAGGTCGAGCCTGCGGTGCGCCACGGCTTCCTCGAGCTCGTCCGACAGGCCCTCGGTGAGCGCCAGCACCACGCCCGGGTGCGCGGCCGAAAAGGCACGCATGGCATCGGGAAAGAAGGACAGCGCCGCAATGGGTGTGACGCCGATCTCCAGCCGGTCGAAGGCGCCGCGTCCGATGGCGCGCGCGGCCTCGTCGGTTTCGGCGGCGCGCGACAGCAGCCGCCGGGCGTGCGGCAACAGGCGCGCGCCCTGCTCCGTCAGCCGGACGCCGCGCGCCTGCCGGTCGAACAGGGCAAAGCCCAGAGCCTCCTCGAGCCGCTGCACCCGCACGCTGAGCGCGGGCTGCGAGATGGCGAGCAGCGAAGCGGCGCGGCGGATGTTGCCGATCTCGGCGAGCGTGACGAAGCATCGCCATTGCTTGAGTTCCAAGGAGCGATCTCCAGCACAGCGCCGCAGGCAGCGGCGATCAGGGCGCGATCGGATTGCCCGGCGTGCCGAGGCTGCCGGCCGGAGCGGCGGCGGCATTGGCGGGCGGGCGGTAGGAAACGCGCACCGAGGAAGGCTGCGGCACCGCCCGTGGCGCAGAGGCGGCGGCCGGCTGGGTCACGCCGCCCTTGGTGACCGTCACCGGCGCAGCCGGTGGTGGAATCGCCGCCACAGGCGCCACGCCCGTGATGCCGGAGGTACCGGAAACCGGCACCGTGGCGCCCACCGCCGCCGTCGTGACCGGCGCGGCGCCGCCCACCGGCGCGTACCCGGCCTTCCCCGCATTGGGATCGTGCAGCACCACGCTCTTGCCCACGCCCACGCCGGTGCCGATCGGCCCGATGCCGACGCCCACTCCCACGCCGGCCGTGCCGGCCACCACGCCGGCGTTGTTGACCACCACGCCCGCGCCGAGCGGGCCCCAGCCGGTGTTGAGCCCGACGGAGAAATTGCCGTCCTTGGTGGCGCCCAGCCCGAGCGAGAGCCCGGGCACCAGCGGAATGCCGATGTGATAGTGCGAACAGCCGCTCACCGCCGCCAGCAGCAGCGCCGCCGCGACGGCGGCTGCTGCACGGGCGGTGCGCGGCCGGCCAATCACACCAGCAGCGCGTTGACGCGCCTCACGTAGGCCGCGGGATCGGCCGGCAGGCCGCCTTCGGCCAGCAGTGCCTGGTCGAAAAGAATGTTCGCAAGATCGTCGAAATGCTCGGAGCCGTCGAGCTTCTTCACGAGCGCGTGCTCGGCGTTCACCTCGAGCACGGGCTTGAGGTCGGGCGCGGGCTGGCCGGCCTGCTTGAGCATGCGCGCGAGCTGCGTGCTCATGCCGCCGTCCTGCACCACCAGGCAGGCCGGCGAATCGACCAGGCGCGTGGTCACGCGCACGTCCTCGGCCTTGTCCTTGAGCGCTTCCTTGAGCTTCTCGAGCAGCGGCTTGAAGGATTCGGCGGCTTCCTCGGCGGCCTTCTTCTCGGCCTCGTCCTGCAGCTTGCCCAGGTCGACCGCGCCCTTGGCCACGCTCTGCAGCGGCGTGCCGTCGAACTCGGTGAGGTAGTTGAGCGCCCACTCGTCGACGCGGTCGGTCATCAGCAGCACCTCGATGCCCTTCTTCTTGAAGACCTCGAGCTGCGGGCTGTTCTTGGCGGCGGCGAGCGTGTCGGCCGTGATGTAGTAGATCGCGTCCTGGCCTTCCTTCATGCGGGCCTTGTAGTCGGCAAAGCTCACGCTCACCGCGTCGCTCGTGGTGGAGGCGAAGCGCAGCAGCTTGGCAATGCGGTCGCGGTTGCCGAAGTCCTCGCCCAGGCCTTCCTTGAGCACGGCGCCGAACTCGGCATAGAACTTGGCGTATTTGCCCGATTCGTCGGCGGCGGCCGCGGCGGCTTCAGCGGCCGTCGGCGCGTTCTTGTCGACCACGTCGGTCACCGCCTCGGTCGGCTCGGGGGCCGGCACCGATTCGCCGGAGCCCACGTCGATCTTGCCTTCGCCGCTTTCCGGCCCGGTCTTCTGCTTCTTGGCCAGGTCCTCGAGCATGCCGAGCACGCGCTTGGTGCTGCCTTCGCGGATGGCCTTCACGTCGCGGCTTTCCTGCAGCAGCTCGCGGCTCACGTTGAGCGGCAGGTCGGACGAATCGATCACGCCCTTCACGAAACGCAGGTAGCTCGGCAGCAGCGCCTCGGCATCGTCCATGATGAAGACGCGCTTCACGTAGAGCTTGACGCCCGCGCTCTTGTCGCGGTTCCACAGGTCGAACGGTGCCTTGGACGGGATGTAGAGCAGCTGCGTGTACTCGGTGCTGCCTTCCACGCGGTTGTGGCTCCAGGCGAGCGGCGCCTCGTAGTCGTGGCTGATGGTCTTGTAGAACTCTTCGTACTGCTCGGGCGTGATGTCCTTCTTGGGGCGGCTCCAGAGCGCGCTGGCCTTGTTGACCGTTTCCCATTCGCCGGTCTTGACCATGTCGCCGGGCTGGTCGTTCTCGCCTTCCTTCCACTCCTCCTTTTCCATGAGGATGGGCAGCGAGATGTGGTCCGAATACTTGCCGACGATCTGCTTGAGCTTCCAGGCGTTGAGGTATTCGTCGGCGTCATCGCGCAGGTGCAGCGTGATGCGGGTGCCGCGCTCGGGGCGCGTGATGTCGGCCACCTCGAAGTCGCCGGCGCCGCCGCTCGTCCAGCGCACGCCCTGCTCGGGCGGCAGGCCCGCGCGGCGCGATTCGACCGTGATCTTGTCGGCCACGATGAAACCCGAATAGAAGCCCACGCCGAACTGGCCGATGAGCTGTGCATCGGCCTTCTGGTCGCCGCTGAGCTTGCTCACGAAGTCTTTGGTACCACTTTTGGCGATGGTGCCGAGGTTCTCGATGGCCTCCTGGCGCGACAGGCCGATGCCCTTGTCGGTGATGGTGATGGTGCGCGCGGCCTTGTCGAAGGAAAGGCGCACGTCCAGCTCGGACTGGTCTTCGTACAGCTCGGGGTGGTCGAGCGCCTCGAAGCGCAGCTTGTCGCAGGCGTCCGACGCGTTCGAGATCAGCTCGCGCAGGAAGATTTCCTTGTTCGAGTAGAGCGCATGCGTGACGAGGTGCAGCAGTTGCGCGACTTCGGCCTGGAACGGGAGTTTCGTATTGGAAGAATCAGCCATGGGAAGAGAAGAAATATCGAAGCCAAAAAATTCTAAGCCGGGCGGCCTTGACCGCACGCTCGACTCGCCAACTCTGCGAGTTGGGGCTTTCGCCCCCGAAAAACAATAGGCCTACCTGGCCTGCGATTCCACCTCGCGGGTCCAGCGGTCGATCAGCCGCTTGCGCTCGGCGGCCCTGCCGTATTTCTCGAAGTCGTACTTGATGAGCTTCACGTCGCTCATCGAGGGAATGCGCGCATCGGGCTTGAAGGTCTTGTTGGCGGGCGACTGGAGGCTGCCGACCTGCCCGCCGATCGCCTGGCCGACCGGGCTCATGAGCCAGTCGTAGTAGCGCTTCGCATTCTCCTTGTTGCGCGCGCCCTTGACCAGCGCGATGCCGCCCACCTCGTAGCCCGTGCCCTCGCAGGGCGCGGCCGTCTTGACCGGGAATTTGTCATACCGCCAGCGCTCGAAGCCGAAGATGAAGCTCACGCCGATGGCCACCTCGCCCTTGGCGACGTTGGGCGCCTGCGCCTGGCCGCTGCGGGTGTAGCTGGTGACGTTGCGGTGCAGCTTCTTCAAATAGTCGAAGGCCGCGTCCTCGCCCATCTGCTGAACCAGGCCCGCGATGATGGTGTAGGCCGTGCCGCTCGAGGCCGGATGCGAGATCTCGATCTCGCCCCGGTATTCGGGCTTGACGAGGTCGGCCCAGCATTTGGGCTCGTGCAGCTTCTTGCGCTTGAGCAGCTCGGTGTTGAAGCCGAAGCCGATGGCGCTGGTGTAGAAGCCGCCCACCATGTTCTGCGACATCGCGTACTGGCGCACCGCCCAGTCGTGCAGGTCATTGATGTAGGCCGGCCGGTAGGCTTCGAGCAGGCCCTGTTCGGCGGCCTGCAGGAACGGATCGCCTGTGCCGCCCCACCAGATGTCGGTCTTGGGATTGGCGGCCTCGGCGCGCAGCTGGGCACCGATCTCGCCGGTGCCCTTGTGCGCCTGCTGCACCCGGATGCCGGTCTCGCGCGTGAAGGCGGTGGCCGCGGCTTCGCACCAGCCCGCGTCGGTGCTGCACAGCGCGTTCACCGTGCCTTGCGCCGCGGCGCCCGGAGAAAAAAGCAGGGCCATGGCGCCCGCGCATGCGGCAAGGGCCGCGGCATTCCTCTGGACAAAGTGGCGCATGCGTTCTCCGGTGAATGAGTGGCTGGCTGGCTGAAGAATGAAAGGCGACCCGAGGATAGCGGGCAAAGCCGCTCAGCGGGCCGCCAGCAGCGGCGGCATGTGCTCGGCCAGCCAGTCGACCACCACCCGTGTCTTGTGGGGCAGGTAGCGGCTGCGCGAGCGGATCACGTTGAGCTCGAAGCCGAAAGGCCGCGGCTCCTCGAACACGCGCACCAGCGTGCCGGCCGCCAGCGCATCGGCCGCGAGCCAGGCCGGCAGGCGCGCCAGCCCCATGCCGCCGATGGCCGCTTCGAGCAGCACCTCGGCGCTGTCGCAGCGCAGCCGCGAGGGCAGCACCACTTCGACTGGCCGGCCTTGCGCGTCGTGGAAGCGCCAGGGCGAGATCTGCCCGTCGCGCGCATAGAGCACCGCCTCGTGCGACGGCGATGCGCCCAGCTCGGCCACGCCGGCCGGGCGCCCGCGCTCGGCCAGGTAGGCGGGCGCGGCGCACAGCACCATCCATTGCACGCCGACCGGCCGCGCGACCAGTTCGGCGCTGTCGGCCAGCTCGCCGCTGCGGATCGCCAGGTCCAGCCCGTCTTCGACCAGGTCCACGCGCCGGTCGTTGAAGGAAAGCTCCAGCGACAGCCCCGGATGCCGGCGCGCCAGCGCGAGCAGCAGCGGCCCGACCTTCAGCCGCCCCAGCATGGCCGGCATGCTCAGGCGCACCAGCCCGGCCGCGGTGCTGCGCGCGGCATCGGCCATGGCCTCGGCGGCGTCGAGCTCGGCCAGCACGCGCCGGCAGCGCTCGTAGTAGCCGTGGCCTTCCTCGGTGAGGCTCTGGCTGCGCGTGGTGCGCAGGAAGAGCCGCGTGCCCAGCCGCGCCTCGAGGCGCGCAATGCTCTTGGCCACCGCGGAGCGCGTGACGTGCAGCCGCTCTGCAGCACGCGCAAAGCTGCCGGCGTCCACCGCGGCCACGAACTCTTCGATGCCTTGGAGGCGTGGACTCATTGGATACTTTCAGGCGCCATGGAGTTGAAAATTATCCACCACTGGATAGATCAACTCGCCAATAGCATGAAGGCTTCTTTTTCTTTTTTGTGGAGGCTTTTTCATGCAGGCAAGCAGAACGCTCAGGCGCTGGCAACTTTCTTCCTTCGGCCGCGAGCAGCTCGAACAGGTGGAGCTGCCGCTGCCCGCGCCCGGCCTGGGCCAGATCCTCGTGCAGGTGGGCGCGGTGTCGCTCAACTACCGCGACCTGCTGATGATCCGCGACGGCATGGGCATGAAGTTCGACCTGCCCTTCACGCCCGGTTCCGACATGGCCGGCACGGTGGTGGCCGCGGGCCCTGGCGTGCAGCGCCTGGCCGTGGGCGACCGCGTGATCAGCACCTTCTGGGGCGGCTGGATCGACAGCCACTGGCCGGCCGAGGCCGTGCCGATGGGCGGCCCCGGCCCGGGGATGCTGGCCTCGCATGTGCTGATCGACGCGGCCTGGGCCGTGGCCGCACCGGCCACGCTCGACTTCGCGCAGGCCAGCACGCTGCCCTGCGCCGGCCTCACGGCCTGGTTCGCGCTGGCCGAGACCGGCGCGCTGCGGCCCGGCCAGACCGTGCTGGTCCACGGCACCGGCGGCGTGGCGCTGTTCGGCGTGCAGCTGGCGCGGCTGCATGGCGCGCGTGCCATCGTGGTCACGGGCAGCGAGGAGAAGCGCGCGCAGACGCTGGCGCTGGGCGCCGCCGAAGTGCTGATGCGCGAGGGCGACTGGCCGGCCGAAGTGCGCCGCCTCACGCAGGGCCGCGGCGCCGACCATGTGCTCGAACTCGCGAGCGGGCCGAACCTCGACCGTTCGCTGCAGGCGGTGGCGCAGGGCGGGCGCGTGTCGATCATCGGCATGCTCGGCGGCGAGACACTCAGCGCGTCGTACTACGCGATGGTGCTCGGCCGCGTCACGGTGCAGGGCATCGGCGTGGGCCATCGGCGCGCGCTCGAAGACCTGGTGCGCGCCGTCGACGCCAATGCGCTCGAGCCCGTGATTGCGGCGCAATACGCCTTCGACGACTTGCCCGATGCGCTCGACCACCTCGCGCGCGGCGCCTTCGGCAAGATCGTCGTCACGCCTTGACGAAGCCCTTTAGCGGTTTGCGCAACGCGTGTCAGAAACAAAAGACTGCTGAACTGTGAACAGGTTCCGCCAGGTGCAACAACATGCGTGACGCATGCTGTTTACGTTCCTAGAATCCGCCCGCGCATGGCCCCGGGGCCACGCACTTTTCAACTTCTGAATGGATGGAGCAGATGGAACATAGCACCTACAAAAAGTGGTCGGCCGAGTTCATTGGTACTTTCTGGCTCACGCTGGGCGGCTGCGGAAGCGCGGTCCTGGCGGCGGCCTTTCCGAACAACCTGGGCATCGGCTTCGTGGGCGTCTCGCTGGCGTTCGGCCTGACGGTGGTGACCGGTGCCTATGCGCTCGGTCCCATCTCGGGCGGCCACTTCAATCCGGCGGTGTCGATCGGCCTCGCGGCCGCGGGGCGCTTCAAGGCCTCGCAGCTCGCGGGCTACATCGTCTCGCAGGTGCTGGGTGCGATTGCCGCGGCGGGCGTGCTCTACTTGATTGCCACCGGCAAGCCCGGCGCCGACATCGGCGGCTTCGCCACCAACGGCTTCGGCGAGCACTCGCCCGGCAAGTACGGCATGACGGCCGCGCTGGTGTGCGAGGTGGTGCTGACCGCGGTGTTCCTGATCGTGATCCTCGGCGCCACCGCCAAGCGCGCGGCCGGCGGCTTCGCGGGCCTGGCCATCGGCCTGTGCCTCACGCTGATCCACCTGATCTCCATTCCGGTCACCAACACCTCGGTGAATCCGGCGCGCAGCACGGGCCCGGCGCTGTTCGGCCCGTCGTACGCGGTGTCGGAGCTGTGGCTGTTCTGGGTTGCGCCCATCGCGGGCGCGATCCTCGGCGCGGTGATCTACCGCGCGCTGCTCGCCAGCAGCGACGACTGATCAGCTGCCGCTGGCCGACTGCACGAGCGGCAGCGCGGTCGACTGCCCGATCGACTCGGTGCCCGTCGCATGCGAGGCCGCATAGGCGCCGGCCTGCACGTCGGACACCGGCGTCGTCGAGTTCATGGCCGGCGCGCTGGTCGACTGGCCGATGGACTCGGTGTCGGCGGGCCGCGCGGCGGCCATCGCGCCGGCCTGCACCTCGGGGTTCTCGGGCGAATTCATCTGCAGCGGGTGGTAGTCCGAGCCGTCGGCCGTCTCGGCCGAGGCATTCACGGCGCCGAGCGCCGCGAACGCGGCAACGGCGCCAAGGGCAAGAAGCTTGAAGGAAGTGCGCATGGTGTGTGCTCCTGATGGTTGTCCCCGGCCGCGTGCCATCGCGCGAACTGCGCGTGGCAGGGCCTGCATGCACTCTAGGAAGCCCGGCTGAGCGGGGCGTGAGCAGGAAATTAGCCCGGCGTGAGCGGCACCGCTGCCCCGGGCACCGCCGGCGGCAGGTGCACCCGTGCCAGCAGCCCCGGCCCGCCGCCCTCTTCTGCTTCATCGCGGTTGCGCAGCTCGATGCGCAGGCCGTACCGCTCGGCGGCCGTGCGCGCAATCGCCAGCCCGAGGCCGCTGCCGCCCACCGGAGCGCCCGGCATGCGAAAGAAGCGGTCGAACACGCGGCCGATGGACGAGGCCGGGATGCCCGGTCCGTTGTCGAGCACGTCGACCACCGCATGGCCATCGACCTCGTGCAACCGCACGTCGACCACGCCACCCTCGGGCGCATAGCGCAGCGCGTTGTCGATCAGGTTGTCGAACACGCTGCGCAGCTCGGCGGCCGGTGCCTCCACCACGGGCGCGATCGAGCCCTCGAAGCCGATGTCCACGCGGCGCGCATCGGCCAGCACCATCAGCTGGCTCACGCTCTCGCGCAGCAGGGTCTCGATGTCGACCGCCTCGCGCGAGGTCGCAAGCGGGCGCGCCGGCGCGTCCTGCCGCGAGAGGCTCAGCAGCTGCTCGATCAGGTGCTGCGCGCGCGTGACGCCGGCCTCCAGCTGCTTGAAGCGCTCGGCGGCCTCGCCTGCGGGCACGTGCGCGCGCAGGTTCTCGATCTGCAGGCCGATCGCCGCCATCGGCGTGCGCAGCTCGTGGGCCGCGTCCTGCACGAAGCGGCGCTGCGTGGCGAAGGCGCTGCGCACACGCGACAGCAGGTGGTTGAAGGCCTGCACCAGCGGCGCGATCTCGTCCGGCACGCGTTCCAGCGACAGCTCGGTGGGTCGGCGCTCGTCCTGCGAGGCCACGTCGCGCGCCACCGCGCGCAGCGAGCGCGAAGCCGCCGACACGATGAGCCAGAGGATCAGCAAGGCCAGCGGCAGCAGCAGCGCGATGGGCAGGCCTTCGAGCAGCGCGCGGCGCAGGGCCCGGCGCCGGCGGTAGTCCTCGTTCTGCAGCACCTGCACCCGCGGCTGGCCGGCGCGCGGCCCGGCCTCGGCCGTGAACACGCGCCAGCGCGAAGGCGCGGGCGCATCGGTGCGCGCATCGCCGAAGCCCGGCTGCGGCTGCAGCGGCACCACCGCCAGCGGCGGCCAGGAACTCGCGCGCAGCGTGCGGCCGTCGGCGCTCCAGATCTGCACCACGAAGGCGCCGCGCACGAGGGCAGCGTTGCCGTCGAGCGGACGCGGGCTGCGCGGCGGATCGCTGCCGGCATAGGAATCGGCCACCAGCCGCATCTGCTCGTCGAGCGCGTTGTGCACCAGGTCGCCATAGGCCACGAAGGTGAACCACGCCGTCAGCGCCGCAGCCACCAGGTGCAGCGTGACGAGCCAGAACAGCAGTTGGGTGCGCAGCGAGCGCGGGCGCCACCAGCGGCCGCCGCGTACAGAGGTCATGCAGCAACGCGCCAGCCGAGCCCGCGCACGTTGCGGATCGAATCGGCGCCGAGCTTGCGGCGCATGCCGTGGATCAGCACGTCGATGGCGTTGCTCGTCACTTCCTCGCCCCAGCCGTAGATGCGGTTCTCGAGCTGTTCGCGCGAGAGGATGGCGCCGGGCCGCTCGAGCAGGGCATGCAGCAGCGCGAACTCGCGCGCCGTGAGCGCCTCGCGCACGCCGTCGACCAGCACCTCGCGCGTGGTCAGGTCCAGCTGCATCGTGCTGCCGCCGATCAGCGAATGCGCGGCGCCGTCGCGCCGGCGCACCACGGCCCGCATGCGCGCGAGCAGTTCGCGGAACTCGAAGGGCTTCCGCAGGTAGTCGTCGGCGCCCAGGTCGAGGCTGTGGATGCGGTCGTCCAGGCCGTCGCGCGCGGTGAGCACCAGCACCGGCGTGGCGTCGCCGCGTTCGCGCGCGCGGCGCAGCACCTCGGTGCCGTCCTGCCGCGGCAGGCCCAGGTCGAGCAGCACGCAGGTGTAGCCGCCGTCGCCGAGCGCGCTTTGCGCCAGCTCGCCGTCGCGCACCCAGTCGGCCGACCAGCCCGCGCCCTCG
>Ga0307406_10001008_pt1 | contig 15659 bp, 15 predicted proteins | sample 322Cmetagenome_3_FD_203706 | JGI IMG/M metagenome (GOLD analysis project Ga0307406, IMG submission 203706) | Maize rhizosphere microbial communities from greenhouse at UC Davis, California, United States - 322HYB-C-2 | ecosystem: Host-associated > Plants > Roots > Rhizosphere > Soil | place... | reverse complement strand
GTTGGAGGAAGCGCGGTCAAAACTAACAGGGCTGAAACCTGCGGTACCGGCCGGACGATGAGAAGGACACCTTGGGGGGAGTGGGGTGTCCTCCGTCACCGCCGGCCGGCCCGGTTACATCGGGGGGATTGGGTGAAGAGGGTGAACAGTCCTCTTTGAAATCATGGGGAGATCTCGCCCATCTGGGCATTGATCTGAAGGGTGCGATCGACGGAAAAGGTAACGTAACTGAGGCGCTCGAGTCCGAAGGGGGTGAGGGTCAGCATTTCGATGGTGTAGTCGCCATCGGTGGTTGCCAGGGAGCTGTAGTCGGAAACCGTGGTGATTTTGCCTTTGCTGTAGTCCCAAGTGTTAGTCCAATCCGAGCCGGGAAGACGCACACCTTCCGTGCCCAGTTTTTGAGTGCCCTTGTAGATCTGGAGCCAGACGCTGGCACCCGGATAAACATCGGTATAGGTGGCCGTGAGTGGCGGCAGGCTGAAGCGGATCTTCTGGCCGGCCGTGATTCCCTGCACGCCGCCGGAGGTAACCGGCCAGACCTGCACGAGGGCGCTGGCGATCTGGGTTTGGGTGATGGTGCCGTCGCTCAGCGCGTGGATCACGAAGTGTTCTTCTCCCTTGAGCTTCGACGAGTCGGCCGCCTTCAGGCTCGTGACCGGGAAGGTCAGGGTCGAGGTGCCGTTGTTGGTGATGTAGGCGCTCGAGAACGGGGTGCCCGAGATCGCTGTGGTGAGCGGGATCGAGGTCTGATCGAATGTGGTGTAGGCCTTCGTGTATTGCTCCAGCAGCACGCGGGTGGAGGCCACGGGAAGATTCGCTCCGGCAAGCAGTCCAGAGACCTGATAGGTCACGGTGAAGGGCTGGTCAGCGCGGGTGCGGGGAACCTTGGTGTAGGGATCCACCGTTTTCACGGTGACGGTGGCAGCGGGCAGGTAGGCTCCGACCAGCTTCTGATCGAGCAGGTAGTCCTTGGCGGTGGCCGTCTCGATGGTCCAGAGCTGGAAGAGTGAACCCTTGCCCTCCAGTATCCCTGAGGATGCGGACTGTCCTTTCGAGATGACCGGCATGTTCCACACCACCCCAGTCTCCTGCTGGGTCTGGCGGATGAAGTTGGTGTATCCTTCCCCCGCGGCGAATGCCTGCGAGCAGAGAAGAAGACTGGAAAGAAGGAGCGTTTTCATCGGGTGGATGCAACGGGATTGGCAGGCTGGGGGCGGACGGAGATCGGGCCACCTTGATGGACGGCCACGATGACCTTGTTCACCTTCTGCCATGCGTCGAGACGGCTCGGCGGAATTGGCTTTTTGCCGGCGGCGAGGTCGAAGGTGACTTCCTCGGTGAAGAGCCAGTTGCGGTTGACGGTGAGGAACTCGATCCAAGGGAGCAAGGTTCCCACGGGCCTGGCTCCCACCCGCGTGGCGAACGCAGGCGGGACATGAAGCACGGCACCCTTCGGAACGATGGTCCAATTGATGCCGTCGTTGAGGATATCGGATTGCTTGATCAGCGACTGTTCTCCCGGCCGAACCACCGTGGCTTCTGCTGGCACTGCGGTCGGCTGTGGGATCGCCGTAAGCGGAGAGGCTGCCTTTTGACGCGCCGCGATTTCCTCGGGCGTGATGCGGTCGGTCATCGTGGGCGCGGCGATGGATGCGCTGGCAAGCGCGAGCAGGATCAGGGTGGTTTTCATCCGGGGGGAGATGAGGTTGGGAGTGGAGGTTATTCGAAGGTGACGAGGATAACGAGGTCCTGAAGGTCGAAGCCGGAGGCGGAGGTGTTGGTCTGGCCCAGCTCCATGAGCAGGATCAGGTCGCGGTCGCCGATCTTCACGTTCTTGGTCACGGTATCCATGTAGGGCTTGAGGAAGCTTTCGATGGAGCTGCCATTGAGTGCTGGCACGGTGGAGGGAACGCGGTCGCCGTTCTTCAGCATGACCAGGTTCTTGGTGCTCTGCGCCGTGTTGTAGAGCGGCAGCCAGTCGCGATCCCGATAGCCGCGGCCGCCGAAGTTGATGGTGTCACCGGCCTTCACGGTTGTTTGCAGCACGGGAACGCTGGGCTGCACGTTGGTCTGGAGGCCGTAGTAGATCCGCGACCAAGAGGCGCTGTTCTTGCTCCACTGGACTTCGACCGGAAGGAATGAAGTGACGGATTCCTGAAACGACGCCCCAAGCACGCGGACCTTCATCTTCATGTCCTTCTTCGGCTTGATGATGTTGGGCGGGACGAGGTCCACCACGCTCGTGATCGGCGCGGGATATTCGATCTCCCAAGTGAGCTGGGACTTCATGCCCACGCGGACGAGATCACGGTCGACGCCGAGGGTCCCTCGAGGGATGTCGAGGCCGGCAGCAGAGGCGATGCCGGACAGGCACGAGCATGCAAGCATGCTGGCCATCAGGCACCTGCCGCCGAGGGGCAGGGGGAACTTCATTTGGGGGGTGGGGGGTGTGACAGCGTCAGCCGGGGGAGCTGACGGACCCATAAAACGGCCGCCGAGCCGGAAAATCAAGAGATCCGGCTCGATCCTACGCGAAGACGTAAGTCGGCTGAGGTTGTCCGAATTTTCCCCTTCGAGCCCTCCGGGCCATTGATTTATCAACGATTCCTCGCCTAACAGAAAGCCCCCGCGACCGGGCGGTGGGCTCCGGAAGCGGGGGCAGGAGATAGTTCGGAAAACCTAACTAAACTCTCAATCGTGTCTCACTTGGCGTCCAGGATCGAATTCCAATGTTCCACGTTGTCCTTCTGGTTTTCGAAGAGCGCCGCGGTGTCGTCGTGGATGGTAATGGACTTGATCTTGTCGCCTTGGCGGATGGCATTCACCACGTCTTGGCCCTTGGTGACTTCGCCATAGACCGCGTGCTTGCCGTCAAGGTGCGGGGTGGGGAGGTGGGTGATGAAGAATTGGCTGCCGTTGGTGTTCGGGCCGGCGTTAGCCATCGAGAAGAGGCCCGGCTTGTCGTGCTTCAGCGAGCGGTCGATTTCATCGGCGAAGCGGTAGCCCGGACCGCCGCGGCCGGTGCCGGTCGGGTCGCCGCCTTGGATCATGAAATTGGCGATCACCCGGTGGAAGGCCACGCCATCATAGTAGCCGCGCTTGGCGAGATTGAGGAAATTGGCGGAGGTGATGGGCACCTTCGACGCGAAGATGGTGCCTTCGATGTCGCCCTTGTCGGTGTGCAGCGTGATGCGGATGTCGGACATGGCCGCTAGCCTTCAAAAGGCAGGGACTTGAGGCCAGAAGGAAATGCGTTTCCCTCTGTCTCCGCCTCAGCAGTCGTGATGGAAATACAGAACGACGCACAGGGCGGTGCCCACCGACCACGTCAACCAAGCCCACGGCGTGAAATAGGGATAGACCATGAGCGCCAGGCCGATCACCACCGGCTTCCAGCGATCGAGCGACTTCCCGTAACGCCACGCGCCCATCCCCACGATGCTGAATAGAAATCCGCCGAGAAGGTTGTAGGCCACGGGAGATATTTAGCATTTCCCGCCTATCAAGGCAAGCGGGCCAGCAGGTCGGCCGGGGTGAGTCCGGACTCGCGGAGGCCGCGGATCGACAGGGCGTCGTGGCGCTTGGCAAGCCGCACTCCATTCTCGTCCACGACCAAGGCGTGGTGGAGGTAGGCTGGCTCGGGAAATCCGAGCAACGCCTGGAGCATCCGGTGGACGTGGGTGGACGGCAGGAGGTCCTCCCCGCGGGTGACATGGGTCACCTGCTGGAAGGCATCGTCCACTACCACGGCCAGATGGTAGGAGGTGCCGATGTCCTTGCGGGCGAGGACCACGTCGCCAAGCAGGCGGGGATCGACGGGGATCCGGCCGTGGCAGGTATCGGTGAAGGAAAGGCCGCCGGTGATTTCCGCCGCTTTTCCGGCATCGAGCCGCCACGCAGGTTGTTGGCCGGCAGCCAGGCGGGAGCTTCTCTCGTCCTCCGGAAGCCGCCGGCAGGTGCCGGGATAGAGTGCTCCTTCCGGACCGTGCGGGGCGCTGACCATGCGGGCGATTTCCTCTTCAATCTCCCGCCGGGTGCAGAAGCAGGGATACGCCACTGCCATCTGCCGCAGTTCTTCCAGCGCTTCGGCATAGGCAGCCGTCCGTTCGGACTGCCTCAGCGCGAGGCCGTCCCAGTCCAGCCCCAGCCAGCGCAGATCGTCTTCGATCGCGCCATAATACTCCGGTCTCACCCGGGTGTGGTCGATGTCCTCGAAGCGGAGCAGAAAGCGGCCGCCGTCCCGGTTCGCCAGATCGTGGGCAACCTTGGCCGCGTAGGCGTGGCCGAGGTGCAGCCAGCCGGTCGGGCTCGGGGCGAAACGGGTGACGGTTTGGGGCATCGGTCGGAGCGTTGGGCGCAGGCTAAAGACGGCCGGTGAATGAGTCACCGAAGATCCTTCGCACTTTTTCCGATCCGGTGTTAGGGTGACCCGACTTCTTCTCCTTCCCCCATGCCGCGAACCCACATTCTCGCGCTCGACCAAGGGACGACCTCGTCGCGCGCCGTCGTCTTCGACCACGCCGGCCACCCGGTGGCGGTCGGCCAACGCGAATTTCCCCAGCTCTACCCGCGGCCTGGCTGGGTGGAGCACGATCCGCTGGCGATCTGGGCCAGCCAGTGGTCGACCGCTGTCGAGGCGCTCGGGAAGGCCGACCTAGTCCCCGACGACATCGCCGCCATCGGCATCACCAATCAGCGCGAAACGACCTTGGTCTGGGAGCGCGATACCGGGCGGCCGGTCTATCCCGCCATCGTCTGGCAGGACCGCCGTACCGCCGATGACTGTGCCCGGCTGAGGACCGAGAGCGTGGAATCCCTCTTCACCGCCAAGACCGGCCTGCGACTCGATCCTTATTTCTCCGGCACCAAGATTCGCTGGATTCTGGACAATGTCGAAGGTGCGCGAGCGAAAGCGGATGCGGGCAAGCTGATGTTTGGCACGGTGGATACCTGGCTGCTGTGGCGGCTCAGCGGTCGTACGATCCACGCCACCGATGCGACCAATGCTTCCCGCACGCTACTCTATAACATCCACACAGGGGCTTGGGACGACGAGCTCCTGGGTATCCTCGGCATCCCGCGTTCCATGCTTCCGGAGGTGAAGGACAGTAGCGGCATCTTCGGCGAGTCGATCGAAGGAATCCCCATCGCGGGCATCGCGGGTGACCAGCATGCGGCGCTTTTCGGGCAAGGCTGCTTCTCGCCGGGCATGGCGAAGAACACCTACGGAACCGGCTGCTTCATGCTGATGAACACGGGCGACGAGGCGGTGGTCTCGCGGAACAATCTTCTCACCACGGTGGCGTGGCAGATCGGTGGCAAGATCGAGTATGCGCTCGAAGGCTCGGTCTTCATCGGGGGCGCGCTCATTCAGTGGCTGCGCGATGAACTGCAGCTGGTCCGGTCCGCCGCAGAGGCGAATCAACTTGCGGCGAGCGTGCCGGATAGTGGTGGCATGTACCTCGTGCCGGCATTCACCGGCCTTGGTGCTCCGCATTGGGATCCGTATGCGAGAGGCGCCGCCTTTGGCATGACCCGCGGCACGAACCGGGCGCACTTTTGCCGGGCGGCAATGGAGGCCATCGCTTTTCAAAGTGCTGAGCTCGCGGCCTGCATGGTCCGCGATAGCAGCATCGAGCTGAAGGAACTTCGCGTCGATGGCGGCGCGGTGCGCAGCGATCTGCTCATGCAGTTCCAGGCGGACTTGTTAGGCGTTGATGTGCTGCGGCCGAAGGACATTGAAAGCACTGCTGCTGGAGCCGCATTCCTCGCCGGTCTAGGCACAGGTTTCTGGAAGAACCGCGAGGAAATCCAGAGTTGCCACGAGGTTGAACGCGTCTTTTCCCCGCAACGCCCGTCCACTGACATGGCCCCCCTGATGGCCGGGTGGCGCAAGGCCGTGGAACGGGCAAAGGATTGGGAGAGCTGAAAATTAATGAACCGCTCCGACCACCTCGCCGCACTGGAGTCGGAGATCTTCGACCTTTGCATCGTCGGCGGCGGGGCGACGGGGCTCGGGGCGGCGGTGGATGCTGCTTCACGTGGCCATCGTGTGGCCTTGGTGGAGCAAGCCGACTTCGCCAAGGGCACGTCCTCGCGTTCCACCAAGCTCGTGCACGGTGGCGTGCGCTACTTGAAGCAGGGAAATATTTTGCTCGTTCTCGATGCCTTGCGCGAGCGCGGTCGTCTCGCGCGGAATGCGCCGCACTTGGTCAAGGACCTGCCCTTCGTGATCCCGACCTATCACTGGTGGGAAGGACCCTTCTACGGGATCGGCATGAAGGTCTACGATGCTCTGGCCGGGAAGCTTGGCTTTGGTCCGAGCAGCCATCTTTCGAAGGAGGAGACGCTGGCACGCATTCCGACCATCGAGGCGGATGGTCTAACAGGAGGGGTGATTTACCACGACGGCCAGTTCGACGACGCACGCTTGGCCATTCACCTCGCGATGACCGCGGATGAACTTGGGACGAAGTTGGCAAACTACGTGCGCTGCGTTTGCTTGATCAAGGAAGGTGGCAAGGTCGCGGGGATCGAGGCGCTCGATCTTGAGCGCGATCGCTCATTCACCATTCGGGCTCGTGCCGTGATCAATGCGACCGGCGTCTTTGTCGATGAATTGCGTCGCGCCGACGAGCCATCGTCATCTGACATTGTCGCGGTCAGCCAAGGCGTCCATCTCATGCTGCCGAAGGATTTCCTGCCCGGCGACTCCGCCATCATGATCCCGAAGACGGCGGATGGCCGCGTTCTCTTCGCCGTGCCGTGGCATGATCGGGTGGTGCTTGGGACCACTGATACGCCGCTTTCCGACAAGTCGCTGGAGCCACGCGCGTTGCCGGAGGAAATCGATTTCCTCATGACTCATGCGGCTCGCTACCTCAGCCGGGATCCGAAGCCGCAGGACGTGCTGAGCGTCTTCGCCGGGCTGCGGCCTTTGGTGAAAGCGGGCGGGAATGGAAACACAGCCCACCTGTCCCGTGACCACACCATTCTCGTCGGAGACAGCGGGCTCATCACCATCACCGGCGGCAAATGGACGACCTATCGCAAGATGGCCGAGGATGTGATCGACCGCGCCGAGGAGGTCGCGGGTCTGGAGAAGGTCGCGTGCCGCACGATGGAATTGCCAGTGCATGGCGCCACCACCGAGGAGGTCCCCGAATCCCATCTGCGTCCCTATGGCAGCGATGCCACAGCGATCCGGTTCATGGGCGATACTGCACGCGTGCATCCGGCGCTCGATCTCACCGTCGCCGAAGTCCGCTGGCATGCTCGCGCGGAAATGGCCCGCACGGTGGAAGACGTTCTGGCGCGGCGTAGCCGGTCGCTTTTGTTAGATGCACGGGGCAGCATTGAAGCGGCGCCCGCCGTTGCGGCGATCCTGACGGAGGAACTCTGCAAGGACGCCACGTGGTGCACCGAGCAAACGGACACGTACCGCAATCTCGCCCGTGGCTACAGGTTCGGGGGATAATCTAGACGGACATCCCCAGGCGCTTGATTGATGGATGCTAGTCGGCGATTGAAAGGCCCATCGCTTTTGCGGCGCGCACAGGATCGAAATACTCACGGATGAATGCGATCTTTCCATCGGCCACGCGGAGAAAAACCACATAATTCTGTCGATAAACGCGCCCGGTAGATTTGATGATCCCCTCCGCCTCTACCTCTCCGACTGCACCCGTGGGATCCTCGAACGGGTGAATAGCGAGATTGAAGAAGCGGAAGCGGTCAACCGCGCCCCGAAACCACGTAACGTGGCGCATGACCTCGTCTCGCCCGGACAGTCGCGCGGGATGGCCCACCGACGGTGCGTAGGCTAGCTCCCATAATATGTCGTCGGCGATTAGCGTCTCCCAGCGTGCTGCGTCATCGACAAGCGTCTCGATGTGTTGTTGCAAGAGGTCAGTGGCGATTGTGGGCATATTGGATGCAACAGGTGTGAACTCATGTGCCTAACATTCATTCGCCGACCGGTCGCGAAGTTTTGCGACTGGTCGCATGGCAAAGCACCTTTGTGGAATTATGGCGGCAAGCTACGCAGCCGGCCGGCCTTCGGCAAGGAGGGTTTGACGCGGCTTTGGCAGGAATTTGGCGTTGCTCGCCGGTTTGATGGCGGAGGCTCAAGGCAAGGGGCTGCCATTGGGCATTGAGCGTTTGAATCTGCGTCGAGGCCGGGTCGTTCCGGGCTCAGGCAAAGTGAGAGAGGAAGGCCGGGGAAGAGGATGCGGGAGCGTCTCGCATTTCGGCGAGCCATCCGATGCTCTTCGCGCTACTCCTTTCCCCGTGCTCTACCTCTGGGAAATCCTTGGCACTTTGGTCTTCTGCGTCTCCGGTGCGATCGCGGCGCGGGAGAAGGAGATGGATTGGTTCGGCATGTTGGTGGTCGGCTTGATCACTGGAACGGGTGGGGGACTGTTGCGCAGTGTGCTTATCGGTGACGTGCCGCCGAGAATACTCACGGATCCACTGCCATTCGTGCTGGCGATGGGGGCGGTGGTGATCGCGCTGTTAGGATCGGCGTGGTGGAAGAAGATCCGGCGGGTGGTGTCGATCATGGATGCCTTGGGCTTGGGGCTTTTCACCGTGACTGGCATCCGCATCGCCGAGGGCAAGGGGCTGCCTTGGTGGTCTTGTCTGGCGCTGGGTGTGATCACCGCGACCTTCGGTGGCTTGCTGCGGGATGTTTTGAGAAACGAGGTGCCGCTGGTGTTGCGAAAGGAGATTTACGCGACGGCGAGCATCATCGGCGGATTGGCGATGCTCGGGATGGATCAACTGGGATGGCCGGAGCGGGTGGTGCTCGGAGTGACGACGGTAATCGTGGTGACGATTCGGCTGTTGGCGATCCGCTATGCGATCCACCAGTCGCAGGCGGGGTGATCGTTGCTTACGAATCTCGATTTAGGCCGCACCCAGCCGGAACGACGAAATCGTTCCGCTACTTGAGGAAGGTCTAGTTGGCGGTGCCGAAGAAATGCTCCAGCGCTTCGACGCAGCCTTCGCTGTGGTCGAGCAGGCAAGCATGGCCGCCTTGGGAGGTGACGTGCTTGCGGATCTCAGGGACGGCATTGGACGGGCAGGCGAACATCGCCGCAGCGTCGGGGCTGAGCATCTCGAAGTCGTTGTGGCTGTCCCCGATGGCGAAGGTCTGTGAAGGCGTCAGGCCGAAGTGCCGGGCGACTTCCATCAAGCTACTACCCTTCTGGTAATTCTTGTGGCCGAAGCGCAGCCAGATCGAATTGCGCTGCCAGCCCAGGAACGGCTCATCCGCGGCCAGCGCTTCGACGCGGCCGATGATCCAGGTCATCTCCTCATCGGTGCGAGCGACGAGGCCGGCGGGGTCGCCGGGCTGCTCGATCCACGTCGCGCCGGTGTGCTCCTCGACCTCGTGGCGGATTGCTTCGATGATATGGCTTACTTCCTGGAAGAAGCGGTGCTGCTCTTGCTCGCACTGAGTATTCCATGACTCGAGCGGGACCCAGCGACCGGACGGGGTGGGGAGCCAGATCTCGCGTTCGCGGGCGACGACCCAGTCGGGTGTGAAAGGGAAGCGGCAGTCGGCGAGACCCTCGGCGACGTGGCCGATCGAGCGGCCGGTATTGATACCCCAGAGCGCGCCTTTTTCGCGGCGCAGGCGCTCGATCGTGGCGAAGAATCGCGGGCTGACCGGCGGCTTGGCGGCGGGGTCGTGAAGGGTGCCGTCGAAGTCGAAGGAGAGGATGGCTCCGGGCTGGGCAGGCAGTTCGAGCGGCTTCACGGCCCGGGAATAGCGGCCCGGGGGCTAGGGTCAAGCGGTCACTCGACCGGGATGGCTCGCTGCGGCTGCCGTTCCTCGATCACCTCGGCGGCGCGTGGCGGCTCTTCTTCCACCGGCTCGGCCTTTGGCGGACTTTCATCCACGGCGCGCGCCTTCGGAGGCTCGGGCAGGGGCGCGACGCGTGGTGCCGGCTCTGGGATTGGCTTGGCACGCGGCGCGGGCATCTCAGGCTCCTCCACCGGCAGGGCGCGCTGCGGCTTCACCAGCACTGGCGCTGGGGATCCCGCCGGCTGCGGCTGGGGTTGTGGATGCTGTTGCGATTGTGGTGCCGGTTGAGGGGCGTGTGGTTCGGCCTTCGGCGTGACAATCTGGGCGGGGGCCGGCTTGCGGCGCATGCGGATTTCCACGCGGCGGTTCGGGCCCTGCTCCTCGACGCTGCCTTGCTTGAGAATCGGCCGGGTCTTGCCGAAGCCGCGGGTCTCGATCTTGTCACCGGGCAGGAAGAGGGTGCCGGTCAGGTAGTTCTTCACGGCGGCGGCGCGGCGCTTGGAAAGCTCCAGATTGTATTGGTCGGTGCCGAAGAGGTCCGAGTGGCCTTCGATCCAGCAGAAGAGACCGGGATTCTTCTCAATGATCATGGCGAGCTTCATCATGCCGACGCGGGCGCTTTCGCGAAGTTCGGAGCTGTTGTATTCGAACAGCAGATCGCTCGGCAGCATGGTCATCTTGCCGACCAGCACATCCGCGGGCAGGCCGACCATGTCATCAAGGGTCACCACGCCATCGAGCGTGCCGGCCTCGGCATTACCCCCGGCCCCCTTTTTCAAGAGATCCTCGGCGAAGCGATCGAGGGCGCTATCGTCGGCGACCGCGGCACCGGGATCGACGATGATCTGGGAATCCGCGGCCAAGGGCGTCGGCTCCGGTGTGCGGCCGAGTTCCGGCAGTGCGGTATCGATATCGAAGCCTTCGGCAGGATCGACCACCACGCCGGCGGGATCGCCTTCCAGGGCGGGATTCGTCAGACGGACGGCGAATTCCGGATCATTGATGTCCGGTTTCAGGTCCATCTCGGTGTTTTCCGGCAGCTTGGCGAGGACGTCGATTTCCTCGAGCAGCGTGTGAGTATCCGGTGGCGGAGGCGTGATTTCCTCTGGCGGATCCAGCGCGCGGTCCGGCGGCAGGATTTCCACCTGCTCGATCTGCACCGGGCCGGTGGTGATCTCGGTGCCTTCGGTGAAGCCGAGGCCGATCTTGATGTGTCCGAGCGCGAAAAACGCGGCGACGTGGAGGATGATGGCAATGAAGAACGCGACACCGGCCCACCAGCCGAGGTTGTCCGGGCCTGGCAGGCGTATCGATGCCGATTCGCGCGATTCGCGCCAGCTGTAGCCGTCGTCCACGGCGCGACTATACGCCGCTACGGGACCGTGACAATCACCTGCTTGCGATCCACCTTGCCGTTTGGCACCGACTGTGCTGATTTAAACTGCCATGCCTGCAAAGAAAGCTGCCAAGAAAGCCGCCGCGAAGAAGGAAGCTCCTGCAAAGGAAATCCAGGCTGTGGAGCCTCAAGCCTCCGCCGCCGCAGAAGCGCCTCCCGCCAAGAAAGCCGCTAAAAAGACCGCTGCCAAAAAGGAAGCTGCTCCCAAGGCCGAAAAGAGCGCGCCCAAGCCTCCGAAGGAGAAGGACGTCGCCAAGGCCGCCTACCTCAACTATCTGGACCGCAAGGCCAAGGGCCTGCCGGGCGACCAGGATAGTGACTGGCATGCGGCCGTGAACTCCGAGGAATCTTGACCCGCTTTGGGCTTTTCCGAGCACGGGTGCGGGCTGACAGTCCGCCGCGTGAGCTGTTCCTCTCTCGGTATTGGTTTGGCGGGCCTCGGCACCGTCGGTTCGGGTGTCGTTCTCGCCTTGGAACGCAACGCCAGCCTCATCTGCGACCGCACCGGCGGTCAGGTGAAGCTGGAAGTCGCCAAGGTGCTGGTGCGCGATCCCGCGAAGGTCCGCCCCGTCAACCTGCCTGCCGAAACGATTACCACTTCGTGGCGTGAATTGGTCGATGATCCGGCGGTTGATATCGTCGTCGAGTTGATCGGCGGCACGACCGATGCTTTCGAGATCGTCGCCGCGGCATTGCGAGCTGGGAAACCCGTCGTCACGGGAAACAAGGCGCTGCTTGCCGAGCGGGGCGTGGAGCTGTTTGCGCTGTCGAAGGAGTTCGATGCTCCGATTCATTTCGAAGCCGCAGTCGCTGGCGGCATCCCGATCATCAAGACGGTGCAGGAGAGCTTCATCGGCAACCGCATCCACTCGATCACCGGAATCATCAACGGCACTTCGAACTACATCCTCGAGCGGATGACCACCGCTGGACTGGAATTCTCCGCAGCGCTTGCCGAAGCGCAGGCGCTGGGCTACGCCGAGGCGGATCCGGCGCTCGACGTCAATGGCTGGGATGCCGCTCACAAGGCGATCTTGCTCGCGACGCTGGCTTACGGCTTTCCCGTCGATACCACGAAGGTTCATGTGGCCGGCATCGAGCAGGTGCGTCCGATCGATATCGATTTCGCGACGCGTCTCGGCTATGTCGTCAAGCTTCTGGCCGTGGTGCGCGAGCATCCAAACGGTGAAGTCGAGCTGCGTGTGCAGCCGTCGTTCATCGCGAAGACGCACATCCTCGCGAGCGTCCATGGCGTATTCAATGCGGTGGCTGTTCATGGCGATGCCGCTGGCGAATCGCTTTTCTATGGTCGCGGTGCGGGCCAAGACCCGACTGCATCGTCAGTGGTTGCCGACCTGGTGGAAGCGGCTCGCTCGCTTCGCCAAGCAACGGGTCACCGTGGATTCCTGCCTTACCGCGACAGCGGCACGCTGCTGCCCGTGGAGGATACCGAGACGGCCTACTACGTCCGCTTTGACGTGACCGACCGCCCCGGCGTGATTGCCGAAGTTGCACGTGTGCTGGCCGATGCTGGTATCGGTATTTCCGGCACCCACTCGCCGGTGAAGCCGGATCAGCCGGATGCCGAGTTCCTCGACATGGTCTTCCTGCTGCACACTTGTAGCTTTGGCCTGCTGCAACAGACCCTCGCGAAGATCGAGGCGCTCGATTGCATCAACAGCGCACCGGTGGTGTTCCGGATTGAGAAGCTGTAAGCATTACGTGCCCGCGACGAGTCCGCTAGCCTCGCCGCGGGCATGTAGGCTAGGAAATCACTCGTTCTTGAGCGCTGCCGTTTCCGGCAGTGACAGGAGATAGGCGCGGCGTTGATCGGCAAAGGACTTCAGGGCCATGCCGCCGTGGCCGAAGCCGCGCGGGGCTTCGACTTCTCCGGGTTGGTCTGAGGTGAGATTTTCGAACTCGGCCGTGGTGGAAGTCTTGCGCGTATCCGCGGCGACTTCCTTGCCGGCTAGCTCGCGATAGCGTGCCACTGTGGCGCCGAGGTTCTTCCAATCGAGGTCCTTCTCCGCGAGGGTGTGGATGTTCTCCAGGTAGCGTTTGCGAAGGGCAGGTACGGCGAGCAGCTTCGAGCGCAGCGGCTTCCTCGCATCGTCGAGACCGGTGAGGGGATCGAGCTTCAAGCCGCTTCCTTGCGCGGGCGCTGCTTGGGGACGAGGTGCTGCTTCAGGGCCGCCTTGCGGAGGGGCACCGGGGCCACGTCCACCGCGCGGACCACCGAAGCCGGGGCCTTCGGCGGAGCGGAAGGCTTCGTTCATGTCGCCCGGGATGAGATGGAACTTGCCCTCCTTATCGCGATAGAGGCTGTAGTCGCTGGCGCGGGTCCAATAGCCGTCGCTGTTGAGCAGCCCGCAATCGAGCGCGAGGAACCACAGCACGCTGTCCACATCGAGCAGCGGGGAAACCGCGGCTTCGAGTTGATCGGCGGGCGTTTCGGTGAGCGTCTTGCAGAGCTTGATCAGCGCCTGCCAGTCCTCGGCATCGCCGGACTTCATCTCATAGCGCTTCTTGTAGTCCTCGATCTTGTCGCCGATGTAGTCGAGTCCGCCTTGGCCGTTCGGGGAGCCGCGGACTTTCCAACGCGCACCCTTCGATGTGCGGAAGTTCTCCTGGAGGAAGTCCTTGTTGAACTGCTGCTGGTTCACATAGACGCCCCAGTTTTCGCCATTGATCACCACGCGGACGAGATTGGCTTTCGGCGCGGCGATGTATTGGCGTGCGATCTGTGAATAGAGCACGGCGCTGAGGAAGGTGCCGTCGCCGTTGCTGTTGAGCAGATTCAGCGTCTTGTAGCCATCGAGGCGCTGCTTCTTTTCGCTGAAGTCGATCGAGACATTGAGCGAGCGCTTCTTGCCAGCTGGCACCATCATGTAGCTGGACATGCCGCGGAAGTGTACGCCGACGCCGGGGTAGCTTTTGCCATCGGCGGTGAGCGTGGCGGGCACTTCCACGTCGGTGCCGTGAAAGGCTTCGAGCTCGGCTTCCCAGTCGGCGTTTTCGAAATCGAGGAAGATGGTTCGCAGGGTGTCCGCGGCATAGAGGCCACCGGATGCCGGCTTCACGTCAGCGGGAGAGATGCGGGCACCGGGTGTCGCCGGTGTGTCGTCTTCTTTTTCCCGGGGACCGAAGCCGCCGGGACGTCCTCCCGGAAAGCCACCGGGCGGGCCGCCGCGCTGAGGGGCCGGATTGGTCTTCAGAAACTCGCGGGCCTGGGCGCGCTCGTCTTTGTCCAGGCGCTTGTTGTCGTCCTTGTCGAACTGATCGAGAAGCTTGCGCTCCTCCTGCATCATCGGGCCGCCACGACCGGGGAAGCCGCCGGGAAATCCACCGGGAGGGCTATCGGATGAGGGCTGTTGGGCGAGAAGGGGTGTGAGAAAGACGGCGGCGAGGATGGGGTGCGATTTCATGAGGCCTTTGGATTCAGCCTCGGAGGAGAGAGACGCGGGAAGAACACCGCGGAATGGGAAAGGTTTCGAAGAGAATGCAGCCCGCGCGCTCCGAGTGCGGGATGAAGCGAGATGGCGGAAGACGTCATCCGAGGCTTCCCAACCGGTGAACCGCACACGGAGTGTGCGGACTACATTAAAAAGCCCGGAACCTTGCGGTTCCGGGCTTTTTGAAAAGCGCTTCCTTCCGGGCGAATCAATGCTCGCGGCAGAACTGCTCGAAGCGGGTCAGGCCCTCGTTGAGCACGTCCAGCGTGGTGCAGTAGCTCATGCGGATTCCGTCGTCGTAGCCGAAGGCGATGCCGGGAACGGCGGCGACCTTGTAGCGGCTGAGCAGCTTGTCGGTGAGGTTCATCGACTTGAGGCCGAGTTGGCCGGTGTAGACGAAGAAGTAGAAGGCACCCTTCGGCTCCACCACGCGGATGTTGTGGATCGACTTGAGGCGCTGGAACATGAACTGACGCTTCACGTCATATTCGTCGCGCAGGTCGCTGATGAAGGTCTGGTCGCCCGCAAGTGCGGCGATGGCACCGTATTGCGCGAAGGTGGTCGCGTTGGAAACCGTGTGGTTCTGGATCTTGTCGATCGCTTCCGCGAGCGGCTTCGGAGCGGCGGTGTAGCCGAGGCGCCAGCCGGTCATCGAGTAGGCCTTCGAGAAGCCATTGACGGTGACGGTCAGGTCGTAGAGTTCCTGGCTGAGCGAGGCGATCGAGACGTGCTTGTTGTCGCCGTAGACGAGCTTTTCGTAGATCTCGTCGGAGAGGATCACGATGTCTTCCGAAAGGGCGACTTCGCCGATGTCGCGCAGTTCCTGCTCGGTGTAGACGGCGCCGGTCGGGTTCGAAGGCGAGTTGAGGATGACCATCTTGGTCGCCGGGGTCATGGCGGCCTCGAATTGCTCGGCGGTCATCTTCCAGCCGTTGGACTCCTGGGTCTCCACGAGCACCGGCTTGCCACCGGCGATCCTCACCATTTCCGGGTAGCTGAC
>Ga0307406_10001007_pt1 | contig 15663 bp, 13 predicted proteins | sample 322Cmetagenome_3_FD_203706 | JGI IMG/M metagenome (GOLD analysis project Ga0307406, IMG submission 203706) | Maize rhizosphere microbial communities from greenhouse at UC Davis, California, United States - 322HYB-C-2 | ecosystem: Host-associated > Plants > Roots > Rhizosphere > Soil | place... | reverse complement strand
CCCCGGGCTGCGAGCGGCGATGTACGATGACTGGCGCGGCGGCGCGTTCGCGAAGGTGCTGACGGGTGGTGAGATCCGGGTTGGGGATGTCGTCGAGTGGGAGTAGTCATCCTTCGCCTGACCACGGCTCAGTCACGGCTCACGACGGAAGAATAGCGGCCTGGCCCCATCCGGCTGGCGCGACGTGACAACTCGGTGCACGATCCACCGGCTCGTCAATTCGTCCCACTGCCCCTCCGCTGCCCCCGCCCACCCTGTCGGCCGAGTGGATCGATGCAATCCTTGCTCAAGGACGTCACCTACGCGTGGCGGACGCTGCGCGCGAACCCCGCGTTCTCGCTCACGGCCATCATCACCCTCGCGTTAGGCATCGGCGCCAGCACCGCGATCTTCAGCGTGGTGAACGCGGTCCTGCTCCGCCCCCTTCCCTACGGCGACGCCGGACGCCTCACGCTCATCTGGGGCGACATGGTCAAGCGGGACGTGAAGGACTTCCCGTTCCCGCCCGGCGACCTTCCCGACCTGCGCCAACAGGGCACGTTATTCCAGGAGATCGCAGGCGCGGCGACGTTCCGGCAGCCGTTGGTGGGAGACGGCGGCGAGCCTGAACAGGTGAACGTCGCCGGCGTTACCGAAAACATCTTCACCGTCCTGCGTGCCCGCATCCTGCTGGGACGGAACTTCAACGCGTCGGACGCGACACCGCTCCCGCCACCGCCGCAGGCCGCGCCCGGCGCGCCACCACCGGCACCGGCCGTCGGACCGGATGGGCAGCCGCCGCTGGTCGCGAGCTGGATATTGAGCTACGGTTTCTGGCAACGGCGTTACGGCGGCGACCGGAACGTGATCGGGAAAATGGTCGATGTCGGGAACGGGCGAGCGGAGATCATTGGCGTGCTGGCGCCCGAGTTCGAGCTGCTGTTCCCACCCAGCACCGACGTCGAACGCAATCCCGACATCTACACGGCGCTCCGGATCGACTATGCGACGGCGTCCCGGACGAATGTGTTTCTCCGCATGGTCGGCCGACTGAGGCCCGGCGTGACACTGCCACAGGCCCAGCAGCAGCTCAACAACCTTGCCGCCGATCTCCGCCGCCGCTTCCCGATCAAGGAAGCCGCGGGACTGCACATACGGGCCGAGTGGATGCGGGACGACCTGGTGGCGGACGTGCGTCCCGCGATCATCGCGCTCATGGGCGCGGTGAGCTTCGTGCTGCTCATCGCCTGCGCGAACGTCGCGAACCTGATGCTCGTGCGCGCCGCCTCGCGCGAACGCGAGCTTGCCGTACGATCGGCGTTAGGCGGCACGCGGTGGGGACTCATCCGGCAGATGCTGACCGAGAGCATGCTCGTCGCCACACTCGGCGCGCTGATCGGCTTCGGGCTCGCGCAGGCCGGAATCAAGCTGCTGCTCGTGCTGGCGCCGGAGAATCTGCCGCGGCTGGAGTCGGTGTCGGCGGATCCGATCGTGCTCGTCTTCACCGTCCTTGCAGGCATCGTGTCGGCGGCAGCCTTCGGGATCGTGCCGGCGCTGCGCGCGTCCCGTCCCGACCTGGCCGACATCCTTCGGGCGGCCGGGCGAACCGGCGGGCTCGCTCGCGGGCGGAGAATCCGCAACGCCGTCGTGACCGCGGAGGTCGCGCTCTCGTTCGTGCTGCTGATCGGCTGCGGCCTCATGCTGCGGAGCTTCATCGCACTGCAGCACGTGGATCCGGGTTACGATCCGAGAGGGCTGCTCACGTTCTTCGCGGTGAGCGGGCGACCTGGAGGGCCGGACGTGCAGGCGGGGATCATCCGCCAGCTGGCGGAACGTCTGCGGTCGGTTCCCGGCGTGACCGGAGTAACGGCCGCGAGCCCGCTGCCGCTCGATGGCGGGATCGTGAATGCGCGGTGGGGGACCGAAGCGGCGGTGACGGACCCGAGCAAGTTCCAGCAGGCGAACGTGCACATCGTGCTGCCCGGCTACTTCAAGGTGATGCGGTCGAAGTTCATCGAGGGTCGCGACTTCACCGAGGCCGACAACAACCCTAACGCGGTGCTCGCGATCATCGACCGCAACTTCGCGGCGAAGGCGTTCCCGGGTCAGTCCGCGGTCGGCAAGCGGCTCTACGTGCGCGTTCGATCGAACGACCCCGAATGGTTCGAAGTGATTGGCGTAGTGGATCGCGAGCGGCACGAGACGTTGGCCGCGGATAGTCGAGAGGCGATGTTCCTGACGGACGGCCTCTTCGGCCATGGCGCCGTCGCGCGGTGGGTGGTGCGCACGAACGGCGATCCAAACGCACTCGTGCCGACGATCCGCTCGGCGATGAGGGAAGTCGATCGCCAGATGCCGGTGGCGGACGTCCAACCGATGACGGCGTTCGTGGATCGCGCGATGGCGTCCACCCGGTTTGCGCTGGCGCTAATCGCGACGTTCGCGGCGATCGCCGTGGTGCTGGCGGCGGTGGGCCTCTACGGCGTGCTGTCGACGGTCGTCAGGCAGCGCACGGCGGAGATCGGCGTGCGGATGGCGTTCGGGGCGAACACGTCGAGCATCTTCCAGCTCGTGATCGGCCACGGACTCCGCCTGAGCGCGATCGGCATCGCGTTAGGCGCCGCCGGCGCGCTCGCGCTCACGCGCGGGATGAAGACCATGCTCGTCGGCGTACGGCCGACCGACCCGCTGACGTTCGTTGCCATCGGTGTGCTGTTCATGGCAGTCGCGGCGGTGTCATCCTGGATTCCGGCACGACGAGCGGCCGGTCTCGACCCTAACGTGGCGCTTCGAGAGGAGTAACAGGACGACGCACTGAGTACTCGTTACTCAGTATTGGTTACTGGAACTGGTAAATGGAATGGTTACCGGTACGGGTTATTGGTTAGCAGAACCCTCGGGAAGCCTCTCGCAAGCGAGATGAGCATCCCGAGGGTTCAAATCACTGATAACCAATTCCAGTAACCAATTACCAGTTCGGTTGCGCTGTTTAGTCCTCTGCTCCGACGGCCTGGACCTGCGCCGCGACGCCGCCCATGATGGCGACGCCCGTGATTCGGACGATCGGGGCATCCTTCGCGACGCCCGCATCGTACACGCGGTCCTCGAAGCCGCCCATGATTGCCACGCCATCGGTCTCGAGGCGGACACCCGGCGCGACGCGGACATCCAGACCGCCCATGAAAATGAACGCGCGAATCTCCGTGACTCCCGGAGGAAGCTCCGCCTCGCGCAGGTCGAGCTGCACGCCACCCATGATCGCGACTACCCGGAGGCGGCGCGGAATGCGCCACAGCCCGCGGCGAACGATACCCGACATGATCGCCACGAGCCGCTCGCGCAACTTTGGCGCGGGGGCGTTCGGCTCGAGCGACGCCGGCAGCGGTGCGCCGGTCGCGAGTGCCGGAAGACCGTCGAGCAGCGAATCGACCTCTTGCGGTGTCGTCGCGGCATAGACGCGCGCCATTCGCGTCTCGAGGTCGTCGAGCGAGATGTTGTCGCGCGCGAAGTGCTCGCTGAGCGCCTCGATGACGCGCTCACGGACCTGCTCGAGTGGTCGGGTCGGAAGTTGGCGTGGATCGCTCACGAATGAAGACTGAGCCTTCAGGGCGGCGGAGGGTAGTGGACCCGACATCGTCGCTGGGCCAAGCGGTATGTCCCTCGGGGCGCACGGCTTGCGCAACTATTAGGATGAGTCAGATCCCGTCCTGCCGCCATCCGATCCGAACGAGACGCACATGACCAGTCCTCCGCCGGCCAGCTCCACCCCCCTCTCACCCGACCGGCGACAGCAGCTCGACGAGGTGAGGCGCGGGTTGCTACGCGTGCACAAGGCGCTCCTGGAGGATGCCCGCATCCGCTACGAGCGCGAGCAGGGGAGAATCGAGGGGAGCGGTGCGCTCCTCCGGCTGGTGCTCAACGATCCGTGGTTCGCGTGGCTGCATCCGCTCTCGGGCCTGGTGGTGCAGATCGACGAGCTGCTTGCATCCGACGACGCGATGTTGGCGGACGGCGAGGCACTGCTCAACCAGGCGCGCGGCCTGATCAGACCTGACGCGAACGGCGACGGTTTTCAGCGCCGCTACCATCGAGCGATTCAGGATGTGCCGGATGTATTGATCGCGCACGTGGCGCTGGGGAAACATCTGCTTTGAGCCACCCACGCTTTTCTATACCGATGACCGAAAACCAATGAGCCATCACCGATGACGCATGACTCGCGCAGCCATCTCGAGATCTCGTGGAGAGTCATCGGTCGCTGGTCGTGGGTCATTGGTTTTCGGTCATGGGTATTGCATCGTGATTATACAGAATTGTATAATCGCCCATGGCCTCCGACATGCGGCGCCACTGGTTCTTCATCCTCCTCTCGCTCGCCGAACGCGACCGCCACGGCTCGGGCATCGTCCGCGACGTCCTCGAGCTCACCAGTGGCGAGCTGCGACTTTGGCCCGTCACCCTCTACGGTTCGCTCGATGAGCTCCGCGAGAACGGCTGGATCCGCGAGCTCGCCACCGCCCCGGAACCCGACGAGGACCGCGGCCATCGGCGCTGGTTCCGCATAACGCCACAGGGTCGGCGAGCGCTCGTGGCGGAGATGGAACGCATGCGATCGCTCGTCGCCATCGCGCAGCGCCGAGTCGCCGGAATCGGAGACCCGTCGTGACGATCGGACCCCACCCGCGCCATCCCCTCGCGGAACGCCTCTTTCGCGCAGCGCTCCGCGTCCTTCCCGGGGACATGCGTGAGCGCGACGGCGAAGAGATCGAAGCGCTGTTCGCCCATGAGTCCGAGGTGGTCCGCGCGAGCGGAATGGCGCGCCATCTGGCATTCGTCATCGCAGCGGTGTGGGACATCCTGCGCCGAGCGCCCTACGAACACTGGCGGCGGCGTGGCCGTCGTCGCAACGAGGATTCCACGATGCGCTCGTTCCTTGCCGACCTGCGGTTCGGCTTCCGGTCCTTCGGTCGACAGCCCGGGGCCACTGCCCTCATCGTCCTCACGCTCACGCTCGGCGTCGCGGCCAACACGGCCGTCTTCGCGATCGTGGACGGGCTCTTCCTCCGCCCGTTCCCGTTCCCCGAACAAGGGCGCCTGGTCTATCTGAACGAACGCGCCCCCACGTGGAATCTAGAGTTCACGGGAATCAACTACCCGGACTACCACACGTGGCGGGAGCGAGCGAGCGCCTTCGAGAGCATGGCCCTCTGGGCGGAGACGAGCGTCAATCTCGCCGACGCGTCCGGGGCCGAGCGCGTCGACGGGCTCGCCGTCACGTACGATTTCGCGAAGACGTTAGGTATCCGTCCTGCCCTCGGGCGGACCTTTACGAAGGAAGAGGATGGCCCGACGCCATCGCGCGTGGTGGTGATCGGGTACGGGCTGTGGCAGACGCGCTTTGCCGGGTCGCGCGACGTCGTTGGCCAACCCCTGCGCATCAACAGCCGGCCGTACACGATCATCGGCGTACTGCCGCGTGAGGGGGAGTTTCCCGGCCACGCGCAATTCTGGGTACCGCTCAACGGCGACCCGAACCAGAAGGGAGAGAGCTACGGGTACGACGGGATAGGCAGACTGAAGCCGGGCGTGACGATCGAGCAGGCGCGTTCGGACCTCCTGCGTGCCCATGCCCCCATCTGGACGGCGAGGGACTCCGCTCGTGTGGTGAGCCCGCGGCTCGACGGGCTCCGCGAGCAGTTCGGCAGCAACTTCCGCGCGATGGGCAAGGCGCTGGGCGCCGGCGCGCTGCTCGTGCTGCTGATCGCTTGTGCGAACGTGGCAGGCGCGATGCTCGCGCGGTCGATCTTTCGCCGCCGCGAGATCGCGATTCGGTTGGCGTTAGGCGCGAGCGCGAAGCGCGTGGGCCGTCAACTGATCACCGAAAGCCTGGCGCTGGCGATCGTGGCCGGTGTGGCCGGGACCCTGTTCGGCCGATGGCTGGTGCGTCTGCTGATCACGTTTGGGCCGGACCAGCTCCCGCCGTGGGTCCAGCTCCAATTCGGTGTTCGGACGATCGTGTTCGCCGTGCTGGTGATCGTCGCGACGGCACTTGTCTTCGGGTTTGCCCCGGCGCTGCAGGCCCGCCGCGCCGACGTGACCGCGTCGCTCGTGGGTGGCGCAGGCACGCGGGCGAGCGTCGGCGTTCCGCAGCGCCGCATGCTCGATGCCCTGGTGGTCATCGAGATTGCCCTGGCGCTGGTGCTGCTCGCCGGGAGCGGGCTGCTCGTGCGCGCATACGCTACGCTGCGGAACACTGACCCGGGCTTTCGGCCCGACGGTGTGATGACGTTCCAGCTCGCGCTCCCGCAAGCGAAATACCCGTCGGCCGTTGCGCAGCGTCGGTTCTATGCCACGCTCGTGGATCGCCTGGCCGCTACGCCGGGCGTCGAAAACGCCGGTGTCGTCACGTGCCTGCCGTTCGGGTGCCACTGGGGCATGTTCCTCCGCGCGGAGGGTGCGCCGCCACCGGCGAAGAACAGCTCGAATCCGGTGGTGCTCACCCGCTATGCGTCGGCGCGCTACTTCGAGACCATGGGCATCCGACTCGTGCGCGGCCGCTTCTTCACCGATGCGGAAGGCGGACCGTCCGGGCCGCATCCGGTGGTGATCAACGAGCAGCTTGCGAAGCAGCTCTGGCCTAACGTCACGGACCCGGTCGGCAAGCGCATGATCTGGAGCGGCGACACGGTGAGTACGGACTGGCTGACCGTCGTCGGGGTCGTTCGCGACGTGAGGCACTATGGCCTGGCTCGGCCGATGATCGGCGGACTCTATCGCTCGGCCTTCGAGGCCGACACGTCACAGTCGCGCGAATCGCTTGGCATCGCGGTGCGCTCGGCGACCGGTGAGGCAGCGGTGATGAGCGCCGCACGGGCCATCGTCCGTGAGCTCGACCCGGAGCTTCCGCTCATCGAGGTGCGGAGCGCGCAGGCGGCCGTCAACCGGTCGTTCGCGGACCGGCGGACGATCGCGTTCGTGTTCGCCGCGTTCGGCGGGATCGCGCTGGCGTTGGCGTTAGGCGGGATCTACGCCGTCCTGTCGTACGTCGTCGGCCGGCGCCGGCAGGAAATCGGGATCCGCATGGCGCTGGGCGCCCAGCGCTCGCAGGTCATCGGGCTCGTGGTGCGACAGGGGCTTCGCCTGGTGGCCATCGGTGTGTTGTTGGGTCTTCCGGTGTCGCTGCTCGCGCTGCGCGAGATATCGAGCCTGCTCGTGGGCGTGAGCGCGCGCGATCCGCTCACGTACGCGGTGGCGGTTCTTCTCCTCGCGGTGACAGCGGCAATGTCAGCGCTGGTCCCGGCTCACCGGGCGGCGGGGGTGGATCCGAAGACGGCATTGGTTGAGGGGTAAAGCCGGGGACGGGGGACGGGCGACGGGCGACGGTTAAACAGCGTAACCCTCCGGATGCATCTCGCAGTGAGATGGCATCCCGAGGGTTCTCGCTTTCTAGCCGTCGCCCGTCGCCCGTCGTCCGTCCCCGGCTGTTAGACTCCCGACTCCGTCGCCAACCGCTCGATCTCCCGGGCAAGCGCCAGGTCGTTCGTCGTGATTCCCCCGACGTCGTGCGAGCTGAGTGTGAAGGTCAGGCGCGTATGCCGGATGTCGATGTCCGGGTGATGATCCATCGACTCGGCGACGTCCGCCACGCGCGTGACGAATGTGATGCTCGCCGGAAAGGTTGGGAAACGATAGGTCTTCGTCAGCGAGTCGCCGCGCCGCGCCCAACCTGGCAGCCCGCCAAGCTCCCGCTGGATTCCGATGTCGGAGAGACGTTCGGCCACAGGTCGGGCTTCTTTCTGAATTCCGCACCCGGCACCAGCGCCGAGCCGGAAGTCTCCGTGAATGGATGACGCGCGATTGTGCGCGCGATCAGCATAACCCAAACGCGGACAAACGACAACGGAGTGGCAAGCCCGACTTGAGGCACGGCGTCTGCCATTGTTTCCCTCAGCCGTAGCCGGCACCCGCGTTTCCGTCACGGGTAAGGAGAGGCGAGCCTCTCATCAGCCCGGTCTGCGAGGCCAAGCACCTGAGTGGAGAATGAAACATGACCCAAACTTCCTTTCGCTTACACACGCCCGTCGCCGCGTTCGCGGCTGCCGTCGTCGCGCTCAATGCGTGCGCGTCGCTCAACAATAAGGAGAAAGGTGGCATCATCGGCGCCACTGGCGGCGCCGTCGTTGGAGGTGCCATCGGGAAAGCCAACGGCTCTACCGCGAAGGGCGCGATCCTCGGCGCGGTCGTCGGGGGCGCGGCCGGGATGATCATCGGCCACCAGATGGACAAGCAGGCCGCGGAGCTGAAGCAGAACATCCCTGGCGCGGTGGTCGAGCGCGTCGGCGAAGGCATCCAGGTGACGTTCGACTCCGGCCTCCTCTTCGATTTCGACTCGGACGTCGTGCGGCCCGAGGCGCGCACGAACCTCCGCAACCTGGCGGCGAGCCTCGACAAGTACGCGGGCTCCGACCTCTTGATCGCGGGTCATACCGACAGTGTCGGCACCGACTCGTACAATCTCGGGCTGTCGGAACGACGCGCGAGCTCCGCGGTCACCTACCTCGCCGAGCAGGGCGTGGACCGCTCGCGCATGCGCGCGCGTGGGCTGGGCGAGACGGAACCCGTGATGCCTAACGATACGGAGGCCGGTCGTAGCAAAAACCGCCGCGTGGAAGTCGCGATCTACGCCAGCGAGGCCCAGCGCGCCGAGGCGAAGCGTCAGGCCGGAAGCTGAACGTCACTGGCGCCGCTCGCGCGGCTCTGCCGCGCGAGCATCGCGCCATACCGTCGATACAACCGGAATATGCTCGTGGCCGCACGCACGTACGCCGCGCGCGTCAGCTTCGAGCCGGGTACGTCCCGCCACTCGTCGAGTGGCAGCTCGTAGAGGCATCGCGCCACCGCGGCGGTCCCCCTCGGGCTCGCGCCGATCAGGCGCGCCAGAATCTCGACGTCGAAGAGCCACGCCGTGCCGAACGGCTCCGCGAGCACACGGCGGAGCTCCGGCGTCGAGCGAAAGAGCTTCGCGCCGCACTGCGTGTCGTACACCGCGAGGTGTAGCATCTCGGACACGAGGGTCGCGAACACGCGGCCGAGATAGTGGCGCCACGCGTGGCGCTCGATCGACCGCCCGAGCAGCTTCACGCGCGAGCCCAGAACGACGTTCACACCCGCGCGGTCCTCGAACACCTCAAGAAACTTTGGAATCGCGCTGAGAGGAGTCGCGAGGTCGGCGTCCCAGTAGCCAATGAAGTCTGCCCCGGCGTCGAGCGCCTCGAGCAGTCCCATTCGGACTGCCTCGGCCTTCCCGTGATTGGGCTGCTGATCCCTCACGCGAATCGTGTCCGGCGAATCGCGGCGCAGCCGCTCGAGCAGGGCGAGTGTGTCGTCGCGGCTGCCATCGTTGACGAGCAGAAACTCCAGCCGATGGCCGTTGAGCCGGAACTCGGTGAACGCGCGCGTGTCCAGGCGGCGCGCCTCGTTGTAGCACGGCACGACGATGATCGTGTGAGCCAAACCGGCTTGAGAATTCGGCATTTGTTCGGTATATAGCGGTGTGAAGCTGGATCGCCGAAATGCGCACCGCGCTGTGCAGGAGCTTCTGCTCCCCGCTGAAGCAACACCAGCGCTCGCTCCTCTGCCGAGCATAGGCGAGCAGAAGGACATTCGCTATCACGCCACGCGAGCGCGAGGGCTGCTCAATGGGCCTGAGTCCACCGGTATGGACTACTGGTCCATCAATCCCTACGTCGGGTGTGCGTTCGGCTGTACCTATTGCTACGCGCGCTACGCGCATCGCTACGCGGTCGATCGCGCGCTGGCCGCGAGCGCGTCGGGCGACGAGCTCAGAGCCGAGATCGAAGGCATGCCGCCATGGCTCGCGTTCGAGCGACATGTGCTCGTGAAGAACGACGCCGCAGCGATTCTCGGACACGAGCTGCGGCCCGGCAGTCTGCGTCTCAGAGCTCTGACGAGCGGCGAAGTCGTCGTCGTAGGTACGGCAACCGATCCGTACCAGCCGGCGGAGCGCCGGTTCCGTATCACGCGGGGAGTGCTCGAGACGCTGGCCGCGCACGAGGGACTGTCGGTCGTGATCATCACGAAGAGTCCGCTCATTACTCGTGACGTAGATGTCCTCCGGCGAATCACCGACCGCTCGTCGCTTACGGTCCATCTGTCCCTCATCACGATGCGTCGCGAGTTGGCGCGGCTCATCGAGCCCCGCGCCCCGACGCCCGACGCGCGGATCCGTGCGGTCGCTCGGCTCAACGCGGCGGGGATCGATGTCGGAATAAACGTGATGCCCGTTCTCCCCGGGATTACGGACGATCCGGCGGATCTCGACAACCTCGTTCGACAGGTCGCCACCGCCGGCGCAACACACGTGAACGCCTGCGCGCTCCGCCTTCGCGCCACCGCGCGCGCGCGATACCTCCCATTCATTGCGGAGCACTTCCCTCACCTCGCGGACCGCTATGCGCGGTCGTACTCCGAGGGCCATCAGCTGAGCGCACACTATCGAGACGGCTTGCGCCAATTCTTTCAGTCGCTGTGCGCACGCGTCGGAATCCCATTCGGTACACCGGACGAGGAAACCGAGACCGTCTCGAACCCGCCCGCGAAGGTCGACAGACAGACCGACCTTTTCGCGGACTGAAGCCTGAACCTAGGTCGCTCTCTCGCGCCGTTCGGGCTAATGGCTGATGGCTGATGGCTGATAGCTAAGTCCCGAAGCTATTAGCTTCCCGCCCATGTCTACCACGGCCATTCGCGACCAGCTTCGCGCCATCTCGTTCCTCGACGGGCTTACCGATTCGGCCTATCACCAGCTCGCGCGCCTGGTGGCCCCCGTCCAATACAAGACCGACGAGATGCTGTTCGAGGAAGGCTCTCCGCGCTCGTTCCTCGCGTTGGTCGTGAGCGGCGCCGTCGCGATCGAAAAGCAGATGAACAGCCGCCCGATCCGGCTCGTGACGCTCGGCGCGGGAGAGGCCGTGGGTGAGGGCCTGTTGCTCGATGACTCGAAGCACGGAACGAGCGCGCGCGCGCTGCAGCAGACCGAGGTGCTCGTGCTGCGCAGCGAGAAGGTGCAGGACATGTTGAAGGAGCACCCCCAGCTGTATGCGGCGCTCATCGGTCGCGCCGCGCGCGCTATCTCGCAGCGTCTGGCAGCCACGGACGCGACGATCGTCGGACGCGGCCGCACGCTCGGCTTCGGCGGCCATCACGTGCGCGTCGAGAACGACCTTCTCGGAGCACGCGAGATCCCGGACGAAGCGCTGTACGGCATTCAGACCTTGCGGGCGCTCGAGAATTTCCCGATCACCGGCATCGCCCTTCGCGAGTTCCCTGCCCTGGTTGAAGCGCTCGCGGCGGTGAAGGAAGCCGCCGCGCTCGCGAACGCAGAGCTAGGCCTGCTCAGCCCTGAGATCGCCGACGTGATCGTGCGCGCCGCGCGCGAGGTCCGGACCGGTCGCCATCACGAGCACTTCCTCGTGGACATGATACAGGGCGGCGCGGGGACGTCGACGAACATGAACGCGAACGAGGTCATCGCGAACCGGGCGCTCGAGCTGCTCGGTCGACCGCGAGGCGACTACGCGACGATCAGCCCGAACACGCACGTCAACCTGAGCCAGTCCACCAACGACGTCTACCCGACGGCGGTGAAGCTCGCGCTTCATATCGGCATCGAGGGGCTCCGCGACGCGATGCGAGCGCTGTGCGCGTCATTCCTCAGGAAGGGCGACGAGTTCAGCGCGTTCCTCAAGATGGGCCGCACACAGCTGCAGGATGCCGTGCCCATGACGTTAGGCCAGGAGTTCAGCGCCTTCGCTCACACGATTCTCGAGGACGTCGACCGACTCGGTGAAGCGCAGGCGCTGATCCGGGAGATCAACATGGGCGCGACCGCGATCGGAACGCGGATCAACGCGCCCGAGGGGTACGCCGAGGCCGTGCGGCGCCATCTCTCGACCGTCTCGGGACTCGAGCTCATCACGGCGCCGGATCTCGTCGAGGCCACGGCGGACACGGGGGCGTTCGTCCAGCTTTCCGGGGTCCTCAAGCGTTGCGCGGTGAAGATCTCCAAGGTCTGCAACGACCTTCGGCTTCTGAGCTCCGGCCCGCGCGCCGGCCTCGGCGAGATCAATCTGCCGCCGATGCAACCGGGATCGTCGATCATGCCGGGCAAGGTGAACCCGGTCATTCCCGAGGTCGTGAACCAGGTGTGCTTCGACGTCATCGGTGGCGACGTGACGGTGACGCTCGCTGCCGAAGCCGGCCAGCTGCAGTTGAACGTGTTCGAGCCGATCATCGCGTTTCGCCTGCTGCACGGGATCGATTCGCTTAAGCAGGCACTCGTCGTTCTCCGGACGCGATGCGTGGACGACATAACGGCGAACCCCGACCGGATGCGCTGGTTCGTGGAGAATTCGATCGGCATCGTCACGGCGCTGGTTCCGGTACTCGGCTACGAGACTGCGACGGAGATCGCGAAAGAGGCGCTCGCGACGGGGCGAGGTGTGTACGACCTCGTCTGCGATCGGGGTCTCATGACTCGCGACGATCTCGATCGCGTGCTCGATCCTCGCGGCATGGTTGGCATCGAAAAGCCCATGACCTACGGGGCAACGACCGAGTATAGCGTCGTCCGTGACGCGGCAGGCCAGCCGCGTCGCACCTGATATGACGGCGGGACAGGTCTCGCACTAGAATGCCCCGTCGTCGTAAACGACTCGACTCCGCGTCGTTCGACCTGCCCGCCGAACCGCTCCGTCGCGGCGATTTCTCACATCCCACGTCCGTGTGGGCGCGGGATGTCCTGATCGCCGATGGTCGCTCGCCGCTGGTCACGGTCCAGTTCTCGAGCGAGCAATCGGGACTTCTTGGTGGAATCGATGAAGCGATTGCCGTGCTGAGGATGGGCGTCGAGGATTGGACGCAGCTCACAGTCCATGCATTGTACGACGGCGATCGAATCGACGCGGACGAAACCGTGATGACGGTGGATGGTCGCTTCGATCAGTTTGCGCACCTCGCGCCGATGTGTGTGGGTGTCGTGTCGCGGCGCACGCGCGTCACGACGAACGCGCGCGCTCTCGTGGAGGCGGCCCGACCGAAGCCCGTGATGACGCTCCCGGCACGTAACGACCACTGGCTGCTCCATCGCGGCGATGCGCTCGCGGCACAGATTGGCGGAACGATGCAGCTGAGCGGTGCGGCGCAGAGCTCTCGGACACAACCTCCGCTGATCCTCGTGCCACACGGGCTCGTCGCCGCGTACCTCGGCGATACGGTCGCCGCTGTACGGGCGTGCCTCGCGTACACGCCTGATCGCACGATGCTCGTGGTCCCGGTGGACTACGACAATGATTCGGTGGCTACCGCGCTCGCCGTGGCACGCACACAGGAAAGCCGAGTGTGGGGGGTGCAGCTCGCGACGTCGGAGCATCTGGTGGACCAGTCGATCATTCCCGTGATGGGTGGCTTCGTTCCGACCGGTGTGAATTCGCACCTCGTCTGGAACGTCAGGAACGCCCTCGATGCGGAGGGGTTCGGCGACATCAAGATTCTCGTGTCGGGCTCGATTACCGTTACCCGCATTCGCGAGTTCGAGGACGAAGGTGTGCCAGTGGATGCGTACGGCGTGGGTACAGCGCTCACGAGCGGACGATTCGGGTTCGTCGCGGATGTCGTGACCCTCGATGGTGCAGCGCACGCGAGAGCGGGCCGCACACTCAAACCAAACCCTCGCATGGAGCGCGTCCGATGACTCGACATGGCTAGTGGGCCGAAGCTGGATGGTGCTGGCCTCGCGAAGATGGCAACGCTCGACGAGGCAAGCGCCGCGGTGCAGCGCCTCCACGGGATCGTGGAGCGCATGGCGATCGCCGTTCGATCGCAGCAGAACACGGCACAGTTCGGGGCGCAGATCCGTCGTTCGGGATCTCCACTCGTTGGTCTGCTCAAGGGCCAGTTCGGAATGATCGCCGATCAGGTGAGCACGCTCTTACTCATTGCGACAAGGGGTGGCGGCGATCAGGCGAAGCTCCGCTCGTTGCGCGAGGCGGTCGCCCAGATTCGAACCCAGCTCGAGATCGCCGTCGCGAAGACGAAAGAGAAGCACGCGATCGAGGAAGACAACGCGGCGAATTGATCGCACGGATGGTGGTTGGCGACATGCGATCATCGTGAATTTCGTGCGCGCACGCGGACATCGCTCGCTGCTTGATTCGCCTCTGGGGGTCCAATACCTTTTGTTGGCTGTTCGGTAGTCGCCGTGACGCCGCGGAACGTGCGCGGTGCCCTTCATAACGCCGGTTTTCGGGGAACGAATGCACTGGAAGATTCGTCCGCGCCAGCTCGCTTCCGTCGCCATACTCACCGGACTCGCGCTGGCAATCGCAGCATGCGGATCCTACGGAAAGGGCTACCCTAACTCGACGTTCAACAACACGACGGAATTCAACACGGAGATCAAGTCGCTCTGGGACACGCTCCTGTTCTGGGGCACGCTCGTGTTCGTTCTCGTCGAGGCGATTCTTCTCTACACCATCTATCGGTTCCGCCGACGCAGCGACGCCGATGAGCCGCAGCACGTGCACGGGAATACTGCGCTCGAGATCGCATGGACGATCGCGCCGGCCGTCATCCTGACGTTCATCGCGATCCCCACCGTGCGGACGATCTTCCGCACGCAGGCGCGCGCAGTGCCGAACGCGCTGCAGGTCGAGGTCGTCGGCCATCAGTGGTGGTGGGAATTCCGCTACCCGCAATACACCACGCCTACACCGACTGGTCGCGTCGACACGCTGGTCACCGCGAACGATCTGTATCTCCCCATTGGCCGCACCGTGAACTTCACGCTGCGGACAAAGGACGTGCTCCACTCGTTCTGGATTCCGCAGCTAGGCGGCAAGCGTGACCTCATCTCGAACCACACGAACTATCTGTGGTTCACCCCGGACACGTCGCTCCGCACGACGGTCTTCAACGGGAGCTGCAACGAGTATTGCGGCGCGTCCCACGCGAACATGCGGTTCCGCACATTCGTCGTGACGCCAACGGAGTTCGACGGGTGGGTGCGGCATCAGCTGGGGCCCGCCGCGTTTGCCGCCGCGCCGCCGGCGCCGGCGACTCCTGCTCCTGATACCACGCGCGCAGCCGGTGCCGCGACTCGCCCCGCATCCGCTACGCCCGCGCCGGTAGCTGTCACGCCCGCGGTAGCCGTTGCGCAGCAGCCAGCTGCAGCTGGCTACACGTTTCCGTTGGAGTCACTCCCGGATTACGCCTCGCCCGATACGCCAACGCCCGCCGGGCTCAGCTTCCCGGACAACGTCACCGGCGACGCGCAGCGCGGCGCCGCGCAGTTTGCCCGAAGCGCGTGCATCGGCTGCCACACGGTTCGCGGAACCGTGGCGGCGTCCCCAATCGGCCCGAATCTCACGCACCTCGCTACTCGCTCCACGATCGGGGCCGGCCTGTACCCTAACGATGCCCGCCACCTCAAGCTCTGGATCAAGAACTCGCGTATGATGAAGCCTGGCTCGGCAATGCCGACGCTTGGTCTCGGTCAGCGCGATCCCATCACGGGCGCGACGGTCTCGCAGTCGCTGGGCGGACTCTCGGATCAACAGATTGCGGATATCGTCGCTTACCTGCAGGCTCTGCGGTAAGAGTACCTAA
>Ga0307406_10001006_pt1 | contig 15666 bp, 16 predicted proteins | sample 322Cmetagenome_3_FD_203706 | JGI IMG/M metagenome (GOLD analysis project Ga0307406, IMG submission 203706) | Maize rhizosphere microbial communities from greenhouse at UC Davis, California, United States - 322HYB-C-2 | ecosystem: Host-associated > Plants > Roots > Rhizosphere > Soil | place... | reverse complement strand
GACTGGACCGCGGGCCGCACGGTGGACGAGGTGCTGGCCGCACTCGATGCGGCGCAGGTGCCGGCCGGCCGCATCTACACCATTGCCGACATCGCGGCCGACCCGCACTACGCCGCGCGCGGCATGCTGCAGCAGGTGCAAATGCCCGATGGCAGCGCGCTCGCGGTGCCGGGCTTCGTGCCCAAGCTGTCGCTCACGCCGGCCAGCCACCGGCGCAATGCGCCGGCGCTGGGCGCGGACACCGATGCGGTCCTGAAGGAGATCGGCCTCGACGCCGAGCAGATCGCCGCGCTGCATGCGCGCGGGATCGTCGGCTGAGCGCTGCCGGTCAGGCGCGGAGCGACTCGATCAGGTCGATGTACTTCTGCTTCGCCTCGTCGGCGCCGAGGCCCTTTTGCGCGGTCCAGGCATCCCACTTGGCGCGCGCGACGATGTCGCTGAAGCTCGGCTTCTTGGCGGTGTTGTCGCCTTCGGTGGCCTGCTTGAAGAGGCCGTAGATCTTGAGCAGCGTGGGGTTGTCGGGGCGCTCCGGCAGCAGCTTGGAGTTGGCCTGGGCGGCTTCGAAGAGGGCGTTGAGGTCGGACATGGCGGTCGGAGTGGAAAAGCGGAAAACCCGCATCTTAAAGTGCGCGGTACCCGTGGGTACCAACGCACGGCTCAGTCCGTCAGGCCGGCGCGCGCCAGTTCCACGTCGAGCCGCTCCTTGGCATCCGCCGGCTGCAGCGCGGCGGCCTTCTCGTAGAGCTGCGTGGCCTCGCCCAGGCGCGCCTCGCCGTGCAGCATGAGCAGCGCGCGGCCGTATTCCATGAGCGCGCTGGGCGAATGGGGGTGCAGCTCGAGGCCGCGCTCGAACAGCTCGACCGACATTTCGGCGCGCACGCCGTAGGTCATGCGGCCGACCAGCGCGCCCACCTTGTCGATCACCTCGGCGTGAAAGGCGGCCAGTGCGATGTGCGCATCGGCATGCTGCGGCTGCAGCTCGATCACGCGCTCCAGCGCCCCCTTGAGCTTGCTGCCGAGGCCCTGCGCCAGCGCGCGTGCCACGCTGATGCCCTGGCTGTAGCGCCCGAGCGCATAGGCCTGCCAATAGAGCGCATGGCAGTTGTCGGGCTCGGCGCCGGCCTGGACGGCGGCGCGTTCGATGACCTGGCGGAACATCGAAAGCCGGACCGATTCGCGCGGCTCGAGGTAGTTGGCATAGACGGCGGTGGCCTGGTTGGCCAGCACCAGGCCGTCCGGCCCGTGCGCCAGGCCGAGCGCGGCGGCGCGCTCGAACTCGCCGTTGTGATAGAGCGCCCAGCCGTCGGCCAGCGGATGCCCGCTCGGCGGGGGAGGCAGGGCGTGGCCGGCGTGCAGCCGGGGCCAGTGCGGCAGCAGGCTGTGCGCGTCGTAGCGCGGCAGGTCGGCATAGGGCAGCGGCGTCCAGGATTGCGCAGCCGCCGCGGCGACCGGGCTGGCGGACATCAGCGAGAGCGGCTTGAAATCTGGATGGGGCATGGCGTTATCGGGCCTCGGCTGCCAAATCGGCGGTGGCCTCCGCACGCCGCGCGCTTGCGGGATCATCGCCGCTGTAGGCATTGCTCAGTGTCAGCAAATGCCGCCGCTGCTCGCCTGCCAGATACGGTGCGAGCAGGTGCAGCGTGTGCTGGCCGCCGCGCATCAGCGCGCCCTGGGCGTGCGCGGGTTCGAGCGCCTCGCGCGGATTGCGCACGTATTCGTAGCTGAGCCAGTAGGTCAGCACCACCACCATGCTCTGGGCAAGCGTGTCGACCTCGTGGGCATCGATGTCCAGGTGCCCGGCCCGGCTCAGTCCCGCGATCAGCATGCGGATGGCGCGGCTCTTGTTCTTGAGCACCAGCTGGAACTGCGTTTCGAGATGCCGGTTCTTGCTCAGCAGGTCGTTCAGGTCGCGGTAGAGAAAGCGGTAGCGCCAGATCAGCTCGAACAGGCTGTGCATGAAGAACCAGGCGTCTTCCACATCGTGCACGCCTTCGCTGGCATGCAGCAGCTCGTTGAGCTCGGCCTCGTAGCCTTCGTAGAGCTTGTTGATCAGCTCTTCCTTGGCGGGGTAGTGGTAGTAGAGATTGCCGGGGCTGATGTTGAGCTCGCCCGCCACCAGCGTGGTGGAGACGTTCGGCTCGCCGAAGCGGTTGAACAGCTCGAGTGCGGCTTCGAGGATGCGTTGCGCTGTGCGGCGTGGCGCCTTCTTGGCCATGTCAGTCCCCGTTTTTATGTCTCTTGGGGACACTCTAGCGTATGTGCACCGCACCATGAATGCGCCGGCGCAATGTTTTGCGGCGGCGCGTGTTGTGCACCGCCGCAAAAACCGGGACTCGAGGAGGCGTTCAGCCCGGCTTGGTGCTGCTGCTGCTGCTGCGCCGCACGGTCTTCTTGGCGGCGCTGGCGGGTGCTGCGCTGCGGCCCGCGGTCTTGCGGCTCGCGGTACGCGTGGCGGCCGCGGCGGGCTTGCCCGGGCGGCGCTGCAGTTCGGCCTCGAGCGCGGCCACGCGGGCCTGCAGCGCGGCGTGCTCGGCGGCCGAGGGCACGCCCAATTTTTCGAGTGCGCGCGCCACGCGCTCTTCGAAGATGTTCTCGAGCTTGCCCCATTGGCCCGCGGCCTTGGTGCCGAACTCGTTCGCGAAGCCGGCCATGCGCGTCTGCGCCTGCGCGAGGGTTTCCTCGGCGGCCTGCTGGGTCTTCTTCTGCAGGCCGGCGCCGTCCTTCACCAGTGCCTCGAAGGCCTTGCTGCCCTCCTGCTGCATCTTGGCGAAGGCGCCAAGCCCCGCAAGCCAGATCTGCTGGGCCGAGTCCTTGATGCGGTCGGAGCCCTTGTTGCCGTGGTCGTCGTCCTGGGTAGCCATGATGCGAATGTTCCTGTGAAAACAACGAGCGACTCTAGCCGCTCGGCCCGCTCATCATTAGAGCTTTATGCCTATGGCCGCGGGCTAAGCCGTTGCTCCGGCAGCGCGGCTGGCGTCCAGATGCGCCTTGGCCCGCTCCGCGAGCGCCATTTCGCCCGGCGTGCCCGGCACGAAGGGCTGAACCGGCAGCGGCCGGCCGTGCGAATCGACCGAGACGAAGACGATCAGGCACTCGGTGGTCTTGTCCATGGTGCCGCCCTTCATGTCGCCGCTGCGCACCTCGACCGAGATGTTCATGCTGGTGGTGCCGGTGTAGGCCAGCCGGGCCTCGACCTCGACCAGGTCGCCGATCATGATCGGATGGTGGAAGCGGATGCTGCCGATGAAGGCCGTCACGCAGTAGCGCTTGGCCCAGCTGGTGGCGCAGGCGTAGCCGGCCTCGTCGATCCATTTCATGACGGTGCCGCCGTGGACCTTTCCGCCGAAGTTGACGGTGCTGGGCTCGGCCAGGAATCGAAGGGTGATGGAGGACATGCGCCGCCTTTTCTCGTGGGCCGTGGATGGGGTTCCGATTATGCGAGCGAGCGCCCACCGCGGCGCGCGCCGCCGGTCGGCGCGGCGCACACGCTCAGCCGCCGCCTCCGAACAGCTCCGCCAGCGTGCGCCGCAGCCAGGCGTTGCCGGCGTCCGCATGGAAGCGCTCGTGCCAGTGCTGCTTGACGGCGTAGGCCGGCAGCTCGAACGGCGGCTCCAGCAGCTTCACCGGCTCCTGCGTGGCCAGCACCTTGCCGAGGATGCTGGGCACGATCACGATCAGCTCCGTGTGCGCCACGATGCGCGCCACGCTCAGGAAGCTCGAGAGGCTGGCCACCACGTTGCGCCTGAGCCCCAGCCGCGCGATGGTCTTGTCGACGATGGCATGGCCGGTGCCCGACGAAGCCACCACCGCATGCGCCTCGCTCTCGAAGCGCTTGCGCGTGAGCCGCTCGCCGATGCGCGGATGGTTGCGCGCGGCCAGGCAGACGAAGTTCTGCATGAAGAGCGTCTGCTGGTAGAAGCCCGCGTCCAGCTGCGGCATGAAGCCCACCGCCAGGTCCACCGCGCCGTCCTCGAGCCGGCGCCCGCTCTCGGTGGAGATGATCTCGGTTTCGATGCGCACGCCGGGTGCCGTGCGCCGCAGGTGGTCGAGCAGGCCGGGCAGCAGCACCACCTCGCTGATGTCGGTCATGCAGATGCGGAAGCTGCGCGCCGCGCTGGCGGGGTCGAAGCTCGCGCGTCCGCCCTTGGCCCGGTTCAGCTGGTCGAGGATGCCGAGCACCAGCGGCTGGATCTGCCGCGCATAGGGCGTGGGCTCCATGCCGCGCGAGGTGCGCACGAACAGCTTGTCGCCGAAGTGCGTGCGCAGCCGGGCCAGCGCGGTGCTGGCCGCCGACTGCGACATGCCGAGCCGCTCGGCCGCGCTCGAGACGTTGGCCGTCTTGTAGACCTCGTCGAACACCAGCAGCCATTCGAGATCGAGCTGGGCCATGAAACATCTCTCCTTTGCAGTGACCAATATCGAAAAACGAGATCGGGCCTATCGCCTTGGCCCCATTGCGCCAATAGTAGTACCGGCGGAAGATGGCCGTTCCCGGAGACAACCGCCGCGCGACGGCCGGAACCGCTGCCCATGAATCCCACCGCCCAGAAACCCGCCGCCCCGGCGCCCGCCAATGCCGCGGAGCGCCGCAACTACTACGAGCGCATCCGCCCGCTGAACCTCACGCCGCTGTGGGAATCGCTGCATGCGCTGGTGCCGCGCGAGCCCGCCACGCCCTGCGTGCCGGCGCTCTGGCGCTACGACGAGATCCGGCCGCTGCTGATGGAATCGGCCGCGCTCATCACCGCCGAGGAAGCGGTGCGCCGCGTGCTCGTGCTCGAGAACCCGGCGCTGCCCGGCAACTCGTCGATCACGCAGTCGCTCTACGCGGGCCTGCAGCTCATCATGCCGGGCGAGGTGGCGCCCTCGCACCGCCACGTGCAGTCGGCGCTGCGCTTCATCGTCGACGGCAAGGGCGCCTACACCACGGTGGGCGGCGAGCGCACCACCATGCACCCGGGCGACTTCATCATCACGCCGTCCTGGGCCTGGCACGACCACGGCAACGAGGGCATCGGCGGCACGGTGGAGCCGGTGGTCTGGCTCGACGGGCTCGACATTCCGATGCTGCGCTTCTTCGACGCCGGCTTTGCCGAGAACGACGACGCCAAGGTGCAGCACGTGGCGCGCCCCGAGGGCAACAGCCTCGCGCGCTTCGGCCACAACATGGTGCCGGTGCGCCACGACCACGTGTCGCCCACCTCGCCGATCTTCAACTATCCCTACGCCCGCAGCCGCGAAGCGCTGGCCCTGCTGCAGAAGCAGGAAGCGCCCGATGCCTGGCTGGGCCACAAGCTGCGCTACATCAACCCGCTGACGGGCGGCGCGCCGATGCCCACCATCGGCACCCAGCTGCAGCTGCTGCCCAGGGGCTTCGCGGGCAAGGCGCACCGCGCCACCGACGGCACCGTCTACAGCGTGGTCGAGGGCCGCGGCATCGCGGAGATCGCTGGTCGGCGCTTCGAGTTCGGGCCGCGCGACACCTTCGTGGCGCCTTCGTGGGCGCCGCTTCGGCTTTCGGCAGCCGGCGAGGACGTGGTGCTCTTCAGTTTTTCGGACCGTCCCGTGCAGCAGGCCATGGGCATTCTGCGCGAAGCCTTTCTCGAAGACGCCTGAAAGCCGGCCGCATTCTTTCCTTTCTTCCCTTGTTGTCTTGACCCTGTGCCGCCGCGCGCGGCAGGAGCCCACATGTCCTTCGTCTTCACGCCTCCTTCCATCGTCGGCCTGCCTATCGTGGGTTCGAGCGAGCTGTTCCCCGTGCGCCGGGTCTACTGCGTGGGCCGCAACTACGCGGCGCATGCGCGCGAGATGGGCTTCGACCCCGACCGCGAACCGCCGTTCTTCTTCTGCAAGCCCAACGACGACGCCTCGGTGGTGCCCGTGGCCGAGGGTGAAACCGGCGCCATTCCGTACCCGCCGCTCACGAGCAACTACCACTACGAAGCCGAACTGGTGGTGGCCATCGGCAAGGGCGGCAGGGACATTGCGGTGGCAGAGGCCGCGAGCCACATCCACGGCTATGCCGTGGGGCTGGACATGACGCGGCGCGACCTGCAGATGAAGATGCGCGAAGCCGGCCGGCCGTGGGAAATCGGCAAGGCCTTCGACTTCTCGGCGCCCATCGCGCCGCTGCGCACACCGGCCGACGTGGGCGAGATCAACGCCGGCGCCATCACGCTCGAGGTGGACGGCCAGGTGCGCCAGAACAGCGACATCACGCACCTGATCTGGTCCGTCAACGAGGTGATCGCCAATCTCTCGACGCTCTTCACGCTGCAGCCCGGCGACCTGATCTTCACGGGCACGCCCGAAGGCGTGGGCGCGGTGAAGCCCGGCCAGACGATCAAGGTGAGCATCGACAGGCTGCCTTCGCTCACCGTGCGCATCGACTGAGCAAACGCAGCGCAGCAGAGGCCCCGCGATGAGCACATTCCCCCCGAAGAACCCCCCCACCGTGCTGCTCGTCGGCGGCGGCATCGGCGGCATGGCGGCCGCGCTGGCGCTCGCGCGGCTCGGCGTTTCCATCGACCTGCTCGAGCAGAGCGCGACCATCGGCGAGATCGGCGCCGGCCTGCAGCTCGGCCCCAATGCCTTCGCGGCGCTCGATGCGCTCGGCGTGGGCGAGGCGGTGCGCCGCAACTCGGTCTTCACCGACCGGCTCGTGATGATGGATGCGGTCGACTGCAGCGAAGTGGCTTCCGTGCCCGTGGGCGAGGCCTTTCGGGCGCGCTTCAAAAACCCCTATGCCGTGAGCCACCGTGCCGACCTGCACGGTGCCATCCACGAGGCCGTGAAGCAGCATCCGCTGATCCGCTTCCACACCTCGGCGCAGGTCGAGGCGCTCGACATCGGCGCAGGCGGCGCGAAGGGCGTGGTCGCCACCACGCGCGACGGCCGGCGCTTCAAGGCCGACGCCATCGTGGGCTGCGACGGCGTGAAATCGGTGGTGCGCGCCAGGCTCGTGGGCGACGAGGCGCGCGTCTCGGGCCACGTGGTGTACCGCGCGGTGGTGCCGGTGGCCGACATGCCGGCCGACCTGCGCTGGAATGCGCCCGTGGTCTGGGCCGGGCCCAATTGCCACCTGGTGCACTACCCGCTGCGCCATGGCGAGCAATACAACCTGGTGGTCACCTTCCACAGCCGCGAGCAGGAAGAGTGGGGCGTTTCCGAAGGCAGCAAGGAAGAAGTGCTTTCCTACTTCGAGGGCGTGCATGCGCGCCCGCGCCAGCTGCTCGACCGTCCGAGCTCGTGGCGGCGCTGGAGCACGGCCGACCGCGATCCGGTAGCGCGCTGGAGCGACGGCCCGGCCACGCTGCTGGGCGATGCCGCGCATCCGATGATGCAGTACCTCGCGCAGGGCGCCTGCATGGCGCTGGAGGACGCGGTCACGCTGGGCGCCGCGGTGCAGGCCTGCGATTTCGACATGCCGGCTGCCTTCAAGCTCTACGAGGCCGCGCGCATTCCGCGCACCGCCCGCGTGGTGCTGTCGGTGCGCGAGATGGGCCGGCTCTATCACGCCAGGGGCGTGGAGCGGCTGGTGCGCAACAGCCTCTGGGTGGGCCGCACGCCCGAACGCTTCTACGATGCGGTCGAGTGGCTCTATGCCTGGCGGCCCGAGCATTGCCTGGACGACGCGCGGCTGCCGCTGCAGCGCCCCGTCGCGGTGCCCGGCGCCGAGGCGGCCGCGGTGCTTTCGCCACACTGATCCAACGGGTTTCCTTCATCATCACCATTCGAGGCCACAGGCCCAGGAGACAAGACAACATGAGCTTTTCACCACGCGCATTGCTGACGGGCATCCTGGCCCTGGCCGCCGCGCTCGCCAGCAGCGCTGCGCTGGCGCAGGCCGCCGACTATCCGAACAAGCCGGTGACGCTGGTCACGCCCTTCGCGGCCGGCAGCGGGCCCGATGCGGTGCTGCGGCTGGTCTCCGACAAGCTCTCGCGCCTGTGGAACCAGCGCGTGCTGATCGACAACCGGCCGGGCGGCGGCGGCTTCATCGCCATCGACCAGGCGCGGCGCGCGGCGCCCGATGGCTACACGCTGCTGCAGCTGGACAGCGAGCACGTCGCGGCGCTGCCGCACCTGTACAAGTCGCGCAACTTCGTGACGCTGCAGCACTTCGATCCCGTGGCCTCGCTGTTCCGCACGCCCTTCTTCGTGGCGGTGTCGAGCGAGTCGAAGTGGAAGAACATGAGCGACCTCGTCGCGGCTGCCAAGGCCAGTCCCGACGCCATCGTCTACGGCTCCTGGGGCGTCGGCAGCCCGGGCCACCTGGGCGCGCAGCAGCTGGAGGCGCTCACGGGCATCCGCATGCGGCATGCGCCGTTCCGCGAGGTGTCGCAGCTGTTCTCCAACGTGGGCACGGGCGAAGTGCCGTGGAGCTTTGCCAGCATTCCGTCGAGCCAGGGCATCTACAAGGCCGGCAAGCTGCGCTACCTGGCCATTGCCGCGCCCAAACGCATTCCGCAGATGCCCGATGTGCCGACCATGGCCGAGGCCGGCGGGCCGGCCTCGCTCGAGGTCAACTCCTTTGTCTCGCTGCTCGCGCCCAAGGGCGTGCCGTCGGCGGTCAAGGCAAAGATCAACGCCGACGTGGCCAAGGTCATTGCCGACCCCGAGATCCGCGCGCGATTCGACACCTTCGCCTTCGAGCCGCTGGCCTGGTCGCCCGAGGAGATCGAGCGCAACGCCGAGGCCAAGTCCAAGGTCTATGGCGAGCTGGTCCGCCGCGGCAACATCAGCCTCGACTAGCGGCCCTCATTACCATTACGTTTTTTCACATTCCCTTTTCACCTTCCATGCACGCCACCAAGAGAGCTCTCCTGATCGCCTGCGGCCTGGCCGCCGCCGCTGCGCTGCCGATCGCGGCCAGCGCACAGAGCAATGCCTGGCCGACCAAGCCGATCCGCCTGCTCGTGGGTTTTCCGGGCGGCTCCACGCCCGACATCGCCGCCCGCACCATCGCCGAGCCGCTGGCCAAGGCACTCGGCCAGCCGGTGGTGGTGGACAACAAGCCCGGCGCCTCGGGCAACATCGCCGCCGACATGGTGGCCAAGGCCACCGACGACCACACGCTGGGCATCGTGATCAACGGCAATCTCACCTCGTCGAAGATGCTGTATCCGCGGCTGCCCTACGACCCGGCCAAGGATTTCAGCTACCTCTCGCTGATTGCCACGGCCCCGCTGGTGCTGGTGGCGCAGAACAGCCTGCCTTCGGGCACCGCCTTCTTCGATGCGGCGCGCAAGGGCGGCGACAAGTGGAACTACGGTTCGGTGGGCGTGGGCTCGGTCGGGCACCTGGGCATGGAACTGCTCAAGAGCCGCGTGGCCGGCTTCAACGCCGAGCACGTGCCCTACCAGGGCAACCCGCAGGTCGTGACCGCGATGCTCGGCGACCAGGTGCAGATGGCCCTCATCCCGCCGGGCGTGGCCATGCCGCAGGTGCGCGCCGGCAAGCTCAAGGCCATCGGCCTCACGGGCGGCCGCAGCGCGCTGGTGCCCGAACTGCCGCCGCTGGCCGAAGCCGGCGTGCGCGACTTCAACCTCGAGGTGTGGGTGGCGCTGCTCGGCCCGGCCGATCTCTCGAAGACCGCGCAGGCGCGCATCAGCCGCGAGATCGAGGTCATCATGAAGCAGCCCGAAGTGCGCCGGAAGCTCTTCGAACAAGGCTGGCAGGCGGTGGGCACCTCGCCCGACGGCATGCGCCTGCGCGTGAAGGAAGAAGCCGCGATCATGACCCGCATCATCTCGGCCCGCGGCATCAAGATCCAGTGATGGCCACCGTCCAGCACAAGAAGAAGACCCTGGCCGAGCCGGCGCGCGAGCTGCCGGTGTTCGGCGAATACGACGTGGTGGTGGTCGGCGGCGGCCCCGCCGGCATTGCCGCCGCCGTGAGCGCGGCGCGCCATGGCGCCAGCACGCTGCTGGTGGAGCGCTACGGCTTTCTCGGCGGCATGGGCACCGCGGGCGGCGTGACCAACTTCGCGGGCCTCTACGGCAGGCGCCACGGCGAGATGACGCTGCTGGTGCGCGGCGTGGCCGACGACCTGCTGGCGCGCATCGATGCGCTGGGCGGCCTCAACACCCCGCAGGACGGCATGCAGGGGCGCATCCGCGTGCGCTCCTACGACACATCGGCCTACAAGATCGCGGCCGACCAGCTGCTGCTCGATGCCGGCGTGAACCTGCTGTTCCACGCCTGGGCCGCCGCGGTGGTGCGCGAGGGCGACCGCATTGCGGCGCTGGTGGTCGAGACCAAGTCGGGCCGGCAGGCGATCCGCGCCAATGCCTTCGTCGATGCCAGCGGCGACGCCGACGTGGCCGCCTTTGCGGGCGTGCCCTTCGAAGTGGGCGACGGCCATGGCAGCGGCCTGTTTCCGACCACCATGTTCCGCGTCGGCCAGGTCGATGCGCAGCCCGCGCTCGCGGCCGTGGGCGAATTCAAGGCCATCAACGAGCTGATGGCACGGGTGCAGGCGCAGAAGCCTGGCGCCTACAGGTTCCCGCGCGAGGGTGCGATCCTGCGGCCCAACATCGACCCGCGCGAGTGGCGCGCCAACGTCACGCAGATCCGCAACGCGGCCGGCCGCGCGATGAACGGCGTCGACGCGCGCGAACTCACCGAAGGCGAGCTCGAAGGCCGGCGCCAGATTGCCGAGTACTTCAGGTTCATGAAGGCCGAGGTGCCGGGCTTCGCGCGCTCGGCCATCGTCGAGATCGCGCCGCAGGTCGGCATCCGCGAAACGCGCCGCATCGAGGGCCTGTACGCGCTCACGGGCGAGGACATCCTGTCGTCGGCCAGCTTCGACGACAGCATCGGCATCAACGCCTGGCCCATGGAAATGCATGCCGACGGCCGCATCGAGTGGGCCTTTCCGCGCGACGAGAGCCGCACCTACAACCAGTTGCCCTGGCGCATGCTGGTGCCGCGCACCGTCGACAACCTGCTGGTGGCCGGCCGCTGCGCCGCCATGACGCACGAAGGCCAGTCGGCCGCGCGCGCGAGCGGCGGCTGCTTCGTGATGGGGCAGGCGGCAGGCACGGCCGCGGCTTCGCTGGGTGCCAGCGCGAAGTTCGCGGATGTCGACGTGCCGGCGCTTCAGCAGAAGCTGGCCGCCGACGGCGCCGATCTCGACCGCTGAGCCGCCGGCGAGGCGCTGACCGCCCCGCGACAGACCGCGGGCGCGGCCTTTGCTATGGTCCGGGGTTGCTTTTCTTTCGCATTGAATGCCCCCGATGACCACCGATCCCGCCACCGCCGCCCGCCTTGTCGACGAACTCGTCGCGCTCATGCAGCTCGAGCCGCTCGGGGGCGACCGCTTCCGGGCCCAGAGCGAAGACATCGGCACGCCCGCCGTGTTCGGCGGCCAGGTGCTCGGCCAGTCGCTCGCCGCCGCCAGCCTCACGGTGGGCGCCGAGCGGCCGGTGCATTCGATGCACGCCTACTTCCTGCTGCCGGGCGAGCATGCGCCCATCGAATACAGCGTGGACCGCGTGCGCGACGGCCGCAGCTTCACCACGCGGCACGTGGTGGCGCGCCAGCAGAAACGCATCATCTTCGAGATGTCGGCCTCGTTCCAGACGGTGGACGACGGCGTCGAGCACCAGTTCGCCATGCCCGCCACCGTTGGTCCCGAGGGCCTCGCGAGCGAGCTCGACCAGCGCATCGCGCTTGGCGACCGCCTGCCCGAGCGCTGGCGCGTCAAGGGCCTGGAGCCGCACGGCATCGAGTACCGCTGCGTCGAGGCCGACGACCTGCTGGCGCCGGCGGTGCGCCCGTCCGAAAGCGCCATCTGGATGCGCGCCATCGCGCCGCTGCCCGACGACCCGGTGGTGCACCGCGCGCTGCTCGCCTACGCCTCCGACCACGGCCTGCTGCGCGCCGCGATGCTGCCGCACGGCCTGAGCTTCATGAGCGGCCAGGTCCGCCCCGCGAGCCTCGACCACGCGATGTGGTTCCACCGCGATTTCCGCATGGACGACTGGCTGCTCTACGTGCTCGATTCGCCGAGCGCCAGCGGCGCGCGCGGCCTTTGCCGCGGCAGCCTGTTCACGCGCGACGGGCGGCTGGTGGCGTCCACGGCGCAAGAGGGGATGCTGCGGGTCAAGCGCTGAGGACACCCGTTAAAGGCGTTGTTCAGGGCTGCGCTCCCGCCGACGGGGTACGCGGCGAAGCGAATGTCCTCCGGCCTGCGGCCTCCCCCTTTATTTCGCTGCGCAAGGCACCCCATCGACGGGAGCGTTATGCGCAGCGGTCGTTGATTGGCTAGCACAACGACCACGCTCATTGTGCGCAGGGCATCGGGTGCTCCCCGCAGCGAAATCAAGGAGGAGCCCGAAGGGCGGGGGACATTCGCGGAGGGGAGTACCCGGTGGCCTGTGCACACGCCCTGAACAACGGCGCCTGAGCCCAACCGTGCAAGCCCCCCGAATCCTTGGCTAAATTGCAGGCTTTTGCATGAACCAAGGACCCACATGTCTTCCGAAGCACAGAAAAAGGTAGCCATCGTCACCGCCGGTGGCAGCGGCATGGGCGCGGCCGCGGCGCGCAAGCTTGCGGACGACGGTTTTCGCGTCGCCATCCTCTCGTCGTCGGGAAAGGGCGAGGCGCTCGCCGCCGAACTCGGCGGCATCGGCGTGACCGGTTCCAACCAGTCGAACGACGACCTGAAGCGGCTGGTCGACAAGGTCACTGAAGAATGGGGCCGCGTCGACGTGCTGGTCAACAGCGCGGGCCATGGTCCGCGCGCGCCGATCCTCGACATCACGGACGAAGACTGGCACCGCGGCATGGACGTCTACCTGCTGAGCGCGGTGCGGCCCGCGCGGCTCGTGGCGCCGCTCATGGTCAAGCAGGGCGGCGGCGCGATCATCAACATCTCGACCTTCGCCGCCTTCGAGCCCGACCCCGTGTTCCCGACCTCGGGCGTGTTCCGCGCCGGCCTCGCGGCCTTCACCAAGCTGTTCGCCGACAAGTACGCGGCGGACAACGTGCGCATGAACAACGTGCTGCCCGGCTTCATCGACAGCCTGCCCGAGAAGGCCGAGTTCCGCTCGCGCATTCCGATGGGCCGCTACGGCAGGAGCAGCGAGATCGCGGCCGTGATCGGCTTCCTGGCGTCCGAGGGCGCGGGCTACATCACGGGGCAGAACCTGCGCGTGGACGGCGGCATCACGCGCTCGGTGTGAAGCCCTGAGCGCGGGGAGGGCGGCTGCCGCTCCTTCCTACAATCGAGGCCCTCTGCCCGTGAGGCGCGGCGCGACCCCCGTCGCCGCGCACGGGCTTCTCTCGATCCATGTCTTCCCCACACAGCCGCCTGCGCACCGAGTGGTGCCCGAGCATCCCGCGCGAGCTCATGGCCGGCGCCGTCGCCACCTTCGCGCTCATTCCCGAGGTCATCGCCTTTTCGTTCGTGGCCGGTGTCGATCCGGCAGTCGGGCTGTTCGCTTCCTTCGTGATTGGCATCGTCATTGCCTTCGCCGGCGGCCGGCCCGCCATGGTGTCGGCCGCGGCCGGCTCGGTGGCTCTCGTGGCCGCACCGCTGGTGCATGCGCACGGGCTGCAGTACCTGCTGGCGGCCGGCGTGCTCGCGGGGGCGATGCAGATCGTGTTCGGGCTGCTGCGGCTCGGCGTGCTGATGCGCTTCGTCTCGACCTCGGTGCGCACGGGCTTCGTCAATGCGCTCGCGATCCTGATCTTCGCGGCGCAGATGCCGCATTTCATCGGCGCCAACACCGCGACCTGGGCCATGGTGGGCCTGGGGCTCGCCATCATCTACCTGCTGCCGCGCCTCACCACGGCCGTGCCCTCGCCGCTGGTGTGCATCGTGGTGGTGACGCTGGTGGGCCAATGGCTCGGCCTGCCGCTCATGACCGTGGCCGACCTCGGGCACCTGCCCGACGCGCTGCCCGCATTCGCCTTCCCCTCGGTGCCGCTCACGCTCGACACCCTGCGCATCATTGCGCTGCCGGCCTTCGCCATCGCGATGGTCGGCCTGCTCGAATCGATGATGACCGCCAGCGTGGTGGACGATCTCACCGACACGCCGAGTTCCAAGAACCGCGAATGCAGCGGCCTGGGCGTGGCCAACGTGGCGGCCAGCTTCTTCGGCGGCATCGCGGGTTGCGGAATGATCGGCCAGACCGTGAGCAACGTGCGCTACGGCGGCCGCGGGCGGCTGTCGACGCTGTTCGCGGGCGCCTTCCTGCTGATCCTCATGGTGCTGCTCAAGCCCTGGGTGTCGCAGGTGCCGGTGGCAGCGCTGGTCGCGATCATGGTGATGGTTTCGGCCTCGACCTTCGACTGGGGGTCGCTGCGCGCGCTCGTGCGCCATCCGCGCATGTCCAGCGCGGTGATGCTCGCGACGGTGGCCGTCACCGTCGCCACCGACAACCTGGCCGCGGGCGTGGCCACCGGCGTGATGCTGAGCGGCGTGTTCTTCACCTTCAAGGTGGCGCGGCTGCTGCACGTGCATGCCGAAATCGGCGACGGCGGCGCGCGCGTCTACCGCGTCGCGGGCCAGGTGTTCTTCGCCTCGGCCGACATGCTGGTGGATGCCTTCGACGTGCGCGAGATCGATGGCGCGCCGGTGCGCATCGACGTGTCGCAGGCCCATTTCTGGGACGTGACCGCGGTGGCCGCGCTCAACAAGGTGGTCGAGCGGCTGCGCAGGCACGGCAGCGCGGTGGAGGTTGCCGGGCTCAACCAGGCGAGCCGCGACCTGATCGTGCAGCTGGACGCAGCGCCCTAGGTGGTTTTCCTCATGAGCCCGACGCTGCCGCGGCCCTAGCCTTTGCGGTTCCGTCGGGTGGCCGATGGACGACTGGAAAGGCTTCCATGAAGATTCCCGACCTGGCGCAGGAGAACATGCGCCGCACCATCGCGTCCTACGAAGCGTCCGCCCGCGACTACAACGCGATCGTGGCGGGCCACCGGCCGCCCGAAATCGAGGATGCGCTGCGCCGGATGATGCAGCTCGTGCGGGCAGGCGGCACCGTGCTCGAGATCGGTTCCGGATCGGGGCAGGACGCCGACTTCGTCGAGGCCCTGGGCGGGGCCGTGAGGCGCACCGATGCGGTCCGGGCCTTTATCGACCTGCAGGCGGAGCGCGGCAAGAAGGGCGAGCTGCTCAACGTCGTCACGGATGCGCTGGGCGGGCCCTACAGCGCGGTCCTCGCGATGTGCGTGCTGATCCATGTCGATCGCGCGCAGATCGCCCCGGTCCTGCGCAAGGTGTTCGATGCGCTCGAGCCCGGCGGGGTCTTCCTGGCGGCCATGCGCATCGGCGAAGGCGAGACCAACGGCGACTACCAGACCGTGTACTGGGCGAAGGACCGCTTCGCCGAGCAGCTCGAGGCGGCGGGCCTGCGCATGCACTGGAGCAGCCAGTGGATCGGCCGCGACAACGTGACGTGGGCCAACTTCCTGGCACGCCGTCTGCTGTAGCGAACCGCAGGTCTACACGCCCAGGTAGCGCGTCCACAGCGACCGGTCGGCGTCGAGCGCGGCCGAATCGCCCTGCCACACCACGCGGCCGCGTTCGAGGATCACGTGGCGGTCGGCCAGCGGCAGCAGGCGCTGCACGTACTTGTCGACCACCAGGATCGCCTCGCCCTCGGCCTTGAGCGTGGCGATGCAGTGCCAGATCTCCTCGCGGATCAC
>Ga0307406_10001004_pt1 | contig 15673 bp, 15 predicted proteins | sample 322Cmetagenome_3_FD_203706 | JGI IMG/M metagenome (GOLD analysis project Ga0307406, IMG submission 203706) | Maize rhizosphere microbial communities from greenhouse at UC Davis, California, United States - 322HYB-C-2 | ecosystem: Host-associated > Plants > Roots > Rhizosphere > Soil | place... | reverse complement strand
ACAAAGATTGATAGGTTCTACTCCTCGGCAGCAAGTGAGATTAAAAGCCAAAGAAATCCCCAAATATCAGGTCCAAACTACGACAGAACTAGCTTCAAGCCTGAGATAAGTATGGCAAAATCCTTAACTGACGAAGAATTAACTACACACAAAGACACCATAAAAGCAGACAAGAAGCCCGACATAGATTTGGTGAAATTACCTTCGGTTAACTTACCTGGCTACCTGCAATCAACGAATGAAATAATCGGTACATGTGTTGCGCAATCTTCGATTCTACCCGAGCTTAGTAGTAGTCCAAAAAAGCAACAATTCGCTAGAATCGGCATGGATACCCATGAACACAAAGCGGGAGAAGTGTGTGCGTTTTGTGGAAGCAAAATCACCGATGAGCGTTGGATTGCTCTTGGTAATCATTTCAATGATGAGGTAAAAAAATTAGAAAGCCGCATTGAACTAGGAATACAGCTAATAGAACAGGAGAAGGTAAAACTCGATTCTGCTAAAGAAGCTGACTTACATCAGTATTACGGTAAGTATGCGGTTCAAATAGAAGCACTGAACACTACGTTAAAACTACGAAAAGCAGAACATAAGGCCTACCTAAATGATCTTAAAAAAGCTCTAGAGGATAAACGCAATAATCTATTTGTAAAAAATGACCCATTAAATCCAGAGACGATTGTTGATTTCACCGCTGTTCAAGGCGATTATACAGAACTTATCACTGATAATAATAAATTCTCTAAAGATTTAGAGAGTGAACAAAACAAGTCAAGGGATGCGCTTAGGTACCATGAGATTCAAAAGAAAATAGATACATTTAAATTTAGTGATGAAAGTGCGTTATTGGTAACGTTGGATACACTAAATATCGCCGCACGAGATGTGCTTCAGAAAAGACAAAAAGAACTTTCTGATAAACAGACGGAACGGGCTGATCTAATACTCCAGACTAAAGATGAAAAGAAAATTGCGATTAAGATCAATGACTTACTTAAAAATATGGGCGTAACTTCATTTGAACTCGAGCTCGTAAATGACGAAGACGAAAATCAAAAAGGACAATACCAAATCAAAGGTCACAATGGTATCGTACGGCCCGTCACAGCACTTAGTAAAGGCGAGAAAAACATAATTGCATTTCTATACTTTATGCTCGACCTAGAGCGTGCTGACAGCCAGGGTAAACCAAGAATCGTCGTATTAGATGATCCTATGACTAGCAACGATGACACCATGCAATACATCATGATAAACGAAATTCAGAAGCATTATAGAGAAGTTAAGAGTGGCAACTTCTTCGTACTACTTACTCATAACGTGCATTTCTATTTAAACGTCAGACCTAATACTGGCACAAAGTACAAGACTAAAGTTGGAGGTGAGAATAAAGAAATTAGCTTCTACGAAAAGTATGGAATATGGCACCTATTTTCAGATGGTAAGAAGTCGACCATCCGCGCTATCAGCAAGGGTAAGAACGATTTCAAGACAAGTTATGAAACGCTCTGGAAGGAACTGTCATTCTTATTCAATGCTACTGATGCGACCCCAGACCTAATGTTAGGACCGAGCAGAAAAATATGTGAAACATACATGCATTTTTCAAAAAAAGGTGTTGACGTATTCTATGTCGATAATCCGAGTGCAAAGAAACTCTTTGACGTCAATCAGCATTCCATCGATGATCTTGAGGCCGAAATGAACGGCAAGACGAAGGATCAGATAAAAGACATACTCAAAGAACTGTTTACAAAAAATGGTGCCGAAGATCACTTCAATAGTCATTGGAAGGAGAACGAAACATGAACGAGATAAACTGCCCACACTGTGGTAAAGCCTTCAGAATTGATGAAGCGAGTTTTGCTGCAATCCTAAAACAAGTCCGAGATGGTGAATTCGAGAAGGAACTACACGATCGTATCGATAGCGAAGTTCGAGCAGCTCAAGCAGATGCAAAGCTAGAGCTACAATCAACAAGCAGCGAAAAGGATAACGTAATTAACGATCTACGATCCAAACTAGCCGGTATTGAAACCGAAAAGAAGCTTGCCGTATCTGATGCCCTTAAGGATGTTGAAAGAGAAAGGGATGAGCTAAAAATCAAGCTAAGTAGTAAAGACACCGAAACGTTGACATCAATAGCAGCGCTGAAGGAAAATTACGAAACCGAGCTCAAGGGCCGAGACTTGCTACTAAAGGACCGTGAGGAAGCGCTGGAACGCATGAAAGACATGAAGGCAAAATTGTCCGTCAAGTTAGTCGGCGAAAATCTAGAGCAGCACTGTCAAAATGAATTCAATGGCGTGCGCTCAACTGTATTCCCCTATGCATACTTCGAGAAAGACAATGAAGCCATTAAAGAAGATGATGAGACGAAGGGCACAAAAGGCGACTTTGTTTACCGTGACTACGCCTCGCCCGATGGTCCGGAAATCATCTCAATCATGTTCGAGATGAAAGATGAGCAAGACGTATCAACAAACAAACGCACCGTTGAAAGCCATCTCGATAAACTCGACAAAGACCGCAAGAAAAAAGGCCTAGAATATGCCGTTCTTGTCACACTCTTGGAAGCTGACAACGAACTCTACAACCGCGGAATCGTAGACGTGTCGTACAAGTACGAAAAGATGTTCGTAATACGTCCACAGTTCTTCGTACCACTCATATCGTTATTAAAAAGTGCCAGTCTTAAGGCTGCGGAAGCAAAGCACCAGCTGATGGTCGTTCAGAGTCAAAACGTTGATATAACAACCTTCGAGGGAGATGTGAATAATTGGAAAGATGGCTGGCTAAAGATTATGCGAAATGCCGGAAGTAAGCATGTCGAAGGCGTAGAACAGATCAATAAGGCAATCAAAGACCTCGAAAAAGCCCGCGACGCTTTAATGATGTCCGACAAACACCTGCTCACGGCTGAGAATAAGATGGATGATTTAACGATAAAACGCCTAACTCGCAAGAACCCAACAATGGCACAAAAATTTAAGGACCTGGAAAGTTCTGACGAATAACAGAGATCCATTAATTTACATAGAAGTCTAACTACACATGCGGCACGGTAGATTTATCAATTTTGAACATAACGGCAAGACGGATGAGGTCTATGTCTTCGATGATGATTTAACCAGGTACGTCTTGAAGTACGACACGACTACTAACAAGATTGTGGTGTCATACTACGAACACAATGATCCGATGAAGGACATACGGCCTGTCAGAAAGATTATTCAACAGGCTTACGAAGGTAGCTCTGCACACATGGCATTTACAAAGGTTCTAAATAACTATGACCTTAAAACGTTAGAGGATATTGAAGAGTACGATCCAGAGAGGCACTTCGTAATCACCGACCCTAAAATCAATAAAGACTTAACTGATGTATCGAACAATCTTAAAGGTAAGATGCCTGATGATTTTCGCAACTTCTTCTTTCATGTTTTTGGTGGTAGCAAGGTTCTTAGGATAAACACAGTCGTCACACAGGCTGATATTGACCGGCTAGGCCTAGACGTCAATACGATGAACAGCTATCTCTCTGGCCTGAAAGACTTCAAAGTGATCGATGGAGGCGCTGGCTGGCGGTAACCCTCACCCCTGTCACTCCTAATTCAAATGAATACTTAATACCTGCTTCACAATGGGGGTATGCCGCAAGCAAAAACTATCAGAAAACAACCTCCACGCAAATCGATATTGCGCAATGTTGTCGGTGGTTTTACATCTAATACAGATAACCCAGCAGAAAATCTTATTGAATTCGTTAAAATTCTTGAAAAAATAGAAGTCACTCCAGATAAAACAGCTTTTAACAGCAAGTATATGCGAGGTCCAGACGGTTCTGTTATTGAATACTAGGCCACTCTTTGAGTCTGTTGTAAAATATAGCTAATGGATACTGAAGAGTTGCGACGCATACGATCATATAGGTATGTTCTCTATGCTCGTAAATCTACTTCAGATGAGCATGGTGAACAATTCCGCTCAATCGGCGACCAAATTAAAGCATGTCAGGAGCTTGCCGACCGTCTTGGATTAAATGTCGTAACTGTAATAAAAGAAGACAAATCAGCCAAGGTATCTGAGTACTCCAATGGCCAACGCTACAAGTACTACCAAATGGTTGAAGATGTCGAAAATGGGAAGTACGATGGAATACTCTCATACCACCCGGACCGACTCAGTCGAAATACTTTCGACAGCGGCAAGTTGGTAGACATGCTCGACACCGGAAAGATGATCGACTTAAAATTCCCTACGACGGAATTCAGAAACAATGCGAGCGGAAAGCTCATGCTAAATATCATGTTCGCAATGGCGAAAGAGTACTCAGAAAAGCTCAGCGAGAATGTAAAACGAGGCATGCATGGCAACTTTGAAGAAGGTAAGGCTAATGGTTCACATAAATGGGGTTACGATATAGACGAAGCCTCGGGCCAATATAAGCCTAATGAAACCTTTGCAATCATACAGCGTGGCTTTTTGATGCTTGCCGAAGGCAAAACGAGTCAAGCACAAGTAATAGAAATGTGGCTTCGAGAAGACATCTCTCGTAAAACGAAGGGTGACGCTCGCAAAAACAAGCGGCCAAGAACTATCAAGATAAGCAAGCAGACCGCATCTAAGCTATTTAGTGACACTTTTTACTACGGAGTGCTTCGCAGTAAGCAAAACGGCAAACAAACCGATCTGCGCGACGCGTATAACGGCAGGTTTGAACCAATGATAAGCGAAGACGACTACAATGCTATTCAGGCGATAGGTATCACAAGGGCGCGTACTAGCAAGAAAACCAAGAAGTCGGCACCGTTCTCGCCATTCCAGCAGTTTATATTTTGTAATGTCTGCAATAACAATGTTAATTACATGGTTGTTGGCGCTAGCGGTCGCGTTGGCCAGAAGAAGCTGTACGTGCGTTGTGATAACAAGGCTTGCGAAGCATATGGTAAAAGTATCCGCGCCCACGTACTACTCGACGATCTAACCGATAAACTCGAAAAGATGAAATTTACAGCCAAAGATTACGACACAGCAAAGAAGTATTTTGCAGAATTTGGCGAGGAGAAGAAGTCAGCACTGCTAGCGGAAAGAGATTCACTTGCTGGCGCACTTAAACACGAGGAGCGTGAGTATAGCAATGACTCACTCGATTTACTTAAATTGCCAAAAGATACGCCGGCTAGCTCACGAAAAATCATCATGGATAGCATTAAGGACAAACTCCAGTTTATAAACGAACGCAAGTCAGAGATTGCAAAAATCGACAAGAAATTAGAACTTTCGGGCAATTTCACGCTGTCGGTTGAAGAGTTCTTGAACATCGCAAATGTAGCCGCTGACAAGATGAGAGCTGGCGATCCTGTCGAAAAAGATGCAATTGCACGATTATTGCTCTTGAACGTAGAAATGGGGTACAAAAAAGCCCCTTCTTACAGATGGAAGGAGCCTTTTGCTACGTTGATAAATCAACCTGTTGTCAATCTTGGTGCGGATGAAAGGACTTGAACCTTCACGCCTTACGGCACTAGTTCCTAAGACTAGCGTGTCTACCAATTCCACCACATCCGCGTGTGTGTAGTAACAAGATGTAATTATAGCAAAATTACGCCGAAACTCAAGGTGTTGACACATTCGTAAAATTCAACGCCCGTCAGGGTTATGCTTGTGCTATTATAAAAACAACACAAGTGAGGATTAGGGGAACATGAACAAGATCGCAGCTTATTTGGGTCAACATCTGACGGGTGAAGTTTCAAGTGCAACGTCACTTCGAAAGGCATATGCAACTGACGGTAGTATTTTAAGTATTGCTCCGGAAATTGTGGTATTCCCCCGCGTTACGAACGATATTCGTAAAGTCGCTCGCTTTACGTGGCAACTCGCTGAAAAGGGTCACATTGTTGGTATTACGCCTCGTGGCTACGGCGGCGACGTAACGGGTGCGGCAATTGGTAAGGGTATCCTTATTGATTTATCGAAAAACCTTAACGGTATTATCGAGATCGCCGTAAAAGACAAGCTCGTCCACGTTCAACCAGGTGCTTCACTATCAATGATTGATGATTCACTGAAGTGGCAGGGTCTCTCACTTGCGGGCGCTCTCCACCGCGGTATTCGCAATGTTTCTATTGGCGGCGCAATTGCTAATGACAGCCTTGGTGTCGATGGCAGTGTTTCAGATTCAATTAAGAAGCTGGAAGTGGTGCTCGCAAATGGTGACATTCTTGAAACTGGTAAGTTGAGCCGCCGTGAAGTAAGCAAGAAGCTCGGTCTTCAAACCTTTGAGGGCGAGATTTACCGAAAGCTCGAAGGTCTCCTTGAAGACAACGAGACACTTATAAAGCAAATTGCAGCAGATACTACCCGCGACAACACCGGCTACAAGCGCATTGCAAACATACGCGGTAAAGATGGTTCATTTGACCTCACCCCGCTATTCGTTGGAAGCCAGGGCACACTCGGTATTGTTTCCGAAGCTGTTCTTAAAACAACTTTCTATTCGGTTGATGAAACACATGCGGTTATTGTGACCGATTCAATTCAAACTGCTCGTGACCTTAGCGACCGCCTGATTGAACTTGAGCCATCAGAATTAAAAGTAATTGATGGTCGACTTCTTCGCCGTGCTGCAAAAAATGGTACAGCATTTGCACTACTTGGATCTGTTGAACAAATTGGCGCTATTATTTACATTCGTTATAACGACTTTAGTGTTCGTGCACAGGATAAAAAGCTTAAGAAAATGAAAAAGCTTTTGAAGAAGATCAACATGACTTCTATTGATTCAACAGAACGCGAGCCATCTGACTTCCTATCAATTACTGGTCTTGCCCAAACGCTTCAGCTTGGTAGTAGCGACGACCGCATCGCGATACCTCTCATTAACGGTGTATCAATTCCGAGTAACCGCTGTGAAGAATTTGAAATTGCTGTTGCTGACCTTGCGACCAAGCATCACATGGAGCTTCCACTTGAGCTCGATATGATTGCAGGTGTATATAATACCTATCCGCTTCTCGAGCTCGATTCTGTGAGTGCAAAGCAAAAGATTTTCAAGCTCATGACTGAATATGCCGAGCTGGTTGATAAAAGCGGGGGAGCATTCACCGCAGACGGAGCTGAGGGCCGACTAAAATCGAACGCTGCTTGGGCAGTACTCGATGAAGCGCACGCCAAGCTTTATGAAGAAGTGCGACAAATCTTCGATCCATTCCACACGCTTAATCCTGGGGTAAAGCAAAGGGTAGAGCTTCGTACGCTCGTTGCTTCACTTCGCTCGAATTACGACTCAGCCAGTGTGCTATAATTTTTGAGTTAGCGGATGTGACGGCTGCATGAAATGCGCATAAGCCTAGACGCGTCGAGCAGTTAACAGCATGCGGATGTGGCGAAATTGGTAGACGCGCTAGCTTCAGGTGCTAGTGCTCGCAAGAGCGTGGAGGTTCAAGTCCTCTCATCCGCACCATAATAAGAATATGTAGCCATGGCATTCGAGCTGTGGCTTTTATGTAGCTACTGAATCTATTGCCTTTTTTTAAGCAAAAGTTCATAATTCGCCATAAGATATGGCAAAAAAGTGGAACGACTACAGTAGGCGTGAAAAAATGATTGGCGGGCTTGCGGCTGTATTCGGTGTGTTTGTCATCGGAAGTATCGCCAATGGTATGAGTAATCCTTCGCCTATAGATCCAGACTCAGGTGCATCGCAGCAAACACAGTCTCAGCCAGTAACGGTTACTAAAGAGGTTATTGAAACGGAAGTGCTTGCCTTTGAAAAGACGACGATTGAAAGTAACCTTTATGACAAGGGAACCACTCAGGTAACCACACCAGGGCAAAACGGTGAAAAGATGCTTACCTACAAAATTACGACTGTTGATAATGTTGAGACGAATCGCGAACTTCTAAAGGAAGAAGTCACAACTGCACCAATCTCGGAGGTAACGAGCATTGGTACATATGTAAAGCCCGTTGCACCGAAGCAACAAGCTTCTGCAGAATGTGACACCAACTACTCTGGAGGGTGCGTGCCAATTGCGAGTGATGTAGATTGTGGCGGTGGGAGTGGAAATGGCCCAGCGTATTTTTACGGCACCGCTCAGGTTGTAGGGTATGACGTCTACGATCTTGATCGGGATAGCGACGGCATTGCCTGCGAATAGCCTTTGCTATACTTGAAACAATGCAAGAAGACACCCGAAATGTTATTGATAAATACCGCAATCAATCGGTCGAAGATATTGTGGCCGATCTTGATACGTCGCGGAGTGAACTTGAAATTGCTGTTGAGAATCTTGAGCGCGACTTTAACATGGGAACTATTATTCGTAATGCCAATGCGTTCAATGTTCGCAAGGTGCACATAATAGGGCGCAGACAGTGGAATAAACGCGGCGCAATGAAGACAGATGCATATCTACATCTGGAGTACTATCAGACCCCGGCCGACTTCTTCAAGAAGATGAAAGAGGAAAACAGGAGTGTCATTGCAGTGGATATTGTTGAAGATGCAGTGCCGCTTCATAGTGTTGAGCTACCGCTACGAACGGTGCTTGTATTTGGCTCTGAAGGGCCAGGCCTCTCTAAAGAATTACTCGAAGGTTCTGCGCGGGTTGTGATGATTGAACAATTTGGATCAACCCGTTCCGTCAACGTAGGTGTGGCATCGGGAATCGCTATGTACAAGTGGGTGCAGCAACACTTGTTGACCCGCTAGATATAGCGTGCCATACTAAAGACATGAACGCGCCTGAGAAACTACCACCTGGGGTCGCACACAAACTCCGTCTCACTGTACGAGATGAAAACGCTGACGCCCTTCTGGCGCGAATGACTGATCTGGAAACCCGACAAACATTGCCGGGTTTTTTGTATGTTTTTTCAACGCACTCATATCTTCACGCTACCGATGACTATTACGATGGAAGAAGCCAGAAAGAGGCAACTTTAAGTGGATATAGGCGGAGATTAAATGACTATAATCTGCACCATTTTGGCTTAGGGAGTGAGGTCGAGCTAGAAGGTCGAAGACTTATTATGCAGGCAACCCTTGGGTTTGAGGCGGCAAGTCGAATCTATAGTCCACCATTTGGGCAAAAGCCGTTTAGTACGACACTTGAAGTGATGTACCGGATTCCCGGTCAGGAACCAATTGATGAGCGTGCTGTTGATGATTTACGGGCGTTTGCAGCCGAAGGGCACCGCTCGGTCTTTGATGAGCTCGCACTCGTAACCGGCGCTACTGCGCTTCGGCCATTTATTATTCGTTCAAGAGAGCGCCCAGATGATATACTTCAATCATGACATCGCTATCTTCCCAGCCCTATAAAGGCACCCGTGACTACTATCCTGAAGACAAACGGGTTCAAAACTATATCTTCGAAACCTGGCGCAAAGTTGTCGAGCGATTTGGCTACGAAGAATACGGCGCACCAATTCTAGAAAATCTTGATATATATGCTGCGAAAAGCGGCCAGGAGCTCGTAAATGAACAGACCTACGTGTTTACCGACCGTGGTGGCCGTACAGTTGCTATTCGCCCTGAAATGACACCAACAATTAGCCGTATGGTGGCTGCTCGTCGTCAAGAACTCGCGTATCCTGCACGTTTATTTTCGATTGCTAACTTTATGCGCTACGAACGCCCACAGCGTGGTCGCGAACGTGAATTCTGGCAGCTAAACGTCGACATTTTTGGCGGTGACGATCTTCCCGCTGACGTCGAGATTATTACCATTTCGGATGCTATTTTAAAGGAATTTGGTGCAAAAGCGGGCGACTACATTATTCGCATTAACAACCGTAAGTTCATCCACTACATGATGGCTGAATACTTAGGGCTCGATTCCGTCGGTGCACTCCAAATGACGAAACTATTTGATCGTCGCAATAAAATTACTGAACAAGACTTCGAAGAACAAGCACTGCTTATCTTGGGTGAATCGCAGGCTGATGATCTTGTGAAGATTAAGCAGGTATTAGACGCAAAAGACATCGAGTCGCTTCCCGAAGAACTTAAGCACGTATCAGCACTCGATGAAATTCGTCAGGTATTTGAAGGCTTGCGAGGCGCCGGTGTTGATGGTGCAATTTTCGATGCAACACTTATGCGCGGTCTCGACTACTACACGGGAACCGTATTTGAGGTATTCGATACGCACCCTGACAATAACCGCTCACTCTTCGGTGGGGGTCGCTACGATGGACTTGTTGGACTTTTCGGAGCAGAGCCTATTAGTGCTGTTGGTGTCGCACCGGGCAATTCGATGATTGAAAACTTCCTCGAAGTCCACGGTCTTATTCCTGAAAATAAATCGAAAACAGATGTGTATATTGTTGTGATCGGTGATGCATTGAATGATGCGCGCCGCGTAGCCTACGAGCTTCGTCAAGCGGGTCTTAATGTTGAAGTTGATATTACGAGTCGTAAACTTGATAAGCAAATTAAGACTGCCGTGAAGAAGAGTATCGGCTATCTATTATTCGTAGGTGAAAAAGATAGCGAATCAGGCTTGTACTCACTCAAGAGCGTTTCAGACGAAACTGAAGAGTCACTAACGCCTGCTCAAATCGTTGACAAGCTTCAGGCGTAGCCTCGTTTGCGCTTTGCTTCTACCTCTGTTATAGTAGATGTAATGAAGACGACTGTAAAAAACCTATCCGAGACTAAAGTAGAACTAACTATTACACTTGATGCTCCTGCGCTTGCAGATGCTGAAAAAGTTGCCCTTGTAAAACTAAGCAATAATGTAAAGGTTCCCGGCTTCCGTCAGGGTAAGGTACCTGCAAGCGTTGCTGCAAAGCACGTCGACCCTCAGGCCCTCCAAGAACAGCTTCTTGACGATGCAATTAGCAAGGCTGTTGCTGAGGCATTTCTCGCTGAAAAGATTCAAGCGCTTGATCGTCCGTCAGTCGAAATTAAAAAGTACGTTCCAGGTGAAACACTCGAATTCACCGCTGAAGTTGACGTACTTCCTCCGGTAAAGCTGGGTGACTACAAGAAGCTTAATGTGAAGGCTGAAAAAGTTGCAGTAACAGCAGATGAAGTAAACGATGTTATTGAACGCATGCGCCAAGGCCTTGCTGAAAAGAACGAAGTCGACCGAGCAGCTAAAGACGGCGATGAAACCGTTATCGACTTTGTCGGTAAGAAAGACGATGTTCCTTTCGACGGCGGTACCGGCTCAGACTACACACTTCAAATTGGTTCAAACCAATTTATTCCAGGTTTTGAAGAAGGTATTGTTGGTCACAAGCCAGGTGAAACATTCGATCTTGAACTCGAATTCCCAGCAGACTACCACGCGAAAGACCTCGCTGGTCAAAAAGTAGTGTTCACGACTACGCTCAAGAAAGTTATTGAACCAATCCTTCCAAAAGCCGACGACGAACTTGCGAAGAAGGCAGGTGAGTTCACTACGCTTCAAGAACTCAAAGACAGCGTTAAGCAAGAAATCACAACGCAAAAAGAACGTGAATCAGCTGATAAGTTGAAAGACTCACTTATTAACGCTCTTGTTGAAAAGAGTGAGGTTCCAGCACCTGAACTACTCGTAGCTGACCAAATGCGCTCAATCGAACAAGACTTTGCGCAGAACCTTATGTACCGCGGTCTCGATCTTCATAGCTACCTCGAAGCAAACGGCTTCAAGGATGAAGAAGACTGGCGCGAAAAGGAAGTAAAGCCAGCGGCAAAGCGCCGTACTCAAGCTGGTCTTGTACTTAACGAATTAAGCCAGGCAGAAAAAATTACTGCAACTGATGCTGAAATTGACGAACACGTTGAAGTACACAAGCGCCAGTACCAGAACAACCCAGAAGTATTGAAGCAATTCGAAACTGCTGAAGTTCGTCGTGATATTGCGAACCACTACATTACTGAGAAGACAATTGAACGTCTTGTCGAACTTAACGGCGGAACAGTTACTCCCCACAACTAGGCAGTACACACATTAAATTAGCACTCACTTGACCCGAGTGCTAATTTTTTTGTACAATAGAATACAGAAAACGAGGTATATGGTATGAGCAGTCCTAAAAACTATTTAGTTCCAACAGTAATTGAAAAGTCACACGACGGTGAACGAGCGTTTGATATTTACTCACGCCTTTTAAAAGACCGTATTATTTTTCTAGGTGAAGAAGTGAATGAGCATACCGCAAACATTGTTGTTGCGCAGCTTTTGTACCTGGCGTATGAAGACCCAAAAAAGGATATTAAACTCTATATTAATAGCCCGGGCGGAAGTGTGTATGATGGCCTCGGTATCTACGACACCATTCAGTTTATTGCACCAGACGTCCAGACAATTGGTATTGGTCTACAGGCAAGCATGGGTGCGTTCCTGTTATCAAGCGGCACGAAGGGAAAACGATTCTCACTTCCTAACAGTCGTATTATGATTCACCAACCATCGAGCGGTACTCAGGGGAAAATTACCGATCAAGAGATTACGCTACGTGAAGGACTCTTCCTTAAGCAGCGCCTTAACGAGATTCTTGCGAAAAACACAGGTCAGAAGCTCTCTAAAGTTGAAAAGGACGCTGATCGTGATTTTTGGATGAGCGCAGCAGAGGCCAAAGAATACGGTCTTATTGACGAGATTATTACCAAAGCGTAACGCGCTTCGTGTAGGGTGAGTGCGATGCTATAATAACGCTTATGCCGCACACTCCAATACACATAGCTACTAAGAAAAAACCACTCAAAAAATCTGATATTCATCCGTATACGAGCCTTGATCGTATTGTATTGATTGTGTCTGTAATCTATCCATTTAGCGCGCTCCCTCAGATAATTGCCGTTTTTAGCGGGCGAACCGATGGAGTATCGCTTCTTTCATGGATGTTCTTCTTAGTATGCTCCGCTTTATTCTTCGTGTATGGTATTCGTCGACGCGTCCCCCCTATGATTGTTTCGAACTCAATTTGGGTCTTTATGGACGCACTCGTTATTATTGGAATCGTTTCAAGCGGTTCGATAACCTGGTTCTAGCACTTCGTTGACAGGTAGGATGCCACGGCGTATTCTTGTACGTGCCCCAACCCCAGAGCGAAGGAGAAATTGTGAGCGAGGGAAAAGGTACCATGGTTCAGCACGCTCCGATCTCGAAGTTCGAGATCCGTCAGGAGCGGCGCTGGAAGCCATGGCGTGAAGAGAGCGCGACGCTCTCCTACGAGATCGGTCATGACCGATCGGAAGTGAAGCGGCTCCAGCGCGAGCTTGACGCAAGGCAGCGCAGCCTTAAGGTGAACCTGAAGGCGCTGCGTGGGCATACGGTGCGAGGGGCATGGCTGCTTCTCAAGACGTTCATCGCCCTGCCATTCGAGCCGCTGATCACACTATGGGATCGCTGGATGAACGACGACGTACGTCGCTCGTAGTCGCGAGCCTACATTCGCAGGGTACGCAGGCCACCTTTGGTACTGCGTACCCTGCGGGCTACAAATATGCTGACTTTATGATATAATTATAGTAATGAGCTTTGTTGAGTTTGGCCCAATTCGAGACGAATCTGACGCTTATGGCGTACAGCGACTTGCTCTGCAAGATGTACGGCTGGGTGGTTTTTCGAATCCAACTGACATTGCAGACCCTGCCTCGCCTCGTCTTGTAGCGAGACAGCGGCAGCGCATCCAGGCAAATCCCGACAACTACACCGGCGCCTATGTACGGGGAAGGCTTGAAGGCTTTATGATGACCGCTGATTGGAAAATAGGTGATAGCGCACCCTATATGACGGCGGAAGAGAAAGAAGCAATTAAGAACGGCGATCCGCGAATGGTGTTCCCGGATAAGCTTGGTATTTTTGGGCTCGTTGTTGACGAAGACCTCCATACAGATCTGCAGACAGAGATTGCTGATCGTTTCCTCCACCTTGCAACCGATAGAGCTCTTCACTTAGGAAAGACCGCTATTGATGTCGCGTTCCACGATAAGGACCCAATTCAACCTATTGCGCTTCAACAAGGATTCGCGTTCACGGGTCGTCTTGGTGAGTCTGAAGTTGCCTTTGATTTACGACGAATGCTCGGCCGTAAACGAGTCCTCGACATCCCACAAAGATTGTACGAAAAACCTCTTGACTCATAGCCAATCAATCCGCATAATGGGTACTAAGAAGTAGTGTAGCCCTGATTATCTGTGCCCGCGAGAAAGCACGATATAGCCGAAGTGGACTTGGCAGTCCCACTCGGCAATCAGAGGTTAAGGGAATCTTCGGCGCCAAAGAAACCCAATATCAACCCCAATTTATATATGCGAGGTCCATTTACATATGGCAAGTACGAATAGTACGAACAATAAGCGTGTGTTCTTCACGAGTGACGACACTGCGCTTGCGGTACCAAACCTAATCCAGCACCAACGCGAAAGTTGGAAAGACTTTATCGAAACCGGTCTCGGTGAAATCTTTGCAGAACTTAACCCAATCGACGACTACACTGGCCAAAAGCTAGCACTCCGTTTCGGTAAGTACGCGTTCCAAGATCCAAAGAATTCAGAAACAGACGCAAAAGAAAACAACTTAACCTTCGATGCGCCGCTTCATGCGGTTGTTGAGCTTACCAATAAGGTAACAGGTGAAGTAAAGGAACAGGAAATCTACCTTGGTGACTACCCATGGATGACCGACCGTGGAACCTTCATCATTAACGGTACTGAGCGTGTGGTTGTTTCACAACTTATTCGTTCAGCTGGTGTATTCTTTACCGCCGACCGTGCAGCAACTCGTAACTTTTACGGTGCGAAGCTTATTCCAGGCCGTGGCGCATGGCTTGAGTTTGAAACCGCTTCAAATGGTGCAATCTACGTCAAGATCGACCGTCGTCGTAAACTGCCTGTAACGACACTGTTCCGCGCACTTGGCTACAACAAGACCTCAGAAATTAAAGACCTCTTTACAGACATCGATGACGGTGAAGTAAAGTACATCGACGCAACACTTGATAAGGACCCAGCTCGTGGAACTAACGAAGCGCTTATTGAAGTGTACCGCCGTCTCCGTCCAGGTGACCTTGCAACCGTTGATAACGCGCGTTCAATGATTGAGCGTATGTTCTTCGACTTCAAGCGTTTCGATTACTCACGTGTTGGCCGCTACAAGTTGAACCAACGTCTTGGCCTTGAAGTGGCTAACACCACTGAAAACCGCGTGTTCCAAGTTTCAGACCTCATTGCAATTGTTCGTGAAGTAATTCGCCTCAACAATTCACAAGAAGACGCTGACGACATCGACGCACTTTCAAACCGTCGTGTGAAACTCGTTGGTGAGCTTGTTGCTCGTCAATTCCGCGTTGGTATGCTTCGTATGCAACGTAACGCTATGGACCGTATGTCTATGTCAGACATCGAAACTGTTACTCCCTCACAACTTATTAACGCCCGCCCAGTTGTTGCCGCGGTTCGCGAATTCTTCGCAAGCTCACAGCTTTCACAGCTTATGGACGAAACCAACCCGCTTGCAGAGCTCGCCCACAAGCGTCGTCTCTCATCAATGGGTCCTGGTGGACTTTCTCGTGAGCGTGCCGGCTTTGACGTACGTGACGCCCACCCAACTCACTACGGACGCCTTTGTTCTGTAGAAACACCTGAAGGTGCAAACATTGGACTCGTGCTCAACCTTGCGTCATATGCACGCATTAACGAATACGGTTTCATTGAAACTCC
>Ga0307406_10001001_pt1 | contig 15685 bp, 14 predicted proteins | sample 322Cmetagenome_3_FD_203706 | JGI IMG/M metagenome (GOLD analysis project Ga0307406, IMG submission 203706) | Maize rhizosphere microbial communities from greenhouse at UC Davis, California, United States - 322HYB-C-2 | ecosystem: Host-associated > Plants > Roots > Rhizosphere > Soil | place... | reverse complement strand
CGTGGGGCCGCTGGCCGAGCCGCTGCTGGCCTCGGGCGAGCTGGTGGCGGTGCTCGAGGCCGACGCCCCCGAGCCCTGGCCGATCCACGTCTACCGCTCGCAGCGCGCGCCGGTGCCGGCGCGCGTGCGGCGGGGGTATGACGAGCTGGTCCGCGTGCTGCGCTGAGGTGGCAGGTCAGTCGTACTTCTGTCCGGTGCGCATCAGCTCCGGCGTGCCGATCACCTCGTTGAGGGCGTCGAAGTCCAGCATCTGCGGCCGCCACGGCTGCGTGGTGCGGTGCCGGTGCAGGCTCGCGTAGTAGCCTTGCAGCGTATGGACCACGGCGCGTGCGGTGCCGCCCGGAAAGATCGCGATGCGAAAGCCATGGGCCTGCAGCGCGTCCGCATCCTGGATCGGCGTCTTGCCGCCTTCGACCATGTTGGCGAGCAGCGGCACGCGGTCGCCGAAGCGCCGGCAGGCGGCGTCCATCTGCCCGGGCGAGCGCAGCGCCTCGATGAAGAGCGCATCGACGCCGCAGGCGAGGTAGGCCTCGGCGCGGTCGAGCGCGGCCTCCAGCCCTTCGACCGCGACCGCATCGGTGCGCGCGAGGATCAGCGTGTCGCTCGAGGTGCGCGCGTCCAGCGCGGCTTTCAACTTGCCGACCATCTCGCGCTCGGGCACCACGGCCTTGCCGTCGAGGTGGCCGCAGCGCTTGGGAAAGGTCTGGTCCTCGATCTGCACCATGGCCGCGCCCGCACGCTCGAAGCCGCGCACGGTGCGCTGCGTGTTGAGCGCGTTGCCGAAGCCCGTGTCGGCATCGACGATCACCGGCAGGTTCACGCGTTCGGTGATGCGCGCGAGCGTGTCGGCCACCTCGGTGAAGGTGGTCAGGCCGATGTCGGAGCGGCCGAGCCGCGTGTAGGCGATCGATGCGCCCGAGAGGTACAGCGCCTCGAAGCCGGCCTGCTCGGCCACGAGGGCGCTGAGGGCGTCGTACACGCCGGGTGCGAGCACGATGTCGTTGCGCGCGAGCCGGGTCTTGAAGGAGGGATTCGTCATGCGGATGCTTCCGTCGATTGGATCAGTGCGGCCGCCGTGCGCGCCGCGATGTAGCCGCCGGCCACGGCGCTCAGCAAGCCGTTGCCGGAGAGATAGCCCCACACCGCATCGCCGGAAACGCCGCCCGCCGCGCCGCCGGCGGCGAACAGGTTGGCGAAGGGCGTGCCGTCGTGCCGCAGCACGCGCATGTCGGGCGCGGTGTCGAGGCCGCCCTGGGTGTGGAACAACGCGCCCGTGACCTTGACTGCGAAGTACGGCGCTTCGAGTGCGCGTGCGAACACGCGGCCATCGGGCGGTGGCGTGCCGGCGCGCATGGCGTCGAGCGTGCCCTGCAAGACGGAAGGCTCGCAGCCGATGCAGTCCGCCAGCGCAGCCACCGACTCGCAGCGGCGCAGCGCACCTGCCGCTTCGGCTTCGCAGAAGTCGGGAAAGCCCCGCGCCAGAGCAAGCAGCGGCGCGTCGAACACGTTCCATGCAATGCCGCCCGGTTGTGCAAGCACGTGCACGGCGGCTTCCGAGTAGCCCTGCGTCTCGTCGTGGAAGCGCCGCCCCTCGCCGTTGAGCTGCACGCCGCCTTCCATCATCACGGCCCACGACATCAGCGCGCCTTGCGGCGTGACCCACGAGCCATGGCCCTGGTAGCCGCCCAGGTCGCGCAGGCGCGCGCCCAGCGCTTCGCCCCAGAGGATCGCGCTGCCGTCGTTGCCGGCGTGGCCGCCGAAGGTGGCTTCAGCCATCTCGGGCAGCAGCGTGCGGACCATTTCCGAATTGCCGGCGAAGCCGTTGCAGGCGAGCAGCAGTGCGCCGCAGCCCAGCGTTTCGCGGCTGCCGCCGGGCCGCGCACAGTCGATGCCGATCACGCGGTCTGCGTCGTCGAGCACCAGCGTGTCGACCAGCGCCTGCGCCAGCACCGGAATGCCCGCCGCCTCGACGGCCGCCTGCAGCGCCGCCATCAGCGATGCGCCCGTCTTCTGCGGCAACGCATGCATCCGATGCACGCTGTGGCCCGGATAGAGAAAGCCGTCGAGCAGCATCCACTGCAGCCCATGCCGTTCCTGCAACGCATCGAGCGCCGGGCCGATGGAAGCCGCATAGGCCTCGACCAGCGCAGGCGCCGCACGGCCGTGGGCCTTGGACTGGATGTCGGCGGCAAAGCGCTCGGCACTGTCGCCCTGCACGCCATGCGCGCGCTGCGTGCGGGTGCCGGGCGCGGGGATGAAGCCGGAAGACAGCGCGGTCGATCCGCTGGGCAGCGCGTCGCGCTCGAGCACCACGCAGTCCACGCCCGCATCGGCCAGCATCAGCGCGGCCGTGAGCCCGCACGCGCCGCCGCCGACGATGGCCACCGGCACCTGCACCTCGGCCTCGAGATGTGCCGCGCGGCGGATGAGGCGCGAAGGGCTGGCCGTCATGCGAGCGATGTGATGAAGGCCGCGCAGTCGGTCACCTCGGCCACGTTGCGCATGTCGGCCAGCGAGGTCTGGTGGCGCTCTTCGCCGAAGGCCGCGCAGCCGTCGGCCAGCACCAGCGTGCGGTAGTCGCGCATGTGCGCATCGCGCACGGTGCTGGCCACGCCGCCGTTGGTCACGATGCCGCACACGGCCACGGTGTCGATGCCCGCGCGGCGCAGCACCCAGTCGAGCTGGGTGTTGAAGAAGGCCGAATACGCGACCTTGCTGACCGCCACGTCGACGAGCCCGGCCAGCGCGTCGACGTTCGCCTGGCCCCAGCTGCCGGGCGCGAAGTCGCCCTTCTTCAGGTAGGGGCGCAGCGCCTTCAGGTGCGGCGACACCATCGGCTCGCCGGCCGCATCGGGCCACAGCGTGAACTGGCTGGCCACCACGAGGCCGCCCGCGGCCTTGAGCGCGCGCGCCACTCCGGCCACGCGCGCCGGCAGAAGCAGGGCCGGCGGATTGGTGTCGCCGCCGCGCGCATAGGCGCCCTTGGCATCGAGGAAGTCGTTCTGCAGGTCGATGATGACCAGCGCCGTCTTCGCTGCGCTCATGACGGCCTCACCAGCAGGTTGCCGTGCGCATCGACCTCGGCGTGGAAGCCGGGTTCGAGCCACACGGTGGTGTCGGCCTGCTCGAGGATCGCAGGTCCTTCGATGCGCGCGGCCACCGGCAGCTCGAGCCGCGCGTAGCGCACGGCCTCGTGCCACTGGCCATGGTGGAACACGCGCTGCGTGCCCAGCGGCGCGGTGCTGCCCTGCCCTTCGGGGGCCAGCACCTTCAGGTCGAACTTGGGCCGCACGCCGATGCGCGCATAGCGCAGGTTCATCACGCGAATCGGGATGCCGTCGAGCACCCGGCCGAAGGCGGCGCTGTAGCTGGCCTCGAATGCGGCGCGAATGGATTGCGCGGTGATCGGCGTACTGCCCGCATCGGCCAGCACCACGGGCAGCGTGTGCGTCTGGCCCGCATAGAGCATGTCGAGCGCGATCAGCTCGCGCACTTCGTCGAAGCGCACGCCCGAGGAGTCGAGGCGCTGCTGGCAGGCCGCCGAGAGCTCGTCGATGCGGCGCTGCAGGTCGGCCACGTCGAGTTCGGCCAACGGCCTGTTGAGGGTCTGCACCGCGTCGTGGCGCATGTCGGCGATCACGCAGCCGAGGGCCGAGGTCACGCCGGGATAGCTCGGCACGATGCCGGTGGCCACGCCCACCTCGCGCATCATCGCGCACACATGCAGCGCACCGCCGCCGCCGAAGGGCATGTAGGCGAAGCGGCGCGGATCATGGCCGCGCTCGATCGACACGAGGCGGATCGCGCCTGCCATGCGTGCATTGGCCACCGTGAGAATCGCCTCGGCCGCGGCGTGCACGTCGAGGCCCAGCGGGCGCGCGACGTGCGCCTCGATGGCCTGCCGGGACTTCTCTGCGTCCAACGCCGCGAGCAGCCCGCCACCGAGCGGCCGGTCGGCGGCGATGCGGCCCAGCAGCACGTTGGCATCGGTCACGGTCGGGCGCATGTTGCCGCGCCCGTAGCACGCCGGCCCCGGCACGCTGCCGGCGGACTCGGGGCCGACCTGCAGCATGCCGCTCGCATCCACGGAAGCGATGGAACCGCCGCCGGCGCCGATGGTCTCGATCTGGATCATCGGCGAGCGGATCACCATGCCGAACTCGATGGCGGTCTGCGCGGCCAGCGCGGCCTCGCCGTTGGCCACCAGCGACACGTCGAACGAGGTGCCGCCCATGTCGCCGGTGATCGCGTTCGGAAAACCCGCCGCGCGCGCGATGGCCGCGCAGGCAATCACGCCGGCCGCCGGGCCCGAGAGCGCGGTGCGCACCGGCAGGTCGCTCGCGGTCTGGCGCGACATCACGCCGCCGTTGCTCTGCACCACCAGCAGCTCGCCCGCGAAGCCCTGCGCACGCAGGTCGGCTTCGAGGCGGCCGAGGTAGCTGCCGACCACCGGCTGCAGCGCCGCATTGAGCGTGGCGGTCGAGCAGCGCTCGAACTCGCGGATCTCGGGCAGCACCTCGCTGGCCGAGGTGACGTGCGGGTTGGGCCAGAGCGCGCGCACGGCCGCCACGGCGAGCCGTTCGTTCTCGGGGTTGGCGTAGGTGTTGATGAAGAACACGCACACCGCTTCGCAGCCCGCTTCGAGCAGCGAGCGCGCCTCGGCGCGCACCTGTTCCAGGTCGACCGGCGTGTGCAGCGTGCCGTCGGCCAGCACGCGCTCGTCGACTTCGCGGCGCAGGTCGCGCGGCACCACGGGCACGAAGCTGCCGCGCAGGCCCCAGGTCTCGGGCCGGTCGCGGCGGCGCATCTCGAGCACGTCGCGAAAGCCGCGCGTGGTGATGATGCCGGTGCGCGCCACCTTGCGTTCGAGCAGCGCGTTGGTGCCGACGGTGGTGCCGTGCACGATGGTGGCGATGGCCGCGGCCGAATCGGCCACGCGTGCCACGCCGTTCATGAAGCCGCGCGCTTCCTCGCCGCGCGTGGAGGGCACCTTGACGATGCGCGCGCTGCCGTTGGCCTCGTCGAGCACGAACAGGTCGGTGAAGGTGCCGCCGACATCGACGCCGACGACAAGGGATTTGCCTGTGGAACTCATTCGGATGCTTTCTGCTGGCTGCCGGTAGCGGCCGTGACGTAGCCCATGGCGGCATCGGCTTCGCGCTGCGAAGCGGGCCGCTCGCCGGCACGGCCCCAGCCGCCGCCGCCGGGCGTTTCGAGCCGCACGCGCTCGCCGCGCGCAAGCTGGATGCCGCGCATCTTCGACACCATGGGCGGCGTGTGCCATTCGCCCGCGTTCTCGTAGCGGAACACGTTGAGGGCGCCCGGGCCGCCGCCCGCGATGCCCTTGGGCGGCGAGGTGCCGCGCTCGCCGAAGACGAACACCTCGGCGTCCTTCTCGAGCAGTTCGATCTCGTAGACGGCGCCGAGGCCGCCGCGGTGCCGGCCGTCGCCGCCCGAATCGGCGCGCAGCGACCATTCGGTGAAGCGCACGGGGTAGGCGGCCTCGAGGATTTCGAGCGGCGGGATCGTCGCGGTCGAGATCGGCGCGTTGCCGTGCGAGAGGCCGTCGCCGCCCGAATGGCCGCCGTGCCCGCCGCCGAAGAAGCTGAACATCACCCAGCGCTGGCCTTCGCGGCCCTTGTCGCTGCGGTGGCCCGCGATCGACAGTGCGTTGATGGTGCCGTAGGCCTGCGCCACGGCGCGCGTGGGGTCGGCCTGCGCGGCGGCGCTGAAGATCACGTCGATCATGCGCAGGATGGTCTCGGTGTAGCCGCCGACCGGGCGCGGGCGCTCGGCGCTGATCACCAGCTTGTCGGGAATCACGAAGTCCACCGCGTCGAGCACGCCAGCGTTCGCGGGCACGTCGGGGAACAGGTGCTTGAGCGCGACGTAGCAGGCCGCGACCGCGGTAGCGCGCGAGATGTTCACCGGGCCGGCGCATTGCGGCGAGGTGCGCGAGAAGTCGAGCGTGAGCCGGTCGCCGGCCACCGTCATGTCGAGCGCGATGGCGAGCGGCTGGCCGACGATGCCGTCGTTGTCGAGCACGTCCTCGAAGCTGTAGCGGCCGTCGGGCAGCGAGGCGATGTGCGAGCGCATGAGGCGCAGCGCGCGGCTCCGCAGCTCGCCGAGCGCATTCAGCACCAGGCCGTCGCCGTATTCGTCGAGCAGGCCGTGCAGGCGCTTCGCGCCGAGCTCGAGCGCGGCGAGCTGGCCGTTGAGGTCGCCCCAGAGGCTGTCGGGCAGGCGCGTGTTGGCCTGCAGGATGGCGAGCACGTCGGCATCGAGCGCGCCGCCCTGCACGATGCGCACGGGCGGAATCTGCACCGCCTCCTGCCAGCATTCGGTGGCCGCGGGGTTGTAGTTGCCGGGCACCGCGCCGCCCACGTCGTGCCAGTGGGCGGCCGAGGCCATGTAGCAATACAGCTTGCCGTTGCGGAAGAAGGGCTTCACCAGCTTGAAGTCGTTGGCGTGCGTGCCGCCGTCGTAGGCATCGTTGCTGATCCAGATGTCGCCGTCCTTCATGCCGCCGCGCGGCGCGGCCGCCTTGGCGGTGGCGCGCACCGCGAAGGCCATCGCGCCCACGAACACCGGCAGGCCCGACTTGCCCTGCACCAGCGTGTCGCCGGTCGTGGCGTCGTAGAGGCCGTGGCAGGCGTCGTGCGCCTCGGCAATGATGGGATTGAACGCGCTGCGGTAGAGCGTGGCGTCCATCTCGTCGGCCACCTGTTCGAGGCGGCCGCGCAGCACGGCGAGCGTGACGGGGTCGAGGGTGTCGTTCATGTTCAGTCCACTTTCGCGCCGCTGGTCTTGACGACCTTGGCCCATTTGTCGATCTCGCGCTTCACGTGCGCGGCGAATTCCGCTTGCGTGGAGCCCACGGGCTCAGCGCCCAGCGCCGTCAGCTTTTCGCGCACGTCGGGCAGCTTCAGGATGCGCTGCACCTCGGCCGAGAGCTTGTCCACCACGGGCGGCGGCGTGCCCTTGGGCGCGAACAGGCCCGACCATGCATCGGCGTAGAAGCCCGGGTAGGTCTCTGCAATGGTGGGCAAGTCGGGCAGCGATGGCGCGCGGCGCAGGCTGGTGAGCGCGATGGCGCGCAGCTTGCCGGCCTTGACGTGCGGCAGTGCCGAGGGCAGGCCGTCGACCATCATCTGCACCTGGCCCGCGAGCAGGTCCGACACCGCCGGCGCGCTGCCCTTGTAGGGCACGTGCGTGATGTCGACGCCGCCCTCGGACTTGAGCATTTCCATGCCCAGGTGCGCGGCCGTGCCGTTGCCGAGCGAGGCGTAGTTGAGCTTGCCGGGCTCCTTCTTCGCGAGCGCCATGAGCTCGGCCAGGTTCTTCGCGGGCACCGAGGGATGCACCACCAGCACGTTGGGCACCACCGCCACCTGGCTGATGGAGACGAAGTCGGCCACCGGGTCGTAGGGCATCCTGCTGTAGAGCGAGGTGTTGATCGCGTGCGAGCCGGTCACGCCCATCACCAGCGTGTAGCCGTCGGCCGGCGCCTTGGCGACGAGGTCGGAGCCGACGTTGCCGCCCGCGCCCGCACGGTTGTCGACCACCACCGGCTGACCCCAGTGCTCGCCCATCTTCACTGCGACCAGCCGCGCCGCCGCATCGGTGGCGCCGCCCGGCGGGAACGGCACGACGATGCGGATCGCCTTGTTCGGAAAGTCGCCCGCCTGCGCGGCGGCGACCAGCGGCAGGCAGACGAGGAGCGTGCTCGCGAGATGGCGCAAGAGTTTCATGGTGGGTAGGTGGTGAGAGTGATGAGTGGTTCAGGCGGCGGCAAGCTGCTGCCACAGCCCGCGGAGGCTGGTGCCTGCGGGCGCGTCCAGCACGCCCTCGCAGAAATGCACGGCCTTCGGGCCCGGCACGCTGTGCGCGGCGTAGTGCGCGAACTTGGCGATGAGCGCCGTGCGGTCGAGCGGGTGGGCGGCATCGCCGGCGATGGTGCCGACGGCTGCCTCGAGCGTGCCATCCGCGTGCGACACCTGGAGCATGGCGCCGCGCTGCCTGCGCGCCGTCAGGCCGGCATCGGTTTCGAGCACGACCAGGGCCTCGAGCCGCCGCAGCTCGGCATCGTCGAAGCGCGGCGCGGCATAGGCCGAGGGATCGACATCGCCGAAGCGCAGCATCGCCGCGACGCCGAAAGACAGGCTGAACTGCGCCTGGATCGGCGTGCGCGGCGCGCGGTTGCCGCAGTAGACGATCGCCTCTTCGTATATCTTGAGCACGATGCCCTGGATGCCGGCGGTGTCCCGGGCCAACTGCTCGCGGATCTGGCGCGCGGCAGCCGCGCCGTAGTGCACATGGCGCACGGCCGCGAAGGGCTTGAGGTAGGCATCGCGCAGCAGCAAGGTCGCCGCATCGGGCAGCGGCTGCGCGGTCGCGGCCGAGTGCGCGCGCGCGTAGTGAGCCAGCGCACCGTCCGGCGCGTCGATGCCCGCTGCGCTGGCAAAGGCTGCCTGCAGCCCCAGCGATGCGCTGTGGCCGAGGTAGGTGTTGCGCGCGGTGCGGCCCTGCTGCACCGGCAGATAGAGGCTGGTCGCGAGCTGGCAGGCCGCGATGTCGATGGCCTGCACGATGCCCGCTGGCGGCAGCGCGAGCAGGCGCGCCACGCCGGCCGCGACGCCCAGCGTGGGCCAGTTCGCATCGACGTGCATGCCGGGCCGGATGCGCAGCCAGGCGCCGCAGCGCGCGCCGACCTCGTAGCCGAGCACGAAGGCATCGATGCACTCGCCAAGGCTGGCGCCGCGCCGCAGCGCAAGTGGCAGCAGCGCCGCCACCAGCGGCACGCCGGGCCGGCCGTGCGCGAGTGCATGGCCCTCGCAGGCCTCGTCCCAGGTCGCGGCCATGGCCAGCACCTGCGCGGCGGCCTGCACCGCCATCGGCGGGCCGCCGGGGAAAGCGAAATCGCCGGGCTCGCAGGCCGCGAGCGCGGCTTCGAGGCGCTGCACCTCGCTCGCATGCCGGCCGGCGAGTGCGCAGCCGGCCGTGTCGACCAGCAGGCGCCGCGCCTGCGACGCGGCCTCGGCGGCGGCCGGCTGCGCCGCGTGCAGTGCCACCGCGGCCTGCAACACGGCACGTTGCGGATCGTGTTCAGTGTCAGTGCTGTGCATCGGCTTTTTTCTTCGCTGCCATGCGCCGGCGCAACAGCCGCAGCAGGCCGCCGGCATCGACCATCTCCATCAGGAAGCCCGGCACGGGCTCGCAGGCGAGCGTGCGCGCGTCGGCAGCGCGCAGCGCGGGCGTGCGGGTGTCGAGCGCGATGCGTTCACCGTCCTGCAGCGACTCGGCCTCGGCACAGGTCAAGAGCAGCAGGCCGAGGTTGAAGGCGTTGCGAAAGTACAGGCCGCTGTATGAAGGCGCAATCACCGCGGCCACGCCCAGCTGCACGAGCACGGCCGCGGCCTGTTCGCGCGACGAGCCGATGCCGAAGTTCGGGCCGGCCACGATCACGTCGCCCGGTTGCACCTCGCTTGCGAACTCGGGGCGGACGGCTTCGAGGCAGTGCTTAGCGATGACGTCGATGCCGTGCTTCATCGCATGGCCGGGCGCGAGCGCATCGGTGTCGATGTCGGCGCCCAGGCGCCAGACCCGATGCGGGCGGTGCAGGGTTTCCGTGGTCACGCGAGCACCTCGCGCGGATCGGTCACGCAGCCGCGCAATGCGGCCGCCGCCACCGTGTAGGGCGAGCCCAGGTACACCTGCGCGGTCGGCGAGCCCATGCGGCCCTTGAAGTTGCGTGCCGTGGTCGAGATCACCGTGATGCCGTCGCCCATCGGATCGCCGTAGCCCGAGCAGGCGCCGCAGGCGGTCGGGAACAGTTCGGCGCCAGCGTCCATCAGCACCTGCAGCACGCCCTCTTCGCGCGCCCGCTCCTGGTCGTGCAGGCTGGCCGGCGCCACGATCAGGCGGATGCCCGCCGCCACCTTGTGGCCGCGCAGCACCTGGGCCGCGGCGCGCAGGTCGTCGAGCTTGGCGCCGGTGCAGGCGCCGATGTAGGCCACGTCGACATGCGTGCCCAGGTACCGGCTCACGCCGTGCGCGTTGGCCGGGCTGTGCGGCGCGGCGACGTAGGGCTCGAGCGTGGCGGCATCGAAGCGGTGGTGCGTGAGCACGGCGCCTTCGTCGGTGAACCACGGCGCCATGTCGACCGGCGGGGCGCCGGCTTGTGCGAGGAATGCGGCGGTGGTGGCATCGGGCGCGATCAGGCCGGCCTGCGCGCCCAGCTCGGCGCTCATGTTGGAGAGCGTCATGCGCTCCTGCATCGACAGCGCGGCGACGGCCGGGCCCGCGAACTCCACCGCCTGGTAGCGCCCGCCGTTCATGCCGAAGCGGCCGATCATGTGCAGCATCATGTCCTTGGCGGTCACGCCGGCGGGCAGTGCGCCGTCCCACCACATGCGGATGGTTTCCGGCACGCGCAGCCAGATCTCTCCGGTGACCATCACGCCCAGCATCTCGGTGCTGCCGATGCCGAACATGTAGGCGCCGAATGCGCCGCCCGTGGGCGAATGCGAATCGCCGCCCACGCACAGCATGCCGGGGCGGATGTGGCCGTGCTGCGGCACCACCACGTGGCAGATGCCCTGGCTGTCGTACACGTGCGGCAGCTGCTGGTCGCGCGCCCAGTCGCGCGCAATGCGCACGATGCGGCGCGAGTCGTCGTCGCGCTCGGGCACGTAGTGATCCATCACGAGCACCACGCGGGAGCGGTCCCAGATCTGCGCGCCGAGCTCCTCGAGCATCGGCTGCAGCCGGCGCGGGCCGGAGGAGTCGTGGAACATGGCCATGTCGACGCCGCAGGTCACGATCTCGCCCACCGCCACCTGCGCGCGGCCGCTGGCGCGCGCGATGAGCTTCTGCGCCAGCGTCTGCTGCGCCGGCGCGCGGTCTGGAGCGTTGAAGGTCATTCCGGCCTGGCTCCCGAGAACTTGACGACCTTGGCCCAGCGCGCGATCTCGCTCTGCACGAAGGCGGAGAACTGTTCGGACGAATTGCCCACCGGTATCGCCCCCTCGGTGTCGAGGCGCTGGCGCATGTCGGCCTGGTGCAGCGCATGGCGCGCGGCGTCGCCGATCTGCTTCACGCGGTCCGCCGGCATGCGGGCCGGGCCGAAGAGGCCGAACCATGCGCTCGACTCGTAGCCCGGCAGCGCCTCGGCGATCGCGGGCACGTCGGGAAAGGCCGGCAGCCGTTTGCCCGTGGTCACGCCCAGCGCCCTGAGCTTGCCGGCCTGGATGTGCGCCTTGACGTTGCCCACGGCCGCGAACATCAGCTGCACCTGGCCGGCGAGCACGTCCTGCACGGCGGGCGAGGTGCCCTTGTAGGGGATGTTCACGATGTCGACGCCCGACTGCATCTTGAAGGCCTCGCCCGCCATGTGCAGCGACGAGCCCACCGCGCCGATCGCGAAATTGAGCTGGCCCGGCTTCGCCTTGGCGAGCGCGATGAGTTCGCGCACGTCCTTCGCGGGCACCGACGGGTGGGCGACGAGGATCGAGGGCGAGGTCGCCACGCAAGTGAGCGCGCTGAAGTCCTTCACCGGGTCGAAAGGCAGCGTCGGATAGAGCGTGGCATTGATCGCATGGCTGGTGAAGCTCATCAGCAGCGTGTTGCCGTCGGGTGCGGCCTTGGCCACGGCGTCGGCCGCGATGTTGCCGCCCGCGCCGGGCCGGTTCTCGACGATCACGGTGCGGCCGAGCGCCGGACCCATGCTGACGGCCAGCGAACGGGCCAGCGTGTCGGTCGAGCCGCCCGCCGGCGCGCCGACGAGGATGCGCACCGGCGCATTGCCGATCTGCGCGCGTGCACCGCCGGCCATGGCCAGCGAGGCCAGCGCGGTGGACGAAATGAGGATGTCGCGGCGTTTCATGAAGTCTCCTGGTTCACTTTTTTTTGAGGGCACGTCAGAGCCCCAGGTAGGCGCGCCGCAGTTCGTCGCTGCCGAGCAGCTCGCCGGGCAGGCCCGAAAAGCGAACGCTGCCGTTCTCCAGCACGTAGGCGCGGTCCGCGATCTCGAGCGACTGGCCCACGTTCTGCTCCACCAGCAACACCGCGAGGCCGCCGTCGCGCAGTTCTCGGATCAGCGTGAACATCTCCTCCACCAGCCGCGGCGAGAGGCCGAGCGAGGGCTCGTCGAGGATCAGCAGCACGGGCTCGGCCATGAGCCCGCGCGCGATGGCCAGCATCTGCTGCTCGCCGCCGCTCATGGTGCCGGCGTGCTGCGCCATGCGTTCCCGCAGCCGCGGGAAGATGTGGAACATCTTCTCGACGTTGGCCGCGCGGCGCTCGCGGGCCCGCGTGAAGGAGCCGAGTTCCAGGTTCTCCAGCACGCTGAGGTTGGGAAACACCTTGCGGCCCTCGGGCACCTGGATCAGACCCGCCTTCACCACGTCGCGGTAGTGCGCGCCGCTCAGATCCTTGCCGTCGAAGCGCACCTTGCCGCTCCAGGCGGGGCACAGGCCGCAGACCATCTTGTTGAGGGTGGACTTGCCCGCGCCGTTGCTGCCGAGCAGCGCGACCATTTCGCCGGCGTTCACCTGCAGGTCGACGCCGCGCAGCACCTCGACGCGGCCGTAGCCGCCGCGCAGGCCCTGGATATCCAGCAACGCGGTCATTCGGCAGCTCCCGAAGCGGCCTTGCGCAGCCGCGCCGCGGTGCCATGGCCCAGGTAGGCCTCGACGACCTTGTCGTCGGAGGTCACTTGCGCCGGGCTTCCCTCCGCGATCAGCTGGCCCTGCGCGAGCACCCACACATGCTCGGCCAGGTGCATCACCGCCTGCATCACATGCTCGATCATCAGCACCGTGACGCCGCTGTCGGCGATGCCGCGCACCACCGGCATCATCTCGGCGATCTCCTGCGGATTGAGGCCGGCCAGCACTTCGTCGAGCAGCAGCAGGCGCGGGCGCGTGGCCAGGGCACGCGCCAGTTCGAGCCGCTTGCGGCCGGCCACCGTGAGGTCCGACGCGGGCTTGTCGAGCTGCGGCGCGAGGCCCACGCGCAGCGCGATGGCCTCGGCATGCGCCAGCGCCTCGCGGCGGCCGCGCAGGTGCAGGTGCGCACCGACCGCGATGTTCTCGCGCACCGTCTGCGCCGCAAAGGGCTTCACGATCTGGAAGGTGCGCGTCATGCCGAGCAGCGCATTGCGGTGCGGCTCGCGGCCCGTGATGTCCTGGCCCGCGAAGCGCACGGTGCCGGCGTCGGGCCTGAGGAAGCCCGACATCAGCGCGAACAGCGTGGTCTTGCCGGCACCATTGGGGCCGATCAGCGCGCTCAGGCTGCCCTCCTTCACCGACAGGCTCACGTCCTGCACCGCCTTCAGTCCGCCGAAGGAACGCGAGAGTCCGCCCACGGCCAGCAGCGCCTCAGTCATGGCGGCCTCCCTTCGCCTTCCACAGCTGCCGCACCGACAGCCCCAGCCCCGCGACGCCGCGCGGCAAAAAGATCACGATCACGACCAGCACCGTGCCGTAGATCACCATGTTGATGCCCGGCAGCTCGCCGAACAGGTTGCGCGTGAGGTCCGACAGCAGGTGCAGCACGACCGCGCCCAGCACCGGGCCCCACAGCGTGCCCATGCCGCCCACGATGGCCGCCACCAGCGCCTCGACCGACACCGCCGAGCCGTAGGCGATGCCGGCGTCGATGTACTGGAACACCTGCACGTAGAAGGCACCGGCCGCCCCCATGAAGGCGGCCGAGATGCCGATGGCCGCGAGCTTGACGCGAAACGGGTTCACGCCCACGGCGCGCGCCGCATCCTCGTTGTCGCGCACGGCCTGGAGGTAGGCGCCGAAGCGGCCGTTGCGCAGCCACCAGGTCACGAGCAGCGCCAGCACCACCATGGCCAGCACCACCCACAGGTAGCCGGCGCGCGAGGTGAACTGCAGGTTGGCCGCCGATTCGCGCAGCGGCACCATCAGGCCCACGCCGCCACCAGTGAAGCCGACCGACAGCGCGAGGATGCGGAACACTTCCGCGAAGGCCAGCGTGACGAGCGCGAAATAGGAGCCCTTGAGGCCGTAGCGGAAGCTCAGCGCGCCGACGAAGAGCCCGACCAGCGCGGCGCCGGCCACCGCCAGCGGCAGCGCGACCCAGGCGTTGATGCTGCCCTGCAGCTGCGCGATGGCCTGGATGTAGGCCCCGGTGCCGAAGAACAGCGCATGCCCGAACGAGAACTGCCCGCCGAAGCCGCCGAGAATGTTCCAGGCCTGCGCGATGAGCGTGGCGTAGAGCGCCATCATCACGAAGTTCAGCGTCACGCCCGACTTCGTGACCAGCGGCACGCAGCCGGCCAGCACCGCGAAGAGCGCGATGCCCGCGAGTTGTCTGTGCGCGCTGCTCATGCCCTGGCTCCGAACATGCCCTGGGGCCGGAACAGCACCACGCCGATGAAGATCGCGAAGATGCCGATCTGCCCGAGCGATTCGCCGAGGTACAGCCCGCCGAGCGACTCGACCACGCCGACCAGGAAGCCGCCGGCGAGCGCGCCAACGAAGCTGCCCATGCCGCCGAGCACGACGATGGTGAAGGCCACGAGCACGAAGCCGCCGCCCACCTGCGGGTTGACGTAATAGGCCGGCAGCAGGAAGCAGGCCGCCGCGCCCAGGCAGGCCAGGCCGATGCCGAAGCTCATGGCGTAGACATGGTCCACGTCGATGCCCATGAGCTTGGCGCCTTCCTTCTCCTTGGCGACGGCGCGGATGGCGCGGCCGAGATCGGTGCGGCCCATGATCCAGAACAGGATGCCCGAGACGACCAGCGCCCCCGCGAAGGCCACGAGCTTGGGCACCGCGATCATCGCGGGGCCGATGGCGACGGTGCTGAGCGAATAGGCGGTGTCGATGTTGCGGGTGTCCGACTTGAAGAACAGCAGCGCGAGGTTCTCCATGACGATGGCGATGCCGAGCGTGGCGAGCAGGATGTTCTCGTCCTTGCCGTGGCCCGCGCGGTTGATGACGACGCGCTGTAGCGCGTAGCCGAGCGCGAACATGCCTGCCACCGCAATGGGCAGTGCCATGTACGGGTCGATGCCCCAGCGCTCCTTGAGGAAGTACACCGCGTACAGCGCCAGCATCAGGCTCGCACCATGGGCGAAGTTGATGATGTGGAGCACGCCGTAGATCAGCGTGAGACCCAGCGCGATCAGGGCATAGACGGCGCCGGTGGTGAGGCCGTTCAGGATCGAGGGGAAGAGGATGTTGAAGTCGAGCATTTGCGTGGGACGCTGCGTTTTTATTGGGTCCGCCCGGTATGCGGGGGCTTACCGTCGCCGCCCCCCACACCATGCAGTGACGCGTTCATGCCCTGAGCGGAAACACAGGTTCCACCTCGCGGTAGTCGCGCGGGATGATCACCTTGATGTCGTTCTTCACCACCTGCGTCATCAGCGGCTGCGCGCCCTCGTTCTGTCCGTTGACGAACTTCGTCGGGCCGTACGGCATGATGTGATTCGAGAAGGTGCTCTTCTCCAGCGCGTCGACGATGGCCGCGCGCTCGGCCGACTTCGCGCGCTCCAGCGCATCGGCCAGCAGCCACATCGAGGTGTAGGTCATGAAGACCTCGTAGCTGAAGAACTGGCCCTTGGCCTCCACGCGCTTGCGCAGCTCCTGCGAGCGCTTGTCCTTCGGGTTGAACCAGTGGTTGCAGTCGATGATGCCGTTGGCCGCGT
>Ga0307406_10001000_pt1 | contig 15686 bp, 10 predicted proteins | sample 322Cmetagenome_3_FD_203706 | JGI IMG/M metagenome (GOLD analysis project Ga0307406, IMG submission 203706) | Maize rhizosphere microbial communities from greenhouse at UC Davis, California, United States - 322HYB-C-2 | ecosystem: Host-associated > Plants > Roots > Rhizosphere > Soil | place... | reverse complement strand
GACGGACTTTTGGGCTTAGCAAAAGAAAGTAACCCGGCCGCGTTAGCGGACGGAAGCTGTAGATGTTGCTTCATCGCTCTGCAGTAAGAAACGAAGCAACTGCTAGTTGCGCGGTCGCGGCTTGTGACCGAAGGAAATCCAGTAGGACGCCGCTCCTACCCTCGCGAAAGTACGTCGATTCGATGCAGAGCACCGGCGTTGTTTCTGCACGTCCCGCGGTCGCAGCTTGTGATCGAAGAAAATCCAGCAGGACGCCGCTACTACCCTATGGATTCGTTAGGCTTCGTGGGTATTTCCACATCAGTGGTTCGCCCGCGCCGCGAGCGCTCTAACCACCACACCCCCGCACTTACGAACAACCAAGCCAGAAACCACGGCCAGGACGAACCCCGTTGAGCCTGCGTCGACGAGGCCGAACTCGCCAGCGACGAAGCCGCAGCGGCCGGCGATCGCGCCTGAGCCATCAACAGCAAAGTCGCCTCACGCAGATCGCCAGCACGCAAGCCCGGCGCCTCGCCGCGGCCGCGCACCGCGAAGGGCTGCAAGCGCTCGCCTTGGCGCAACACATGCCAGCCCGCGTCGGTCGGCCAGAAGGCGGCGCAGCGTTCGCTACCGCTGGCCGGATCGATCAGCACATCGATGTCATGGCCTTGCGGCGTACGCACCTGCGCCCCATCGCTCAAGCCGCACAGCGAGACCCGCCGGTCCTGACGCGCCTCGCCATCGATCCGCAGCATCGGCTTCGGCTGGGCCCGCGCCAATGCGCCAAAAGCGGCACTCCACCATTGCCCATGCAGATCGTCGCGACCGACCAGGGTCAGGCGGAAGCTGTCGCTCAGGGTCCACACGCCGAACCGGCCACGGCCGGCGCTGCGCCAACTGGCGAAAGCCTTGCCGTCCGCACCGCGCAACAGACTGTGCGCACCCGCGCCATCGATCGTCAGCGCACGTCGGTTCAAGACCGGCAACTCTGCCACCGCTTCATCGCGAGCACGTGGCGCGTCGGTCGTGCCCGGGCCGATGCGGGCGCGGGTCGCTTCTTCATCCGCGCTCGATGGCGACAAGCGCACTTCCAGCGAGTCTGCGCCGACACCGAGCTCGAACCCCAGCGCCCGCAACTGCATGCGCGCGCGTGGCGACAAGGGACCGCCGATGCGCAGCAGCACGCCGAGGCCGTCGCGCATGGCGCCGAGCAAGGCGGTACGCTGCAATTCGCCCAGGCCCTCCCAGACGCGTTCGTCGAGGACGACCAGATCGAAACCGGCCAAGGTCGAGGCGTTCACGTTCAGCGGCGCATCGCCGAGCTGCAGCCCAGCGCCGACATCGATCTGGGTATGCAGCTTGATCCCGGCATCCGAGGCCCAGCGTCGCAAGTACTTCAACTCCGGACTCGGTGCGCCGGCCAGTAGCAGCACTCGCGGCGGCGTATCGGCGAACACCGACAAAGGCAGCTCGATCTCTTCGACGACGTTCTGGCGCGCGTCGCGTAAACGCAGCCTGAAATTCGTCAAGCCCGGAATGCGTGCGACGGCGCCGACGCGGAAGCCGCCATCCGCCGCCAAGGTGGCGCGGTCGACGCGTTGCAGACCCGGGTCGAGCAATTCCACGACCGCACCGGGCATCGCTGCGACGCTTCCGGTCACGCTGAACTCGCCGCCGGCCGCGACTTCGCGCGGCGCCCACAGGCCGCTCAGTCCGCGCGGTAACGGCGTCGGCTGCCATTCGATCGTCAGCCCGCGCGCGGCATCGCGATCGCGCGGCTCCAGGCCGGCGCCGAGCAGGCGCAGCCGCTGCGTGCCGGGATGGCGACGCAACGCAGTGGCGAGGTCGCGTACGCGTTCGCTGTCGGTCGAGGCCGTGGCCTCGGGCAAGGCGATGCGGGTCTCGCCGGCGATCGTGGCGTCGCTCGCACTCGCACCGGCCGTCGCCACCACCATGCTGCCGGCTTCGCTGTATACGAGCGGCGGGAACAGCGCGAGATACAGCAAAGTCGCCATCAGCGGTTGCGCGATCAGCAACGACGCAAACCGCCAACCGCGCGAACGCGTCCCGGCCTCGGCGCGGTAGTGCCGCAGGATCAGGCTCGCCATCGCCAGCACGGCGGCGAGGCCGAGCAATCCGGCGATCGCGGTTTCGAGGCTGCCATGCAGGCCGCTGTCGAGATCCATGGCGCCGATCATCGCCGGGCCTCCTGCTGCAAGGCTTCGAAGTAGCGCCGGTCGACCGCGTCGCCCTGCCCTCGCCGTTGCACGCTCGCCGGCGGCCGCGTCAGCAGCGGCCACAGCAGTCGCCGCAGCTCGGCGCGGCAACGCAGGCATTCGGGCTCGTTGCGCAGGGCATCGAAGGCGGCGGCGAAGGCCAAGGGGTCGGCCACTCGCGACTCGTGCTCGCGCAACCAACGCTGCAGACCGGTGTAGTCGATCGGCGCCGGCTTGTTCGCGCGCGTGCTTTGCTCCAGCTCGCGCCACAGCGATTCGAGCAAGGGATCGGCCGCCCTCGCCGCGGCCAGCATCTCGCCGCGTCGCGCCAGCCCGGCGCGTTCGCCGCTCAAACGGCGGCTTTCGTCGATCGGCGGCAACTCGGGGCCGACCCGCGCCAGGTAGATGCGCGTGGCCTGCTGCACTTTCTTGATGAAGCCCAATGCCTTGTACGCATACGGCAGCGCCTGCTGCGGATGGCCCTGGCGCAGATGCAGTTCCGACTGCCACATCTCGTCGAGCGCGGCTTTAAGCAGCTTGCGCGTGTCCGGATCGAGCAAGGTCGCGGCTTCGGCGTGATCGTGGGTATGGCCGAATTGCTCCAGCACCGAGCCTTCCTCGCCGAAGGCAGGCGCCGCCGGCTTCGGCGTGTGCGCATGCTCATCGTGTTCGTCCGGCGCGGAGGCATTCGCGCTGTGCGCCTGGCCCTTATCTACGACTGCAGCATCTCCAGCTGCAGCATCTCCAGTTGCAGCCGCATGTTCGTCGTGCGGTTCGGGTTCGTCGCGGTCGTTTGTCGGCAACTGCGGTGCGCCCTCGGATTCTTCGCCGAGGAACTGGCCGTAGCGCAGGCGCAACAGGCGCTGATCGACACCGATCGCGTCGGAGCGTTCGATAAACCGCGCTTCGTCGAATTTGCGCCGCTGCGCGATCAAGGCCTCGGCGTCGATGATGATCTGGCGCTGGCTGCGGAAATACGCCGGCAAGGTGGTCTTGACCATGCCGTCCAGGCCGGTCGCCTCGCTGCCCAGGTCGGCCGGCCAGCGCAGGATCAGGCTCGGGCTTAGCGCCGTCTGCGGCTTCGGCGAGCGGTTGTCGTCGACGCTGAGCTGGACGATCAGATCGTCGCCGCTGGCGAAGCCCAGACTGGCCAGGTCGAGACGCTGCGCATAACGCTTGGCGGTCGCCGTGCCGGTGCCGCGCAGACTGAGGCGCTGCTCGCGGAAGGTGATGTTCTCGCCGCTGCCCTGGGCCAGGGTGATGCGCAGCTGCGCATTCGCGGCCAGTCCGTAATCGTCGCTGGCTTCGAACTCCAGCGGCCAGTTGCGCTGGCCCGCGCTCATCAGGCTCAGGCCGCGATCGGGTTCGAGCACGCGCAACTGCGGTGCGCGGTCGACGGTGACGTCGAGTCGGTACAGACGGCGCGTCTGCGCGTCCGGCGCGCCTGCGGCGACGATCCGATACAAGGCCGGCTTGGCCAGCACGTGCTCGGCGCTCCAGCGCCCGTCGCCCTGGCGTGCGAGCGCCAAGCGCTGGCCGTCGTGGAAGACCAGCTCGGCCGCCCTCGGCTGCGGTTCGAAACGCAGGTTCCAGCGCAAGCGCGCGTTCTCGGGCACGCGCCCTTCGAGGGTGGGTTCGCTGCGCGGCGGCAAGCGCGTATACGCCGGCGGATCGATGCGCAGGCCTTGTTCGATCAGCCGCGGTTGCCCGGGCAAGGCGGCGACCTGCGGCGCCGGCGACAAGGCTTCGAGATCGCGCACCTCGTTCTGCGCGCGTGGCCACAGGCCGATCGCAACCAAGGCCAGCACGGCGGCGAGCACCGACACAAGCAGGCGCCGTGCCGACCACGCCGGGCCCAGCTCGGGACCGTTCGCGGTTTCGATACGTTCGCGCAGCCGCGCCTGCTGCAAGCGCTGTAAGCCGTTCAAGCCCTCGCCCGATGCGAACAACAGATCGGCACTGTCGTCCATGTCGCTGCGGGTGGCGTTGAGGCGTCGCGCGAGCCAAGCGTGGTCGAGGCGCCGGGCGCGACCCCAGGCGACGACGGCGACCGCGCTGGCGGCCGCGGCCGCAACCGCCAGTGCAAGGGCGACGCCTTGCGTACGCCACGTCAATGCCGCCGCAACCAGCGCCCACGGCAGCAGGCACAGAGCCAGATCGAGGGCGCGGCGGGTGCGCGCCGAACGCAGCCGGCCTGCAAGGATCGTCGCCGCGGTCATGGCGTCGCTCCGCGTCGTGCCCGCGTCGCCAGCCATCGTTCGAGCACGAACACCAGTGCGATCAACAGCGCCAACCACAAGCGCAGCTCGCGCGGCGGCAAGGCATAAGACGCGCCTCCAGTCGCCGGTGCATGGTCTTTAGCCGAGACCCAGGAAGGCGCGGGAGCGGTCGGCTCGAACAAGCCGCGCAAGCGTTGCGGGAAACCCGGTTCGAGCAACTCGGGCACGGCCTGCGGCGCCAGCGCACGGGTCAAGCGCATGAGCCGGCCGCGACCGAACGCGATGCCCTCGACCACCACCGCACCGGACGCGTCGCGCCACAACGGCGCACGCAGCGATGAAGCGTCGCGCGGCCATTCGCTGCCGGCATCGAGCAGCACCCGCCCGCCGTTGCGGGCGAACTCGCGCACCTGCGCCGGCACAGCGCCGGGCGCCAACCAGATCAACTCGCGGCTGTCGGCCGGCCAAGCCTCGGTGCTGGGCGCGACCGATTCGGTCGGGCGATCGTCCGCTGCCGGATCGCGCCAGGCGGCGATCGCCGCGCGCAGATACGGCAGCGCCGCCGCACGATCGGCGGCATAGCGGATCGCCGGCGACGGCGCGGCAATCGCTTTGGCCAGGGGCACGGCCGGCGTCGTGCCGGGCACGACCCGCCATTCGACCGGCCGCGACAACTGCGGCCGTTGTCCGTCGGCACCGCCCATGCGCTCGGGCACGAACACGGTCAGCGCCGCTGCAGCCGGCAGGTCCGCGTCGAGCTCGCGCAGCAGGCTCGACAGCGGCGCGGACCGCTGCGGCGCGGCCGCATCGATACGCGGAAAACCCGGCGCGAGCCAGTGCAGGCGCGCATCGGATGCGGCAGCCTGGGCGCGTGCGGCCTGTGTGTCGACGCCGGGTGCGACCACGATCCACGGCCGCGCGCTTTCGGCGCCGAACAACACCGGCCGCGCCAGCCACATTGCGAGCAAGGCCAGCAGCAACAGGCGCAGCAGCAACAGCGGCCATTCGTCGAAGCGGATGCGGTGACGCGGCTTCGGCCGCTGCCGCAGCCAACGCAGGGCGGCGAAATCGGTCGGGCGCTGTTCGCTGCGCCGTGCGAGATGGATCAACAACGGCAGGATCAGGGCCGCCAGGGCGGCCAGCGCGGCGGGCAGCAGCAGGCTCAGGTTCACGCCTGCTCCGCCATGTCGCGGGCGCCGAACAAGCGTCGCAGCGGCAGATCGAGCGCCTCGTCGAGCACGTACTCGGTGTGGCGGATGCCGCTGGCGTCGAGGCGCGCATCGAGCGCTTTGCGCGCGGCGGCGAATCGGACGAGGAAGTCGTCGCGCAAGGCCGCGCCGTCGCCGAGCAATTCTTCGCCGGTTTCCGGGTCGCGGAAGCGGTAGCCGCCGCGGAACGGGAAGTCGCGTTCCTCCGCGGTCAGGATGCGAATGCTCAGCACTTCGCGTCGCGCCGATGCCAGCCGCTCGGCGATCGCGACGGCGCCTTCATCGCTGCCGTCGTCGAAACCGTCGCCGATCATCAGCACCAGGTCGCCTGCGGCGATGCGTTCCCACAGCGGCCGCAACCGTTGCGCGGCCGGCCAGGCGCCCTGCGCCGACAAGGCATGCAGCTCCAGCCACAAGCGGTCGCGTTGGCGCGCACCGGTGGCCGGCGCCACCAAACGCACGCCGTCCTCGCGCAGCGCGATCAAACCGAAGCGGTCGCCCTGGCGCAATGCCAGTTCGGCCACGCACGCGGCCAAGGCCTTGGCCGCGTCGAGCCGCGACCAATCCGGGCGCGCCGCATCGCACTGGTTCATCGACGCGGTGGCGTCGACCAGCAGCCAGACCGCGAGCGGACTTTCGCGTTCGGCTTCGCGCACGAAGAACCGGTCCGAGCGCGCATACAACTTCCAATCGACCTGGCGCAATTCGTCGCCGGGCTCGTAGGCGCGGTACTGGGCGAATTCGAGCCCGGCGCCGCGGCTGCGGCTGTTGTGCAGGCCGATGCCATGGGTGCCGACTGCGCGCCGCGACAGCAGGCGCAGGCTGCGCAGGCGCGCCCGTACCGACGGTGGAATGAAATCCTTCACGAGGCTCCGGCGTCTGTGCTCAGGCGCCCGGGAACGGTACGCCGCGCAGCAGCGCGGCGATGACGTCGTCCGCGCTCTTGAGCTCGGCCTCGGCGGCGAACGACAGCAGCAGGCGGTGACGCATCACCGGCGCGGCCAGGGCGACGATATCCTCGCGGGTCGCCGCATAGCGCCCGTGCAGCAACGCCCTGGCTTTCGCCGCCAACACCAGCGACTGGCCCGCACGCGGGCCGGCGCCCCATTTCACCCACTGCCGCACTTCCGGCAAGGCGCTCTCGCCGGGGCGGCTAGCGCGCACCAGTCGCGTGATCCAGACCAGCAGGTCGTCGCCCAGATGTACCTCGCGTACCCGCGCCTGCAAGGCGATCATCTCTTCGCCGCCCATCACCCGCGGCACCTCGGCGCTGCGCGTGCCGGTGGTCTGCAACAGGATGTCGTGCTCTTCGCGCTCGCTCGGATAGCCGACGCGGATATGCAGCAGGAAGCGGTCGAGCTGCGCTTCCGGCAAGGGATAGGTGCCGGCCTGTTCGAGCGGGTTCTGGGTCGCCAGGACGAAGAACGGCGCCGGCAGGGCGTGGGTCACGCCGGCATAGCTGACCGTGCGCTCCTGCATCGCTTCGAGCAGCGCGGCCTGGGTCTTCGGCGGCGTGCGGTTGAGTTCGTCGGCCAGCAGCAGATTCGTGAAGATCGGCCCGGGCTGGAAACGGAAATGGCGATGGCCGGTGCCGTGGTCTTCTTCGAGCAGCTCGGTGCCGAGGATGTCGCTGGGCATCAGGTCGGGGGTGAACTGCACGCGCCGGAACTGCAGCTCCAACGCCTGCCCCAGCGAGCGCACCAGCAGGGTCTTGCCGAGGCCGGGCACGCCTTCGAGCAGGCAGTGGCCGCCGGCCAGCAGGCCGATCAGCAATTGCTCGACCACCTCGTGCTGGCCGACGATCGCCTGGGCGATCGCTTCGCGCAGGGCGCCCAAGCGATCGAGCTGCATTTTCAGTTCGGCTTCGTTGCCGCCGGTTGCCACGTTCGTGTTCATTTCGTCATCCCGAAAGCCAGCATTCGTTCAAGCAAGCAACAGCAACAGCAAATCCCCCGCGTCCGCTGCGCGGTCGCCGCCCCCTTTGCAAAGGGGGCAACAGCAAGCACGCGCTTCATCGTGCTGACTTCGCTACTCCCTACCTCGATTCCCTGTTCCCGATTCCCGATTCCCGATTCCCGATTCCCGAATCCCGAATCCCGAATCCCGAATCTCAAGCCCCCAACGCATACATGACGATATTGACCGCGAACTTGGTGTTGTCTTCGGCCAGGAAGCGTTTGTTGCGCCAGTCGTAGTCCCATTCGCAGCCGTAATCTTTGTTGCTGTACAGCACGCCCAGGCGACCGTCGATCTCGATGCCTTGCAGGTAATCGTGGACCAGGTCGTCGCCCCACCCGTTGAGTTCGAAGCCGGTCGCCGGCGGGCCATCGAAAACGAAGAAGCTGCGGTAGATGGGATGGTTCTTCGGCAACCGGCGCAAGGCCTTGGTGCCGAAAATCTTCGCCATCTGTTCCTCGAAGGATTTTGCGAACAGGCCGTCGATGTCGTGGTTGCAGTCGTCGACGAAGACGAAGCCGCCGTTGCGCACGTAGCGCTCGAAGTTGCGGCGCTCGTCGGGGTTGAACTCGACCAGCTTGTGCCCGGCCAGGTAACAGAACGGCGCGCCGAGCATCTTCGGGTCGGCCAAGGCCAGCACGTGCTCTTTCGGGTCGACCCTCAGGTTGGTGTAGTCGATCAAGGAGGTGATCAGGTTGGCCGGCATGCGCTGGTCGACGTCCCAGTCGCCCGAGTCGTACTTGAGCCGGGTGAACCAGAAGTCGTAGTCGGCGCGGGCGGCCTGCGCCAGCGGCGAACGCGCCAACCAGGCGCCGGCAGCGCCGCCGAGCATCAGCCGCAGGAATTGCGTCCGGTTCACCGGGCCCTGCCCGCGTCGGTCTGTGTTGCCGCGATGCAGCCTGGAACGACCATGCCTTGCCTCAACCCCACCGACTACAGCGCACGCGCGGTGTTGATGATGTTGACGCCGTTGAAGCGCGTCGTGCTCGACCCGTGCGAAACCGCCGAGACCTGGCTCGGCTGGCCCTTGCCGTCGAAGAACGAGCCGCCGAGGCGGAAATCGCGCTCGTCGCAGACCGCCACGCAGGCGTTCCAGAACTCCGGGGTGCGGATCTGGTAGGCGGCATCCTCGACCATGCCGGCGACCTGGCCGTTCCTGATCTCGTAGAACAACTGGCCGCCGAACTGGGCGTTGTAGCGTTGCTGGTCGATCGAGTAAGAACCGCGGCCGTGCACGTACAGGCCGCGCTCGACGCCCTTGATCATCTCGGCCACGCTCAATGGCTGCTTGCCGGGCTTCAGCGAGACGTTGGCCATGCGCTGGAACTGCACGCTCGACCAGGAATCGGCATAGCTGCAACCGTGCGATTGTTTATGGCCGAGCAGGTGCGCCTCGTCGCGGGTGGCCTGGTAGTCGACCAGGATGCCGTCGCGGATCAGGTCCCACTCGCGGGTCTTGACGCCTTCGTCGTCGTAGCCGACCGCGCCGAGGCTGCCGGGACGGGTTTTATCGGCAACGAAGTTGACCCGTTCGCTGCCGTAACGATAGCCCTGTTCGCGCTTGTCGAGGGTGGCGAAACTGGTGCCGGCGTAGTTGGCCTCGTAACCGAGCACGCGGTCGAGTTCGAGCGGGTGGCCGACGTTCTCGTGGATGGTCAGGAACAGGTTGGACGGGTCCAGCACCAGGTCGTACTTGCCCGACTTGACCGACGGCGCCTTGAGCTTGGCGCGGGCGTGCTTCGCGGCGGCGACCGCGTCCTCCATCACGTCGTAGGAACGGCCGTAGCCGGTCAGACCGCCGGGCAGCGCGACCTTGCCGGCCGGATCGGCGTCTAGGTATTCGTAGCCCATGCCCATCGGCGCCGACAGGCCGTCGCGGGTGCGGAACTTGCCGCTGGCCTTGTCGACCGCGGTCGCGGTCAGCGGCAGCCAGATGCGGTGGATGTCCTGGTCGATGTAGCTGCCGTCGCTGGACGCGAAATACTTCTGCTCGTTGATCACGAACAGGGTCGAGTTGACGTAGTCGGCGCCGGCCTTGAGCGCGGCGGCGTTGACCCCGAGCAACAGCTCAACCTTCTCCTTGATCGGCACCGCCATCGCGTTCTTCCGCAGTGGCGTGGCCCAGCGCGTTTCGCCGACGCCGGCGACTGGCGCCAACTCGACCTTGCGCGTCTGTATGCGCGCATTGGCGCGAGCGATGGCCAGCGCCTGGCGTGTTGCGGCAGCGACCGCATCCGGGGTCGAGGCGTCGGTGGCGGCGAAGCCCCACGCACCCTGGCTCAGCACGCGGATGCCGACACCGGCGGATTCGCCGTTGACGATGTTGCGGACCTGCGCTTCGCGGGTCACCACCGATTGGCGCAAATAACGGCCGATGCGCACGTCGCAGTAGTCCGCCCCGCCTTCGCGTGCGGCGTTGAGCGCGGTGTCGGCCAGGCGCCGCCGACGTGCGAGATCGGCCGGCTCCAGCAAGGCCTCGGCGGCGATCGCGCGGCCGTAGGGAAGCGCGAGGCCGGCGAGACCGAGGCCGGTGAAACTGAGGAAATCGCGTCGTTGCATCGGGCGGCTCGGGTTCGGCGGATCGACGGAACGCTGGTACAGCGAACCGATGCAGGCGGCGCGCCGGATCGCCGGCCGCGCCGCCTTTCAAAGATGAATCAGACGGCGTCCGACAACGAGGTGAAGGTGAAATCGCGCAGTTTCATCGGCGGGATCATCATCACGAACGAAGACTCGTCGCCGGCCACGCGCACCGGCCGCCCGAGTTCCTCGATGTTGTTGAGCATGATTACCGGCGATTCGTTGAAGCGGAAATTCTTCACCGGGTGCTTGATCACGCCGTTCTCGATGTAGAAGGTGCCGTCGCGGGTCAGGCCGGTCAGCAGCACGGTCTGCGGGTCGACCATGCGGATGTACCAGGTGCGGGTGACCAGGATGCCCTTCTGGGTGCCCTTGATCAGCTCGGCGGTGGACTTGTCGCCGCCGGCCATGAGCAGGTTGCCGGGCGTGCCGACCGCGCGCTTGCCCTGCTTCTTGGCCCAGAAGCGCGAGTAATCCAGCGCGGCGACCTTGCCGTTCTCGACCACCGACATCTTCTCGCGGGCCAGGCCCTGTGCGTCCCACGGCAACACCGGGGCGCGCGGGTCCCAGGGATCGGCGCTGATGTTGACGCGCGGGTCGTAGACCTGCTCGCCGAGCTTGTTGCCGCCGCCCTTCTTCGACAGGAAGCTGCGGCCTTCGTCGGCCTGGCGCGCATCGAAGAAATTCATCATGAACGAGATCAGCCCGGCGGCCGCGGCCGGCTCCAGGATCACCGTGTACTTGCCCGGCTCCAGCGCCTTGGCCTCGGCCGACTCGGTGGCCTTGCGCATGGCGATGCGCACCTCGTTGTCGGCCTTGAACTCGCTGGCGTCCTTGAGATTGCGCCCGACCCAGCCGGAACCGCGGCCGTCGTCGGTGCGCACGGTGCAGGTGTAGTCGAAGTTGGTGGCCTGCTGGTAGCCGAAGTTGCCCTTGCTGTTGGCCACGGCGACGAAGCTCTGGCCGTCTTCGAGGAAGCCGGCGGCAGTGAGCTTGCCTTCGCGGCACGGCGCGATCGAGTCGGCCGCGACCTGCGCGCGGAATTCGGGCGTGATCGCCGCGGTCGAAGCGCTGAAGGTCGGGCTCGGCTTATAGCTCTGCTTGTCGATCGCCGGCATGAACTCCGGGTTTTCCGGCGCCAGCCTGGCCAGGTCTTCGGCGCGGCGGACCACGCGTTCCAGCGCGGCATCGTCGAACTCGTTGATGCTGGCGGTGCCGACGCGGTTGCCGAAGGCCGACTGCACGGCCAGGTTGCTGTTGCTGACGATGCCGCTGGTCGACACGTTGTTGAGGGCGAAACGGATGTTGCCGGCGATCGAACCGGTCAGGGTCGCGGTGCACTCGTCGGCCTTGGACAGCGCCAGGACCTTGTCGAGGATGGCCTTGGCTTCGGCTTCGGTGAAGATGCTCATGGGTGGATTCTCCTGCGCCGGTCAGCCGAGCTTGCGGGCGGTGTTGATGACGTTGACGCCGTTGAAGCGCGCCGTGCTGGAACCGTGCGAGACCGCCGAGACCTGGCCCGGCTGGCCCTTGCCGTCGAAGAACGAGCCGCCGAGGCGGTAGTCGCTTTCGTCGCAGACCGCGACACAGGAGTTCCAGAATTCCGGGGTGCGGATCTGGTAGGCCACGTCTTCGAGCATGCCGGTGATCTTGCCGTTCTTGATCTCGTAGAACAGCTGGCCGCCGAACTGCGCGTTGTAGCGCTGCTGGTCGATCGAGAACGAGCCGTCGCCGACGATGTAGATGCCGTTCTCGACGTCCTTGATCATGTCGGCGACGCTGAGCTTGTTCTTGCCCGGCGCCAGCGACACGTTGGCCATGCGCTGGAACTGCACGCTCGACCAGGAGTCGGCGTAGCAACAGCCGTCGGACTCGCTCTTGCCGAGGATGTGGGCCTGGTCGCGGATGGTCTGGTAGTCGACCAGGATGCCGTCCTTGATCAGGTTCCAGCGCTTGGTCTTGACGCCCTCGTCGTCGAAGCCGACCGCGCCGAGGCTGCCCTGCTGGGTCTTGTCGGCGAACACGGTGACCTGGTCGCTGCCGTACTTGAAACCGCTCTTGACCTTGTCGACGGTGGCGAAACTGGTGCCGGCGAAGTTGGCCTCGTAGCCGAGCACGCGGTCGAGTTCGAGCGGATGGCCGATCGATTCGTGGATGGTCAGCCAGGTGTGCGAGGGGTCCAGCACCAGGTCGTACTTGCCCGGCTTGACCGAGGGCGCGGTGAGCTTCTGCCGGGCCTGCTTGGCGGCCGCGACCGCGTCTTCGAGCATGTCGTAGGAGTTGCTGTAATTAACCACGCCGTTCGGCGAGACGGTCTTGCCCGAGGCGGCGCCGTCGAGGTATTCGAAGCCCATGCCCATCGGCGAGGACAGGCCCTCGCGGGTGCGGAACTTGCCGCTGGCCTTGTCGATCGCAGTGATCGTCATCGGCGCCCAGATGCGATGCACGTCCTGATCGATGTAGGAGCCGTCGGTCGAAGCGAAGTATTTCTGTTCGTTGACCAGGAACAGCATCGAGTTGACGAAGTCGGCGCCGGCCTTGACCGCGGCGGCGTTGACGCCGAGCAACAGGTCGACCTTGTCCTTGATCGGCACTTCCATGGCGTTCTTGCGGATCGGCGTCTTCCACGCCACCTCGCCGACGCCCGGGGTCTTGGCCAACACCACCGGCTGGGTCTGGGTCTTGGAGTTCGCACGCGCGATCGCAGCGGCCTGCTGCGCCGCCTCGGCCACGCTCTTGGCGTTCAACTGATTGGTCGCGGCGAAGCCCCAGGCGCCGTTGATCAGCACGCGGATGCCGATGCCGGTCGACTCGGTGTTGACCACGTTCTGGACCTTGTCCTCGCGGGTGATGACGAACTGGCGCAGATAACGGCCGATGCGTACATCGCAGTAAGTTGCGCCGGCGCCTTTCGCCGCGGTCAGCGCGGTGTCGGCAAGCACTTTTTTCTTGGCCACATCCAGCGGCGTCAACAGGGCTTCGGCGGCGATCGCGCTGCCGTAGGGAATCATCAGCCCGGCGATGCCGAGCCCCGACATGGTCAGGAAGTTGCGTCTATCCACGAGATTGTTCCGCCGTTGTGGGCCCGATCGGCAGTGCTGGTTGCCGCCGCAAGGCATGGATGAAAGTCACCTCTCGGAATGTGCGCAGTGCTTGCGCGGGCAGTCAAGTGCCGGGAGACAGTGACTCGCGATGCCGTCGTTGCGCCGATCGGGGTTGCCGATACGAGACGCCAGGCGCAGCGATTCATCTTATTTCGCGGTATTTCGCCTCCGTTCCCGACCGCCCCCTGCGTGTCCTCGCAACTGCGCGAGGCGACTTTGCTGCGGCGCACCTGGGCCAACAGTCATGCATGACTTTGGTCATGTGCGCGTGCCATGGACCGGATCGGCAAAGTCGGAGGCAGCGTCATTCGTTCGCGAAGGCCTTCAGGGTAGGCGCGGCGCAAGCCGCGACCTCGTCCTCCAAAGGCCGTCGCCGGCCGGATGTCGCGGTCGCGGCTTGCGCCGCTCCCACCCCAAAGCACACGCCATTCGGACCCGCCTTCACGGAACCGCGACCTGCCGCCGCCCCGCGCTATGGGCGCTGCCGCGCCCACGCGTTAAGCTTGGCGCATGCACAGATTCCGGCACTGGATCGACGGCCAGGCGCGCGATGCGGCCGGCGGTCGTTGGCTCGATGTCCACGACCCCGCCAATGCGCAAGCGTATGCGCAGGTCGCGGCCGGCGACGCCGCCGACGTCGAGCTCGCGGTCGCCGCGGCGCAGGCCGCGTTCCCGGCCTGGTCCGCCCTGCCCCACAGCGAACGTGCGCGCTGGCTCGAAGCCTTGGCCGGCGCGTTGGAAACGCGCCTGGAGGACTTCGCCCAAGCCGAGTCGCGCGACGCCGGCAAGCCGATCCGACTCGCCCGCGAAGCCGAGATCCCGCGTGCGGTCTCCAACCTGCGCTTCTTCGCCCACGCCGCGACCCAGTTCGCCAGCGAATCTCACCACGGCCAGGCCGGGCTCAACTACACCTTGCGCGCGCCGCTCGGCGTGGTCGCGACGATCTCGCCGTGGAACCTGCCGCTGTACCTGTTCACCTGGAAGATCGCCCCGGCGCTCGCGGCCGGCAACACCGTGGTCGCCAAGCCTTCCGAAGTGACCCCGGCCACGGCCAGCATGCTCGGCGAGCTGGCCGCCGAAATCGGCTTCCCGCACGGTGTGCTCAACATCGTCCACGGCCTCGGCCCTGAGGTCGGCGAAAGCCTGGTCCGGCACCCGGCGGTGCGCGCGATCTCGTTCACCGGCAGCACCGCGGTCGGCCAGCGCATCGCCGGCATCGCCGCGCCGCTGTTGCGCAAGGTCTCGCTGGAGCTAGGCGGCAAAAACCCGACCCTGGTGTTCGCCGACAGCGACTGGCGCGCGAACCTCGACACCCTGGTGCGCTCGGCGTTCCAGAATTCGGGGCAGATCTGCCTGTGCGGCTCGCGTGTGCTGATCGAGCGCTCCATCTACGACGAAGTCCGCGACGCCCTGGTCGAACGCGCCCAGGCGCTGAAGATCGGCGAGCCTGCAGACGAGAGCACCGCGCTTGGCCCGCTGGTGTCGCAGGCGCATTACGACAAAGTCCTGGCCGCGCTCGAGCGCGCGCGCGGCGAAGGCGGCCGCGTGCTGTGCGGCGGCCATGCCCTGGACCGGCCCGGCTGGTACGTCGCGCCGACCGTCATCGAAGGCCTCGGCCCGGACTGCGCCAGCAACCGCGAAGAGATCTTCGGCCCGGTCGTGACGCTTCAGGCTTTCGACGACGACGCGCAGGCGCTGGCGCTGGCCAATGCCGGCGACTACGGCCTGTCGGCGTCGGTCTGGACCCGCGACCTCGCCCGCGCCCACCGCCTCGCCGCGCAATTGCGCGTCGGCATGGTCTGGGTCAACACCTGGCTGCAACGCGACCTGCGCACGCCGTTCGGCGGCGTCGGCGCGTCCGGCCTCGGCCGCGAAGGCGGCGCCGAGGCCATGCGTTTCTTCACCGACGCCAAGAACGTCGGCCTTCACCTGGGATGACCGTAGTATGAGTCCGTTGCACGACCTGCTTGAACGAAACCGCGAATGGTCCGAGCGCATCAATGCCGAGGACCCTGAATTCTTCGCCCGCCTCTCGCGCCAACAGGCGCCGGAGTACCTCTGGATCGGCTGCTCGGATTCGCGCGTGCCGGCCAACCAGATCATCGACATGGCCCCGGGCGAGGTCTTCGTCCATCGCAACATCGCTAACGTCGTGGTGCATACCGACCTCAACTGCCTGTCGGTGATCCAGTTCGCGGTCGACGTGCTCAAGGTCAAACACATCCTCGTGGTCGGCCACTACGGCTGCGGCGGCGTGCATGCGGCCCTGCACGGCCAGCGCCTGGGCCTGGCCGACAACTGGATCCGCCATGTCGGCGATGTCGCCGACAAGCACGTGGCCTGCATATCGCATGCCCATGCCGACGAGCGTCACGACCGTCTGTGCGAGCTCAACGTGATCGAACAGGTGCAGAACGTCAG
>Ga0307406_10000999_pt1 | contig 15692 bp, 12 predicted proteins | sample 322Cmetagenome_3_FD_203706 | JGI IMG/M metagenome (GOLD analysis project Ga0307406, IMG submission 203706) | Maize rhizosphere microbial communities from greenhouse at UC Davis, California, United States - 322HYB-C-2 | ecosystem: Host-associated > Plants > Roots > Rhizosphere > Soil | place... | reverse complement strand
GCAGATGACGTCGCACCTCAAGTTCGGCTCGCTCAGCCTCCACCTCAAGTCGCGGAAGCTCCTGGAGACGGCCAGCGAAACCGACGCCTCGCATCGAGGCGAACGCCGCGCGCTGAACAATGGGCGACCCCCGCAGCCGTGACGCAGACGGCTACTGGTCCTTCCGCGCTTCTCCAACGACATCGCGCGGGTTTCACCACGTCGCCTTGATTCCCAGTATTCCGGGCGCGACGATCGGTCTGAAATCGAACGACAGTCGACTCCGATCGACGGCGCGCACGCCGTCACCCGATGGTCCCGGCGGCATCCGAACTACGGTCCGACCTCGCGTCGCCACGGTCTTGCCGACGACGCCGCCAATCGCCAGCGCCAACGGGTAGTCGCTCGCCCAGTGCACGCCGTTGTTCACCATGGCGAACGAGAGGACACCCATCGTCGCGATGCTCACCGGCCAGATGACCTTGTGCTCGTGGTAGTTCGTCGCCACGACGGTGAGTGCTGCCATCGTGCTCGCGAGGTGACCCGACGGGAAGGCGTCATACGCCGGTACGTTGGCGCTGTACGCGCTCAGCGATGGGAATGGTCGCCATCGACCGCGCGGAACGGTCGCCTCGGACGGCGTTTGACGACCTGCCACGTGCTTGAGCGTTTGCGTGACCGTCCCCGATACGAGCAGCGCCTCGATGACCTCGCTCGCGGTGCGGCGCGCTCGCATGTCGTCCGCGAGACTCCCTCTCGCGGCGAAGCCTGCCGCCAGAAAGACGCTCGCCATTCCATCACCGAGGAAATACAGTCCGGAGCCCACTGTGGTGGGGAACGGCTGCTTGAATGGCCCAAGGCGCACGTTCGCCGAGGGATGATTCTGCGGCAGATCGACGCGGCGGGCGAGCCGTCGCGTCTCCGCGAGCACCTGCTCGTCGGCCGCGATCAGCAAGCCCGTGCTGGCGACGACCGCCATCATCGCCGGAATGTTGCTCGGGCGGAATGCGTTGCGAGCGGACGCGCCTAACGCCGCCGGCGCGTCCGTCACGGCGTGCAGCAGGCGGGGGCGTGTGTACGCGTACCCCGTCGATGAGTCACGTCGCACCACGTCGGCCTTCCCCACCCGGATGCGCTTGACCGAGTCCGACGTAGTAGCGCTCTGCGCAACAGCCGCCGCCGGAAGAATCGCCGTCAGCGCGAACAGCCACAACGTACCGCGTCCCGCTCTCATGCCACCCAAGGGTCCGCGGTCAGTTAGTGAAGCGACCACTGCACCGCCGCGCCGTTTCTGCTCGGGCCCACCGACAGGTGCGACAGGAACGGCAGGCCGATCCTTGACCGATCGCCGCGAGCGTGCGCGACGACCTCGTAGCCCGTGATGGTGCCGAACGCCGCGCCGGCAACCACGTCGCTCGGCCAGTGCTGGCGCTGGTACACCCTCGAGAAGCCAACGAACGTAGCGCCACCGAACAGCAGTGGGTTCACCCACCACCGGGAGCCCGGATGCGCGACGTTCAGCTCCCGCGCGAGAACGGTCGCGGTCGCGAACGCCGCGCTCGTGTGACCCGATGGGAAGGACGTGAGGGCAGCGTTGGTAAAGCCGTGGCCCGGGCTGAAAACGTCGGGGTCACCGGGTGCGGCGAACGGGCGGGCACGACCGACCGTCCCCTTCGCGACGGCGGTGATGGCCCCGCTGACGAGCACTGCACGCATGACCTCACGACCTGTTTGGGTAACAAACTGATTGCCGCGGAGTTGTCCTGTTCCGTAGAGGGCGGCGCCGAGCGCCAGCGGAACGGGCCCGCCGACGAAGCTGCCGATCGCGGACGGGACCGACATGTCGTCGCCGCCTATCCGGCGCGCATCGACGGAGAGGCGTGAATCGAACAGCGACATCGCCCCGGCAACGCCGGCGGACCCGAGGATCATCCCGATCGTGTTTCGTCCAAGCTCTGGACGAGTGGCGCTGCCTAACCGCGCGACCGAGTCTCCGCGCGAAGAATCGGAGAGCGCGACGGGCGACTGCGCGCGACCAGTGGTCACGGCGATGCCGAGAAGAACCGGTACGACGAAACGCACTGGTGCACCTTGGGTTCGTGTGTCACCAAGGTGTACCGGTGCGCCTAAAACAACCGTGAACGCCGATCGCTGGAAGGTAAACCGCGGGTTAACAGACTCTCAGTCGGCCCGTGCGTGGACCGCGAATGCGGCACCCTGCGGGTCCAGGCATTGCGCGATGCGGTCGCCACCGGGGACATCCATCGGGCCGTTCAGCACCTGCCCGCCTAACGCCTTCACACGCTCCGCCGCGTCGTCCACGTTCGGCACCCGAATGTAGTACAGCCAGTTTGGCGGCATCGGCATGTCGGCCGGCTTGGTGAACATGCCACCGAGCGACTCGTTGTTGCGCCCGTACATCTGGTAGACGCCCATCGGCTCGCCCATGTCGAAGTCGCCGGTCTTGTCCCACCCGAACAGCGTCTGGTAGAAGTTGTACGCGGCCTTGTGGTCCGTCGTCGTGAGCTCGTGCCAGGAGATCTCGCCGACGTTAGGCGTGTGCTCCGGCTGTGCCGTACCACCGGTCGGGGTGAAGATCGCGATCGCCGCGCCCTGTGGGTCCGAGATCACGGCGAATCGCCCGACCTCCGGAATGTCCATCGGCTGCGTCAGCACCTTCCCGCCGAGCGACTCGGCCTGCTTCGCACTGTCGTCGACGCTCGGCACGGCGACATACCCGATCCAGTGCGGCGGCATCGCTCCCCGCATCTCCGGCGCCATCTCCATCACGCCCCCGATGGGCGTGTCGTGCGTCGTCCACATCGTGTACGGCTTGGCGCCGCTCCCCGGCCAGTCCTGCGTGCCCCAGCCGGCGACCTTCGTGTAGAACTCCGTGGCGTGGTCGGGGTCCGTCGTCAGCAAGTCGTACCAGACAAAGCGTCCGCGTGGGCTCGTCTCGCTCATAGCCGTTTCTCCATCGTTGAGATCTGCGGTACCGACTGGCGGCTCGCGCGACAGACGACGTCGCGCACTATTTCGTAGCCGACCGATACTAATGACCTACTCATACCGTTGCCAGTCAGCGGGGACGTAACCTCGCCGCGTTCGGCGTCGTCGTGGAGTGAGATGATCAAACCAATACAATCGCCTGTGACGAGCCGCTCTCCGCGGCTGACGAGACGTCGTGTCGCGCTCGCTGCGGTCACGGTGGCGATCATCGCCCTGGCGGTCGGTATCGCGGTCATTGGCGATCATCCGCGATCGGACCGACAGTGGATTCCGCAGCAGGCGGTGATGGCGCACGCGGACATCCGCGGTGATTCCGTGTTCGTGACGCGCGTTCGCAACTTCTCGTACACGGCGGAGGAAGAGTTCACCCCGGCGTACGACGATCGCGCCTATGACCTGAACGCCCTCGAGAGCGTCTGGTTCATCGTCACACCGTTCTCAAAACGCTGGCGTGGTCCGGCCCACACGTTCGTGAGCTTCGGGTTCGCGGACTCGCAGTTCGTCGGGATCTCCGTGGAAGCGCGGCGCGAGCCCGGTGAGACGTATAGTCCACTGACGGGCCTCTTCCGGCAGTTCGAGCTGATCTATGTCATCGGGGACGAACGCGATCTCATCGGATCGCGTGCGGTGTATGGCGGCTACGACGTGTACGTCTACCCGATTCGCGCGAGCCGCGCGCGCATTCGTGCACTGTTCCTCGAAATGCTCGCGCGCGCGAACGCGCTGGCGACTCGACCCGAGTTCTACAACACCCTCACGAACAACTGTACGAGCAACGTTGTCGATCACGTCAATCACATCGTACCGCGAGCGGTACCGCACGGGATCAAGACCATTCTGCCCGGCTACGCTGACGAGGTCGCGTACAGCCTCGGCCTGATCGACAACACGATCTCGCTGGACGAAGCCCGTCGCCGCTTTCGCGTGAACGACCAGGCACGCCGATTCGTGAAAGCGCCTGATTTCTCGCGGCGTATTCGGGTCAACTAGAGTTTTCGCAGCGGCGGCAAGCTTCTTTTGGGAAAAACGATAAAACGGAAGCCGCCTGAAACTGCCGAATCCGGCTTTGCATTCACGTGAGATTTCGCAACGAGCCGGGATTGTGAATGAACGACCCCGGACTGAGACGCGTGAGTGTCCCGTGGTCGTTCCCAACAGCAGTCGGCTCGTTGCGTGAAGAGCCGTCCTGTTAGAGGTCGATCCGGCAGTTCCCGCCCGATCGGCTTCATGCCAGTTCAGGAAAAGGCTTGCCTCGCAGAGGAGCTTGCATCGGGTCGCGATGCTGGCCAGTACCGATTTGATTATCGGTAATCACACGCGGGGCAGATATGGGCGGCGGGCAAGAGGAACTGAAAGGACCGGATCTCTCGTCAGGCATTCCACTCTCCGACATCGCCGACGGCGCGATGCTGCTCGGCCATGCGGAGGGCGAGAGTGTGCTGCTCGCTCGACGCGGCGACGAAGTCTTCGCGATCGGCGCGACGTGCTCGCACTACGGCGGGCCGCTCGCCGAGGGCCTCCTCGTCGAGGACACGGTTCGGTGTCCCTGGCATCACGCCTGCTTCAGCCTCCGAACTGGCGAGCCCGTGGGCGCGCCCGCGCTCAACCCCGTCGCGTGTTGGCGCGTCGAGCGCACAGGCGATCGCGTGCGGCTCACCGGCAAGGTCGATCGCGACCCGCTCGCACCGAGCGACGAAGCCAAGCGTGGCGTCACGCGAACCCGAGCGAAGGCTCACGCGGCGAGCCGCGCCGCGTCGTCCGCACGCGCACCGGAGAGCATCGTCATCGTCGGCGCGGGCGCGGCCGGCAACGCGTCCGCAGAGATGCTCCGTCGACTCGGCTACGCCGGGCGCATCACAATGCTCGACGCGGAGCCCGACACACCGTACGACCGCCCCAACCTCTCGAAGGATTACCTCGCGGGCAACGCGCCCGAGGAATGGATCCCGCTGCGTCCTCCGGGATTCCACGCTGAACACGGCATCGATCTCGTGCACGGGGCGCAGGTCTCGGCGCTCGATCTCCCGAAACGCGAAGTGCGGTCGGCGGACGGACGAGCCTACACGTACGACCGCCTCCTGCTCGCCCCCGGCGCCGAACCCGTCCGGCTGTCCTTGCCGGGAGGAGATCGCGCGCACGTGCACTACCTGCGCTCGCTGGCCGACAGCCGGGCGATCATCGCGAAGACCGGGCAGGCGCAGCGCGCGGTCGTCATGGGTGCCAGCTTCATCGGCCTCGAGGTGGCGGCGTCGCTGCGCAAGCGGGAGATCGAAGTGCACGTCGTCGCGCCGGACAAACTGCCGCTCGAGCGCGTGATGGGGACGGCCCTCGCGAAGTTCGTGAAGGGGCTGCACGAGGAGCATGGCGTCGTCTTCCACCTCGAGGATACCGCGACGGCGGTCGGCGACCGCGATGTGACGCTCAAGAGCGGCGGGACGCTCGCCGCCGATCTGGTCGTCATCGGGGTCGGCGTTAGGCCTCGCACCGGTCTGGCCGAGCAAGCGAAATTGGCCATCGACCGGGGTGTCACCGTGAATGAGCTTCTCGAAACGAGCGCGCCGCATGTGTTCGCCGCGGGCGACATTGCTCGGTATCCCGACCCCTATGCCGGAGAGCGCATCCGTGTGGAGCATTGGGTTCACGCCGAACGCCAGGGTCAGGCTGCCGCACGCAACATGCTCGGCCAGGGTTGGCCGTACGACGATGTCCCGTTTTTCTGGAGCGCGCACTATGACGTGTCGATCAACTACGTTGGCCACGCCGAGCAGTGGGATTCGGTGGAGGTGGAAGGAGATCCTGCGGCGCGGGATGTGGCCGTCCGATTCAAGCGCGGTGGCCGCACGTTGGCCGTCGCGAGCATTTTCCGCGACGTCGAGAGCCTGAAGGCAGAGGTGGATATGGAACTGCAGGCAACATCGTGATGCGCATTCGGATCACTCTGCTCGCGCTCGTCGCCGTGGCGTGTTCCGGCGGCGCGCGGTCGGGCGTCACGGCCAGTGCCCCGAGCCCGTCGGCGAATACGGCTACAGCTTCCGGTACCGTCATTGTCGCCAACATGGGTGACAATACGGCGACGCTGCTCGACGTCGCCTCGAAGCGCGTCGTGGCAACGTTGCCCACCGGGAACGGCGCGCACGAGGTGGCCGTCTCGCACGACGGGCGGTGGGCTGTCGTGAGCAACTATGGTGTGCGTGGTGCCCCGGGCAACTCGCTCACGGTGATCGACGTGCCCGCTGCCGTCGTCGCCCGCACGATCGATCTCGGCGAATTCAAACGCCCGCACGGCTCCGCGTTCCTGCCGGGCGATTCGCTGTTCGTCGTGACGTCGGAGGTGAGCAAGGCGGTGGTGCTCGTAAACTTCGCCGCCGGAACGGTCGCAGGATCGATTCCGACGAACCATCCGGCGTCGCATATGCTGGCGCTCACTGCAGACGGCGGGCGCATCTTCACGAGCAACGTCGCGGACGGGACGGTGAGCGAGCTCGACGTGCCCGGGCGGAAATTCGTGCGCGAATTCAACGTCGCGCCGGCGGTCGAGGGGATCACGGTGACGCCGAGCGGCGATCAGGTGTGGGTGGGCAGCAACGAGGCGAAAACGGTTACCGTCCTCGATCCGCGGGCGACCGCGCCCGCGGGGACGCTGTCAGGGTTCGGGATGCCTTACCGGCTTGCCGTCACACCGGACAGCCGGACGGTCGTCATCACCGACCCGCCTAACGCGGTCGTGCGCATCGTCGACCGCGCGACGCGCCAGGACCGGGCGACCGTCAGGATCCCGGCCGACAGCGTCGGGCCGAACGCGGAATTCCCGGGCTCGCCCTCGCCCGAAGGTATCGTGCTGTCGCGTGACGGGCACTACGCCTTCGTGGCGCTGCAGGGCAACTCGCGAGTGGCGATGATCGATATCGCGACGGGTGCCGTCGTGGCCTATATGCCCACCGGCGCGGGGCCCGACGGTATTGCGTATTCGCCGTTCCGGCGCTGACTGCGGTCGCACCCTGGAGGCCGACGTGTCACTGACGCACGTATTCTTCGACATCGGCGGGGTCCTCGGTACGAACGGGTGGGACCGCGAGCAGCGCGCCCGCGCTCTCCAGAAGTTCGGTGTCGAGGATGACGATTTCGAGCATCGCCACCATCAGGTGGTGAGCGAGTTCGAGACCGGCGCGATGTCGCTGGAGGAGTACCTCGACGTGACGGTATTCTACACGCCGCGCCTGTTCTCGCGCGAGGACTTCGAGCTCTACATGCTGTCGCTGAGCGAGCCGAACCCGTACAGCATCGAGGTGGCGAAGCACCTTGCGGCGACGCGGCGTGTTAGGCTCATGACGATGAACAACGAGTCCGCGGTCCTCAACGTCTACCGCATCGATCACTTCGGCCTGAAGGCGATCTTCCCGACGTTCCTGAGCTCGTGCTGGCTCGGCGTCCGCAAGCCGCAGCGCGCGTTCTTCGAGCGCGGGCTCGGCATCGCACAGGCCGATCCGGGGTCATCGCTGCTGATCGACGACCGTGATCAGAACCTCGCCCCGGCCGCTGCGCTCGGGATGCACACGATCCGATTCACCGACGCGGAATCGCTCGCGCGGCAATTGGCGGAATACGGAGTGATTTAGGAGTCGCGAGTAGATAGTCGTTAGTCGGGAGCGGGAGCCGACAGTCTACCGACTACCGACGAAAAGCTCGCGACTATTCGACTCACATGGCTGGCTTTTTGCCCCCGCCTGGCTCCGTCCACGAAGCCAACTCTATCCGGGGTGAGCCAATGGCGACGGCAAAGCGTAAGAGCTCCTCGAGACGATCCGGGAAACGCCGATACGGAAAATCTGCGTCGAAGCGCGTCGAAAGCGCGATGCGTCGGCGGAAGAAGGGAACTCTGAAAAGTGGTCGCGGCGGCAAAGGCGGCACGGTGAAGAGCCGCAAGCAGGCGATCGCGATCGGCCTCTCCGAGGCACGAAAGAAGGGCGCGAAGGTTCCGCGCAAGCGAACGAGCAAGCGTTCGGCGCGAAAGAAATAGCGAGTATCGACGACCTAATCGTCGACGAGCGCGTACCTCAGCGGCGCGGCGACGCATCGCTCGTAGCCGCGCCAACCGCATTGCGCGATCGCGAACGTGTCGATGCGCGTCCGCACGATCTCCGGATAACGGAAACAATTCCGCGTGTTCGTGCCGCGAACGCATCCGTTGTATCGGAGCAGACCGCGTCGCAGCGAGCCGTGCACGTTCGCCGAATCGGCGGCGATGGTATCGTCATCGCTGTCGTACAGCAGATGACTGAGAATGAACACGCCGTACTGAAGGTTCGTCTCGTCGTTGCGCAGGTTCGTGCCGAAGCGCTTGCCCAGTGAGCTCACCCACGTGCTCGTGTCGATCTGCATGAGCCCCACCGCGCCGGCATTGGACGTCGCGGATGACTTGAGCTCGCGGTTCTCGACCATCAGCACACCGAAGACGAGCGCCGGCGGGACGCGCCGACGGTACGCTTCGCGCACGGCGAAGGTCGCGACGGAATCCGCCCGACCCGGCGCGCTGCCAGTCGTCCGAATCAGGTCCTCCATGAACGCGCGGCGGTCGATCTCGAACTGTGGGCTCATGATCGCCACGTCGCCGGACCCGGTTGCCCACGGCGCCCGTGCGAGCGTGGAATCGTTCCACATTCGAGCCTCGAGCAGATCTCGCACGACTGGCGCGCGGCCGGCATAAACCGGGCGGATGTGCTGCGTCGTGAAGATGATCGTGCCGAGCGCGCCGATCCCCACCGCGATCTGCTTCAGCCACGAAAGCCACGAAGCGGGTCTGACGGACCTCGTCATTTGATTCGCCTCCGTCGGCGTCAGTGCATCCCTGTCTGAGACGCCATGAGAGCGGCCGCGCGCCTGCGGCTACCCAGTTCGTGTCGAGAAGAATGCTCGGTCGATGGTGGCGCGTCGGACCGCGCCGCATCGCCCGAGCAGGAACGACGCCACTTCAGTATTGACATTGCGAGCCACCCGGATCGTTGCTCGCAAATAGTCGAGCATGCTAGCGACGATCGAGGGATCCGGATGTTAACTCAGCCTTGGATCGCCAACAACCAACCTGAAGGTCCAAGGAGACACAGCGTTCGACCCGACGGTCAATTTCGGTTCACAAAGCGAATAAATACGCGGAGAGGTGGCTGCATGGGCGGTTATAGCCTAAGTGGCGTAAAAGTGTCTTTATGATAGACCATTACAGTCGTCAATATCGCCACCTTGCGACGCGTTCTGAGCGACCCAAATCTGAAGACGTCGCCAGTCGCCAGCCGCCCGTTGGCTTGACAGACTCCGATGTCTCCCCTCACATTGTGAGTGGAAGCCGCTTCAACGCCCTGCCTAACGAATCGCCACGATGGATCTCCTCCAAGGCACCCTCGACGTCCTCATCCTCAAGACGCTCTCGTGGGACGCGATGCACGGCTACGCCATCTCACGATGGATCCGCCAACGCACCGACGACGTCCTCACCGTCGAAGACGCGGCGCTCTACCAGGCGCTCCACCGCCTCGAGCGCAAAGGCCTCATCGAGTCCGAATGGGGACTCTCCGAGAACAATCGGCGCGCGAAGTACTACCAGCTCACCCAAGCCGGCCGCACCCAGCTCCGCGCGGAAACCAGCGAATGGAGACAGTACGCCGAGGCCGTCTTCAAAGTCCTCGAGACCGCGTGACCCGACGCGCACCACCTCTCGCTTCACCATTCCAATGAGACGCATTCGCGGCATTCGGCCGGTCTTCAGACTCCCGTGGTTCTCCACCTCGCGAGTCCGTCGCGAAGTCGATGACGAGCTCCGATTCCACCTCGACATGAAAACCCAGGAGCTCATCGACGCCGGCGCATCGCTCGCCGACGCCCAGCACCGCGCCCGGGCCGAGTTCGGAGACATCGAATACACGCGCCGCTACCTGAACGACACCGACCGCGCGCGCATGCACCACGAGCGACGTGCCGAGCTGGGCGATGAGCTCCGACAGGACGTGCAGTTCGCGCTCCGACAGCTCCGTCGCAATCCGGGCTTCACCGCCATCGCGCTCGTCACCCTCGCCCTCGGCATCGGCGCGAACACGGCGATCTTCTCCGTCGTCCGTGGTGTCCTGCTCGCCGAGCTTCCCTATGCCGAGCCGAGTCGCCTCGTCAGGGTGTACTCGAAGATCGAGCGCGGGATGGTCTCGGTGTCACCGGCCGACTTCAAGGACTGGCGCCAGCAGTCGACCAGATTCTCGGCACTCGGCGCGTCCTCGGAAGGCACCGTCAACCTGACGGGGAGCGGCACGGCGGAACGCTTCACCCAGGCTCGCGTGACCGCGAACATGTTCCAGCTGCTCGGCGTGCGTGTCGCGCTGGGTCGCGCGTTTGCTCCCGGTGAAGACGCGCCGGACGCACCGCGCGTGGTCATCCTGAGCGATGGCCTGTGGCGCAGCCGCTTTGGCGGCGACCCGGCCATCATCGGGAAATCGATCCGCCTCGACGACTTTCCCACCGAGGTAATCGGCGTCGCGCCGCCGGAGGTGCGCTACCCCTCGCCGGTGGACTTGTGGCTCACGACGCGGTTCTCGGCGAGGGATCTGTCGGACGGTAACCGCGGGTCGCGGTGGATCGACGTGATCGGCCGGTTGGCGCCCGGTGCAACGCGGGAGCAGGCGCAGAGCGAGATGAACGCCATCGCGCGCCGGCTGGAGCTGCAGGACCCGAAACACAACGCGGGCTACTCGACCAGGCTTCTGCTACTGCGCGAGGACATGGTCGGCGGAGTGCGCCCGGCGTTGATCATCCTCCTCGCCGCGGTCGGCTTCGTGATGCTCATCGCGTGCGCGAACGTCGCGAGCCTCATGCTCGGTCGCACTGCCGCACGCGAATCCGAGCTGGCGGTCCGCACCGCCCTCGGCGCCGGCCGTGGACGACTCGTCAGGCAGCTCCTGACCGAGAGCTGTTGCCTCGCGGTGGCGGGCGGAGTGTTGGGTCTGGCCCTCGCTCTGGCTGGGACTCGACTCCTTCTCGCGCTCGCGCCGAGCGACATCCCGAGGCTGTACAACGTTCGGATGGACGCAACGGTGCTGCTGTTCACGCTCGGTACGACGGCGTTGGCGGCACTGTTCTTCGGTGCGGTTCCGGCGTTTCAGGCCTCCGGCGCGGACACGGTTCTACATCTGCGCACCGGAGACCGTGGCTCTCGCACGCGTCCGGGAAGCGCTCGCGCGCGCAGTGTTCTCGTCGTCGCGGAGATCACACTCGCGCTGATGCTCCTGGTCGGCGCCGGACTGCTGATCAAGAGCTTCGAGCGGCTCAGGGAGGTGAACCCGGGCTTCACCGCCGAACGGGTCTCGACCTTCACGGTGACGCTGTCCCCGGTGAAGTACGAGACGCTCGAGCAGCAGCGCACGTTTTCGACAAGGCTTCTCGACGCCGTTCACCGGATCCCCGGTGTGGACTCGGCCGCCGTGACGTTCGGGCTCCCGCTCTCGGGCACGAGCTTTCAATTGAGCTACGACATCCAGGGCCGGCCGGCTCCGCCGCCTAACGCCGAACCGCGCGCCCAGGTGCGAATCGTCAGCGCCGGCTACTTCGCGACGGTCGGGATTCCGCTCGTGCGCGGGCGGGTGTTCGGCGACGCCGACAGGCCAGGCAATCCCCGGACGATGGTGGTGAGCGAGGAGACGGTGCGTCGGTACTTCCCGGGGGAGGACCCGATTGGCAAGCACATCGACTTCGGCTGGAACCGGGACGGCGATCACCTGTCGGGTGAGATCGTCGGGGTCGTCGGTGACGTCAGGCAGCACGGCTTGAGCCAGGAGGTGACGCCGCACATCTATGCCGCGTGGGACCAGTGGCCCATCGATGAGATCACGGTCGTGATGCGGTCGCGCGGCGACCCGGCCGTGGCGCTCAAGGCAGCGAGAGCGGCCGTGCTTTCGCTCGATCGCGATCTGCCGGTCTACGACGTGTTCACGCTCGAGACGATGGTCGACCGTGCGCTCGGCCAGCCTCGCTTCTACGTGTTGCTGCTCAGCATCTTCGCTGCGCTCGCCGTGGTGCTCGCGGTGGTGGGGATCTACGGCGTGATCGCGTACACGGTGCAGCAGCGCACGCGCGAGATCGGGATCCGGATCGCGCTCGGGGCGAGCCGCGAGCGCGTGGTCGCGATGGTCGTGCGGCGCGGGCTCATCCTGGCGCTGGCCGGTATCGCGTTAGGTTCGGCCGGCGCGTACGCCGTGTCGCGCGTGCTTCAGAGCCTGTTGTTCGGCGTCGGTGCCAGAGATCCGTTCACCTTCCTCGCGGTGGTGACGCTGCTCGGTGGCGTGGCACTCCTCGCGTCGTGGCTGCCGGCGCGTCGTGCGGCGCGGGTCGATCCGCTCGCCGCAATGCGGGCGGAGGGGTAGCGGCCGCGCACGTCGTTTGACACTGATGACCGAGAACCAATGACCCGGCACCCACGACCGAAACTCACCAAGACATCTCGTGATGTCATGGCGAGTCACGAGTAACGGGTGATGGGTCATTGGTTCTCGGTCATCAGTCTCGAAAACATTATTTGCGCGACCGATCGCGGGCTAGCTGCGCGATGCAGCGCACGACGAGCGCCGTCCATCCGGTCTGGTGGCTCGCGCCAACTCCACGCCCGGTTTCTCCGTGGAAATACTCGTAGAACAGCACGAGATCCTTCCAGTGCGGGTCGCTCGCATACCGAGGGTCGCCGCCATGCACGGGTCGTGCGCCTGACGAGTCCGGAAGGAAGAGCGACGACAGGCGACGCCCGAGCTCGCGCGCGACCTCGCCCAACGTCATGTATGTGCCCGAGCCCGTCGGACATTCGACCTTGAGATCGTCGCCATAAAACAGGTGATAGCGATCGAGCGCTTCGATGAGCAGGTAATTGAGTGGGAACCACACCGGCCCGCGCCAGTTCGAGTTCCCGCCGAACAACACCGAGGTCGACTCTCCCGGCGCATACTCGACGCTGTACGTCGTGCCCATCGCCTCGAGGGTGAACGGATGGTCGGCATGAAATCGTGACAGCGACCGGACGCCGTACGGCGACAGGAACTCGTTTTCATCCAGCACGTACCGCAGCGCACGAACGAGACGCTCGCGTGACGCGATCGCGAGGAGCCGGCCGACGAGCGGCTCGCCATTGCTGTGCGTCCCTGCTCCGCGCGACCCGCGATTGAATGCACCCGGTACGATGTGACGCGCGAGCTCCGCCCGGTTATCGATGAACCACTGCAGCCGCTTCCGAAATCCGGGAAGCCGAGTGATCACCGAGTCCTCGAGGATCCCGCACACGAACAGCGGGATGATTCCCACCATCGACCGGATCCTGAGCGGCGCGAGCCGCCCGTCGAAGTGGAGCAGATCGTAGTAGAACCCGTCCTTTTCGTCCCAGAGCCCGGACGTGCCTAACGCGTTCATCGCGTCCGAGATGGCGACGTAGTGCTCGAAGAACTTCGAGGCGACGTCCTCGTAGGCCGGATCCTCGCTGGCCAGCTCGAGCGCTATGAAGAGCATCGTGCCGCAGAAGAACGCCATCCACGCCGTGCCGTCCGCCTGCTCGAGGTGGCCGCCGGTGGGCAGCGGCTTCGACCGATCGAAGACCCCGATGTTGTCGAGACCGAGGAACCCACCGCCGAACAGGTTATTGCCCTCCGCATCCTTGCGGTTCACCCACCACGTGAAGTTGATGAGCAGCTTGTGGAACACGCGCTCGAGGAAGGTCCGATCGCGATGCCCGCGCGGCGCAGTCATCCGGTAGATGCGATAGCACGCCCACGCATGCACAGGTGGGTTCACATCATCCAGAGCGAACTCGTAGGCAGGGAGCTCGCCATTGGCATGCATGTACCACTCGCGAAGCAGCAGGATCATCTGCTGCTTCGCGAACTCGGGGTCGATCTGTGCGAACGGAACGACGTGGAACGCGAGGTCCCACGCCGCGAACCACGGGTACTCCCACTTGTCGGGCACGGACATGACATCGCGCGCGTGCACGTGCCGCCAATCGGAATTCCGACCAGTCAATCGCTCCGGAGGAGGCGATGGCTGCGCCGGATCGCCATCGAGCCAGTCCCTGGCGACGTAGTGGTAGAACTGCTTCGTCCACAGCAAGCCCGCGTACGCCTGTCGAACGACGGCTCGCTCCTCGGCCGTCGCCTCTCGCGCGATGCGCGCGTCGTAGAACTCGTCCGCTTCCGCCTGCCGCGCGTCGAACGCGTCATCGAACGCGGTCCCGAAGGGATCGGCTGGCGCGTCCGCCGTGACGGCGAGACGGAGCCGCAACACCCTGGTCGCCCCGGCGGGCAACGTCATGCGGTAATACAGCGCCGCCTTGCTGCCTGCGTTCGCCGGATTGACGCGGTCGTGTCGGCCGTGGATGACGTAGTCGTGGAAGGAATCCTTGACGTACGATCGCGCGTTAGGCAGGCCGAATAACCGTTCGACGTTCGTCTCGTTCTCGGTGAACAGCGGCACCGGCGTGCCCGCCTCGCCACCCACCTCGCCGAACAGCGTGAAAGCGCCGAGCGTCGCATGCGAGGCGCGAAGTGTACCGGCGCCGGCGAGCTCGATCTCGCCGCGTGGCGGAAAGTTTTCGCCGGCACCGCCCCAGCTCCACGTGTTGCGGAACCAGAGCGTGGGCAGAACGTGGAGCGGCGCCGGTTCGGGCCCGCGGTTGGTGATCGTATAGCGCACGAGCACGTCGTCGGGCCCCGCCTTCGCGTATTCGACCGTGACGTCGAAGTAACGGCTCTCGTCGAACACGCCGGTGTCCACCAGCTCGTACTCGGGATCGTGCTTCCCGCGACGCCCGTTCTCGTCGACCAGCGCCGTGTACGGGAAGGCGCCTTGGGGATACTTGTAGAGCGCGCGGTTGTACGAGTGTGTCGGCGTAGCGGCGAGGTAGTAGTAACACTCCTTGACGTCCTCGCCATGGTTCCCCTCGGGGCCGGTGAGACCGAAGAGTCGCTCTTTCAGAATGGGGTCGACGCCGTTCCAGAGTGCTGGAGCGAGGCAGAGCCGACCTTCGCGGTCGCAGAGACCCAGCAGACCATCCTCGCCCCAGCGGTAGGCCCGGCTGCGGGCGTGGTCATGCGGCAAGTAGGTCCAGCAATCGCCGTTGGGGGAGTAGTCTTCGCGGACGGTCCCCCATTGCCGCTCGGAGAGGTACGGTCCCCACCGCTTCCAGTTCCGCTCCCGCCGGCCGTCCTCGGCAAGCCGCAACGCTTCCGCGTTAGGCACGAGCAGGGGCGTTCACGACGTCGACGCGGGCACGAGCGCCCGCCACATGACGCGCCACTCGCCGCCGCGCCGGTTGAGCACGAGCAGGTCGTGGCCGGACTCGGTGTAGGTTTGCTCGTTGAGCGTATACGTCATGGTCCACGGACACACGGCGGTCGCCGTTTCGCCAGCGACGTGGATGTCCGGAGCCGGCGCGTCGAACTCGCGAACAGTGGCCATGCGAACAAAGGCCTCGTAGCTCGAGACGCACGCCGTTGCCCCACGGGCCACAACCTGAAAGCTCGGTCCGCAGAAGACCACGCTCTCATCGAAGCACGGCAGCAGCGCGGTCGTGATCGCGTCCGCCGGACCGTCGAGCCAGGCCGAGTTGATGCGGCGAATGACAGCTCGGATGTCGGCGCTTGCGTCTTGGGTGTTCACGGACGGCGTCGCTCTTTCGAGGGTGACCGCCATTCTAC
>Ga0307406_10000998_pt1 | contig 15695 bp, 14 predicted proteins | sample 322Cmetagenome_3_FD_203706 | JGI IMG/M metagenome (GOLD analysis project Ga0307406, IMG submission 203706) | Maize rhizosphere microbial communities from greenhouse at UC Davis, California, United States - 322HYB-C-2 | ecosystem: Host-associated > Plants > Roots > Rhizosphere > Soil | place... | reverse complement strand
TGACACCGTTGAAAATCGTCGGCCGATGATGACCATGGGTTTGACGGCGGGATGGCTGGCGGTGGCCCTGATGATGGCAGGCTGTTCCAAGCCCGCCGCAAAAGATCCGCGCCTGCAGCCTCCGACGGTGGAGGTCTTCAAGGTGGAAGCGGCTGGATCGAATGTTAGAACCTTCACCGGGGTCGTCGAAGCCCGAGTGCAAAGCGATCTGGGCTTCCGGGTCGGAGGAAAAATCCTGCAGCGATCCGTGGACGTAGGACAACGAGTCCATAAAGGCCAGGTTCTTATGCGGCTGGATTCCGTGGACCTTGAGCTCGCATTCGCCGCGCAACAAGCGAACGTCGAGGCGACTCGAGCGAGATACACGCAAGCCAAGGCGGATGAAGCGAGGTTCGCGAGGTTGGTCGAATCAAACGCGGTTTCGCGGCAGGAAAATGAACAGGCCCGGACGGCGCTGGATAGCACCAGGGCACAGTTGGAGGCGGCGGAAGCGCAGGCGAGGGTCAGTGATAACTCCAACAAGTATGCCTTTCTATTGGCGGATGCCGATGGGGTAATTGTCCGGACCATCGGCGAGCCGGGCCAGGTCGTGGCGGCGGGACAAACGGTGATCCAGCTGGCGCATGACGGACCTCGCGAAGCCCTCATCAATCTGCCCGAGGGAGTGCGGCCCGATTTAGGAACGAACGCCTCGGCCGGACTTTATGGCCAGGATCAAAGGTATCCGGCGAAGCTGCGCCAGCTCTCCGCCGCGGCGGACCCGGCGAGCCGTACCTTCGAGGCGCGTTATGTGCTCGAAGGTGAAGCCGCTTCGGTGCCGCTCGGCTCGACGGTCACCATCACTTTGGTCACCAAGCCAAGTTCCGGTCACCAAGCCGTCCGGGTGCCGGTCGGTGCCGTGCATGATCGCGGCAGCGGATCGGGCCTTTGGGTAGTGGACGACAAGTCGGAGGTGACGTTTCGCTCCGTCGAGGTTGCCTCGGTGGGCAAGGAGGAAGCCGTCCTGTCCGGCGGAGTCCAAGTCGGCGAAGAGGTGGTGGCAGTCGGAGCCCATTTGCTCCACGAGGGACAAGTGGTGAACCCAGCCAGAGAGGAGAAAAAGATTTATGAGAAGTTTTAACCTCTCTGCGCTGGCGGTGAGGGAACGGGCCATCACGCTGTTCTTCATTTTCGCATCAGCGTTCGCTGGCATCTATGCCTACTTCCATCTCGGACGGGCAGAAGATCCTTCCTTCACGATCAAGGTTCTGACGGTGAGCGCGGTCTGGCCGGGTGCGACCGCGCAGGAAATGCAGGACCTCGTGGCCGAGCCTCTCGAGAAGAGACTGCAGGAACTGCGCTGGTACGATCGGGTTGAGACCATCACGCGCCCCGGGCTCGTCTTGATGAAACTGCAACTGGTTGACAAGACCCCGCCCAAGGAAGTTCCCGAGCAGTTTTACCAAGCGCGAAAAAAGCTGCACGATGAAGCGCGGAAATTACCGCAAGGTGCCATCGGGCCTTTTATTAATGACGAGTATTCGGACGTTTCGTTCGCGCTCTACTCGGTGGAAGCTCCGGATTTTCCGCTCCGCCGTCTGACCCGCGTTGCCGAAGACCTCCGGCAGAGATTTCTCCACGTGCCGGGAGTGAAGAAGGTCGACATCGTCGGAGAACAACAGGAGCGGATATTCGTCGATTTTTCCTATTCCAGGCTGGCGATGCTGGGCGTCTCGCCCGCGGACATTTTCACTTCCCTTTCCAGGCAGAATGCGGTGACCCCGGCGGGATCAGTGGATACGGATGGTGCTCAGGTTTTTGTCCGCCTCGACGGGGCGTACACGGACATCGAGAAGATCCGCGACACGCCAATCGTGGCTGGCAAGCAAAGCTTCAAGCTATCGGACATCGCGGAAGTCACGAGAGGTTACGAAGATCCGGCGACCTTTGCCATCCGCCACAATGGAGAACCTTCCCTGTTGTTGAGCGTCGTCATGAAAGACGGCTGGAACGGCTTGGATCTAGGCGATGCCTTGCGCGCCGAAAGCGATAGGATTTCGTCCAGCCTGCCCTTGGGCGTCAGTTTGAAAAAAATCACTGATCAGGCGGTCAATATCAGCTCGGCGGTGAACGAGTTCATGATCAAGTTCGCGATGGCGGTCTGCGTGGTGATGCTGGTCAGCCTGCTGAGCCTCGGATGGCGGGTTGGCATCGTGGTCGTGGCGGCGATCCCGCTGACCTTGGGGGCGGTGTTTGTGATCATGATGATCACGGACCGGGTGTTTGATCGAATCACCTTGGGGGCGCTGATTATCTCGCTGGGGCTGCTGGTGGATGATGCCATCATCGCGATCGAGTCGATGGTGGTGAAGATGGAAGAGGGGATGGGTCGCATCGAGGCCGCGGCCTATGCCTGGAGCCACACCGCGGCACCGATGCTGGCCGGGACGCTGGTGACCGTCGTCGGGTTTCTACCGGTGGGCTTCGCGCGCTCGTCGGCCGGAGAATATGCCGGGAATATTTTCTGGATCGTCGGATTCTCCCTGATCGCCTCGTGGGTTGTGGCGGTGTATTTCACGCCGTATCTGGGAGTAAAACTATTGCCGGAGATCAAGCCCATCGAAGGAGGCCACGCGGGAATTTATGCCACTCCGGGATATCGGCGCCTGCGGCGTCTCGTGACCTGGTGCGTAAAGCGGAAGTATACCGTGGCGGCGATTGTCGCGGGGGCCTTCCTGATGGCGGGCGGCGGGGTGGCCATGGTGAAGAAACAGTTTTTCCCCAATTCTGACCGGCCCGAACTGTTGGTCGAGGTTCAGCTTCCCTTGGGAACCAGCATCGAGACAACCCGTGCGGCGGTAAAAAAGGTCGAGCACTGGCTGTCCGAACAATCCGAATCGCAAATCGTGACCTCGTATGTGGGCGCGGGTGCGCCACGGTTTTTCTTTTCCTACAACCCGGAGCTACCTGATCCCTCATTTGCGAAGATGGTGGTTTTGACCAAGAACGCGGAGGCAAGGGATCATCTCAAACTCCGCTTGCGCCAGGCGGCCGCCGATGGCTTGGCACCGGAAGCGAGGATCCGCGCGACGCAGTTGGTATTCGGACCCTATTCGCCTTTTCCGGTTGCCTTCCGGGTGATGGGACCGGATGCGGTGAAACTGCGGGAAATCGCTCGCGGCGTGGAGAAGATCATGCGCGACGATCCCAACATGCGAACGGTGAATGTGGACTGGGGAGAACGCGTTCCCGGCTCGCACTTCATCCTCGATCAAGAGCGATTGCAACTCATCGGTCTCTCACCCGAAGAGGTCGCGCGGCAGATGCAATTTCTCCTGAACGGTCAGACTATCACGCAGGTTCGTGAGGACATCCGGACGGTCGATCTCGTGGCGAGAAGTGCCGGGCCGGAGCGATTGGATCCAAGCAAGCTGGAAGATTTCACGCTCATGACTCGCGACGGAAAAGCCATTCCCCTGAGCCAGATCGGACGGATCGAAATCCAGTCGGAAGATCCACTCATCAAGCGGCGGGATCGTGTTCCCACCATTACCGTTCAGGGCGATAATGTGGAGACGACCCAGCCGCCGGATGTTTCGTCCGGAATCTGGGCGAAACTTGCATCGCTGCGAGAATCGCTGCCGGAAAACTATCGCATCGAAATGGCCGGCTCGATCGAAGAAGCAAACAAGGCCAACTCGGCACTCGCACCGCTTTTCCCGGTCATGCTTCTGTTCATGCTGGCCATCATCATCATTCAGGTGCGCTCGTTCTCGGCCATGTGGATGGTGATGCTGACCGGACCGCTTGGACTGATCGGGGCCGTGCCGGCGCTGCTTATTTTTCAGCAGCCATTCGGATTCAACGCCATTCTCGGTCTCATTGGCCTGTCGGGGATTCTGATGCGGAACACGCTCATCCTGATCGGTCAGGTTCATTCCAATCAGGCGGATGGGCTTGATCTCTATCATTCGATCATCGAGGCCACGGTCCAGCGCTCGCGACCGGTCATCCTGACCGCACTGGCCGCGGTGCTGGCGTTTATCCCGCTCACGCATTCGGTGTTCTGGGGCTCCATGGCTTATGTGCTGATCGGAGGGACCGCCGTCGGCACGGTGTTGACGCTGGCTTTCCTTCCCGCGCTCTATGCCATCTGGTTTCGAGTGGGGCAGAGTCAGATGGAAGGCGAAGCCGGCAGCGACCTCCCGCGGATCGTTTAGGCAAAGTGCCGGGCATGGCTCATCGCAATCGATTATGCCTAGAATTCACCGATTTCCTTACCCACTGGCCCGTACACTCGATCTCTTTGGCGATCGATGGACCCTGCTGGTGATACGCGATCTTTTACTGGGCAAACAGCGCTTCGACGAGTTCATCTCCTCGCCGGAAGGAATCGCCACAAACGTTCTCGCGAATCGACTCAAGAACCTCGCTGAACAGGGGCTGGTTGAGCGCCTCCCTCACAAAGAGGATAAACGGAGTTTTCTCTATCAGCTCACTCCACTGGGCAAAAGCACACGCCAATTTCTTCTGCCGATGATCCGCTGGGGGTTCGCGCAATCAGCGAGTAACCCCCAGATGAAGTGCGTTGCCCCTGAACTGGGCCTCCTCCATGAGATCTAAACCCGAATTTCCCATCATCGCCCGAAGATCGATGTTCCTTGCCAACACTCGTCATCTTCTCGGCGTCCGTCCCATGTCCTTATCGGAATCCTGACGGCAGCAGCCAGAAACACCCACATCATGCCGTGACCTCAAAAGAACGAACCCAAGGCGTCCCTGGCGCAAGCTAACCCCGGGCTGATCGCCGCCTATCGTTCGAAGGCTGGCGAAATCGCACGTCCTTACTTTGCCTAATAATGCGTGAGAAGGACCTTCAAGATCTCGTCCTCAAGGAGGCCTCAGTTAGTAACTGAGAGTCCATTCCAGCAATCCTGCTAAGTAATTTTGCTCCCATTGGGGAGAAATGGCGGACCGGGAGGGATTCGAACCCTCGGTACCCTTGTGAGGTACGCACCTTTAGCAAAGGTGTGCTTTCGACCACTCAGCCACCGATCCAGACTTGCGTCGCGCGGAGGTTGAACACACCCGCCGGAGGTCGTCAACCATCCCGAAGCAGAAATCTCCGACATCGGCGGAAGGCTTGAACGGGCAGGGGACTCGTGGCGCTATACTCTCCATGAGATTGAGACTGCTCCCCCTGCTTGCCCCGCCCTTGGCCTTCGCATTTGCCGCTCTGGCGTCGTGCTCACTCTTCGAGGATGAGGAGGAAAAACCGGTGGAGTCCGCGACCAAGCCGACTCTCGTTGGAAGGGTCGCCTCGGTGCAGGAGAAGAGCGGTTTCGTCCTGATCGAGTCCTATGGGCCGTGGAAAGTGCCGGACGGCGGATTGCTCTCGGGCATTGGTAATGAAGGCCGCACCTCTAACTTGGTGTCCACGGGGGAGAAGCTCGGGCAATTTTCTGCGGCAGATATTCGTTCAGGGGTGGCGAAAGTTGGGGATTCAGTATATTATCGCCCCGTTAAGGAAGAGAAAGAGACCGGAAACTCCGTAGAAACCCCCGGTCCCAGTCAACCTACGCAAGAGCTTGAAACAAAAACAAACGCCGGTGGATCTCCGTCAACGCCATGAATTTCAAAATGATCAGCCTAAAACTGAGGTGTTAGGTGATTAATTTGAAATTTGGTCTTGCTTACAGTCCGGCAAGCTTGCTAGGTTCGTCCCCGCAAAGGCTGTGCTCCCTTACATGTCCCGAAAGATGAATACTACAACCAGCCATGAAACTGAGCACCTCGGGCGCCCCCGGCGCCTCCCTGCATGCCGATGCCGATCGCCTCGCTGACTTCGTCCTGTTCACGCAGCGTAGCTGCATCCTGAACCTGTCCAACGAACTCAATAAAGGCAACGTGTCGTTCCCCCAGTTCTTCCTCCTGACTTACCTTTCTAGCGAAGAATATCTGACGATGTCGGATATCGCGAAGAAGATGGGTCACTCGACCGCTGCGGCCACTGGCCTCGTCGATCGTTTGGAAAAGCTTGGGTACGTCGAGCGCGTTCATGCCGCGGAAGACCGACGCAAGATCATGGTTCGCATCACCACAAAGGGTGTGGACCTGGTCGGAAAAATGCGGAAGGAAATTGCCGCGGACCTCGCTAATATCCTCTCTGAAATGGACGAGGATCAGGCCGAGGCCGTCGAGCACACGAAGCGTGCCATTCGGGCGCGCGCTATCGCGTGAGCGACGAGTCCGCCGACATCCCCCTTGGCGGATCGATCGCGCCTCCGTTACGATTTGTGCCCGTGACGGAGGCGCTCTCTTTCCTCAAGCCCCTGAACCACCTGTCCGGGATCCGGGCGGGGTGGATCGCCCGTTTGGAAAACGTCGGTGTAACCACCGACCGAGATGAGACCTTGGCAAATTTGCGCCCGCTCCATGAGGAGATCGTCCGGCGCGAGTTTGGCCGTGCCCAGTGGTGGCGTGCCGAGCAGGTCCACGGCGACGGCGTGGCCTTGGTGCCCGGCGTGGAGACGAAGATGGCTGGCGATGGCCTGCCTGTAGTCCCGGCCGTGGATGGCCTGATCACCGCCGCACCCGGCGAAGTGCTGGGAATTTACGTGGCCGATTGCGGCGCCATCTGGATGGCCGACCGCAAAACGGGGGCCGTCGGGCTCCTGCATTCGGGCAAGAAGGGCACCGAGCTGAATATCCTCGGCAAAGCGGTTGCTCTGATGGGCGAGAAATTCGGCACCCAGCCCGCCGATCTAGTGGTGGTATTGGGTCCCTGCATCCGGCCGCCGCACTATGAGATCGATTTCGCGGCCGAGATCGCCCGCCAAGCGGAGGCTGCCGGCGTGGGCGAGTTTCACGACGAGGGCGATGATACCGCCTGCGACCTGACGCGGCACTATAGCTACCGCATCGAAAAAGGCTGCACGGGCCGAATGCTTGCCCTCATCGTTCGCGAGGAATCTGCATGAGCGCCTTGACCGTCGAAGCTCCCGCGAAGTTGAACCTGACCCTGCGCGTCCTGAGGAAGCGCGAGGATGGCTTTCACGAGATCGATTCGTGGATGGTGCGGCTGCCGGGCCTGCACGATACGCTGACTTTCACTGCGGCGGAGACTGATGCCTTCACCTGCAATGACCCGAGTGTCCCCTCGGACGATTCGAATTTGGTGCTTAAGGCGCTTGTGGCTTACCGCGCTGCGACAGGGCTTTCCCAGCCGCTGGCGATTCACTTGGAAAAGCGCGTTCCTCATGGAGCTGGGCTTGGTGGCGGAAGCAGCGATGCGGCGTCCACCTTGGCTGCGCTTGACCGGCTTCACGACCAGCCGCTGGGAATGGAACGCCTGATGGAGATCGCGGCCTCGTTTGGCTCTGACATCCCGTTCTTCCTCGGCCCGCCATCGGCTCGCTCGACCGGGCGGGGTGAGGTCATCGCTGCGGCGGACGCCCTGCCATCACTGCCGGTGCTGCTGTTGAAGCCGTCGTTCGGCGTTGCGACACCGGATGCCTACCGCAACTACATGGGGGCGACTGAGCTGAAAGGCGTGCGGTACGAATCGCAGCTGTTTCCGTGGGGAGAGCTGGTCAATGACCTCGAGCGCCCGGTGTTTTGGAAGCATCTCTTCCTCGCGGAAGTAAAGTCCTGGCTGCTGGCGCGTCCAGAAGTCGCCGGCGCCCTGATGAGCGGCTCGGGATCTACGATGTTCGCCGTACTTCACGATCTTGCTTCTGCGGATGCCGTGATCGCCGCGGCTCGTGCAGAGCTGGATCCCACACTGTGGGCGTGGAGTGGGGAAGTTGGGGGGTAGATCCTTGTGGCCTTCATGATCCCGGAGGGATCAAAGCGAGTAGCTGGTGGTTGCAAACCACGGGGTCCAAGGGGGGCGCGGAAGGAATCCCGGAGGGGATTCCATCAGGGCGTGCAGGACACCGCGCATTTGAATCTGCTGCCAGGTTCACCGCGAATTTGGTGGATCTCACCATGAAGTGCTTCCGGCCCGGCTTGCATCCCATCCGGGATGCCATTCGCTCCTCATTTGAGCTTACCCCCGGCTACTGGCTTTGATCCCTTCGGGATCGCTAAACGCCCTACTGTGATGAGCCCGGATACGCCTTTGCCATCAGGAATTGATAGAGCGCATCGTCCTTCGGGAACCAGTGCCGGTTCCACGCGGATGCTCGAGCGTCCGGTCCGATTTCCTTGGAACCGACCCGCACTTTCAAGCGATTGCCGGTGGACGTTTCCAGAATCAGGTCGAAATCCGGCGAGGAGTAGAAGTAGCAGCGGGATTCCAAATCCTGAAGATGCGTCACGACGAACCTGAGGTCAGCAAGATTTGTCAGAGTTACCTTGCTGACCTTGTCCCGAGCAAAACCGCGCACGGTGATGCGAGTCACTTTCTGCCCGTCCAGTGGAGTCAGCGGCTGGGTGCCAATGCCGGGACGGCAGCAGGAGGCAAGGAGAAGGAAGGGAAGGAAAGCGAGTCGCATCGGGTGATGAACGGTGGCAGCGGCTAGAGTGACTTCGACCGCACGCGGCGTGTGCGGTCCACATTATCACGCGTGATGCAGCAGGATCGAGTTCGCGGCGAAGTGATCGGAGAGAATATCCGACACGATCACCAGCGGGGTGCCGGGGCGCACCAGATCTGCGGCGCGGAGCATTTCCACGGCCCGCTGGATCGTCTCATCAATGGTCGCGGCGAAGGGTAGCTTGAAGGCTTCCACATTGCGCGTGAGAGCGAGCTGTCGACAAACGCGATCCTTCGGCGTGAAGGCATAGAAGCCATTCGTGCGCGGACGCAGCATCGCCGTGTGGTTCGCCATGACGCCGCGGCGGGTGAGCACGATCAAACGGGCATCCGGCAGCGAATCCACCAGCGTGACCGCGGCGCGCGCGGCTTTCTGGCGTTCATCGCGGAGGAGCACGCATTGGCCGAAACCAAGACCGCCGGTGCGCTCAATACGCATGCTGATCTTCACCAGCGCATCGACGCAGCGCAGCGGGTGCAGGCCCACGCTCGTTTCGCCGGAAAGCATCAGGCAGTCGGCCTCCTCGTAGGCGGCATTTGCCACGTCAGTCACCTCGGCGCGAGTTGGGGTCGGGTTCTGGATCATCGATTCCAGAAGCTGGGTCGCAACGATCACGCGCTTGCCGAGTTCGTGGCAGCGCTTCACCAGGCGGCGCTGCAGGATGGGCAGCTCTTCGAACTCGACTTCGACGCCCAAGTCACCGCGGGCGACCATGATGACGTCGGTGGCCTGGATGATGGCGTCGATGTTCCGGATCGCCTCCTGGTCCTCGATCTTGGAAACGATTTGCGCCCCGCCTTCCAGAGCCTCCACCGCCTCGCGTAGCTCGCGGACGTGGGCGGCATCGCGGACGAAGGAGCCGGCGATGTAATCGGCGTCACACTCGACCGCGAGGGCCAGGTCGCTGCGGTCCTTTTCGGTGAGTGCGGGGAGATTGAGGCGGGTGCCCGGGAGATTGATGTGGCGGCGGGAGCCGAGTTTGCCGGCGGTCTTGCACTCGCAGATGATGCGGTCGTCCTTCTTCGTCTTGATCTCCATCAGCATGGTGCCGTTGTCGACAACCAGCGTCCGGCCTTCGGCGACATCGTCCATCAGGCCGCCATAGTTGACGGTGGTGGAAAGCTCGATCGAGGGTGCGGAGTCACTTTTGCGGAACTCGACGAGGTCGCCGATTTTCAGCTCGTAGGGCTTTTCCAGATCACCGGTGCGGATCGAGGGGCCGGTCAGGTCGAAGAGCACCGCGATGTGGGCGGCGCGCTCGGCGGCGGCCTTTCGCACCCGGCGGGCCATCTCGCGGGCCCACTCGTGCTTGGCGTGGCTCATATTGAGCCGGAACACATTGGTGCCGAGGTCGATCAGTTGGCCGATGGTTTCCTCCGACTCCGTCGCCGGGCCGAGAGTGATGATGATCTTGGTTCTGCGAGACATGGTCCGGGGCGAGCTTGGGAGGAGGGCGGGGGAGAGTCCAGCGGGGAGGCGTGCATCTTCCGTGCCGGTTTCGTGGCAGTGAATGAGGGGAATTCATCCCCCCAAAAAACCTGCTGCCGGATGGGGTATGCCTCGGCTGTTCAGGGTGCCGTTTGGACCCGCACCCGGTAGAGTCGCCGCTGCGGTAGTCCGTCGATTTGGCTGCCATTGTCGGTCCATTGCTTGGTCGAGCCATCGCCGGGGACGGCCGCGGGGCCATTGTTCCAGCTGCTCAAGCTGCTGCTATATTCCACCTGATAAGCGCCCCCCGCCAAGGTCGGGTAGCTTAGGGTGACGTGGCCATTCGCCGCACGGGTCGACCAGGGGTAGCGGTCGCTCACGTTCGGATTCAGGCCGAAGAGGTATTCGGTCATGGTGTCGTTGCCGTCGTGATCGTCATCTGCATCGTCGGGAGCATTGGCATTGCCCAGATTCTGGAGCTTCCAAGCTTGATAGGGCGTAAGGCTCGACGCCGTCTCCGTGGCTGCGCGAACCTGAGCCGGGCGAGCTACCTCGATTCGTTCCTTCCTTGGCCAAGTGTCGCGTAGGCGACTGGCAGCGGCCGGAAATGGTCTTGGAATGGTGGGGGCGCGGGGCGCGCAGCGATTTCAGCCACCGGATCGCTTTGAATGTTTCAGCGACGCGGAACCGATCTGGTTGTTCCAGCGCGAGCGGCATCCAGCGAGAAGGCGATCCGCGGCCAGCCGTGCTCGATTTGGCGCAGGATCTCGTGACTACCCGCTCAGCGCAAAAAAGAAGGCAGGAGGTTTCCCTCCTGCCTTGCTTGTTTGAAAGTGGTACCCCGACTTGGACTCGAACCAAGGACCAAAAGATTAAGAGTCTTCTGCTCTACCAACTGAGCTATCGAGGCGTTGTTTCCTGCCTTGCGGCGGGGCCGGAAGGATGCATTTCGATCCGGGCGGCGCAAGAGGAATTTTGACACTTTTTCGGTCAGTTGGCGACCGGCAAAAACAGGATGCAAATCGGGTTTGGGCAGGTCGTCGAGGGCTGCGGTTCGCCGAGCTTCCCGGTCGCGGAATCAAGTGGCAAGGCAGCCAACGTATTGCTGTCCTGATGCGCGCAAAGCAGCCACTTGCCGTCGGGCGCAATGGTGAAGTGGCGCGGAACCTTGCCGCCGCACGGGGCGATCTGAACCGGGCTAAGCTTGCCGGTGCCGGCATCTCGCGAGAACGCGGCGATGCTGTCGTGGCCGCGATTCGAGGCATAGACGAACTTGCCGCTTGGGTGAACTTGGATTTCGGCGGTGGTGCTTTTGCCCGTCCAGCCATCGGGCAAGGTGGGAACATCGGCGACGGGCTCGAGCAACCCCCTCGCCGCATCAAATCGGCAGGCGGTCACGGTGTTGTTCAGCTCGTTGACGATGTAGGCGTGCTTGCCATCCGGAGAGAAGTCGAGGTGACGCGGACCAGCACCGGGAGCAGATGACGACGAGGCAGGTTCATCTCCGCCGGTCGGCTTCGCGGTCGCCGCGTCCAGCGTGTAGGTCAGCACCTTGTCGAGGCCGAGGTCGGGGACAAGCAGGTGCTTGCCGCGGAAATAGACACCGTGAGCATGTGGGCCTTCCTGGCGATTTTTGTTAGGGCCTTTGCCAGCGACCTTGTGGGCGAATCCGAGTCCCTGTGGCAGGCCATCGGCATCGAGCTTCACGGCGGTGGTGGTGCCGTCGCTGTAGTTCGCGGTGGCGAGAATCTGGCCGGAGGGATCGACCGCGAGGTGGCAGGGATTGTTTCCCTCCGAGGAAGTCTCGGTGACGAACTCCAATGAAGGACCGGCGCCCAGCTTGAAGACGGCCAAGCTTCCCTGAGGAAACTTCTCCGATTTGCCGACCGAGTAGAGCAGCGGCTTGCCAGGGTGAAGTGCGAGGAAGCCGGGATTCTGATACTTGGCCCCGACCCTCACCTCGCCGATGGCTCCGGTCGCCGGATCGAACGTGGAGAGGTAGATGCCTTCGCTTTTCCCGCTGCCGCCGGAGTTGGTGCCGATGGCGATGGGCAAGGGGGCCGCAGTGGCGAGCGTGCTGACGGCGAGAAGGGCGAGGCTGGATTTCATCATCGCGTCTCCTACCCGGCGACGAGGTGAATTCCATCACAATCGTTGCGCGAAGCGGGTCATCGCGGCATATCCCGGCCATGCCCGCCCACGCCGAAGCCTTCGAAATCCGCACCCGCGGTAAGGGAACCTATCAGATCACCGCCGAGGTGGCGGGCATCGTGCAGCGTAGCGGAATCGAGACCGGAGCGGTCACCGTCTTCGTCCGCCACACCTCCGCGAGCCTCGTGATCATGGAGAATGCGGACCCCAGCGCACGGCGAGACTTGGAAGAGTTCTTCGAGCGGCTGGTGCCGGAGAATACGCCGTGGTTCGTCCACACCGACGAAGGACCGGACGACATGCCGAGCCACATTCGCATGGCGCTGACCCGGACCAGCGAGGTGATTCCGATCATGGGCGGGCGGATGGTGCTGGGGACGTGGCAGGGGATCTTCCTCTTCGAGCACCGCCGTGCCCCGCATCGCCGGGAGATCGTGGTGAGTGTGGTGGGGGAGTGAAGGGCTTGCGGGCGGGAATGTAGGTCTATGGCCGTCGGAAACTGCGGCCACGAGCCGCATCGTGAGATCTGGTTTTCGGAGCCACAGGGATGCGGCTGATGCCGCTAAAGTGCGACGGTTATAGACGCGCCGCTACGTGGGAGGATTCACTGCCCCTGCATCTTCTTCCGGTAGGCCAGCGGGCTGATTCCCACCGCTTGTTTGAACTGCCGGGAAAATGCCGACTGGTCGGAGTAGCCGCAAGAGAGAGCGATCTGGGCAATGACCTCATTGGTCGTCGAGAGCCGCTCGCAGGCGGCATCGATCCGCACTTTCACGAGATACTGGCCGGCGGTGACGTGGAAGAGCGCGCGGATGCGCTGGTCAAATTGATAGATCGAGAGCCCTGCCATTTCCGCCAGCTGGGGCAGGCGCAGTGGCTCATCGAAGTGCTTGTGGATGTGTTCGATCGCCTTCGACATGGCGGCGAAGTCTTCCTGACGGTCCTGGGGACCGTGCATGTCCCGGGAAATCCCGCACACGCCGATGATGCGGCCGTCCTTGGCCTTCACGGCTTCCTTGAAGGTGAGGCACCAGCCGCGGCGTCCGCCGGGATAGAGGTGCAGTTCCAGATGGTCGCGGATGCCATGTCCCGTCTTGAGGATTTCCCGGTCCTGGAGGACGAAGCCCTCGCCGAGCGGTGGCGGGAAGAGCTCCTCGGCTGTTAGGCCGATCGCCGACTCCTTGTCGGGCAGGCCGCAGCGCGTGGCGAGGGTCTGATTCACCGCCATGTAGCGGCCGAAGGCATCCTTGACGAAGAACACGATGTCCGGAACCGCGTCGAAAAGACTGTCCACCGGAGGCATTCCGTCGAGGGAGTCGAAGAAGGTCTTACGAAGTCGTGCGGCCGGCGTCATCTTGGCAAAAAGAATACGCTGACGTTGCTATACGGATTCGGAGGTGGTCGCTAGCCCTTTCGCCTAGACCCCGATGCTAAAAAACCATGAACCCATGAGCGTTCCCCGCGTCCGAGTCATCGATTCCCACACTGAAGGCGAGCCCACCCGCGTCGTGATCGAGGGTGTGCCCGATCTCGGGGGCGGGACCATGCGGGAAAAGGCGACCCGGTTTTCGACCGAACACGATTGGCTGCGCTCCGCCGTGTGCAATGAGCCGCGCGGGCACGATGCCATGGTCGGCGCGCTCCTGTGCGAGCCGTCCGAGCCGGACTGCTGCTGCGGCGTGATCTTTTTCAACAACGTCTCGACCCTGAACATGTGCATCCACGGCACCGTCGGTCTCGCCGCGACGCTGGTGCACATGGGGAAGATCGGGCCGGGGGATCATCGCATCGATACCCCGGTCGGCGTCGTGGTCGCACGGGTGCATGACGATGGCTCCGTGACCGTGGCGAATGTTCCAAGCTACCGGAAGGCTGCTGATGTTTCCGTGGAAGTGCCGGGGTGGGGGATCGTGCGCGGCGACATCGCTTGGGGTGGAAATTGGTTCTTCCTGATCGACGGACAAGGGCCCGCCGTGGAGTTCTCGAATCTCGATGCTCTAACAAGTTTCACCTGGTCCGTCCGCCAGGCGCTGGAAAAGAACGGCATCACTGGCGACGAGGGCATGGAGATCGATCACATCGAGAGCTTCGGCCCACCGACCGATCCCGCCGTTGCCGACAGCCGGAACTTCGTCCTCTGTCCGGGCAAGGCCTACGACCGTTCGCCCTGCGGCACCGGGACCAGCGCCAAGCTGGCCTGCCTGCACGCTGCTGGAAAACTGCAGCCCGGTGTCGTCTGGCGGCAGGCCGGTATTCTCGATACGGTTTTCACCGGCACGGTGGAGGAGCTTCCCGATGGCAAAGTCCTGCCGCGTGTCACCGGCCGCGCCTGGGTCATCGGAGAGTCCACCTATCACTTCGATCCTGCCGATCCATTCCGCAACGGCATCCCTTCGTCCCTCTAACAAATCACTACCACCACCGCACCGACATGAGCATCACTTGGAAGGGCGTCATGCCCGCCACCCTCACACAGTTCAATGCCGACTACTCCATCGATCACGCGCTCATGGCGGAACATGGCAAGTGGCTGGTCGAGAATGGCTGCACCGCGATCGTCGCCCACGGCTCGCTCGGTGAAGGCGCCACGCTTTCGTTCGAAGAGAAGATCGCGCTGCAGAAGACCTACGTGGAAGCGCTGCCGAATACACCGATCATTCCGGGCGTCGCTTCGCTTTCGACCAAGGAAGCCGTCGATATCGCCAAGGCTGCCAAGGACAACGGCTGTCGCGGCCTGATGGTTTTGCCGCCCTACCTCTACGCCTCGGATTGGCGCGAAATGAAGGCGCACATGAAGGCGGTCATCTCGGCCACCGATCTCCCTTGCATCATCTACAACAATCCGGTTGCGTACAAGACCGACTTCACGCCCAAGCACATCAAGGAGCTCGCCGACGAGTTGCCGAACGTGGAGTCGGTGAAGGAGTCGTCTACCGATGCCCGTCGCATTGCTGGCATCCGCGAGGTCTGCGGCGATCGCCTCGCCCTCGGTGTGGGCGTTGATGACTGCGCATTGGAAGGTGCCGCCATGGGCGCGACCTTCTGGATCACCGGCGTCGGTGGAGCGTTCCCGAAGCACAATGTGAAGCTGTGGGAACTCGGCACCACCGGTCGCATCGAGGAAGCAATGCCGATCTACACCTGGATGCTGGAGATGCTGCGGATGGACACCGTCGTGAAATTCGTGCAGCTCATCAAGCTCCAGCAGAACCTCGCGAGCGGCGGCAAGTTCGGCAACAACCGCGTCCGCGCCCCGCGTCTGGAGCTGGAAGGCAAGGAACTTGCCGAGGCCACCGCGATCATCGAAAAGGCCCTCGCCACCGCACCGGTCGTTTGACCGGAGACAAAAGACTGGAAGACTCAAGACGCAAGACTTGAGGAAAAGCCAACCGCGCCTAGGGGTTGGGCTTCCAGTCTTACGTCTGTCGTCTTCTTATCTTTTGTCTCATGACCACCCAGCTTCTCGGCAATTCCATCATCGGCTACTCCCGCGGCAGCGGCAGCGATGTCTGCGGCCATGCCATGCACCCCGCCAGCGGCGGGAAACTCGAGCCCGCCTACGTGTCGGCGACTCCCGATGAGGTGAACCGCGCCGTC
>Ga0307406_10000997_pt1 | contig 15702 bp, 14 predicted proteins | sample 322Cmetagenome_3_FD_203706 | JGI IMG/M metagenome (GOLD analysis project Ga0307406, IMG submission 203706) | Maize rhizosphere microbial communities from greenhouse at UC Davis, California, United States - 322HYB-C-2 | ecosystem: Host-associated > Plants > Roots > Rhizosphere > Soil | place... | reverse complement strand
CACCCTGCGCGCGCGGTTCGCCGGGATAGCGGTGCCGGGCAAGTTGTACGGAATCATGGCGTCCGGCCGTCCGGCCGTCTTCGTCGGCCCCACCCGCTCGGAGAGCGCCGAGGCGATCCGGGAGGCCCGGTGCGGCGTCGTCATAGATCCCGACGCCGACCCGCGCCCGGCCGAGAGTCTCGCCCGCGTCCTGAGCGACTGGGCGGACGATCCGACGCCGGCACGGCGGCTCGGCGCCGCGGGTCGCGAAGTGTTCCTGGTGCGGTACGAGCGCGTGCCCAACTGCCGCGCGTTCGAAAGCGTGATCCGTCGCACATGGGGAACCCCCGTTCCCGCGACAGACGCGCACACTTTAGCTTATGGATCCCCGGCGACGGCGAGCCCGTCGCCCCCTTCGCACGACAGCGTTCGCGGCACCGCGCCTGGAGCGGTGCCGGAGGATTCCACAGCATGAAGAAGGTCCTGGTTACCGGTGCCGGCGGCTTCATCGGCCACCATCTGACGAGCTACCTGAAGGACAAGGGGTACTGGGTACGCGGCGTGGACAAGAAGCGGCCCGAGTACGCCCCGTCCCGCGCCGACGAGTTCGAGGTGCTCGACCTCAGGCGGTGGGACAGCTGCCTTCAGGCGACGCGCGGAGTCGACGAGGTCTACGGGCTGGCGGCCGAGATGGGCGGCATCGGCTTCATCGAGCACAACAAGGCGGTGATCATGCACGACTCGGTGCTGATCAACACGCACATGCTCGAGGCCTCGCGCGTGCACGGGGTCGGGCGGTACCTCTTCACGTCGTCGGCGTGCGTCTACCCCGGCTACCTCCAGAAGACTGCCGACGTGACGCCGCTCCGCGAGGAGGACGCCTATCCGGCGGACGCCGAGGACGGCTACGGCTGGGAGAAGCTCTTCACGGAGCGGATGTGCCGGCACTACCGCGAGGACCACGGCCTCGAGACCAGAGTCGTCCGCTTTCACAACATCTTCGGCCCACTCGGCACCTACGACGGGGGGCGGGAGAAAAGCCCGGCCGCGATTTGCCGGAAGATCGCCCTCGTCGAGGACGGCGGCGAGATCGAGGTGTGGGGCGACGGGCTCCAGACGCGCAGCTATTGCTACGTAGACGACTGCGTGGAGGGCATCTACCGCCTGATGCGGTCCGACTACCGTGACCCCCTGAATCTCGGGCAGGACCGGATGATCACGGTCAACGAGCTGGTGGAGATGGTGGCCGCCGCTGCCGGGAAGCGCGTACGTCGCCGGCACAACTTGTCGGCCCCACAAGGCGTGCGCGGACGGAATTCCGACAACACCCGCCTGCGCCTCGCCCTCGGCTGGGAGCCGGAGGTGTCGCTCGAAGAGGGGTTGCGGCGCACGTACCATTGGATTCGGTCGCAGCTCGCCGAGCGCCCGGAATACGCGGACTTTCATGCGCGCCTCGCCGCCGACATCGAGCGCGATTCCGCCGCCCGCGTCGCCCCGGCACGGGGCGGGGCAGTCGTCACGGCCTAGCGGCTCCGCCGCCGGCGGGGCGCGCCCTGCGTCCCGGCGGGCACCCCATCCGAAGTCGCGAGGCCATGCGCTCCCAGAGACTCAAGGACCTGGTATTCACTGCCCAAAGGCCGGCGACCGTGCTGAATCGGGCGCTGTGGAAGTTCCGTCTGAACCAAAACGTTCCCGAGCGGCTGCGCCGCAACGGGCAGCTCTGGCTCAATATCGGAAGCGGTGGGCACCCCCTGCCGGGATTCGTCAACATCGACGCGAATCGCGCGAGGCGGCCCGACATGTGGCTGGACGTGCGTCAGGGCCTGCCCTTCCAGAGCGGCACCGTGGATCGGATCTACACGTGCCACGTGCTCGAACACTTCTACGCCGACGAGCTCACCGCCGTCCTCTCCGAGTGCGCCCGCGTGCTGAAGCCGGGCGGGGGAATGCGCATCCTCGTCCCCTCGCTCGAGATCGCGTGCCGCGCCTATCTCGAGCGCGACGAATCGGTGCTCTCCGACTTTCCGCGGCCCTATCGGTCGCTGGGCGGGCGGGTGGTGAACATGATCTTCTGCGACGGGCAGCACCGCATGGGCTTCGATTTCTCGCTCGCCCAGGAGCTACTGGAGGACGCGGGATTTCGGGAGGTGCGTCGCGCCGCCCGCTGGGAGGGAACACTGTTCCCCCGAGAGGTACTCGAGGCCTCCGAGCCAGCCCTGAGCTGGGTGGACATCTCACTGATCGTGGAAGCCATTCGGTAGGGCGCCCGGCGCACGGCGATCGGCACGCGCGACAACGGCGAGGGGCCGGCTTCCCGCAACTGGAAGCCGGCCCCTCGCCGCGACGGCGTCGCATTGGAATGGCAAGTGGACGCGCAGGGACTCGAACCCCGGACCTCTGCTGTGTGAAAGCAGCGCTCTAACCAGCTGAGCTACGCGTCCGCGTGCCGGCGCCGTGTGTGGTGCCGCACGTCGAGAAGTGTAACCGCTTGCGGCGCGCGCTGGTAGTCCTCGCCGGCGCGGCGATGGCCCCTGTGGGATTTGAACCCACGACCGTTGGATTATGAGTCCACTGCTCTAACCGACTGAGCTAAGGGGCCGACGGCCGGAATGTGCCGGGGGGCCTCCCGCGACGCAAGCCGCCGTCAGGCCGCGGGCGCGCCGTGCTCCACGAAGGTGTCGTACGCCTCGAGTACCTCGTCGGCGCTGACCGTTGCCGCACCGAGCTTTCCGACCTCGACGCCGGCGGCGAAGTTCGCTACCACCGCCGCCTCCCACGGACTCGCGCCGGCGGCGAGCATCGCCGCGAGGTAGGCGGTCACGGTATCGCCGGCCCCGACGACGTCGTAGACCTCGCGCGCGGTCGTCGGGACGCGGCGCACGCCGCCGTCCGCGGCGATCAGCGCCATGCCGCGTTCGCCGAGGGTGAGGAGCAGGTTCTCGACCCCCAGCCGCTCGAAGGTGGCGGGGAGCGCCTCCGGGTGGTCGAGGTCCACCGCGGCGCCGAGCGCCGACTCGAGCTCTCGCCGGTTCGGCTTGAAGACCGTCGCCCCGCGGTAGGAAAAGAAGTTCCGGTACTTGGGGTCCACGACGACCGGGATCTTGCGGGCCCGCGCGAGGCCGATCCCCTCGGCGATCACGCGCGGCACGAGGACGCCCTTGTTGTAGTCCTCGAGGACGAGCGCGTCGGCCGACTCGACGGCGCGGCGGACGGCGTCGATCAGGCGCTCGGCCTCGGCGCCGCCGACGTCCACGTCGTCCTCCTCGTCGAAGCGGACGAGCTGCTGGGCCCGCGCCAGGACGCGCGTCTTGGTCGTCGTCGGGCGCGCGACCTCGACCAGCGAGCGATCGTCGGCGCCGATCGCCCGCAGCATCTCGCGGATCGTCCGCCCGCCGGCGTCGCGCCCGACCGTGGCCACGAAGTCGCACGACGCGCCGAGCGCGGCCACGTTCTGCGCGACGTTCGCCGCGCCGCCGAGGGCGAGCTTGCGCTCCCGCACGCGGACGACCGGCACCGGGGCCTCGGGGGAGATGCGGTCCACGTCGCCGCGCAGGTAGACGTCGAGCATCGCGTCGCCGACGATCGCGATCCGCCGGCCGGCGGCGCCGTCGAGGAGGGCGCGCAGCCGCTGGCGCGCGATCGGCGCCTCGCGGGCCGCGGGGTCGGGGCGCGGCGCGTCGCGCGAGGCACTGGAGGGGGGCGACGTCATCGCGGCGCAAGCTAACCGGCCATCTGACAGACCGCCATGCGAGCCCGGCCTTGCGGCACGCCGCTTGCCCCCTCGCACCGCGATCGCGGTCCGCTGGCGGTCCACGGTGCCCGGGCGAGCGCCTCCCCGGCGCCCCGGCCGTCCCGACGCCCTCGCGCCACGCTCCCCCGACCGCCCCCACTTGTCCGCACTCGCCGCCCGCCTGAACGACGCCGCGAAGGAGCGCGTCCTCACGGTCCAGGAATACTTCACCCTCGCCTGGAACGCCCTCCGCTTCATCTTCGCCCGCCCGTTCTACGCCGGCGACGTCGTCCAGCAGATGGACGCGATCGGCGTCCAGTCGCTCGGCATCGTGCTTCTGACCGGGTTCTTCACGGGGATGGTGCTGGCACTGCAGTCGTCGGTGCAGCTGCAACAGTTCGGCGCTCTCCCGTACATCGGCCGGTTGGTCGCGGGCTCGATGATCCGCGAGCTCGGGCCCGTGCTCGCCGGCCTCATGGTCGCCGGCCGGGTGGGCTCCGGGATCGCGGCCCAGATCGGCTCAATGCGCGTCACCGAGCAGATCGACGCCCTCAACACCCTCGGCACCGACCCGATCAAGAAGCTCGTCACGCCGCGCGTCATCGCCGCGCTGGTCATGCTGCCGGTCCTCACCGTCATCAACGACTTCGTCGGGATTCTCGGCGGCAATGTCATCGCCACGCTCCTGCTCGGCCTCCCCAGCTCGGGCTACTGGCAGACGGTCTGGGATCAAATCGCCTCCGGGGGGTTCACCTTCCGCTACATCCCGAACGACTTCATCCAGGGGCTCCTCAAGCCGTTCGTCTTCGGCGGCATCATCTCCATCACCGGCTGTTACTTTGGACTGGCCACGACGGGCGGCACCGAGGGCGTCGGCACGGCGACGACGCGTACCGTCGTCACCGCGAGCATCCTCATCCTCGTCGTCGACTACTTCATGACGCAGGTCCTCCTGACGGTCTTCTCCGCGTGATCGCGGCTCCGATCGGCGCTCCGGCGCAGGCGCGGCGTGGCTGACGAGCCGCGCGACCGGGCGATGGCGCCGGCCGGCGAGCGCGACGCGCCCGACCAGGGCGCCGTGCGTGGCGGCCGCCAGGCGGACGGGCGGTCCGCGCCGCCGTCGAGCGAGCGCGCCGGCGACCGGCCGGGGGCGACGGCATCGCCCGACCTCGACGAGCGCACGGGTACCGACCGCCGTCTCACTCGCCCGACGAGCGTCCGCCGCGCGATCCGGGACGAGCTGGCGTCGGACTCGGGCGAGGACCTCGTTCGCCGCGCCGAGGAGGACGACCTCGGCGAGCGCACGGCGGTCATCGAGCTGGAGCACGTATCGCTCGCCTTCGACCAGCCGGTGCTCGAGGACATCTCGTTCGCCGCGCGCCCCGGGGAGACGATCGTCGTCGTCGGCGAGTCGGGGACCGGCAAGTCCACGATCCTCAAGCTGATCCTCCGGCTGCTCGTCCCCGACCGCGGCCGCGTGCTGATCGACGGGCAGGACATCACCGACCTCTCGTTCAACGAGGCGCTGCGCGTCCGCCAGAAGATGGGGATGGTCTTCCAGGGCGCCGCACTGTTCGACTCGATGACAGTCTACGAGAACATCGCGTACCCGCTCCGCGAGCACACCGACCTCACCGAGGAGGAGATCGAGGCGCGGGTGCGGGAGAAGCTCGAGTTCGTGGACCTCGAGCCGGACCGCGTGATGTCGCAGCTCCCCTCGGAGCTCTCGGGCGGCATGAAGAAGCGCGTCGGCATCGCGCGCGGGATGGCGAACAACCCGGAGATCATGCTCTACGACGAGCCGACCTCCGGCCTCGACCCGCTGACCACCGGCACGATTACCCGACTCATCATGAAGCTGCAGCGCGAGCTCGGCGTGACGAGCGTCGTCGTCTCGCACGACATCCGCTCGGCGTTCCGCATGGCGTCGGCGATCGCGCTCCTCGCCGAGCGGCGGATCGCGTTCTTCGGCACGCCCGAGGAGATGACGGGCACCGACAGCAAGTACATCCGCGACTTCCTCGGCGGATTCTGACCGCAGGCCTCACACCCGCGCCCCACCGCACATGAAGCGCTCCACCTTCATCACCTGGGACCAGCTCAAGGTCGGCGTCATGATCCTCGCCGCCCTCAGCGTCCTGCTGATCGCGATCTATAAGCTGGGGGAGGCGGCGAACCTCTTTTCGAAGCGCTACACGCTCGTCGCCTTCCTGCCGAACGCGATCGGCCTCCGAGTGGGCGGACAGGTGACGATCGCCGGGCAGCTCGCCGGCACCATTCGCTCGATCGACTTCCTGCCGGTGGACGCCGACACGAGCCGCAACTTGCGCGTCGTCATGGAGCTCGACGAGGCGGTCCAGCCGCAGGTGCGGGCCGACTCCCGCGGCCGCCTGCGGACGCTCGGCCTGCTCGGCGACAAGGTGCTCGACATCAACCCCGGCACGCCGCGATACTCGGCGCTCGAGAGCGGAGACACGCTCGCCATGGGCCAGTCGCTGGACTACGACCAGGTCATCGCCCAGGCCTCGGGCGCCGTCGGCGATCTCGTGCAGCTGACGAGCGACCTCAAGACGATCACCGGCGGCATCGTGCGGGGCGAGGGGACGGCGGGCCAGCTCATCACCAACCGCAGCTTGTACGACGAGCTGACGTCGACCCTGCAGCGGACGAACCAGCTCATGGCGCGGCTGCAGAACCCGAACGGTACCGTCGGCCAGCTGCTCGACGACCCGACGCTGTATCGCAACCTCACCGGCATGGTCTCGTCCGTGGACACGCTCGTGCGCCAGCTCAACTCGCGCGAGGGGACCGTCGGCAAGCTGCTGCACGACGACACGCTCTACACGCGCCTCGTCGGCGTCGCCGCCGGCGCCGACTCGATCATGCGCCTCGTGACGCAGGGGAACGGGCTGGCCAACAAGCTGCTCACCGACCAGCAGCTCTACGACCAGCTGAACAAGGCGATCACGGACCTCAACGCGATCCTCGCCGACGTCCGTCGCGACCCGCGCAAGTACACGAAGGGGATGGTGAAGGTCTTCTAGACCGCCGCCGTCGGCCCCGTTTCGCGCGCAGCCCGTCCGGGGCCGTCCACCCGGCCTGTTGACCCGGGCAGCCGATTATGTTTTGAGGAGCAGCTCGCCGGGGCCGCGTTGCGCTCCCGGCGGGCCCCTCCCGGAACGCGCGACCCACGGCATGCAGACATACGAGCTCGACGTCGTGGTCACTCGAGGCAGTCAGGTCGAGTCGCGCCACTGCGTGAATGCCGCGGTGGTCGGTCCCGACGACAGGCTCGTCGGCGGGGCGCGCGACGCGCGGCAGGTCACCTTCTGGCGCTCCTGCGCCAAACCGTTCCAGGTGATGCCGTTCATCGAGTCGGGTGGCGCCGACCGGCTCGGCTGGGGCGACGACCAGATCGCGCTCGCCTGCGGGTCGCACGGCGGCGAGCCGGAGCACGTCGCCATCGCGCAGGCGATGCTCACCGACATCGGGCTCGAGGAGGGGGACCTCGTCTGCGGCCCGCACGAGCCGCTGTCGGCGCGCGGCCAGCGCATCCTGCGCGAGTCGGGGGACTTTCCGTCGCGGCTCCACAACAACTGCTCCGGCAAGCACGCCGCGATGCTCGCCCGCGCCTGCACCACGGGGTGGCCGACGCAGGGCTACGAGCGGCTCGACCACCCCGTCCAGCGCGCCGCGTTGGAGACGGTCTCGCGCTGGACGGGGACGCCGGCCCAGGCGATCGGTCGCGCGGTGGACGGCTGCGGGGTGCCGGTCTATAGCCTCCCGCTCGAGAACATGGCCCGCGCCTACGCGCGGCTCGCCGCCGCCGCCGCGCGGGGCGACGAGGTGCCGCGCCGCGTCGTCGCGGCGATGCTCGCCCAGCCGTTCCTCGTCGGCGGCACCGACCGCTTCGACACGGTGCTGATGGAGGAGTCGAGCGGCCGCGTGATCGCCAAGGTGGGCGCCGAGGGCGTTCACTCGCTCGCCCTCCTCGACCGCGGGATCGGCGTCGCGCTCAAGGTGGAGGACGGGGCCCAGCGGGCGCAGGGCGCCTCGGTGCTGCGCCTCCTCCAGTACCTCGATGCGCTGCCCGACCCGCTCCCGCCGCGCCTCGCCGACTACCTCCGCAAGTCGCTCCGCAATACGCGCGGCGAGACCGTGGGCGAGCTCCGACCGGTCGCGTGACCCCGCACGACCACGCCGGGCTGGCCCCCGACGAATCGCTCGACGCCGTCGCGCCGACCGCGCCGGCGCTGCGCGACGGCGATGTGGACGGCGGCGGCGCGATGCCGCGCGACCGCGCCTCGGCCGGCATCGTTCCGGCGCTCGATCCGGCCACGCGCCGGCTGATTCGCCTCTCGGCGGTCATCTGCGCGGCGAGTGAGGCGGCGATCCGCGAGGCGATGGCGGATGCGACGGACGGCATCGATCCCGTCTGGGTGGAGGAGCTGATCCTGCAGTCGTACCTGTTCGCCGGCTTTCCGCGCGCCCTCAACGCGATGCGCGAGTGGCGACGCATCTCCGGGCGGCGAGCGCCCCCGGCGGACGAGGATGCGCGCGCCGAGAGCCAGGCCGCGCTCTGGCGGGAGCGGGGCGAGCGCACCTGCGCGGTCGTCTACGGGCCCTTCTACGACGCGCTGCGCCACAACATCCGTGACCTGCACCCGGCGCTCGACGCGTGGATGATCGTGGACGGCTACGGCAAGGTGCTCGCGCGCGCCGGGCTCGACCTGCGCCGGCGCGAGCTGTGCGTCGTCGGCGCATGCGCCGCGGCGCGGCAGGACCGTCAGCTTCACTCGCACCTCCACGGCGCGCTGCACGCCGGCGCGACGCCGGCCGAGGTGGCCGACGCCCTGCACGTCGTCGAGGACCTCGCCGGCCCGGACGATGCGCGGCGCTACCGTCAGCTCCTCGCCCGCGTGGTGGGGAAGTAGCACCTTGCTGATCCCCGTCCGCCGACTCGCCGCTTCACGCTCGACGCGCTGCCTGGCTCGCTCGCAGTAGCCCATCCTTCGTCCTACGTCTCCGTCCTCGGTCCCCGATGTTCATCGATCGCGTCGTCGTCAAGGTCGAAGCCGGCACCGGCGGGTCGGGCGCGAGCTCCTTCCGCCGCGAGAAGTTCGTTCCCATGGGCGGCCCCGACGGCGGCGACGGCGGCCGCGGCGGGAACGTGATCGTGCGCGGCGACTCGAACCTCGCCACCCTGCTCGACTACACCTACCGCGACTCGTGGACGGCCGAGCGCGGCGAGCACGGCATGGGCTCCAACAAGACGGGGCGCTCGGGCGACGACGTCGTCCTCCCGGTGCCGCCGGGCACGGTCGTCCGCGACCGCGCCACCGGCGAGGTGCTCGGCGACATCATGGAGCACGGCGACGAGATCGTCGTGGCGCGGGGCGGCCGGGGGGGGAAGGGAAACGCCTTCTTCGCCACCGCCACGCACCGCTCGCCGCGCGAGTGGCAGCCGGGCGAGGGAGGGGAGCGCCGCGAGCTGGAGCTCGAGCTCAAGCTGATCGCCGACGTCGGCCTCGTCGGCCAGCCGAACGCCGGCAAGTCCACGCTGCTCTCGGTGATCTCGGCAGCGCGGCCGAAGATCGCCGACTACCCGTTCACCACGCTCTCCCCGAACCTCGGCGTCGTCCAGCTCAGCGACCACCGCACCTTCGTCGTCGCCGACATCCCCGGCATCATCGAGGGGGCGCACGAGGGCAAGGGGCTTGGCCTCCAGTTCCTGCGCCACATCGAGCGCACGCGCGTGCTTGCGTTCGTCATCCCGATCGACGCGATGGACTGGCAAGCCGAGTACGACCAGTTGCGCCGCGAGGTCGAGGCGTACTCGGCCGAGCTGGCCGCGACGCCACACTGCGTCGTCTTCACGAAGCTCGACCTGTTGGGCGAGGACTACGTGCCGCCCATCGAGGCGCCGGGCGCCTTCGGGAAGTACGCGATCAGCGCCGCCGCGCGCATCGGACTCGACCCGCTACTCGCCGCGTGGTGGAGCCGGCTCCTGGACATGAAGAAGCGCTCGTCGTCGCAGGTGGCCGACGCCGCGCGACCCTGAGCCGGACGAGCGCCGCCGGGCGCTCGCCCTCGCCCTCGTCCCGGGCGTCGGCGGCGCCACCTACGACGCACACCTCGCGCGATTCGGCTCCGCGGCGCGCGCCTTCGATGCCGTGATCCCGCGGTCGGCGCGGCGCCAGGCGCTCGTCGCATCCGGTGCGCTGCTCGAGGCGACAGGCGTCGCCGGCGCACGGCTGCTTCTCCGCGACGAGGCGGCCTACCCGGCGCCGCTGCTCGACCTGCCCGACCCTCCGCCCTACCTGTTCGCGATCGGCGACTTCGACATCCTCGCGCCCCCGGTCGTCGCCGTCGTCGGCACGCGCGCGGCGACGCCGTACGGGGAACGCGTCACGCGCGAGCTGGCCGGGGCGCTGGCCCGCGCCGGCGCCTGCATCGTCAGCGGGCTCGCGCGGGGCATAGACGCCACGGCCCACCGAGCGGCGCTCGAGGCGGGCGGACGCACCGCCGCCGTGCTCGGCACGGGCATAGACGTGGCCTACCCGCGGGCTAACTCGGCACTCCACGCCGCGATCGCCGGGCGCGGGCTGCTGCTCTCCGAGCACGGCCCCGGCGAGCGCGCAACCGCCGGCTCCTTCCCGCGTCGCAACCGCGTCATCGCGGCGCTGGCCGGCGTCACGATCGTCGTCGAGGCGGGGGCGCGCAGCGGCGCCCTGATCACGGCGGGTCACGCCCTCGATCTCGGACGGACCGTGGCCGCCGTCCCAGGTCCGATCGACGGGCCGCAGAGCGCCGGAAGCAACGAGCTGCTGCGCGACGGCGCGGTCGTCATCGCCTCCGTCGCCGACGCAGTCGCACTTGCCGGCCTCACGCCTCCCGCGGCGCGTCCGGGCCCCCACGTCGAGGGTGACGAGCTGGTCGTCTGGGAGGCGCTCGCCGCTGGCCCGGCCGACATGGACGCGCTCGCGTCGCGCACGGCGCTGCCGGCACGGCGCTGCCTCGCCGCCGTTACGGCGCTCGAGGTGGCCGGCTCTGTGGAGTGCGCCCTGACCGGAGAGATCCGCCGCCGCTGAAGGGCCAGCGCCGGCGCAGGACCGGCGGTTCCGGCGGCTCGCGACCGCCGCTCGGGGGTAGAATTCCTCCTGGTGCACCATGTCCGACGCGCACCCGGCACTCGCGCCCCGGCTACCCGACCAGTGAACGCCCGTCACCTCTACGTCCACGTACCGTTCTGCGCTCGGCGCTGCTCGTACTGCGATTTCGCGATCGCGGTGCGCGCGCGCGTACCGGTGGCCGAGTACGTGGGTGCTGTGGCGGCCGAGCTCCGCATGCGGCACGGGGAGGCGCCGCTCACGCTGGACACGCTGTACTTCGGAGGCGGGACGCCGTCGCGACTGGGTGGCGAGGGGGTCGCCGCGGCGGTGGCGGCGGTGTGTGAGGTGGCGACGCTCGTACGCGACGCCGAGGTGACGCTCGAAGTCAACCCGGAGGACGTCACCGGGGAGGCGCTGGAGCGGTGGGTGGGCGCCGGCGTCAACCGGCTCTCGATCGGCAGCCAGAGCTTCAGCGACGAGGCGCTCGGCTGGATGCACCGCACGCACGGCGCCTCCCGCATCGGCGAGGCGGTGCGGCTCGCCCGCGCCGCGGGCATCACGAACTACTCGCTCGACCTCATCTTCGCCCTGCCGGGTGGCGTGGCGCGGTCGTGGGCGGACGACCTCCGGCGCGCCCTCGAGCTGGATCCGGCCCACCTCTCGCTGTACGGGCTCACCGTCGAACCGCGCACGCCGCTGGGGCGCTGGCACGCCCGCGGCGACGTCGAGGAGGCGGGCGAGGAGCGCTACGAGGAGGAGTTCCTGCGCGCGCACGAGCGCCTGGCCGGAGCGGGGTACCGCCACTACGAGGTCTCGAACTTCGCGCGCCCCGGTCGGGAATCGCGGCACAATGCCAGCTACTGGCGCGGGGTGCCCTACGCGGCCGTGGGCCCGTCGGCCCACGCCTTCGACGGCGAGACTCGCCGCTGGAACGTCCCCGCCTACGCCGAGTGGGTGCGCGCGCTCGCGGCCGGGCGCGAGCCGGCTGAGGGGACGGAGCGACTCACGGCGCAGAACCGGCTCGCCGAATCAGTCTACCTCGGACTCCGCACCGACGAGGGGCTCAGCCTGCAGGACGACGCCGAGCGCGATCGGGTGGAGTCGTGGGTGCGGGCCGGATGGGCTCAGCTGGAGGAGGGCGACACGCGGCTCCGCCTCACCGCGCTGGGGTGGCTTCGCCTCGACTCCCTCGCGGCGACCTTGACAGACCAGCGAAGTCGTTACAATATTTGAACTTATGGCGCACCCAGAGCTGAACGATCGCGAGCGACGCGTGCTCGAGGCCGTCATCGAGAGCTATGTGGAGACGGCCGAGCCCGCGGGCTCGCGCACGCTCTCGCGCCGCTTCGGGCTTGGCGTCTCGCCGGCGACGATCCGCAACACGATGAGTGACCTCGAGGAGCGCGGCTATCTGTTCCACCCGCACACCTCGGCGGGGCGCGTGCCGACCGACAAGGGCTATCGCGCTTACGTGGACTCGCTCATGGGCCGCCCCCCGCTCCTGCCGCCCGAGCGCGACCGGCTCACCGCGCAGATCTCGTCGGCCGGCTCGGCGATCGAGTCGATCCTCCGCCGCGCCGCGCAGAGTCTGGGCGTGATCACGCAGGAGCTCGGCGTGGCGCTCGGCCCGCGGCTCGACTCGGCGGTGCTGCGGCGGCTCGAGCTCGTGCGGCTCTCCTCGGAGCGCGTGCTGCTCGTGCTCACGCTCGACGGCGGGGCGGTGCGCACGATCTTCGTCGAGACCGTGGGCGCGATCGCCGACGACGCCCTCGCCGAGGTGGCGCTGGTGCTGAACGAGCGCCTCGGCGGACTCACGATGCGCGAAATCCGGGCGACGCTCGGTGCGCGGCTCCGCGACAGCGGGCCGACGCTCGGCGCGAACGAGCTGCTCAACGTCTTCGTCGAGGAGGCCGACCAGCTGTTCGACGTGACGCTCGGCCTCGACGAGGGCGACGTCGTGCTCGGCCAGGCGTCGCTGCTCGCCGAGCAGCCGGAGTTCGCGAGCGGCGAAAAGCTGCGCAAGCTGATGGCGCTCACCGAGACGCGGCAGCACCTCGCCGACCTCCTGCGGCGGCGGAGCGCCACGCCCGGCATCTCGATCACGATCGGCAACGAGCACGCCGACCCCAAGCTCGACAGCTTCACCGTCGTCACCGCAGAGTATCGCGTCGGCGCGCTGAGCGGCGTGATCGGCGTCATCGGGCCGACGCGCATGCCGTACGAGAAGGTCATCGCGCTCGTGAACCACACGTCGAGGCTGGTCACCGACCTGTTAGATTGAGGCGGGCGGCAGGCGCCGCGCGAATTCCAGAGACGAGCGATCGGCAGCGGCGGCAGACGCGGGCCGCCCGCCCCGCACTCCCGCGTTTCCCATGGCAGATTTCTACAGCGTGCTCGGCGTCGAGCGGGGCGCGACCGACGACGACATCAAGAAGGCCTATCGCCGGCTCGCGATGCAGTACCACCCCGACCGGAACGGCGGGGCGAAGGACGCCGAGGAGAAGTTCAAGGAGATCACCGAGGCCTACGATGTCCTCCGTGATCCGTCGAAGCGGGCCGCCTACGACCGGTACGGCGAGGCCGGACTCCGCGGCGGCGCCGGCGGCTTCCACCACGTGGACCTCTCCGAGGCGCTCAACATCTTCATGCGCGACTTCGCCGGCTTCGGCGACATGTTCGCGCAGGGCGGCGGCGGACGCCGCGCACAGACCGGTCCGCGACCCGGCTCGGACGTCCGCGTGGGCGTGGAGCTGACGCTGGCCGAGGTGGCGACCGGCGTCGAGCGGACGATCCGCGTCAAGCTCCTCGACGCCTGCGACCGCTGCAAGGGGAGCGGCGCCGAGACGGGGTCCGAGCCGCAGCGCTGCGCCACCTGCGCCGGCACCGGGGAGGTGCGGCGCGCCCAGCGCTCGTTCTTCGGCCAGTTCGTGAGCGTCGCCCCCTGTCCGACCTGCGGCGGGGAGGGCACCGTCATCGCGCAGCCGTGCAAGAAGTGTCGGGGCGAGGGGCGCGTGCGGGCGGACCACGAGATCCCCGTGAAGATCCCCGCCGGCGTCGCCACCGGGCAGTACATGACGCTGCGCGGCATCGGGAACGTCGGCGCGCGGGGCGGGCCGCGGGGCGACATCCAGGTCGTGTTCGACGTGATCGAGGACCCGCGCTTCGAGCGCGACGGCGAGGACCTCTTCACGGAGGTGCTCGTCTCCTTCCCGCAGCTCGCCCTGGGCGGTGAGCTGGAAGTGCCGGGCGTCACGGGCGCGATCCCGCTCCGCGTGCCGCCGGGCACGCAGAGCGGGCAGATGTTCCACCTGCGGGGACGCGGTCTGCCTCGGGTGAATGCGAGTGGCGTCGGCGACCTGCACGTGCGCGTGCAGCTCTGGACGCCGGACTCGCTCTCGCCCGAGGAGGAAGCGCTGGTCCGGCGCCTCGCCGAGCTGCAGCAGAAGCCGCCCGAGACCCGCTCCAAGGGGTTTTGGTCGAAGATGAAGGAAGCGCTGGGCGCGTGACCGCGACGCCCGGCCCGGAGCGGGGCGAGCCCTGGCTGTCGCTCCGCGTGCGCGCGGGGAGCGACCGCGAGACGCTGCTCGGCGCCCTCTTCGGCGCCGGCTCGCAGGGGGTCCACGAGGACGGCGACTCGCTGCTCACCCACTTCCCGCCGGGCACCGACGTCGAAGCCGTACGTGCCGCCGTACTGGCCGCCGATGCGCGGGCCCAGGTGGAAGTCGGCGTGGCGCCGGCGGTGGACTGGTCGGAGGCGTGGAAGGAGCGCGTCGGCGCCCATCGGCTCGGTGACCTGGTGGTGGCGCCGCCCTGGCTCGCCGCCGACTCCGACCCGTCGCGCACGATCGTCATCGACCCCGGAATGGCGTTCGGCACCGGCGAGCACCCGACGACGCGGGGCGTCGTGCGACTCATGCAGCGGATCGTGCGCGGCAGCGAGTCGGTCGCCGACCTCGGCGCCGGAAGCGCCGTCCTCGCGATCGCTGCCGCCAAGCTCGGCGCGTCGCGCGTCGTCGCGGTCGAGATGGACAGCGAGGCGATCGGCAACGCCGAGGAGAACGTGGCGCGCAACGGCGTCACCGACCGCGTGGTCGTCGTCGAGGGGGACGCCGGCGTGCTCCTGCCGCTCGTCGCGCCGGTGGACCTCGTGCTGGCCAACATCATCTCGTCCGTCCTTCTGCAGCTGCTGCCGAGGATCGCCGACGCGCTGGCCCCGGGTGGCCGCGCGATCCTCTCTGGCGTCCTGTACGAGGAGCGCGAGGCGATGCTCGCCGCGATCGCGGCCGAGGGCTGGCGCGTGGTGGACGAGGACCGCGAGGAGCTCTGGTGGAGCGCGTCGATCGCCCGACGGTAGCCACGTTCTTCGCGCAGGGGCCGTTCGCCGAAGGCGGCTCGGTCACCCTCGGCGAGGACGCCGCGCACCACATCCGCGTGCGGCGGCTGGACGTCGGCCAGCGGCTCGCGCTCGTGGACGGCGCTGGCGCCGTGGCCGAGGGAAGGCTCGTCCGCGTCGCGAAGGGGCACGCCGTGGTGGACGTCGTAGGCGTCGAGCGGCGCGACCCGCCGTCGGCCGTCCACCTGCTCGTCCCCGTCGCCGACCGCGACCGCATGCTGCTGCTCGCCGAGAAGTGCGTCGAGCTCGCGGCTACGAGCTGGCGCCCCGTGCTCTGGCGGCGGTCACGCAGCGTGTCGCCGCGGGGCGAGGGCGCGACGTTCCAGTCCAAGGTGCGGGCGCGGATGGCCGCCGCGCTCACCCAGTGCGAGGGCGCCTGGCTCCCGGCGAACTACCCCGACGCGACGGTGGAGCGGGCGATCGCGGCGACGCCGCCCGGCACGCGCATCGTCCTCGACGCCGACGGTCCGCCCATCCTCTCGCTGCCG
>Ga0307406_10000996_pt1 | contig 15720 bp, 15 predicted proteins | sample 322Cmetagenome_3_FD_203706 | JGI IMG/M metagenome (GOLD analysis project Ga0307406, IMG submission 203706) | Maize rhizosphere microbial communities from greenhouse at UC Davis, California, United States - 322HYB-C-2 | ecosystem: Host-associated > Plants > Roots > Rhizosphere > Soil | place... | reverse complement strand
CGGGGCGATTGGCCAGGGTAACTGCATCGGTCCACCGCAGGCAGGCAAAGCACAGACTGGAGCGCTCCAGCCGCTCCGCGATCTCGGGGCCGAACAGGGACGTCCGGAAGAGCCCCTGGCACTCCCGGCACCCGTGAAGCGGGGGGCATGTGTGGCCGGGAGCCAGGTGCCCGCTGCAGGTCAGGCAATACACGGCGTCCCCCCTCATGAGCGCTGGACCTGGTGGCGGTGGATTCCGAGCAGGGCGCGGCACGCCTCGAGCGGGATCGGCTCGTAGCACCTGCGCGCGATCCTGTCCTGCGCCACCTCGAGGAAGGGGACGGCGGCACCGCGCATCTGCCGCATCCGCTCTTCGATCTGGGCAAGCTGCCCCAGCGCCTCCATGACTTCGAGCTTGGCAGTCCCGGACACCGACGTCTCCGCGGTGTAGAGCGCGTCGCGGACCTTCTGGAACATGGCGGCGTCCACGGGATCTTCAGCGCGCGGGACTGTGACAGGCTGCACCGGGCCCCGGGCGCTCGGCGGAAGGCGCGGGGTTTCCTTCGTGAGCTCCTGCCACTCGGCCATCCCGGAGCATGCCCAGAAGATGGCGCCTGGTTTGAGCATGGCCACGGCCCGGTGCTCAGGATCGAAGCTCTCCGGTGGCAGCGTCTCCACCATACAGCTGTAGACCATCCACGAAGCGCAGATGCTCATGGCCTGCTGCTGGCTCACGGCAGCCACGATCTGGCGCGTCTCCACCGGTTTCTCTTCTCCATCCCACGCGAGACCGAATCCGCGCCAGGTGAATATTCGCAACGGCTGCTGCTGCGTCTCAGTGCTTTCTGCGTCCATCGTCGTTCTCTCCCGTGGCGCTCTTCGGACGGCGCCGTTGCCCTTCAGCATCCATCGCTTCCATAGCCTTCGTCCACATCTCCGGATCGGTGAAGGCGTGGCTGCCACTCTCCAGCCCGGACACCTCGGACGGGGTGAGCCCGAGCAGCCGGGCTGCCTCCCCAAAGGAGAGATCGGCGGAGCGGCGGGCGAAGTTGAAGTCGTGCGAGATGTTCGTCTCCAGGTACACGGGCTGGCCGCGCAGCTCCACGAAAGACCCGCCACCATCCGCATAGTCCACGAACGCTGCGCCAGTGCCGTTGCGATGGACAGGCTCGGCGGGCTTCACGCGGAAGACTCCAGGAGCGCGGCGCACTGGGCCCGCCGCGAGTTTGGCGAGCAGGTCCTGCAGGTTCTTTCGAGCCCACCACACGGGCACGGTGAGCAGGGACGTGTGCATGGCATCCGGCGGCTGCTTGTCCTTGGGCTCCACTTCCAGCACCGAGATCGAGATCGGGACGAAGACGTCCCGGTACAGTTGGTGGATCTCCACCTTCCGGGCCTTTCCGCGCCTCCCCCGGCTCCTGACCCAGAACGTCATGGTCTCCTGGCTCATGTCTTCCTTCCTGGCGGGTAGCTGGCGGACGTGGCCAGCTTGGCGAGGTCTGCGCGCGTCGCTCGAGGTGGCAAGCCGCCCGGGAAGTGGCGCTGGCCGAACGTGGGGACGGCGGCTGGCGCCGGCGTCTTGTACGCGGTGCTCGGCGTCGAGCTCACCCGCGGCGGAGCACTCGGGCGCACGCGGCCCTGGAGCGCTGGCACGGAGATCGGGACGCCGGCGATCACCGAGGCAGTGAAGCGAGCCAGCCCCAGGGATTCGATGACGTTGTGCCGCAAGCTCTCCGGGGTCTGCTCCAACAGCGCCCGCTCCTGAGGGCTCAGCGCGTTGACGATGGCGGCCTGATAGTCGCCCTTCGGGTAGCTCTTCTTCCAGGTCCTCGGGGTGAAACGCTCGTACCGCTCCAGCTTGGGCAGCGCGCAGGCCAGCCCGCCGTCCACAGCCGCCAGTTCCAGGAGGTCGTTGGGGTTGACCTTGCGCAGCTTCCCTTTCTTCTCCTCGCGGTAGATCTCGGGCCACTCCACCACCAGCACCGTGATCTTTTCCAGGTGGCCGCGCTCGCGCAGGTCCAGGTAGATCGCCGACACCATGCCGCGCCACGCGATGGGGCCTTCTGCCGCAGGGATGCGCTCGCCAGCAACCTGGCGGGATCGGACCTTGCTTCGAGGAAGCCATGCATCCACCGCCACCCCAGCCAGCGTGGCCACGGTGGTGCCGCACTGGCGGAGCCCAGGATCGAGCGCCAGGATCATGCTGCACCCCCAGCACGTGCTTCCGCGGCGAGCCGCCCCAGCCGGTCCGCTAAGGCGCGGAGCTCGCGGGCTGCGCTTCCCTCGTCCCCCGCCTCACGAATCGCGGCCGCGCGCATCTGCTCAGCGGAGCCATCCCAGGCGGCAACGTGCCTGCTGCACAGGGGCACCACCTGTCCACCGACGATCGCCCCGTGGCGGGCCTTCCCCTTACACGCGGCGCACGTTCCTGGCTTGTCCCAGAGCACGTCCCGTTCTTCAGCCAGTCGCCGGTCTCTGGCCCACGGTCCCTCTGGCGCCGGGGGCTTCCGCCGAGATGGGGGCCGGGGCAATCGTCTCCTACCCTTGAGCGTGCGCATCCTTGCCTCCCTGGTCTAGACGATAGAACACCGGGGCCCGGCCGCTCCCGTCCTTCTCTCCCTCGCGGCGGATGGCGCCACAGGCCTTCAGCCCGTTGTAGACACTGCCGATGGAGCAGCCCGCGCGCCGGGCCAGATCCTCGGGCTGCTGCTCGCCGTACTCGCGGAGCAGCCCGGCGATGATGGCGCCCATCCTCCGGTGCTTGGGCGGAGGAGCCTTGAATCCTACAGCCTCGAGCACGACGCGCACCGCCCGCTCGTACTCGCCAGCTGGGATGGCATCCGGCCAGACGGCCCGAAGCATCGCCACGGGATCGCTGCTCACGCCGAACTCCCGCGCGCGCTGCTCTCGTCCATGAACAGGGCGTCGCTCGCCCGGATGGCCCCGTCCTTCCGCTCCGCCAGGCGCAGGCCAGTGAGCTTTGGCATGTACGTGCGGAATGTCCCCGGGGCATAGCCCGAGCGCTCAGCGAGTACCCCCGGCTCCAATGCCTGGGGGTAGACCTCGATCAGGACTTCGAGAATCCGGCGCGGCCCCGCGTCGATGTTGTCCAGCCACATGCGGCGGATCTGCTCCGAGGTCCGCGGTGCGTTGGGCGGAATGCCGCCAGCCTCTTCCAGCCCCCGCGGCGTCAGGCTCACGTTCTCGCCGGTGATCTCCACCATCTGGTTGCGGTTCAAGGCGGGCATGTACGTGCGGAAGGTGCCGGGCGCGTATCCAGACAGGATCCGAAGTTGGAGCTTCGTCAACGGGGTGGGGTGCCGCTGGGCCAGCACCAGGAGCATCCGCCGGTGGCTCTCGCCAATGTCTGCCGGATCGCTGCTGGTAGATGCCGGCGCTCGATGATGGGCAGCAGGAGGATGCGAGCGTGTCAGGGGCGTGGCCGGGCGGGCAGGTGGAACAGGTGCCGCGACAGGGCGAGGGGACGCGAGCTTCTGCGTCACCTCCTGGGCGGCGGCGGTGGCACCGCCCGCCGCTTCCTGAATGGAGCGCGCCGCCGTCTCGAGGCGGCGGACCATGGCCTCGTCCAGCACGGGGACTTCAACGCGCTGTGTCTGGGGAGCTGGGCGCTCGGCGAGCTGGCGCTGCAGCTCGGCAATCCTCCGCCGTAGCGCCACCGGGTCCTCGGATGCCGTCCGCTCCTGGAGAGACTGCATTGCCTCGCGCAGCTTCGAGAGGTCCAGCGGGGCGACGGTGGCCTTGATCCGGCGCTGGCCAGCCTTGGGCGTGGCGGTGCTGTCGAAGGTGTGCTTGCGCGTGACGTGGACGCGCTTGAGCAGACGCAGCCTCGAAGGGCTCCAGAGGAACGCCCACCCCGTCTCCAGCCTGGGCAGCTCGTCCAGCAGGTCCAAGTGAGCCTGCGCCTCTTGCTTCACCAGCCAGTCGCGCAGCGTCTTCCGTTCGGGCGTGCCGTTCGTCTGGAAGGCCATGACGATCTCGGCCTGAGTCAGCACCTCATTGTTCACGCTCTGGGGGCGTTGGCTGATCATGGAGACGCCGATGCCGTAGTTGCGGCCCAGCCGGATCATCTCCTCCCAGATCTCGTAGGCCTCCATCGTCCCGCGCGCGAGCCTCTGGGGCACCACCAGCTGACACTCTTCGAGGATGACGTGGACAGGCGCGGGATCGGGCTGCTGCTTTCGCCTCTCCCAGAAGCGGTTCCCGAAGTCCGCCAGGAAGCGCTGGCGGTTGCGGATGGAGAACTGGCTGATATCCAGGACGAAGGACTGGCCGGTGTCCACCACCAGGTCCGCCACCAGCGCGCCGGACTCGGGGGTGATGGCTTCGTCCCGGTGGACGCCGCCCAGGACGATCACCGGGTAGCCCTTGCCGGTGCCATCGGCGGCCACGCGCAGGCCGTACCACTTGCCGATGGTGTCCACGATCACCGTCTGCACCAGCAGGCGCAGAAGCTCTTCCGCGAACCGGCCAGAGCCGTAGGTCTTCCCCGATCCGGTGATCCCCTCCCAGAAGATGCGGTAGGTGGCCACGTCCACGGGCAGCGGCTGGCCCTCGAAGACGTGGAGCTCATGCGATTTCATCGTCGTCTCTCCCTTCCTGCTCTGGCCATCATGCCGATGCGGTGGCCGCTCGGCAACCTGGGACGCTACTTCTTCGCCGCGCGCTTCTTCCTGGGCGGCGGCTTCGCGGACGGCGCCTGAATCCCATCCCAACCGGTCTGGCTCCAGATCTGCGCCGGGGCGGCGGACTCCTCCCACGTCAGTCGCGGCAGCGCGCGCGGCTGGAGCGCCACGAAGTGGAAGGGCTCTTGCTCCAGCCGCTCGAACCACCCGTCCTTGAACGTGCCGTCCTCGTAGGACTCGGTGGTGGCGCGGCGCCAGTAACTGGGCGAGTCCATGATGCGCAGACGCACCAGCACCGGGCCACGGTCCTTCGGATGAAAGGCCAGCACCTCGAAGTTCCATTCATCCTCGATGCCGCGGGAGTGATTGCTGGGACGGCGGAATCGGCGCCGGGCCCGCGTGCTCTCGGTGTCCGTCTGCTGCTGGGCGGCTTCCTCCATCTTCGTGTCGGCGTAGCTCACAGAAGTCCGCCCCCTCTTTCGAAGCGGCGGTGGATGGCATCGCTCGAGGCCGCCCGCCAAGCGAACGGCTTGAGCGCGTTGGGCAGACGGACAGGGTGGCCAGGGGCGCCGCTCGATGTGAGCACCAGCGCGGACAGGCTGATGCCGAAGTCGTTCACCAGCTGCACCACGTGCTCGTCCCTCTTCCGGAGATCGCCACGGGCTGCCCACTTCCCAGGGGCTCCCCACGCGGCCACCGCCAGCCCAGCAAGATCGAGCGCGGCGAGGATGTAGCGATCGTTGTCCGGACCCACGGGATCGTCCACGGTGGGAAGCACGTCCGGATCGGTTGAGCACCAGGCAAAGAGGTTCACCAGCACCACCCGCTGGAAGCCCGACGCCCGCGCGAAGTTGATGCACCTGGTAGTGGTGGGATCGTTCTTCCTCTCGTCTGCCTTCGAGGGGTTCACCAAGAGGAAGCCGCACGTGTTCCGCTGGAGCGCCAGCGGGTCCGCGGCCGCGAACAACGGATCGCAGACGATGCGCCCGAGCCACAGGCGGTAGCGGCCGCACGGAGAGAAGACCGCGCCCTCGCGGGGCAGGGTGGGAAGTTGAAGCGCTGCCGTCATCGTCGAAGCCTCCGAGCCAGGGGAACGATCACCACCTGCCATAGGCAGACGGCCATCAGCGTGGCGGCCGCGGCCAGCCCAACGTCCCCGACAACGGGCACGTCATCCGCGAACACGCCGGCGCCGCACATGAGGATCCACAGCCACAACACCAGGCGAATCATCGGTTTTACCCCCCCCCCCGGAATTTTCCGGAGCAGTGGAACAAACAGCGGAAAGGACCGGGCCCACCGGTCCACGGACTCGGCGCAGGACTCGCGCGAGAGCTCGACGCCCACGTACTCCCGCCCCTCGGACAGGCACACCAGCCCGGTGGTCCCAGCTCCGTTGAACGGGTCCAGCACCACGTCCCCGGGCCGGGTGCTGGAGAGCACGCACAGGCGGGCCAACTTCGACGGGAAGGTGGCCACGTGCTTGCCCTGGCGCCCGCGGTAGCCCACGGTGCCGATGCTCCACACCGAGCGCAGTGAGCGCTTCCCATCAGCACTGTCCGGGCCCGGCGTCTCGCGAGTGGTGGCGGTGCTGTACGTCTGAGGTGGCAGCGCGCTGAACTGCTCTCCGCGCCGGCGTGGGGACAGTCGCCGTTGGTGGCGCCCTACCGCAGGCTCGCGGACCGCTTCCGCGTAGTATGCGTAGCGCCCCGCCTTGGCCAGGAGGAACACGCTTTCGTGGGTGCGCAGCGGGCGATCGTCCCACGGGCCCGGCAGCCCGTTGGGCTTGCTCCAGCAGACGTCCGCGCGCACGTACCAGCCATCCGCCTGCAGGGCCAGGGCGACGCGGTGGGGAATCAGCAGCGCGTCTTTGGGCTTGAGCCCTGGCGGCACGCGCTTCATGCGGCTGCCGGGGTTGCGCTGGTGGTGGGCGGTGGCCTTTGGGCCTGGTGGCCCGCTGCCGCCCTCGCGCACGTACCCATCGCCCAGCACCAGCCACACCAGCCCGTTGTCCTTCAGCACCCGGCGCACCTCCCGGAAGGCCGCCACCAGGTGAGCGGTGAAGGCATAGGCGTCGTCCTCTTCTCCGAGCACTCCGGTCCACGTGGGGATGTGCAACGGCCGGCCCAGCCCTGGCATGGGGTCGAAGTCCACCGGCTCCCATGTGGTGGCCGCCACCCCGTAGCCGTCCACGCGCTGGCTCAGGTAGGGAGGGCTGGTGACGCAGGCCTGGACGCTGCCAGCCTCGAGCTGGCGCAGCCCAGCGATGACGTCCGCGTGGTACAGGCGCAAGCTGCCGCCCGAGTAGAAGACCGTCACAGGGCGCTCCTGGGGTTCGGCTTCAGCCCGAACTCGTCCCGGATCTTCCCCACCGTCCGCCAGTCCATCCCGAGACGGGCGGCGATCTCTTTGTCGGTGAGCCCCGCGGTGTGCTGGCGCCGCACCTGCTCCTTCTGCAGGGCCAGCTTCTGGTTGCGCAGCTCGCGGGCCTGGGCGGTGTCCTTGCCTCGGTTCCTGTCTGCCTTCATCGTGCCTGCCCTTCCTTCCTGCGCTCCATGTTCCGGGAGAACCTGACGCCGCACATCTCACAGTGGACGCGCTCCAACTCCACACCCACCGCACGGTGTCCGAGTCTGCGCGCGGCCTCGAGCGTGGGCCCGCTCCCAGCGAACGGGTCCACGATCCGCGACGGGTGGGGCGGACATGCCCAGCGGATGATGTGCTCCATCAGGTCCTCGGGCTTCTCCGAGAGGTGCCCGAGCCTGTCCGCGCCCTTCACCTTGGAGACGAAGTAGAAGCGGCTGGCCCCGCCCTCGTCCCCGATCGTGTCCTGGGGCATGGGAGCCCCGGGCATGGCGCCGAACGGGCCACCGGCCTTGCGCGCGCGGATGGTGCCGGCGCGCATCTTCCCGGACTTGCGGATGCCGCTCTGGGCGTCCAGTTCCAGCACGCGACAGCCGGGGATGCAGACGTTGCCGCAGTCGTCCGCGTGAGACAGCACCACGTTCGCGGGCCAGCGCCCCCGCCCGGCCGCCACGGGGATCGGCGCGTTCTCGGGCCAGAGCCCACCAGTTCCCCAGCGCTCCCGATTCCTCTGGATGGTGCGCTCGCTCATGGGCTTCATGGCGACGATCACCGGCTCGTGTGCCGGCTTGAGCCGGGCGGAGCTCGCGGGCTTGCCCTGCGCGTAGAACCAATCCACGAAGTCCAGGATCTCGAAGCCCGCGTCCTCAACCGCGGTCGCCATCCGGTGGTACAGCTTGGGCAGCGCGAAGTTCACCAGGATCGCGCCAGGCTTCAGCACGCGGAAGCACCGCTGCCAGGTGGCAACCTCGAAGGTGACGCCAGTCATGTCCCACGCCGCGCCGCCGATCCCCACCTCATAGGGGGAGTCGGTGACGATGGCGTCCACTGAGTCTTCCGGCTGGGCATCCAGCCAGGGGCGGCAGTCACCTTCAAAGAGCGTGACCGCCTCGTCCTGGTGGTACAGCTTTGGCAGCTTCATCGTCTCTCTCCCGTGAGACTTCTACGCCGCGCGTCGCGCTCTCTCGCTGCGCTGCGTATTGGCGCGCACCACCGCTTCCGCGCACTCGGGCGCCACCGAGTTGCCGATCAGCCTGACTTTATCCCGCTTCGTCTTCGCCCGGTCCAACCTGTAGCCTTTGGCGAACCGACCGAACTGCGCGGCCAGGAGCTCGTGAGGCTCCAGCATCCGCATCCCTATGTCCACGATCTGGTAGGCGGTCCCCTTCACCACCACGATACCCAACCGATGAAGGGCGGTGATCGTGGGCATGGGCTTGTTCAGGTTCGCCCACTGGCTGCCGCTGCTGTAGTACGTCGTGAGGAACGCGCGGACTTCAGCGATGTGCGTCCCGCTCGCGGTGATCGTGGGCATGGGCTCCTGAACGTCGGAGCCGCTGCACTCGCCGCGGAGCTTCACCAGCGTGGACGTGGCGATGGCGTGGTGCTGGCCACCCGAGACGATGGTCTGCATCGGCTCGCTGATGCTCGTCCCCGATGACTCGCCCTGAATCTTCACCGTCGTGGCCGTCACCACCGCGTGATGGTCGGTGGCGGTGATCGTATCCATCGGCCGGCCATCCAGGGGAACGCCCACGACGCCGCCGAAGTGCTTGGCCAGGAACGCGGCAACCTGTTCCTGGTGTGTCTCTTCCAGCACAGCCGACACCAGGGCGTGCTTCTGGCCGGTGGCCATGACGGTGCCGAGCGGTTCGTGCAGGTCCAGCACGCGGGGCGCCTGGCCCTCGCGCTCCCCGTACCCGGTCTGCACCAGCAGCGGGGCCATGTCCGCGGTGACGAGCGCGTGTCCGCGGCGCTGCGCGGTGACGGTGGAAAGGGGGGCGTTGACGTCCTCGCTTCTGTCCGTCATCCCGCCGTGGTTCACCTTCACCAGCGAGGGAGCCACCAGCACGTGGCGGGCCTTCGTAGTGACGGTGGATACCGGCCCATCCAGGGGCTCGGAGGTATCGCCCTTGCTCTGATGATCGATGGTCGCGAGGAACGCAGCGTCCACCGGCTCCAGTGACGGCACAACGACGGCGTGGCCATTGTTGGATGTGATCGTCCGGAGCGGATCCTGGATGGGATAGTTGCACCCAGCATTGCTCTTGTGCATGTACGTCCGGATGACGAACGGAGTGTCCACGGGCTCCAGTGTCGGCACCACCACCGCCCGGTCGTTCTTCGCCGTGACGGTGCCCACCGGGGCGGAGACGGGCGTGGGCGGCGTCTGCCCAGCTCGGCCGCCGCACCCAACGATGAAGGGCTCTGGGTTCTCCAGGACGAAGCGCCGGATGCCCTCGGCGATGCGCCACTCCGTCTTCTTTGCCAGGGGCTTCTTCCTGTTGAAGATGGAGGGGACGGGGATGCTCCAGTCGATGCAGCTCGCGGCCGTGTTGAGCGGAGCCAGTCCCTCGCCCTTCCCATGGGTGGCAGTCGGCCAAGTGATTGGCTCTCCATCGCACCGGGCGACGATGAACAAGCGGCGGCGCTTCGTCGGCGCGCCGTAGCTCGAGGCATCCAGCACCCGCCACTCCACCTTGTAGCCCAGCAACTCCAGCCGAGTAACCCAGTACCGGAACGTCTCGCCCTTGCGCCAGGGGATGGGGTGGCCGCACAGCGGGTGGTCCTCGGTGATGACCGCGCCGGCGGGGTACGTGCAGCGCTTCTTCCCCGTGCCGTGCGTGACGTCCCTGTCCAGCACCATGCCCACGTCGAAGAGCGGGCCCCAGTCCATGAACTCGCGGACGTTCTCCACGAAGATGATGGACGGCAGCACGTCCTCCGCCCAGCGCGTCACCACGTGCGCCAGCGCGCGGATGTTTTTCTGCTTTGGCTTTCCCCCCTTGGCAGCGCTGAAGTGCGTGCAGTCGGGGCTGGCCCAGAGGATGTATACCGGCTTGCCCTTCGTCACCTTCCGCGGCGGCGTCTTCCACACGTCTTCGGGCAGGTGTCGCGTCCCGGGGTGGTTGTCCGCGTGGACGTACAGCGCGAGCTCGTCATGGTTGAGAGCGATATCGGGCTCGCGGCCGATGGCTGCGCGGATGCCGGTGCTGGCTCCGCCGCCACCGGCGAACAGGTCCACCACCAGCCCGTTCTTCAGCGTGACGCGGGTGCGCCTGCGCAGACGAGTCACCCCGCCGCGCTTCGCCCTCCCCCGGCGGCTCTTCTGCTCGAGGCCCCCGGCCAGTGCCTCACCCATCCACATGGCGCGCGCTGGCTTCCGGCGTGCCGCTTTTGCTGTCCTTCCGCTCACTGGAACCTCCGCGGCATGAGTGCCACCTGCTGGAGCTTGTCCGCGGGCAGACCGAAGAGGTGGGCCCACTCCTTCGGATCCTCGCCCTTGCCCGTGAAGGCAAGCGCCACCAACTCCGAGTCCTTGCCCAGGCGCAGCCCGTTCTTCGCGTGGAGCACGGGCGTGGAAGTTGCCCATCTGCTTGACCCAGACGGGAAGGCCTGCGTCTGCCACCTGGCGGGCGAGATCCGCCGCATCCCAGATTCGGAAGTGCCGGGGCTTGTCGCCGCGCCCGGACTCACCGCCGATGATGACCCACCCGATCTGCGCCTCGTAGCCCTTGCGCCAGCTGTTAAAGCATCGGCGCGCGCACCGCCTCCCGCCCAGCCCGAAGCCCGCGACGCCCCGCCCCTGGCAGTCGGGGCAGGCCCCATCCATGAGCCAGGGCCGCATGTCGATCGCGCCCGTCAGGGGCTCGGCGGAGACGAACACGGCCGCGAACCCGGTGGACTCCAGGAGCTGTGGCAGCATGACGTCTGCGCTCGGCTGGTCGCTCACGCTCGCGCCCAGGGCACACAACCCCCGGACGTCCTCGGGGACGATGTGCCAGCGATCCGGCCGCTTTGTGAGCAGGAGCCAGAGCAGCCCGCCCGTCTTCGCGTTCTCGCATCGGACGGTGGCAACCTCGCAGAACTTCACCCCGATCCGGCGCGCGGACTTCCTGGCGCCGGCCCAGCGCGCGCCACCGCACCCCGAGCACATCAGCGAGGTGACGCGGATGAAGTCCCAGAGGCGGAAGCGCTCACGTTCCACCACCTCCTGGGTCTTCCCGGCATGGACGATCAGCTTGGCGCGCTCGTCCTCGGAGAGCTCGGCGGGCCACTTCTCCCACTGGACGGAGGGTGGCACCAGGATCGCTTCAAGCACGTCCCCAAGCGAGAACCCGAAGATGCGGTCCACCTCGCCCTCGGCGGCAGCAGCGCGAGCCAGCGACAGCAGCTTGGCCCACGTGGTCTCCCCGTTCGGCTCGCGGGTGCCGCCCAGGTACGGCGGGCCCCACTTCACCCCGTAGCGGGTGCCGTACCCGTACTCCGCATAGCAGTGGATGCAGCCGGGGTGGGGCGTGCCATCGGGCAGCGTCTTCTCCTCACACCCCTTCCAGCCGTTGTGGGTGTGGCCCTTCCGCCCGTTCTCGTTTCTCGTCCAGCCGATCTTTGTTTCTTCAGCCATCGTCGTCTCTCCCTCAGGCAGCCTTGGCCCTGGTGTAGCCCAGGACAGATGCGTCGTGCTCGCCGTCAACCCGGCTCACCAAGCCCGCGTGGCGGATGCGCTTCAGCAGGAAGTCGAAGCCCCGATCCCCTTCGTTGGCCTTCAGCACCGTGACCACCATGCACTCGCCGGCGCGGTCGCAGGCCTCCTGCCACGCGCGGTGGCGCTTTTGGTAGTCGGCGTCGGCGGCGCGCTTCTTCTCCTGCCACTTCTCCAGCCGCTCCGCCTTTTCGTTCGGGCTCAGGCTGTCGGGCAGCTTCGGCTCCTTCACCTGCTCGTAGCCCTTCATGAAGTCGGAAAGGCTGGGCGCGGGCGGGAGCCAGAGTCCCACCGCCAGGCGGCACATGCGGTCCACGTACCGGCCACCGGCGAAGTCCTGGGCGCGGGGCCGCAGGTGGATCGCGTCCACCTGTGCGTTCTGGGGGTCCTTCAGGTGCGCGGCCAGCACCACGGCCACATCCATTTCCTTGGCGAGGTCGCGCAGCACGCGGAGGATCTCCCCTACGCGCTCGTCCCTGGCGCGCTCGTCCTTGAAGTCCACCATCTCCAAAAGATGGTCGACGAAGATCACGCCCACGCCGTGCTGGATGATCCACTGCTTGGCGCGCGCCGCCACCTTCTGCACGGTGAGGCCCGTCCGATCGTCGATGAAGACGCGCTGCCCGATGTTGTGAATCCGCGCCGCGGTGTTGCTCAGCTTCGTCCGCTGGTCGGTGCTCAGCCCGCCACGCTTCATCAGCTGGCGGATGGCGGCCACGGAGCCATCCGCGAAGTAGCGCCGGGGGATGGATGTTCCTTCGTCCTCGAGGCTGAAGCACGCCACCGGGATCGGCGGGCGGCCCATGATGGGATCGCCCTCGGCGATGGACAGCGCCATGGTGTTGAGCAGGCCGGACTTGCCCACGCCCGGGTGGGCGCCCACCATCGTCACCTTCTTTCGCTGGACGCCTTGCAGCAGCTCGTCCCACACGCGGATCCCCGACAGGATGTAGCGCGCGTTCTCCGGGGACTTGCCGTCCTGAATGTCCTCGATCGCCTCGTACTCGTCCCGGGCGAAGTCGGCCAGCGTCCGGGTGGGGGCTGCGCCACCAGCCGCGAGCACCGCCAGCTCGCCAGCCATCTGGATCAGAACGTCCTCGGGGGACTGCGATGGGTTCTTCAGCGCGTCCGCGAGCATCTGACAGGAGGCGATCCCGCGGCGGCGCATGGCCATCTGGCGGAGGCGCTGGATCTGGCGCCCGAGGCCCGTTGCTGTGAACAGTGCTTGGCTGTCCAGGGACATGATGTACGCGGGGCCGCCCGCCTCATGCAGCTTGCGCTTGTCCTTCAGGTACTGCGAGACGGTGATCGTGTTGGCCCCGTCCTGGCCCGGCTGGCTGGTGGCGGTGATCGCCTCCATGACTAGGGCGTTGCGAGGGGAAGAGAAGATCGCGGGCTGGAGTTCCGGATGCTCGGCGAGCAGCGCCTGCGCGCTCGTATCCCCGATGGCTCCAGCATTCAGGAAGAACGCGAGCACTTCCCGCTCCGCGTCCAGGTCCACCAGCGGGTTCTCCGGATCGATGGGCACGGTTTATCCCTCCCCCGGTGGGGTGAGCGTGCCGCCCCGGAAGCTGGGGACGTTGGGGACGTCGGCGCCCCGGGGTTGGTGGCGGGAGTTGATGGGGACCACCTGTGCCACCGGCGCGAGCGGCAGCTGCCCGTCGAAGTCGAGCACCTGGTCCGGCGTCTTCGAGCGCAAGAGCCAGTCCACGTCCGCCCGCCATCCCCGGCCCCCTTCCTTCCCCTGGTAGAAAGGCTGTGCGAGCGTGTAATCCAGGAAGCGCTCCCACCTGTCGAGATCCGGACAGGCCTTCAAGACGCCACGCGCGGCAGTCCGCCGCCTCTTGGACATGGCGTTCCACATGGGCAGATCGTACTTGGAGGCCATCCTGTTCCAGAGATCGCGCAGGGCTTCCGGGCGCGGGCCGGATGACTCCGCCTCGTCATCGCCAGCGGCATCTTCCGGTTCACCTACATCATCGCCCCCAGGATCAGGAGACTGAGATCCAGGATCCGTGATCAGAGATCCAGGATCAGAGGGAGACGGGGGGGATGCCTCCGACGCCTCCTGGATGGATGCCGACCGTTCCGGGATGCTTCCTGAAATTACATGAGCCGGTGTAACGCTACCGGCAGACTGGACGGGCGGCCCTGGCAGCTTGCTCTTGGCCTCGTTTGGGTGTGGGTTCTGCTGCTCCACGAAGCCGACGAGTTGGATCAGGCGCATCCCCCCCGCGCTGTAACGGATGATGGAGCCCACCGCCTGCAGCCGCTCCAGCAGCTGGTCCACGTTGATGCTGGTGCGGTAGGGGAAGATCTGGGCCCGAATCTTCAGGGGCTTGTCTTCCAGCCGCCCTTCCTTGTCCGCCAGGCAGTTCATCCCGAAGCGGAGGAAGTGCCCCTCTACCGGGAAGTCCTCGGCCCCGAGCACGTCATCCAGGAAGTCATCCGGCCGCGTGCTGCGCGTTCTCGCCATTTCCCAACCCCAGGAAAAACGACGGCCCGCTACCCGGATGTGTGCGGTCACGGACGCACACAGAGCCCGGGCGCGGGCCGTCGAAGCTACGCATGGCTGTGCCCTCTTCTACCGCATCCAGGACCGTGACGTACCCGGGAGGGCATGGGGGCTGTCGATCCCCCAACGGGCCGGAACACTGCCACCAGCCGAATCGGAATGCTAGTCCTTTCTTCATGTTTGACAACTTGAAGGAAAGGACGCATGTTCTCGCCGCGCGCTGAAGTTCCGCGCCAGGGAGAGCACGACGATGACACAGGAGAGCAGCACCGGGCCGGGCCCGCTGGCGCTCTTGCTCGAGGCGGTGGGGAAGGCCATCCCCCTCCTCCGCAATAGCGGCTGGATCACGAAGGATCGGAAGGACACGTACGCGGCCGCCGCTTCAGAACTGGAGCTGACAGCCGCCCAGGTCCAGCCGATCGCCAACGCCGAGCCGGTGGCGCGCTCCTGCAGGTGTGGCGTGCTGATCGAGGATCTGCCCGAGCTGGGCGCGTCCATCGTCCGGCTCAGCAACCAGCCCGCTTACCGCGCAGACGAGATGTACCAGCTGGCCGCCAATGTCGCCGGCTTCTGTTCTTCTGACTGCTGGGAGCGCCTGTCCCCGAACACGTTCCCCGGCATCACCCACAGCTGATTCAGGAGCAACCACCCATCATGACCGCCGCTACCACTTCCCCCGCTGCTGCCGCTGCCGTCTCTTCACCGAGCCCTGATCAGAAGTTGGACGTCGATCGCAAGGCGATGAACCTCTGGCAGAAGCTCGCGTACATCAAGACCCAGGTCCGCAACATCCCGAAGAACGGGTGGAACAAGCACTTCGAATACAAGTTCGTCCAGGCCTCCGACGTCTACGACGTGGTGGGCCACCTGATGGGTCTGCTCGGCATCGTCATGCTGCCCAAGGGTGTCGAGATGCTGGGCGAGCGGGAGGCGCGCAGCGGCTCCATCCTCATGCTCCGGTTCAATTGGGAGTTCGTGAACGCGGACGCGCCCGCCGAGCGTGAGGCCTTCCAGAGTATGGGCGAGGGCCAGGACTCGGGCGACAAGCGCAGCTACAAGGCCACCACTGGAGCGGAGAAGTACGCGCTGATCTCCGCCTTCCAGGTGCCCACGGGCTTGGATCCGGAGCGTGACGACGGGAGCCATCCGAGCCAGGACCGTGGCTCGGACAGCGGGCGCAAGACTGGCAAGCGCACCACCGGCCAGGACTCGGGGCAGCCGGGCCAGGGCCAGCGCTCTGGCCAGTCCCGCCAGGATCAGCAGCCGCAGGAGAAACCCGCGTCTAACCAGCCCCAGCTGCTGGTGGCCCGGTTTGGCCCCTATAAGAAGAAGCCCGTGGACGGACTCTCCGATGACCAGATCCGGGAGACGATCCAGGTTGGCAAGACGAACGCGGTAGATCCCAAGTACGCCGATCACAAGGCGGAGATTGAGGCTCACATCGCACAACTGGAGCGAGTGCTGGCCGCCCGTCAGAAGCCCAGCACCACCAGCCAGAAAGGGAACGCCCCCGCGGC
>Ga0307406_10000995_pt1 | contig 15730 bp, 13 predicted proteins | sample 322Cmetagenome_3_FD_203706 | JGI IMG/M metagenome (GOLD analysis project Ga0307406, IMG submission 203706) | Maize rhizosphere microbial communities from greenhouse at UC Davis, California, United States - 322HYB-C-2 | ecosystem: Host-associated > Plants > Roots > Rhizosphere > Soil | place... | reverse complement strand
CGCCCTGGATGCCCAGGCGTTCCTGGCTGGGCACGCTCAGCATTGCCCCGGCATACAACGCCGCATAGCAGCCAAGGTTCTCCAGCAGAACGGCCAGTGGTAGCAAGGCCAGGTGATGCCTGGTCTCCACTGGCCGGCTGGCCTGCTCCAGTTCACGGGCCACCCGCAGGAGACTCTCGGCGCCCAGGCAGACCCCTTTCGGCGTCCCGGTAGTGCCGGAGGTGAAGGTCAACTTGGCCGTGCCCGCCGGCAAACGACTCGGGCCGTCGAAATGCCGCCGCCAGAACTCGCCGCTGTGCTGGTATCCGGCGGCTTGCAGTTCGGCGTCGAACGCCGGTTCGGCGATCACTCGCTCAGCCTGGCTCTGCTCCAGGCAATGGCGACGTTGAGCCTGGCTGAAAAAACCCGGCAGGTAGACGCAGGTCAGTCCTTCGAACAGCGCCGCCAGGTCCCAGAGGACGGCGTCGATGCCATTGTCCAGGGCCAGGGCGACGACCTGGACGTTTTCCTCCCGCAGGCGGTGCTGGCGGTACACCACTTCCGAATACAGCGTTGCGTAGTCGAGCTGCGAACCATCGCCCCACAACGCGATGGCGTGCCCTCGCCGCTGCGCATGCCCGCGCAACGTATCCTTGAACCGCTGCATTTCAGGCGACATCGCAGGTTTCTCCGAGGTTCGTTGGCAACCCCAGCCGACTGAACAGACCGGTATTGCGCAGATGGATGAAACCGGCGCGAATGTTTCCGACGTGGACCCACGGCCGGCTTTCGTAATAGCGGCCCCAGAGGTGGCGCTCCTCACCGAGGCGCTGCGGATCGGCGGGACACAAGGTGACGGGTTTGAGGCCCAGGCGATGAAAGCTGTTGACCAGGCCGATATTGCCGGTGAACGCGACCCACTCCAGGCCGCCCATGGCCAGCAGATACGTGATCGCGATGATGCTCAACCGAGCGCTGCCGGTGTCGCTGGCGGCCAGGTTGCCCACCTCGACGATGCCAGCGCGGTCCACCGGGCGGTCGGCCGCGGCGCTGATCAAGGGTTCGATGGGCTCGTCCAGATAACGCTCCAGAAACAGCCTTCCTTGGGCGGCGCGGCGCACCCCAGCCACAGCGCAGAGCATGCCGTGCGCATCATCGAGTCCGAATAGCTCGGGCATGAAATGCCGGATATCAGCACCGTGGACCTGGCGGAAACGTTGCTGGATAAACGCTTCAAGCTCGGCACGCCGGGGGTGCGCCGGCAGTCCCCGGTGCAAATGGCGGAGCGGTTGGCCAACGTCGCCGAAGGCCAGTGGCAATTGAATGTTCCAATCGAAATCGGGCATGGACCGACGTTCTCCCCTGGGTTGTTGGGGAGAAGTATCAAACCCGTTTCTTAATGAAGTCTGAAGATGGGATACCCGGCAGGCAGTCTGCGCGTCGCTATCCCCGGGAGTGGTGCTTAGCGCGCGAGGCGAAGTGAAGCGTTATGGTTACGGTCCGTGGGATTTACACGCACCACGATAGGGAACCGCTTGGCTGGCTTGCGTGGTACTGCCGCGCCAACCGAGGCGCACATGGGACGACGCTATTGGGCGTCGAACAATTCTTCTGAGACTGGTCTACCCTCATCTTCCAGGCTCATCGCTGCTTTATCAGGGATTCGCGCCCAGAGAGGTTTCGACATGGCAGATCTAGTTAACGCCGTTGCACTTGGGCTGCTGGCTCTTCTGCCACTGATCAACCCGCCGACCACCGTGGCGCTGTTCCTCGCTTTAAGCAAAGGACTCAACCAGCGTGAAAAGAACAAACAGGCGTTCCTGACATCATTTTATGTATTTCTCATCATGGCGCTCACCTACTACATCGGTGAGTTCATCATGAAAATTTTCAGTATCTCCATACCCGGCTTGCGGATGGCCGGTGGCGGGATACTTATTGTGATGGGCTTGAAGATGCTTTTTCCGCCGCCTTCGCAACCTTCGACCCCGACCTCCAGCAACGGCACGCCGGAGACAGCCAACTTTGCCTTCATCCCGCTAGCCATGCCCAGCACTGCCGGCCCTGGGACGATCGCGATGATCATAAGCGCTTCAGCGACGATTAAGCACAGCACGTCTTTTCCAGCCTGGGTATTGGTAACAGCGCCTCCACTGATTTTTCTCTTCACCGCCCTTATCCTCTGGTTATGTTTGAGAGGGTCAGGAATCATCATGCGGGTCACTGGCGCCTCGGGCATCGATGCGATTTCACGCTTGATGGGCTTCTTGCTTGTATGCATGGGCGCACAGTTTGCTATCAATGGCTCGGTGGAAGTCGCACAGACACTCATCGATCAAAATCTTCCTCGGCTGCGCCTCCCGTAGGTCGGTGGGAGAGACGCAGCCACGTTTCCCATACGCGAGACTGCGACGCGTTTACCGCGCCCGTCCTCACGGTTTTATCAATAACTTAACAGTCCGTGAGAGCGTTCGGTCGTGCGGTCGGCATGGCGATCGAAGCCGTCTTTGCTTGCGGGTTCGCGCTGCCCAGATATCGTGACTACGCTCTGTTCGAGGATAGCGCGACGGAGCGTCGACATGGGCATCAGAGCATTTGTTGTCAGGCAGCGTGTTGGTGTCCCGGTTGCGCTTCTCATGGGGCTTTCGAGCCTAATGGGTGGCTGCGGTAAAGAGCCTGTTTCCCCGGCTCGCCAAGCACCTAACGTCACCGTCATGACGGTGACTGCGCGTGATACGCCTGTGACCCTGGAGTTCGTTGCGCAAACCCAGAGTTCTCGCGAAGTGGAGATACGCGCGCGCGTCGCGGGGTTCCTCGATAAGCGGCTGTACACCGAAGGCGATGTGGTGAAAGCCGGGCAAATCCTGTTTCAGATGGACCGAAAACCGTTTGAGGCAGCGTTGGCATCGGCTCAGGGGCAAATGGCCCAGCAACAAGCACGCTGGGAAGTGGCCAAGGCCACCCTCGCCCGCGTCCGGCCGCTGGCCGCGCAGAACGCGGTCAGCAAGATGGACCTGGACAACGCCGTCGGCGCGGAGCGTGAGAGCAAGGCAGCCGTACTCGCCACCGAAGGTTTAGTGCGCACGGCGCAACTGAATCTGAGTTACACCACCATCACCTCGCCCCTCAACGGTCTTTCGAGCGATGCCAGGAAACAGGAAGGCAGCTACGTCACACCCGGCGAATCAGGACTGCTGACGTCCGTATCACAAATGGACCCGATGTACGTCAACTTCAGTCTTTCGGAAAACGAAACCCTGAAATACCGCAATGAAATTGCTGCCGGACGCCTGATATTTCCACCTCGCAGCGATTTTATCGTGGAAATAGTGTTGGCTGACGGCACCGTGGTTCCCGAACGCGGCAAGGTGAGTTTCCTGGCGCCTTCATACAGCCAGGAAACCGGTACCTTTCTCGTCCGGGCGGTGCTCGCGAACCCGAAGGGCCTGCTCCGCCCTGGCCAGTTCGTGCGCGCATTGGCCAAAGGCGCAACCCGGCCAAACGCTATCCTGGTGCCCCAGAAGGCCGTGCTGGAGGGCGCGAAGAGCCACTTCGTCTGGGTCGTCAATACCGAGAATAAACCCGAGCAACGGGTCGTCGAAGTCGGCGAGTGGCAAGGTGAAGACTGGATTATCAGCAAGGGCCTGCGCGCCGGCGAGCGCATCGTGGTCGATGGTGCGCTGAGGGTGACGTCCGGGGGGGCACTGAAAATCGTCGAACCGCCTGCTGCCGGCGCCAATTCGATAGAAGCCGGTGCAACCAGTGGTAACAGCCCATGAGCATTTCCCACTATTGCATTGAGCGGCCGATTTTCGCCTCAGTCATCTCGATCATCATCACCCTGGCCGGCACCGTGGCCATGCTCCAGCTCCCCGTCGCCCAGTATCCAGATATCACCCCGCCGCAGATAACAGTGGCGGCGACCTATCCCGGTGCGGATGCCCAGGTCGTGGCCAACAACGTGGCAGCGCCCATCGAGCAGCAGGTCAACGGCGCGGACAACATGATCTACATGAACTCGTCGAGCTCAGCGACGGGCAACATGACCCTCAACGTATTTTTCGAGATCGGGACCGATCCTTCCCTGGCGCAGGTGGACGTACAGAACCGGGTCAACCTGGCCTTGCCTCAACTGCCCTCCGCCGTGCAGAGCCAGGGCATCCAAGTGCAGAAGAAATCCTCGGCGTTCATGATGGTGCTGGCGGTGTACTCGGCGGGCGACCGCTATGACAGCACCTACGTCGCCAACTACGCCAATCTTTATATCCTCGATGCGATCAAGCGTATCCCTGGCGCGAACCAGGCCAGCATCTTCGGCACGCCAGACTACGCCATGCGGATCTGGCTCAAACCCGATCGCATGGCCCAGTTGGGCATCACCGCCGCCGATGTGCAGAGCGCCGTGGCCAACCAGAACCAGCAATTTGCCGTAGGACGCGTCGGTCAGTCGCCAACGGGCTCTGCCGTGGAGCAATCGTTTGCCGTGACCACCAAGGGACGCCTGACCGAGCCTGCGGAGTTCGAAAACATCATTCTGCGCGCGAGCAGTGAAGGGGCTGCCCTCGTGCGTCTCAAAGACATTGGCCGCGCGGAACTCGGCCAGAAGGACTACTCGCTGCGCAGCACCTACCAAGGCAAGCCGGCGACATTGATTGCGGTGTATCAACAACCCGGGGCCAACGCGCTGGACGTCTCGGCAGCAGTCACCAAAACCCTCGCAGACATGAAGGCAACCTTTCCCGAGGGCATCGAATACAAAATTGTGATGGACACTACCGCGTTCACACGCGCGTCGATCTCCGAGGTGATCCATACCTTCTTCGAAGCACTGGTGCTGGTGGTCGTGGTGGTCTACATCTTCCTGCAGAGCTTGCGCGCCACCTTGATTCCGGTGATTGCGGTGCCGGTGTCAATCGTCGGTACCTTTATCGGCATGTCAGCCCTGGGTTTCTCCGTGAACATGCTGACGCTGTTCGGCATGGTACTGGCCATCGGTATCGTGGTGGACGACGCAATCGTGGTGGTGGAAAACGTCGAGCGCAACATGCACGTCCACAAGATGACGCCCAAGGACGCTGCCAAGCGGGCGATGGACGAAGTCGCCGGTCCGGTGGTGGCCATCGTGCTGGTACTGTGCGCGGTGTTTATCCCGGTGGCGTTCATGGGTGGCATAACCGGCCAACTCTACAAGCAGTTCGCAATCACCATCGCCATTTCCGTGGTGATCTCCGGCCTGGTTGCCCTGACCCTGTCTCCAGCGCTCGCTGCCGTGCTGCTCAAGCCGCAGCACGGTAAAAAAAATGCGTTCTTCCGTTGGTTCGAACGCAGTTTCGAGCGCATGACCGAGGGTTACTCACGCGCTGTTGCGTTCATGATCAAACGCTTCTTACTGGCCCTGTTGCTCTTTGCCGGCATGATCGTGTTGATCCTGTTGATGGCGCAGCGCATACCCAGCGCGTTCCTGCCCCCCGAGGACCAGGGGTATCTGCTGGGCGCGATCATCATGCCTGACGCTGCCAGCCTCGACCGAACCGGCGAAGTCGGCAAAGTGGCCAGTGATTTTTTCATGAACGATGAGGCCGTGGAGGGCGTCGCCATCGTCAACGGCTACAGCCTGCTGGATGGGCAGAACAAGAACAATGCCGCCGCGTTCTTCGTCGGCTTCAAGGATTTCGAAGGACGCTACAAGGACTCGGACACCATTGCGCAGCAAAGCGCCCCGGCGGTCCTTCAAAAAGCCGCTCATGTTTTTTCCACCGTTCAGGAAGGCATCATCCTGCCGGTCAACCCTCCGTCGATTCCTGGCTTGGGCACCACCGGCGGCATGGAGGTGTGGATTCAGAGCAAGGGCGACGCGAGCCTCGACCAGTTGTCCGAAGTGGTCGGCGCGCTCATGACGAAGGCTAAGGAGCGCCCGGAGCTCGGTCCCATCACCTCGACCTTCAACGTTCATTCGCGCCAGTTGATGGTCGATGTCAACCGCGAAAAAGCAGAGAGCCTCGGCGTGCCAGTGGAAGATGTCTATAGCGCCATGCAAACCATGTTCGGCTCGCTCTATGTCTCACAATTCAACAAGTTCAGCCGGCTGTGGCAGGTCATCCTGCAGGCCGAACCGTCCTATCGCCTCAAGGCCGAAGACCTGCAAGAGATTTACGTGCGCAACAGAAACGGGGAAATGGTGCCACTCAAGACGGTGCTGACCACCCGCTACGTGACGGGCCCCGACCTGCTGACCCGTTTCAATAACTTCCCGGCGGTCAAGCTGACCGCCAATGCCGCCCCTGGCTACAGCTCCGGCCAGGCGCTCAAGGCGCTGGAAGAAATCAGCGCAGAGATCATGACCAATGATTATTCGCTGGCCTTGAGTGGCGAGGCGTTCGAAGAGAAAAAGAGCGGCGGAGCCTCGTCACAGGTCTTTATTTTCGGCATGGTGATGGTGTTCCTGATACTGGCCGCCCAGTACGAAAAATGGTCCTTGCCCATCGGGGTGCTGCTCGCTGTGCCCTTCGCCCTGTTCGGTGCCCTCCTCGCCGTACTGATCCGAGGCCTGAGCAATGACGTGTATTTCCAGATCGGCTTGACCATGTTGGTGGCACTCGCCGCCAAGAACGCCATCCTGATCTTCGAGTTCGCGGTCCTCAACCGGGAAAATGGCATGTCGGCCTATGACGCCGCGATGACCGCCGCCAAGGAACGTCTACGCCCTATCGTCATGACGTCGCTGGCGTTCATTCTCGGCTGCGTGCCGCTGGCAATTGCCGTCGGCGCATCTGAAAATAGCCGTCACTCAATCGGTACGGGTGTCATCGGCGGGATGTTGGCAGCGACGGTGGTCGCAATCTTTTTCATCCCGCTGTTCTACTACCTGGCGGAGCGGATGTTCGGGAAGAAAGACAGTGCCCAAACGGCCGCTCAACCGGCGCTATCGGCACCACCCGCACAGGTCTCGGGCAGTTCAGCAAGCCACGGGCAGGAGCGCGATTGACATGCACAAGCCCTCTCTCTCGATACTGCTGTGCCTGGGCCTGGCGGGCTGCCTGGTAGGCCCGGATTATGAACGTCCCGACATCGACACCCCGATGGCCTACCGTTATGCGGACAAGGAAGCGAAAAACCTGTCCAACGCGCTGTGGTGGGAACAGTTCCAGGACCCGGTGTTGGATGAGCTGGTCCGAAGCGCCTTGCTTGAGAATAAGGACATCAAGATCGCTGCCGCGCGCGTCGAGCAATTTCAAGGGCGCTACGGTGAGGCCAGGTCCTTGTACTTTCCCCAGGTCGGGTTGGGTGCGCAAGGTCAGCGCAGCCGATCACCACGCGACAATGGCCCAGTGCCCCTGGACTCGTCGGTCGACCCGGTGTTCAACAATTATCAAGCCCTTCTCAGCATGAACTGGGAACTCGACGTATGGGGACGATTGCGGCGCCTCAATGAGTCCGCACGTGCCGATTTGCTTGCATCCGAAGAAGGGCGCCGTAGCGTCATACTCAGCCTGGTGTCGTCCGTGGCGACGAGTTACGTGACGCTACGTGGGCTGGACCGGGAATTGGAAATTGCCCGCACGACAGCTAAGGCGCGTGGTGATTCCTACGAGATATTCAAACTGCGCTATGGCGCCGGCACGATCTCCGAAATGGAGTTGGCGCAAAACCAGTCCGAATACCAGCGGACGCTGGCTTCGGTGGCGCAATTTGAACCTCTCGTCGCGCAGCAGGAAAATTTGCTCGCCGTGCTCATAGGGCGCAATCCAGGCCCGATCTTGCGCGGACGCGACCTGGCGCAACTGACCGTGCCGTCAGTGCCTGCCGGTTTACCCTCAAGCCTGCTGGAACGCCGTCCGGATTTGCGTCAGGCCGAGCTGAACCTGATTTCCGCGAACGCACAGATCGGGGCGGCCAAGGCCCAATATTTCCCGAACATCTCCCTGACCGGGTTGCTGGGCTCGGTCAGCAACCAACTTTCGAACCTGTTTACCGGGCCCGCGGCCACTTGGTCTAATGGCGTCGCGGCGAGCCTGCCCATCTTCACTGGCGGTGGCATCGCAGGGCAGGTCCAACAAGCCGAAGCCTTCCAGCAACAAGCCCTGCTGACGTACCAGAAAGCCATTCAATCAGCCTTCGGCGATGTCGAGAACGCCTTGGTAGTGTCGAGCAAGTCTCGCGAACAGATGGCCTTCCAGGCGGGCCAGGTGGAGGCACTGCGCACTTACGCCCACTATGCACGGCTGCGTTATGACAACGGCTACACCAGCTACATCGAGGTGCTGGACGCAGAACGCAGTCTGTTTGACGCCGAGCTAAATTACACACGCACCCGGAGCTCGGTCTTTACATCCATGATTGATATCTACAAGGCCACCGGCGGCGGCTGGGTGACCGAGGCGGATAAGCTGACAGCTGCCGATGTGCAGGGACAACGCTGACAAACCAGTCTCTCCAACGAAAAGTTAGCGGGACCGTTATTACCCAGGGCGGCTGTAGGTTGAACTTGATTCGCGAGGGTACCTGTCAGAATATTTCAGGAATTCGCTTGATCGGATAATCCGATTCTTCATAGCCGCCTGGTTTCTGCCGCTTGGGCAAGGATACTTTTCCCCTCGGCACTTTCTTGTAGGGGATTCGACTGAGCAAGTCGGTCAAGATGTTGAGGCGCGCCCGGCGCTTATCGTTCGAATCAGCCACCCGCCAGGGGGCATGTTCTGTGTCAGTCGCCTTGAACATTTCGTCACGAGCACGAGAGTAGTCGTACCAGCGGCTGTACGACTTGAGGTCCATGCCGGTCAGCTTCCAGATTTTACGTCCATCCTTGATCCTGGCCTTGAGCCGGCGTGTCTGCTCTTGTTCACTGACTTCCAGCCAATACTTGAGCAGGATGACACCTGAATCGACGATTGCACGCTCGACGTTCGGCGTTGTTTTTAAGAAATTTGCAACCTGCTCCTTGGTGCAAAATCCCATTACCCGCTCGACGCCTGCGCGGTTGTACCAACTTCGATCGAAGATCACCACCTCACCCGCTGCGGGCAAGTGCGGCAAATAACGTTGCACATACATCTGTGCTTTTTTCTCGATCGGTTGGTGCCGGTAACGCCACCACACGAAAGACACGCGGGCTGACGCGTTCGATGAGTGCCTTGATTGTCCCACCCTTCCCTGCACCATCACGCCCCTCAAAGACGATACATATCTTGATGCCCTCCTGCTTCACCCATTCCTGTAACTCCACCAGCTTGACATGCAAGCGGCGAAGTTCAGCGAAGTAGTCTTTATTCGCCAGTTTCGTTTTCGCGGCGGTATCGTCTAAACGGGAAACTCTCTTGCCTTTCGCCATACCAAACCTCTGGGATTCAAGGGCCTGACTTTTGATGAATTGATTCGGCAACTTGTATCATCCCGAGGCATGACGGGCTTGTAGAACCGGGCTGTGACGGGTCCACCTCAGTGTAGATTCAAATAACTTTGCCGCCACTGATTGTCGGACGGGCGTGGCGTTTCTCGGGTTTTTTGTTCGAAAACATTGGGTTTATTTTCGCGTCAACCCGCGTCTCCGGGCGGGGCTTTTCAATATGTAATTGGGCGGCCCGACCCTATTGAGGTCGCAAGTGATTAATCAGCGCATTACCAGACTTTGATCCATGTCAGTTGAGTGAGCAGCAAGCGAAGCTAACCTGCATTCACACTTCTCCGCTCTGGAGTCATGCTGTGCGCGGAGCTCATGTTCGCCACCGCCAAGGACCACACCATACCGGCAAGGTCGCGGTGATCGGGTCGTTGTCGGACATTGAAGCAATCGTGCAGGGTAACGCCGGCACGCGTGTGAGTATCGCTGCGACGGGGATCCGTTATCAGTAAACGACACGCAGGGGCAGCTTCCTTACCCCTGTTCAGAGTTTTCTTTCCACAGGAGAGACGAAAATGGCTAAGTTCGAGCCCGGTCATCTGCACATCGAGCGTCATGCGCTAAACACTGACGATGTCAGCTACGACGTGTGTATCGATTATGAAGTCATGCAGCACCCCAAGGAAGGCAAAGGGATGCACTTCACAATGCACGGCAGCATTCAGGGAAAGGAATTCAGCGAAACGTTTTACCTGCCCAAAGATCAAGCCTACAACTTCGCCAGGAACGTAACGCAAGTTGCCGAGAAATACGGCATCCCTAAGACAATGAGTAGCATCGGCTCGATGCACAAGGATTACGACGCCATGTTCGAAGATGTCCGCAGGCAGTTGAACATGAAATCAGGCGATCCAGTCAAACCTGAGCACTTGGAGTGAGGAGCTATCAAGTCGGGTGATAAGAAAGCGCTCAAGCCGCCAGCGCATCAAACGCCGCGGCAATTTTTCCGGGATTCGAGTAGGAGGCGGCCTCACAGCCGCCGTCCTCTCACACCACCGTACGTACGGTTCCGTATACGGCGGTTCAGGTTATGCGGATAAACCGTTGATCGTATCCAGTATCGAGACCAGTCCAAGCCGATCCCACAGTTTCTTTGGCAACGCCTGATTCATATATAACGCTCCCGAGTTCCACCATGGGCATCCGCCACGTAAGGTTGCCGCGGCTGGCGACGTTGTAGGTGGCGTCGTAACCACCGAAAGTCACCAGTTCATCAGTGCCGGGGTGCCAGGCAGCGGACGCCTTATGGGGAACAGTTGGCTATCCTGCGCAAACCGACGTTGTGGCTCAATCCTAGCTTCTGCTTGAACCATGATCCCTATATAAAGCTTCATCCGTTAAATTCCCAATGTCACGATCCTCTACTTGCCTGGTCTCAAGCAGAAAGTCGCCGGTTGCCATCGCCATGCCGAGCTGTAGTGCCTGTGTTGCGTGACCTCTGATCTACATCAATACCCCTCAATGCCTACAGGTCGACATTAAGACGCAGCGTTCGAACCTTCGTATCGATGAAGGTGACCGAACCTTCCGTCCCATGGAGGCCCAGATCATGGCAACGCACCTGCACGGTACAGAGCCGGTCATCCCGACCGTCACACCTCATCCTTTGGCCGGCAGTTTGCGAAAGGTCGAACCCCGGCGCCTGTCGCTGAGCCTGTTGATCGCCTTGGTCGTTGGCTCGATGATCGGCAGCGGCATCTTCAGCCTGCCCCAGAACATGGCGGCCAATGCTGGCGCCGGGGCGATCCTGATCGGCTGGCTCATCACTGGCGTGGGCATGCTTTCGCTGGCCCTGGTCTACCAGACCCTCTCCAACCGCCAACCGGAACTGGACAACGGTGTGTTCGCCTACGCCCGTGCATTGGGCGGCGAATTCCTCGGTTTCAATTCGGCGTGGGGCTATTGGATCAGCGCCTGGATCGGCAACGTCAGTTACCTGGTGATTCTGTTCGCGGCGCTCAGTTATTTTTTCCCGCTCTTCGGCGAAGGCAATAACAAAGCGGCGATTGCCGGTGCATCCGTGGTGCTGTGGGCGTTGCATTGGATGATCCTGCGCGGGATGCGCACCGCCGCCAAGGCCAACGCCTTGACGACGATCGCCAAGGTGGTGCCGCTGTTGCTGTTCATCGGACTGGTGATTGCCGCGTTTTCCAAGGACACCTTCAGGGTGGATTTCTGGGGCGCACCGGCATTGGGCAGCACGCTGGATCAGGTCAAGAGCACCATGCTGGTCACAGTCTGGGTGTTCATCGGTATTGAAGGCGCCAACGTATTCTCGGCCCGGGCCGCCGAACGGGCCGACGTCGGCCGCGCCACGGTGATTGGCTTCGTCCTGACTTTGCTACTGCTGATTGCTGTATCCCTGTTGTCGTTGGGCGTTCTCAGGCAACCCGAACTGGCGGCCCTGAAGAATCCCTCCATGGCCGGTGTGCTGGAGGCGGTGGCCGGTCCCTGGGGCGCGGTGCTGATCAGCATCGGCCTGATCGTGTCGGTGGGCGGCGCGTTGCTGGCCTGGACGCTGCTGGCGGCCGAGTCAGTGTTCACCCCTGCCAAGGAAAAAGTCATGCCTCGCCTGCTGGCCACGGAAAACCAGCACGGCGCACCCGCCAATGCGCTATGGATCACCAACGGCTGCATTCAGTTGTTCCTGTTGCTGACCCTGTATTCGAGCGCCAGCTACCTGGCACTGATTTCACTCGCCACCTCGATGATCCTGCTGCCCTACCTGTTCAGCGGCCTGTATGCGTTGAAGATGACCTGGCAAGGCCAGACCTACGCCGGCCATCGCGGCCTGCAACTGCGCGACATGGCTATCGCCTTGGTCGCCACGACCTATTGCATCTGGTTGCTCTACGCCGCCGGCCCCCGCTACATGCTGCTCAGTGCCCTGCTCTACGCCCCCGGCTCGCTGATCTACCTGAGCGCCCAACGGGCCAGGACCAGCCGTGCCCTCAACGGTTTTGGCTGGGGCCTGCTGTTGGTGATCTGGGCGGCGGCGATCTTCGCCGGTTGGATGCTCTGGTCCGGCCAACTGTCCTTGTAAGTTTCGCAAGCGTGCATTGAACCGTCCGACAACGGTGCCTGGCCATTGGGCCAGGCATCCGCACGGACATCACCAAAGAGGAATATCCCATGTCCAATTCAGTGAAAAAAATGCCGGTCCACACCGACGAAAAAGCTCAACATCCCGCCAGGACCGATTTCTGGCACCCGCTGGAAAAACTTCGTCAACAGGTGGATCACCTGTTCGAGGATTTCAACCGCGGCACCGGGCTATCGCCCTTCAGTCGTGGCTTGTTCGACGTCGAACCTTTCTGGCGCCGGGAGTTCTCCGCCAGCCTGCCGGCCGTGGATATCAGCGAGAAGGAAAAAAACTTTGAAATCACCGCTGAGCTGCCCGGCATGGATCAGAAAGACATCGAGATCCGCTTGGCCAACGGCAACCTGATCATCAAGGGGGAGAAAAAAGAGGAGAAGGAAGAAAAGAAAAAGGGTTATCACTTGTCCGAACGCCATTACGGCTCGTTCGAACGCGTGTTCAACCTGCCAAAAGGCGTCGACAGCGACAAGATCGAAGCCCAGTTCAGCAAAGGCGTACTGACGCTGACACTGCCGAAAAAACCGGAGGCGCTCAAAGCGGAGAAAGTCGTGCCGATCAAGGCTGACTGATTGCTTGAACCCTGCCCCTCGCCGGCCAACGACGAGGGGCTTTTTCATATCTGTGCTGATTTCGGCCGAATGCGTCGTTGAAGCTGTCGGCTTCGCGGCTCAATGACCAAGTGCGGGACATGGCTCTTACCCTGTCGATCTTGGCGATCAGCGGCCAACGAGCACTGTTATCCGCTTGACCTAACTCAATGTCTTGACGCTGACCCAGTGTAGAAAAGAGGAACGGGCGACTCCTGCCCCTTCTCCAGAGGACATCGTCATGAGTGATCTGAGCCTGCGTAACACCATCCTGGAAGAGCTTGAATTCCAGCCCGACATCGATGCCGCCGACATTGGCGTTGCCGTACACAAAGGGGTTGTCACCCTGACTGGCCACGTCAGCGACTACGCCCAGAAAATCAGCGCCGAACGTGCCGTCAAGGCGGTGAAGGGCGTGCGCGCAGTGGCCGAAGAACTGCAGGTAAGACTGCACAAGGATGCCGGCACAACGGATGACGCCATCGCCACTCGTGCGCTGCACATCATTGATTGGAGTTCCGATCTTCCAATAGGCGCCGTCAAGGTGATTGTGGAGAACGGCTGGATCAGCCTGGAAGGCCAGGTGGACTGGCAGTACCAGAAGGAAACGGTAGAACGGGCCGTGCGCAAACTTTCGGGGGTGGTCGGCGTGGACAACCGGCTCACGCTTCGTCCCCGGGTGGCCGTGGCCGATATCCAGCGGCGCATTGAAGAAGCGCTCAAGCGCAATGCCGAAATCGACGCCAAGGCGATTCAAATCAAGGTTGAAGGCAGCGTGGTCAAGCTTGAAGGCAGAGTCCATCTGTGGCGTGAACGTCAGATCGCGGAACGGGCCGCCTGGTCTGTACCGGGGGTCAACAAAGTGGAGGATCACTTGCTGATTGCCTGAACCTGTAGCCCGTCCCAATGGCTGATCGAGCGTCACGGGTTCAACACAACCAGCCACTGGAACCGGAGGACGAAACCTATCCGTTTGGGGTATGAGGAGACAGGGAACTTGCTGAGGGGTTGGAAGCCGGCAGGTATTTTTCAAACCAGTCGCCGGCAAGCCTGGCGACTTCCTCCAGGGCGCCCGGTTCTTCGAAAAGATGCGTGGCACCCGCCACGACTTCCAATGCCTGCTCGCACCGAAGGACCCGGCGAGTTTGGTCATTCAAGCCCAACACCAGGGGGTCTTGTGCACCGACAATCTGCAGAGTTGGCGCCTTCACCCTGACCAGCGCGGGCCCCGCCAGGTCGGTTCGCCCACCCCGGCTGACCACTGCCGCGACCGCACCCGCGCGCTCGGCAGCCGCCACCAGCGCCGCAGCGGCACCGGTGCTGGCGCCAAACAGACCGATCCGCAGCACGCGCAGTCCAGGGTCGCGGCCGACCCAGTCGATCACCTGGATCAGGCGCCTGGCCAACAAGGGAATATCGAAACGCAACTCCCCGGTCAGATTGTCCATGCGCTGCTCCGACGCCGTGAGCAGGTCGAACAACAGTGAACCCAAGCCACGACGGGCGAGGACATCGGCCACGTATTGATTACGTGGGCTGGTACGGCCGCTGCCACTGCCATGGACGAAGATCACCAGGGCCTGGGTCCTCGCCGGCAAACGCAGATTGGCCGACAACTCGACGCCTGGCAGGTCGATGGATCGAGATTGAGGTTCAAGCATCAGGAGGCTCCGTCGTGCAACCGCTCGCCGCTTCCCGCTGCCAGGCCTGGTGCATGAGATCGATGACTTCTTCGTCCGACGTCTGGGCAAAATCCAAATACCAATAACCGATCGACATCATCCACTCGGGAATGAGCGGGCAAATCACTTCATTCACTTCGCTGCGCAACGCCTCGACCGTTTCCAGCGGAGCAACCGGCACCGCGACAACGATGCGCGCCGGGGACTGCACGCGTACCGCATGAATCGCGGCCATCATGGAGGAACCGGTTGCCAGGCCGTCGTCGATCAGGATCACGACTTGGTCCTTGAGCTGCAAGGCCGGGCGATTACCCCGATACAGCTGTTCGCGACGCGACAATTCCTGCGTTTCCCGGGCGACCACGGCATCGAAACTGGCGCGGTCGATCGGGTGCACCCGCAGCGTGTCGTCGTTGAGAATTTGTATGCCACCACTGGCAATGGCCCCCATGGCAAATTCAGGTTGCGACGGGACGCCAAGTTTGCGCACCAGCATCAGGTCCAGCCTTACATTCAGGACCGTCGCGACTTCATAGGCCACCGGGACGCCACCACGGGGCAAGGCCAGGATGATGACGTCAGGTCTATTGGCATATTTGAACAAGGGCTCGACCAGTCGCCGACCGGCCTCGACACGGTTCGGCAAAGTGGTTTGCAATGAGGGGCTCTGAATCATGGGAACCTCCTGAGACGATGGTGCCTGTCGGTTCGTTATGGACGATCCTGACCGCTAGATGGCCAGGACGCTGCAAGTTACCCGGTACAGGGTATGTTCGGTCGTGCTGCCCAAAAGTTTCTCCAGGCCATGGGACTGGACCCTGCCCATCACAATCACGTCCATATGCTGTTCATCGGCAAATGCACTCAGCACCGCGACAGGGTGCCCTTCAATGAAGTGACGTCGGTCAGCGGCCACGCCATGTCGGTCAGCCAGATCGAAAAAGGACTTTTCTTGTTCTTTGCGCAACTGCTCGCCAAGGTCCGG
>Ga0307406_10000994_pt1 | contig 15740 bp, 11 predicted proteins | sample 322Cmetagenome_3_FD_203706 | JGI IMG/M metagenome (GOLD analysis project Ga0307406, IMG submission 203706) | Maize rhizosphere microbial communities from greenhouse at UC Davis, California, United States - 322HYB-C-2 | ecosystem: Host-associated > Plants > Roots > Rhizosphere > Soil | place... | reverse complement strand
TGATCTTCATCGCCGTGGTCAGCGTCGACTTCGTCACTCTGGCCGGAATGATCGCCGCCGCGGTCGCCGGCGCCTGGGCCGGCGTGCGGGTGGTGGCGCGGTTGCCGAAGCGCGCGATCCAGATCGGCATGGGCATCGCGCTGTTGGTCTCGGCGCTGTTGTTCCTCGCCACCAACCTGCAATGGCTGCCGGGCGGCGGCGACGCCTTGGGCCTGCACGGCGCGACGCTCGCCTTCGCCATCGCCGCCAGCTTCGTGCTCGGCGCGTTGATGATGCTCGGCATCGGGCTGTACGCGCCGTGCCTGATCCTGGTCAGCCTGCTCGGCATGAACCCGCTCGCCGCGTTCCCGATCATGATGGGCGCCTGCGCGTTCCTGATGCCGGTCGGCGGCGCGGCCTTCGTGCGCAGCGGCCGCTACGACCTGCGCGCGGCCTTGGGCCTGACCTTGGGCGGCATTCCCGGGGTCTTGATCGCGGCCTTCCTGGTCAAATCGCTGCCGTTGGAATGGCTGCGTTGGCTGGTGCTGGCGGTGACGCTGTACGCCGCTGTGCAGATGCTGCTGTCGGCGCGGCGAGCGCGGGCGGAGGCATCGGCTGCGCTGGAAGTCGATCGCGCCTGAGCGGCGGCCTCATTCGGCCAATAACGCCACGACCCGCGCACCAACTCGGATACGAACCCATCGCGCAAAACCTGCGTGCAAGCGCTTCAGTTGGCTGGCGAGATCTCGTGACGCCAGCCCGGCGACCCGGCTCTGGCCGGGTCGCGCAAGCCGCGCCGGCGACTAGGGCACGTTGCACTGGAACACGAAAGTGACCTGATTGCTGCCGGGCGCCGCGGACAAGGTGCCGAGCGTCACCCCGGCCGACAGCGCGCCGAAGGTCAACGGGCCTGCCGGGCACGCGCCCGCCGGCCCGCTGCAGGTCACCACGTTACCCGCCGGGCAGACGATGCCCGGCCCCGCCGCGTCGCTGACCAGCGCTCCGACCACCGCGTCCGGGCCTACGTTGGTCACCACCACGGTATAGGTCGTGGTCGCTCCTCGCGTCACCGTGTCGTTGGCCTGGTCGATGTCGTTGTTGATGCCCGGCGTGTTGGTCTTGGTGATGCGCAGGTCGGCCTGCCGGCGCGTATTGGTGATCGTGCAGACGATCGCGGTGTCGTTGTCGCCGACGGTCAGCGTGTTGCCCGACAAGCCGCTGGTGCCGGTGCAGGCCCAGGCGCTGGGGTTGTACAGGCCGACATTGCCGGCACCCAGTATCTCGGACAAGGTGAACACAGTGCCGGTGTCGACCACCACCGCCGTTCCGGTGTCGGTCTCGTTCGCGCTATCGGCGACCGACGTCAGCGTCGGGTTCGCCACTCCACCGGTCGCGCTCAGGTTTGCACTGTCGTTGACGACTGCGCCGACCCAAGTCTTGGCCAGCGCCACCGACGCGGTCTTGCGCACGTTGGTGAAGCTGCAGGTGAAGTCGGTGCCGGCCACCACGTCGGCGGCCGCGATGGTGAACGTGGTGCCGCTGAGGCTGCCGACGTTGGCGGTGCCGTTGCTACAGGTCGCGCTGCCGAGCTGGTAAATCGCCGGCAGCGCGTTCTCCTGGATCGTGATCGCCGTGCCCGGCGCGACGATGCCGAACGGTTGCACGCCCGCGGCAGCATTGCCGTCGACCTGGGCCGTGCCCGATGCCGGCGTGCTCACCGTCGCGGCGGTGAGCGCGGTATTGGTCAGGGCGAAGCCGAAGGTCGCAGCCGCAGCCGGACTGGTGGTCTTGCTCAGGGTCAGGCAACCCGGGTCCACGACAGCGGTCGCGGTGTTGTTGGCGGTGCCGCCCGGCGCGGGCGTGACGAACAAGGCCTGCGCGCTGGTGGCTTCCTGGATCGGCGCGACCACCGCGACCGTGCTGGTGTTGGTGGTCGCCGCGCACTGAGCCGGGTCGAGCGTGCCGGTGATCGTGTAAGTCAAAGTGCCGCCCGCGGCCGCATTGCCGGCCGGCAAGGTCGCGGTCGCGCCGATCGCACCGGTGCCGCTGGCGGCCGGACACACCGGCGTGGGCGTGCCGCTGGCAGCGCAGGTCCACGAGAACGCGGTGAAACCGGCCGGCAGCGCATCGGCGATCGTCACCTGAGCGTCGTGCACGTTCAGATCGCTGCCCGTGCCCACGGTCGGGCGCGCGGTGTTGTTCTGGTAGGTCACGGTGAACACCGTGCTGCCGCCGGCTGCGGGGCTGGCGTTGCTCACCGCCTTGGTCGTGCGCGTGTCGACGTCGTTATCGAGGACGGTGTAGCTGGAGGTTTGTACGAACGGCGGACCGCAGGTCGAGGTGCTGGCGATGGTGTAGACCGCGGGATTCGGCTGCACCGTCATCACGATCAGTTCGTTGTTCTCGACGAGGGTGTCGTTGACGATGACGATGCCGGTCGGGAACTGGCTGCCGACGTTGCCGTCGTAGTTGCCGGCCGGGATGGTCATGGTGAAGGTGTTGGTGCCCGACGGCGTGGTGTAGTCGCTGCCGAGCGTCGCGGTGCTGGCACCGGTTACCTGGATGGTCACGTTCACCGGCGCGGCAATGGTGCCGGATACCGCAATGAGCGGGCCGCTGCCGGTGGTGACGGATTCCGATCCCGAGTTGGTCGCGGTTTTGAATTCCAGGTACGGGGTCAGGAATATCTGGATCTCGTCGAGCAGATTGCCGACGCTGTTGTTGCCGGTGGAGGTGCTGATGGCCTCGAAACCGAAATCGTGGATGCCGGAGGTGCCCGCCCAGGTGAAGGTGCCGGTGTAGTCGGCCCAGGTATTGGTCGTCGTCGGCGCGGGGCAGCTTGCGGTGCCGATCAGCCCGCCGCCGCAGGCCTGCACGGTGCCGACACCGCTGGTATCGGTCGCGAAGCGGCCGATCTGATTGACCGTGGCATCGATGTTGAACGCCATTACGTCGATGCCGGTGCCGCCGGGGTCTCTGGCTCGGTGGCTCAACTGCCAGCGGACCTGTTCGCCCGTAACCAGGCACACGCGCTGAAACAGGCGTGAGGCCGTTTGGGCATTAAGCTCGGCGAGGTTACTGCCGGCGCGCGACGGCACCCCGAGGAAGCCGTTGCTCCACAATTCGATCAGCGGGCCTGTCTCGCCGCTCGGAGGGCTGCTGCAGCCGCCCCCGCCGGTACCGACCGGATGGGTGGTCGTCCAGCCGGTCACCCGCGAATCGATGGTCTGGGTGGAGCACCCCGCGGGCACCAGGATGGGCTCTTCGAAGCCGAGATTAATGAAGCTGCGCTGGATCTGCGCAGTTGCCGGAAACGCCAGCAGCGGCAGCAATGCCAAGGCCACGCGGCAGACAAACAGGCGCCCGCCACGTGCACGGGCGGACAGGCATCGACGACGATGGTTGAACAAACGGCACCCCCTCGTTGCACGGCCAATCAGTGAGTCAGCGTCGAGCGACAACCTTGCAGCTCGATACGTGCGCTTCAGGACAGCGCTGCCACGGAGCCCCCAGGGGGCAGCGACTCTCGATTGGTGACTTGCCCAGGCGTCCCGGCCACCGGCATTTCTGTGACTTATATCTCAGTTTTTTGCCCCTCTCAATCACGAGGTGCCTTTTCTTAGTCGATTTACTTCATTCGGTGTGCTTTTTGCGCAAAGGCGCAGCGGAGTAAACAACCGGTCATCGCGGATGGACGGTCGTCCTTGCCTTGCTCCCGTCCGCCTCCTCGGTTTCGATCGAAGCCCGTCGCCGGCCCGAACGCCCGTGGAGGCCTGGCATATCGGCGCGAAATCACCGGCGACCCCATCTGTGTGTATCGATACCTGCTTCGACCGACGGTGCCACACCTGCCTGCTGAAGCCTGCACCGCCTGTCGGCGCCCGCTCCCCCGTCGACGCAAGCCGAGTCCTAACGTTCCTGCGGGTCCGCCCACGGCGCCTTCTCGAACTTGCGCACCAGGTAATCGATCAACACCTGCACGCGCGCCGGGCGGATCCGGCCCGGCGGCGTGACCACGTGCAGGGCGATCGGCGGCGGCGCCCACTCCGGCATCACCACTTCGAGCTTGCCGTTGCGCAGTTCGCGCCAGACCAGGAACTCGGGTTGCAAAGCCAACCCCTGCCCCGCGAGCAAGGCCGGGTTCAAGGCCTCGGCATTGTTGACCCGCAACGGCGTCGCCACGCTGATCGAGAAATCGCCGTGGCGCTTGTGGCTGAAACGCCAGGCGTTGCCGAAACGCGAATAGGTGTAGAACAGGGCGTCGTGATCGGCCAATTGCCGCGGGTGCTTCGGCCGCCCGCGCCGTTCCAGATAGGCCGGCGAACCCACCAACAGGATGCGCACGCCGCACAACCGCCGCGCCAGCAGGCTCGAATCGGCCAGGGTCGAAATCCGCAAGGCCAGATCGTAGCCACCGCCGATGAGGTCGGTGACGCCGTCGTCGAACACGATCTCCAGGGCGATGTCGGGATAGCGCGCCATGAATTCGGGCAGCAGCGGCGACAGATGGGCGACGCCGAACGACATCGGCGCGGCGATGCGCACCTGCCCGCGCGGGCTCGCGGCCTGGGCGGTGATTTCGGCCTCGACCGCTTCGCCCTCGGCGAGGATGCGGCTGGCGCGTTCGAGTGCGCCGCGCCCGCTCTCGGTCAGCGACATCTTGCGCGAGGTGCGATGGAACAACACCGTCTTTAGCCGCGTCTCCAGGCGGGTGATCGCCTTGGACACGGTCGCCTGCGACAGGCCGAACTCGGCGGCGGTGCGTGCGAAGGATCCGGTTTCGGCGACCTTGGCGAAGATCGCCCAGGCCTCCAGGTCGGGCAGTTTCTGCATGGCGGGCGTCCATATCAATTTTGGAAAGAATGGTTTTCCATTGGTTCCATTCTAAACCTGATCGCATCGGCCTATCGTTCTCCTCAAGCCACACGGCACTCAACCACGAGGACACGGACATGATCGAACTTCGCCCCTACGACAGCCTCGGCGGCGCCAACCACGGCTGGCTCGACGCCAAGCATCACTTCTCGTTCTCCGGCTACCGCGATCCCGAGCGCATGGGCTGGGGCGCGCTGCGGGTCTGGAACGACGACACTATCCAGGCCAACACCGGCTTCCCGCCGCATTCGCACGCCGACATGGAGATCATCACCTACGTCCGCGACGGTGCGATCACCCACCAGGACAACCTCGGCAACCGCGGCCGCACCGAAGCCGGCGACGTCCAGGTGATGAGCGCGGGCACCGGCATCCAGCACGCCGAATACAACCTGGAATCCGACACCACCCGCATCTTCCAGATCTGGATCATTCCCGATCAGCGCGGCGGCGCGCCGACCTGGGGCAGCAAGCCTTTCCCCAAGGGCGACCGCGCCGGCCATTTCGTCACCCTGGCCAGCGGCATCGAAGGCGACGAAGACACCTTGCCGATCCGCGCCGATGCGCGCGTGCTCGGTTTGACCCTCGCCGCAGGCGAATCGGCTGAGTACGTTTTCGCCGACGACCGCTATGGTTATCTGGTGCCGGCCAAGGGCAGCGTCGAGGTCAACGGCGTGCGCCTGCAGGCTCGCGACGGCGCGGCGATCCGCAACGAAGGCGCGATCCGCGTCGTCGCCATCGACGATGCCGAGTTGGTCCTTGTCGACACCGCGCCCTGATCTCGGCTTTCGCAGTTGACGCTACGCGTTCGAAACGACTCCCTGCGACACCGGTCAACGCCGGTGTCGCCCGTATCGACCACACTCCCTTCTTCCCCACCGCACAGGAGCGACACCATGGGCACTTTCACCACCAAAGACGGCGTGCAGATCTATTACAAGGACTGGGGCCCGCGCGACGGCGAGCCGGTGGTCTTCAGCCACGGCTGGCCGCTCAGCGCCGACAGCTGGGAAGCGCAGATGCTGTTCCTGGCCGAACACGGCTACCGCACCATCGCCCACGACCGCCGCGGCCACGGCCGTTCCAGCCAGCCCTGGGACGGCAACGACATGGACCACTACGCCGACGACCTGGCGCAGTTGCTCGAACATCTCGACATCCAGGGCGCGAGCCTGTTCGGTTTCTCCACCGGCGGCGGCGAAGTCGCGCGCTACATCGGCCGTCACGGCACCCAACGGGTCAAGAAGGCCGGCCTGATCTCAGCGGTGCCGCCGCTGATGCTCAAGACCGACGCCAACCCCGGCGGCCTGCCGAAGGACGTCTTCGACGGTCTGCGCGCAGCCTCTATCGCCGACCGCTCGCAGTTGTATCAGGACCTCGCCGGCGGCCCGTTCTTCGGCTTCAACCGTCCCGGCGCGAAGAAGTCGCAGGGCATGATCGATTCGTTCTGGGTCCAGGGCATGCAGGGCGGCCACAAGAACACCTTCGACAGCATCAAGGCGTTCTCGGAAACCGACTTCACCGAAGACCTGAAGAAGTTCGACGTGCCCACCCTGATCCTGCACGGCGACGACGACCAGGTCGTGCCGATCGACGCGGCGGCGCGCGCCTCGGCCAAGCTGGTCAAGAACAGCAAGCTGGTGGTCTACCCCGGCGCACCGCACGGCCTGACCGACACCCACAAAGAGAAACTCAACAAGGACCTGCTGGACTTCCTCAAGTCCTGATCGCAAGCGCCGCGCCGGGGTTCCGGCGCGGCTTACTTCTCGTCAGGCATGCGGATCGCAAGCCTGGCCGCCTGCTTCGCCTCAGGCGGCCGGCGCGGCCAAGGCGGTCGCGATCCGCACTTCGCCGGTCAGGACTTTGTGGATCGGGCAGGCATTGGCGACCTGCAACAGGCGTTCGCGCTGCTCGTCGCTGAGTTCGCCGCTCAACATGATGCGGCGGCGGATGTCGGTGCCCTCGGCCGGCTTGCCCTCGGGGTTGAAGCTGAGTACCACTTCGACCGCGCGAAGCGGCCACTGCTTGCGCGCCGCATACATGCGCAAGGTGATCGCGGTGCAGGCGCCGAGGCTGGACAACAACAACCGCTCCGGCGGCGGGCCGCTGTCGGCGCCGCCCTGCTCGGCGGGTTCGTCGGCGAACCAATGATGCTCGAGGTCGTCGCTGAGACGGACCTGATACGGCGCGCCGTCGCTCACGGCGACGACGGTGGGGATGGCGGGCATGCACGACTCCGAAACGATGCGTTGGATCGGTTATCGCATGCGTCCGTCGAAAGCAGAAGCGTTCGCGGCGGAACGCTGCATCGGAGCCTCGGAGCTTGCTCGGGCCGAGGCTTGCTCGGGCGGGGGCGATCGGGCTTCGCGACCGATCGCGAGGCTTCAGTTCACCACGCAGCTCAAGCTCACCACCACCGCCGCGCCGTTGGCCAGCGCGCCCAGGGTCACGCCGCTGTCCAACTGCGCCACGCTCAAGGGGCCGGCCGGACAAGCCGCACCGCTGCAGGTCGGCGGCGTATTGCAGCTCAGGCCGCTGCGCCCGGCGATCGGGTCGCGCAGCACCGCACCGGTCACGCCGTCGGGACCGTGGTTGACCACTCGGATCGTGTACACCGTCGTCGCGCCGCGGGTCAGCGTGTCGTTGGCCTGGTCGACATCGCCGTTGATGCCGGGCGTGTTGGTCTTGGTGATGCTGAGGTCGGCGAGCGGATTGCGCGTGTTGCTGAAGGTGCAGGTCAGATCGTCGCCGGCGACCGCGGTCAGGTTGAAACTGGCGCCGCTGCCGCTCGGTGTTTGCCCACCGGCCAAGGCGTTGCTGCAGGAATAGCCCGTCGCGTAATTGGCCAGATTCGCGCCGCCCGCGCCGGTCTCGTTGAGGACATAAACGCCACCGATCGTTGCCGGGTTCAAGCTCGCGATTTCGGCAGGGGTGTTGGTCACACCGGTGGTGGTCGCGACGGCGGGCCCACCCGGGCCGGAGATGCTCAAGGCGAACTGATCGGAAACGGAGAAGCGGCCGAGCGGCAGCGCTTTCTGCAAGCGCAGGACCGGCTGTTTGCTGTTGCTGAAGGTGCACACGATCGGACCGACGGTGCGAGTGGCGGCCGCATCGAGCAAGACCGAGCGCGTCGCCAGGTTCGGCGTCGCCACGCCGCCGACGCCCAGCCCGGTGCATGCGATCCCCGTCAACGAGAAGCCAGCCGGCGGATCGGATTCGGTGACCGTGGTCGCCGCGCCGGCCGCGCTGAGCGTCTGGGTCGCGCCGGCGACCGCGGTGCCCGCCGTCGCGGTGACGATGTCGTGGGCCTGGATGCCGTTGTCGCCGCTGAAGTTGAAGGTGCCGATGCCGCCGTTGCTGATCTTCTGCACCTGCAGGGTCGGACAGGCGACGGTGAAATTCACGCTCGCCGAGTTGTTGGCGGTGTTGATGTCGGAGAAGCCGTCGGTGGCCGAGAAATCGGCCGTGGCGGTGTTGGCGATGGTGGCGCCGCAGGTCGCCGTGGTGGCGACGGTGCCGGTCAGGGTGAAGGTCAGCACCCCGCCCTTGGCCAGCGTGTAACCGTCGGCGACCGCGAGGTTGCCGGTGCCGCTCGCGGCCGGACAGGTCGAACCGACGCTGGCCGAGCAGGTCCACGATTTGCCGGTCAACTGCGCCGGCAAGGCGTCGTTGATGTCGGGGGCGTTGCTCGCGTCGATGTTCGGCGATTGATCGCCGGGGTCGTTGGCGTTGATGTCGTTGTTGCGCACGGTGACGGTGTAGGTCACCGGTTGCCCGCGCAGGATCGAGGCCGCCGATACCGTCTTGGTCACCGCGATATCGGCCGGGGTCGAGATCGCCAGGTTGCGCACCTCATGGATGTTGGTCGAACCGCCGGTGGAGCCGGCGATGCCGATGCGCAACTGGGTCGGTGCGACGTGCAGGAAATCCAGCGCGTTCACCACCGTGGTCGGCGCCGCGCCGGCGGCGCCGTAGGCCACCGAGATGCGGTAGCCGCCCGAGCCGTTGGGCACCAGGAAGTAACGCACGCGGTTCGGCGTGGGACGCGCCAAGGCCCCCGGGGAATCGACACCGCTGGCGACGGTGGCGCCGCCGATGTAGATGTTGTTGGTCGAGGCCGGGCCGCGCACGACGACGCTGTCGGGCGTCGAGCCGGGACCGCCGCCGCCCGAGCAGCCACCGGAGGCGCCGGCGCTGGAGAAGTTGCCGAATTCGTCCAGGCCGATGCCGAGGTAGGCGCCGTTGCCTTTGCAGTAACCGAGCGAAGCGCCGGCGAGCGCGCCGGCCATGGTGCCGCTGGCGTCGTAGAGAAATACGCTGAGGCCATCGGCGCCGGTGCCGCCCCAACTGACGTAATCGAATTCGACGATGATGCCGAACTGCGGCGAGACCGTGCCGCCGCTGTAGAGCGCGCGGCCCGATTGCCCGCCCAGATTGGTAGTCAGGCGCAGCCAGCCGTTGCCGTTGCTGTCGTTGACGCCGTTCGGGACCGCGCCGTAGCCGCCGGTGAGAATGCCGCTGTCGTTCGTGCCGAGGTTGTCGGTGCCGGTGATCGTCCAGCCCGGCTCGGTGCTGTTGCGGAAACTGCTGTTGACCTTGAACTGCGCCGCTACCGGCAGCGCCGCGCACAGGCCCAGACAGAGCAAGGCGGCTGCGGCGATCGGCTTGGTGGGTTGGTTCTTGCTCCCGGTGTGCGTGTGCGAATGGCGACCGTCCGTAGTTCTTTTCATGAGTCTGTTCGAGATTGAGAGTAGCGACGGCCGGACGCGGTCCCTCGCAGCGGCGTCTTCGGGCGGACGGCTGTGGAAGCGATTCGGCGGTGGGAGCGCCGACCTCGAGCAGTCGGCATGGAGCGGCAGCGATCGGCCGCTGCAAACCGCGAGCCGGCAGATGACCGTCAATGTGATTCAAATCACATTTTGATCAAAGCGACGTGAAAATCGCGTATTCGCACCGTTCAGGTGATTAACTTCGCTTAATTACGTAAGCGAGCCAGCGTCTAAACAATGTCGGACCGAAGCGGTTGGGCGCCCTGGACGCCGCCGGACTCATGGCTTTCGCCGCCACCCTGGCCCGCATCCTAGGCCGTGCCGGCAGGTGCCTCACTGGGCGCCGCGCCAGGTCAATCCAGGCTCGCTCGCGGGTCGCTTGGCCGTTTGCGCGGACGATTCGCGTACCCCGTTTAGGCGGCCGCGACGGCCGTATCGAATCGATGCGCCCGATCGGCGCGACAACTGGCTACGAGGAGAACGGCATGACCCAGGGCAGTGGCGCGGGCAGCAGCGTGCTTGCGGATTTCGGAACCCGCGACATCGTGCTCGAAGTGGTGGCCGATACCGCGAGCCAGGACGGAGCACCCGAACTGCAGGTGACCTTGCTGGTGGCCGGGGTGCTGATCTCGGGCACGGTCGTCAGCTTCAAGCGCTACGCCCAGCACCACCCGATCACCGCGCGCATCCACGAAGCGGTCGAAGGCCTGGCCGCGAGAGCCTCCAACGAAGAAGGCGCGCCCCGGCCCGGCCCGCCGCTGTACCTTCATCTGAAGGACGCGACCTACTACACCCCCGGAATGCAACAGGCGTTTCCGTCCGACCGCGGCGTGTTCTGCCGTGTCGCCTTGAAAGACGTGTCGGCATTCAACTTCGGCAGCATCGGCTGGTCGCAGCGGGACTGAAGCCACCTTCGGCGATCGCGCCGCTGCGACGATCGCGTCGTCGCGGTCGTTCCCGATGCGCTGCGTCGCTCAGAATGCCGGCGCGCTATGCCATTGCCAGGCGCTGTCGATGATGTCCTCGAGGCGGGTATAACGCGGGGCCCAACCCAGTAGCGATCTCGCCGCATCGCTGGCCGCGACCAGCACCGGCGGGTCGCCGGCTCTGCGGGGCGCCAGCGAGTAAGGGATGCGGCGGCCGGCGATGGCCTCGGCCGCGCGTATCACCTGCAGCACGCTGAAGCCCTGGCCGTTGCCGAGATTGAAGCGATGCGCGCCCGGCGTGCTGTCGAGCCAACGCAAGGCGCGGATGTGCGCGTCGGCGAGGTCGATCACGTGGATGTAGTCGCGCACGCAGGTACCGTCGACCGTGTCGTAGTCGTTGCCGAACACCTGCAGCGCCTGCGCTTCGCCGAGGGCCGCGCGCAACACGTTGGGGATCAGATGGGTTTCCGGATAATGCGATTCGCCGATGCCGGCATGGGCCGCGGCGCCGGCGGCGTTGAAATAACGCAGCGCCACCGAACGCAAGCCGTAGGCCTGCGCGGCGTCGGCGAGCATGCGCTCGACCATGAGCTTGCTGGCGCCGTAAGGATTGATCGGGTCGGTCCGATGCGCCTCGTCGATCGATACCGAGTCCGGCTCGCCATAGACCGCGGCCGTCGACGAAAACACCAGGCGACCGACGCCATGACGCTGCATCGCCTGCAACAGATTGAGGCTGCCGACCACGTTGTGCCGGTAGTAGTCGTACGGCGCGGCGACCGATTCGCCGACCAGCGAGCGCGCGGCGAAATGCATCACAGCATCGACCGGACGCTCGAACGCGGCATCCAGCGTCTCCGGTTTCAACAAGTCGGCGGCAATCCAGCGGCCCCAGCGCAAGGCCTCGCGATGACCGGTGCTGAGGTTGTCGAGCACGCTGACTTCGAAGCCTTGATGCGCGAGTGCGTAAGCGGCGTGCGCGCCGATATAACCGGCGCCGCCGCAGACCAGGACGTGACAGGAATCGTGTGAGGAAACAGTGAGCGGAACCGGTGCGACGCTTGCGGGATGAGTCACGAAAGCCTCTGGAAACTGAAGGTTTTTCCTGGCCTGCCCTTGTGGCTCCGAGCATGCCGTGGGAGTATGCGTCGGACTAAAACTGTGATGCAAATCACTTAATTATCTTCAGATTTATGAATGAACTGGTCGGATAAGGAATCGAATCGGCCGGCCTCGAAGCTCGCGCGATTCCGGTGCGCGGCTGCTGTGGTCACAGCCTGCAAGGACGCGTCGTGCTGATTCGCCAGACCCTGCTGTACCTGCCCGCACAACTGCTCGGTCCGCTCGCGCAGTTGGCGGCGATCGTGTTGTGGACGCATTGGCTCGATCCGAACGAGTTCGGCCTGTTCACCCTGGCCCTGGCGATGCAGGAAGCGGTGTATCTGCTGTTCCTGGCCTTCTGGTCGTATTTCCTGCTGCGTTTCCTGCCCGGCGCCGATGCGCTTCTGCGCGAGCGCATGGACGTGATCGAGAGCTGGGTGTTCTTCGCCAACGGCGTGCTGCAGCCGGCGGTGCTGCTGATCCTGCTGCGTTATGTCTCGCACGACTGGCCGTCGCCGGCTCTGTGGACGACGTTGTTCGTGTTCACCTTGACGCGTTCCTACTGCACGCACCTGGCCGAGCGCGCCAAGGTCGCCGATGCCATCGGCGTCTACACCGCTTTGCAGAGCATCGGCCCGATCGCCGGCCTGGCGATCGGCTGGACCTGGGCCAGCCTGGCGGCGAAAGGCCCGGCCCAGATCGGCCCGCTCGAAGTGCTGGCCTCTTACGCGATCGCGCAAAGCCTGTCCTTGTTGTACGCGGTGTCGCGCCTGCGCATGCGCCTGCAATTACGCAAGCCGGACCGGGCTACCTGGCGCCGGATCTGCCTCTACGGTCTGCCGCTGGCGATCAGCGGCGTGCTCGCGTGGGTGCCCGGCAACGGCATTCGCTTCGTCGTCGAACACGGCATGGGCCTCGCAGCGGTCGGCCTGTTCTCGGTCGGCTGGACACTCGGACAACGCGCCTGCGCATTCGCGGCGATGCTGGTCACCGCCGCCGCGTTCCCGATCGCCTTGCGCTTGGAAGCCCAGGGCGAGAAGCACCGGGCGCTGGAACAGGTCGCCCTCAACGGCGCCCTGCTCTGCTCGGTGCTGGTGCCGACCGCAGCCGGCCTGATCCTGCTCGCCGAGCCGCTGTCGCGTGCTGCGGTCTCGGCGCCGTACATCGCGACGACCTTGAGCATCCTGCCGCTCGCGACCCTGGCCGGGCTGATCAAGAACCTGCGCAGCCACTTCGCCAACCAACCCTTCCTGCTCGCGCAGAAGACAGCTTGGACGCTGGCGATCGACGTGATCGAAACCGCCCTGTTCCTCGCCGCCGCCGCCATCGGCCTGCGCACGATGGGCCTGGTCGGCGCCGCCGCCGGCGCGCTCGCTGCGGTGAGCGTCGGCGCGCTGGTCTCGTTCGTCATCGCCGTGCGCAAACTCGGCATGCCGATGCCCATCGCTCACCTGGCCCGCATCGCGCTGGCGAGCGCAGTCATGGCCGCAAGCCTGTCGGCCTTGCCGCCGCTCGCCGGCTGGGCCCCACTCATCGCCGCCGTCGCACTCGGTGCGACGGTGTATGCCGCAGCGCTCGCGCTGACCTATCGCGGCCAGCTCGGCCAGTTGCGCAGTGCGCTTCGTCCCAACTCCCCTTAGCGGAACGCCGTCATGCTCGAACCCACCACGCATCCCTTGAGCAATCTCGGCCCGCACTCGCCGGCGCAATGGCAAGCCGCGCCGCTGCTGTTCGAGCACCGCCTGCACCTCGACCCGCGTTTCAGCCGCGAGGCCATCGCCCGCACCATCGAGCGTTATCCGCGCCGTCATTACTCGATCGTGCACATGGGCGAACAAGGCGCGAACGGCAAGCGGGTCTGGCGCGAAGGCGAGTTCGGCGGGCTCGACGGCGAGCGCGTGCTCGAGGCGATCGAACGCGGCCGCCTGTGGCTGAACCTGCGCAACGGCCAGGACCTGGAACCGCACTGCCTCGAAGTGCTGATGGGCCTGTTCGGCGAGGCCGGCACGTTGTCGCCGCCGCTGTCGAGTTACGACCACCGCGTGGGCTTGCTGGTGTCCTCGCCCGGCGCGCAGGTGTATTACCACGCCGACCTGCCCGGCCAGGGCCTGTTGCAGCTGCACGGCCGCAAACGCATCTACGTCTACCCGCCGCGCCTGCCCTTCCTGAGTGCAGAGGGCCTGGAAAACATCGCCCTGAGCCAGCTCGAAGTCGGCCTGCACTACGACCCGGCTTTCGATGCGCAGGCCGCGGTGTTCGACCTGGAACCCGGGCAAGGCCTGTTCTGGCCGCTGAATTCTCCGCACCGGATCGAGAACCACGACTGCCTCAACATCTCCATGACTCTGGAGTACTGGACCGAGGAGATTCGCCGCAATCACATGATCAACCTCGCCAATGCCATCCTGCGCCGGCATCTGGGCTATACGCCGCATACGCGCAAACTCAGCGGGCCGTCGTTCTATGCCAAGGCCGCGCTGCAGGCGGCGTGGCGCCGCAGCGGGCGCCTGGATGCCTTGCGGCGTACGGCGCGGCCGGTCGATTTTCGGCTCGACGCCGAAGTGCCCGGCCGCATCGTCGATCTGGCGGAGCCGGCACGGTGACGGCGAGTGCGCAGGCGGTTCGTCGGGCGAGGCAAGACTATGTCGCGACGATCGAGACCGATGTGGCGACTGCCTTACAGCGCTGGCGCGAATGGATCGACGACGGCGCCGCGATCACCGTGTTCCAGAGCGAGCGCTGGCTGTCGACCTGGTACGCCACCCTCGGTGCGCAGGCCGGGCGCAGACCGTTGCTGGCCAGCATCGCGCGGCGCAGCGACGGATGCGTGCTGATGGCCCTGCCCCTGGTCGCCGAACATCGCGACGGCCTGCAGCGGATCGGGCTCGCCGATCTCGGCGTCAGCGACTATGCCGCGCCGCTGCTGATGCCCGCTTGCCCCGACGATGCGCCGCAGGTCCGCGCGATGTTCGCCGCCCTGCGCAAGGCCTTGCCGCACGCCGATCTGCTGGCGATCGAGAAAATGCCCGAAACCGTCGGCGCGCGCGCCAACCCGCTGCTGCATCTGCCCGGGGTGCGCGCATCGGCCTTGTTCGGCAACCCGGCCACGGTCGGCGACGACTTCGATGCCTGGCGCTTCAGCCGCGAAAAAACCCATCGCAAGGAACTGGAACGTTCCTGGCGGGTGTTCACCCGTCACCCTGACGCACGTTTCGAGCAAGTGTCCGACGCCGTCCAGGCGCAGCGGGTCATGGACGCATTGGAACAACAGCAACGCAGCGCGATCTCCGGTAAGGGCTGGGCCTATATCCTGGATGAGCCTGGGTATCGCGATTTCTATCGCAAGCTGGTCGACGAAGGCCTCGCCAGCGGCGAGGTGGTGCTGACCGCGCTGATGGCCAGCGACGAAGTCGTGGCCGCCCTGCTCGGCCTGCGTCGCGGCGGCGAGTACGCGATGATCCGCATCGGCAGCGCCGCCGGCGAATGGCGCAGTTGCTCGCCCGGGCGCCTGATCATCGAACGCACCATGGCCGCCCTGCATGCGCAGGGCGTGCGCCGTTTCGATTTCACCATCGGCGACTACGCCTACAAGAAGGGCTTCATGCCCGAGCAACTGGACTTGTTCGATCTGGCGGTGCCGCTGTCGTGGAAGGGCCGTCCGCATACCCTGTGGATCGGGCTTCGCCATCGCCTCAAGCAATGGTCGCATGCGCATCCGCGCCTGCACCGCGGGCTGGCACAAGCCCGCGATGTCTGGACGCGCGCACGCGCCGGGCGCAAGGCCGCGTCTTAAGCCGAACCGCTCGGGGCGATCCGCGCGAACAAGGCGAGGTATTCCTCGACGCTGCGTTCGACGGTGAACTCCAGGGCCCGCCGCGTCGCTTCGGCCTGATCGCCCGGGCGTTGCAAGCGGCTTTCGATGGCCGCGGTCATCGCCGAAACGTCGCCGACCGCGACCAGGTCGCCATAGCGGCCGTCGCCGAGAATCTCGCGCGGGCCGACCGGGCAGTCGCTGCTGATCACCGGCGTGCCGCAGGCCATCGCCTCGATCAGTACGTTGCCGAAACCTTCGAACAACGAAGCCAGCACG
>Ga0307406_10000992_pt1 | contig 15750 bp, 18 predicted proteins | sample 322Cmetagenome_3_FD_203706 | JGI IMG/M metagenome (GOLD analysis project Ga0307406, IMG submission 203706) | Maize rhizosphere microbial communities from greenhouse at UC Davis, California, United States - 322HYB-C-2 | ecosystem: Host-associated > Plants > Roots > Rhizosphere > Soil | place... | reverse complement strand
GTGAAGCAGCCGGGCGGCCTGCGGCGTCACCGCATATTTGGTAGCCACGGCCTCGACCTTCACCGTTCGCGTGAACTGCTCGACGAAGGCCGAATCGCCGGCGGCCATGATCACCGGCACGCCAATGGAACCGGCGTACGCCGCGTTGAGCTCCCCTTCCCCGACCTCGATGTCGTTCAGCCAGAGCCCCTTCACCGCGCCCGTGCCCGTGTGCGCGATGAACCCGTTCGGCGTGCCGGCTCGCGAGTGGTAGCCGAGGAAGATCGCGGCGGCGTACGACGAGTCGAGCCCTTCCACCATGCCGAACGGCTTGACGGCTCCCTGGATGTAGGTCACGCGAGAATCGAGCTCGGTATGCAGCAGGTTCTGCATGTCACCATGCGAGTCGTTGACGAGGATCTCGGCCGGCCCGCGCTGCAGGATCGCGCCGACGACGGCGTTCACTTCGTCCGTCATCAGCTGGCGACCTAACGCGTAGTCCTTGCCGGTGGGGCTGGTCATCGCCGGCGTGCCGATGCCGCCGATGCCTTCCATGTCGACCGAGACGAAGAACCTGGGCGGCCGTTGTGCCTGGGCCGGAGCGGCGACCATGCTGGTGGTGAGGACGAGGAGCGACAGGAAGGCGGGATGGCGCATGTTACGCTGATGGTTTGTGACGGCCACGCGTGGGCGGCGGACAACATGCGTGACGGAACTCAATCGAGCAACCTGAGGCGCCGGTCGCGCTCTTCACGCCGGCTCGGGAAGCATCCAGAACGGAGGGGTCGACCGCATGAGCGGCATGAACAGCATGCTGAGGATCCATCCAGAACCGTGATGACCCCTCGCGCAACGAGGTGACTAAGAGGGGAACAGCTCTATGCTGCTCATGCCGCTCATGTACAATGACCCCTCCGTTCTGGATGCTTGGCGAGGTCGTTGGCGACGTCTAGAACTCGTCGATCATCTGGATGCGCCGGATGTGGCGCCCTCCCTCGAATGGCGTAATGAGCCACGTGTCCACAATGGCTTTCGCCTCCTCGGCCGACACCATACGCTCACCGATCGATATCACGTTGGCGTCGTTATGCAGGCGGCCGAGGCGGGCGGATTCGACATTCCAGCAGAGCGCGCAGCGCACCCCCTTCACCCGGTTCGCGACGATCGCTTCACCATTCCCCGAGCCACCGAGCACGATCCCGCGCTCGCAGTCGCCGGCGGCCACCGCCAGCGCCACCGGCCGGATGTACTTCGGGTAGTCGACGGACTCCGTCGAGTTGGTCCCGAAGTCCACGACCTCGTGGCCCCGTTCGCGGAGCATCGTGACCAGCATCTGCTTGTATGTGAATCCCGCATGGTCCGACCCAATGCCGATGCGCATGGAGACCTCGTCAGCTCGCGTTAGGGGTGAGACGACCTTCGAGGACCGCTGCGGGCTCGCGCGCCGCCCAGCGCCGCACGATCGCCGCCGCGGCGAAATCGCCGCTCACGTTCGCCACGGTTGCGAACAGGTCGGGAATGGCGTCGACCGCAATGAGCAGCGCCACTCCCGCCGCGGGGACGCCGACACTCGCCAGCACGGGCGCGAGGAGCAGGAAGCCGCCGTTCGGCACGCCGGGCGTCGCGAAGCTGAGGGCGATCGACGACGCGACGACGGTGAGGTACTCGCTGACGCCTAACGGTACGCCGTACAACCGCGCCAGGAACATGGTGCCGGTGAGCCAGGCGACCGCGTTCGCCACCTTGAACGACGACACCGCGAGCGGGAGTACGAACCCCGCCTGCGACGGCGGTACATCGAGGCGCCCGGCCGAGTCGATGAGCGCCGGGAGCGATGCGAGCGAGGAGCTGGAGCTGAACGCCACCGCCTGCGCCGGCAGACCCGCCCGGAAGAACCGGGGCAGCCGCACCCCACCGCCTAACGCGCCGATGACACAGATCACGAGCGTCAGCAAGAGCAGGAGCGCGACGTAGGCGACCACATAGTACCCGAACGCGCCCACGAGCGACGCCCCGAGACGGGCGGAGGTCGACGCCACGAGCGTGAAGACCCCGATCGGCGCCAGCGCGATCAGCCAGCGCACGATCTCGAGCATCGCGTCGCCGACACCGGCGAACACGCGCAGCACCTGGTCGCGCCGGTCGGGCGTGATGCGGCGCAGCGCGAGCGCGAACAGGAGCGTGAACACGATCAGCGGCAGCATCGCCCCGTCCGCCGCGGCGCGAATCACGTTTGCCGGCGCTAACCCGGCGAGCCACTGCCCAAAGCTCGGCAGTGTGCGAATCTGCTCCGCCGTCGCCGCGCTGGCCGCGGATGCCTCCGCCTGCATTCGAGCCACGCTCGCCGGGTCGACCGGAACGCGCCCCATGACTGCCGGCACCGCGACGAGCGCCAAAACCGCAGCACCAATGTGAAGCGCGACGAATGTACCGACCGCGATACCGCCCAGCCGACCAACGCCGTACGATTCGCCTCCGCGGGCCACAGCACCCAGCAGCAGGGCGACCACCAGCGGCACGATCGTCATCCGGATTGCGTTGACCCAGATCGAACCGACCGGTTCGAGGAGCGCAACGGCCCGGCTGAGCCCCGGGATGCCGAGGCGTGACACGCTGATGCCGACGACAAGCCCCGCGACGAGGGCAATCGCGACGCGCCCAACGCGCCGCGACCCGCCGTTCCGCCCTGCCGAGGTGGATTCGGTCAACGCTCGTTCGGGCGAACCCACGCGAGCGTTGCCGCGAGATCGATGGTCCGCTCCACCCGATGGTGGGCATGGAGCCGGCGCTCGTGGGCCTCGAGGAGGTCACTGCGCAACACGATCCCGATCACCCGGCGCGAATTGGCGCGGGAGACGACAGGCAACCTCCCAACGCGCTCGTGAACCATGGGCACGATGACGACCGACATGCCTAACGAATTTCCAGCGGGGGACACGAACGATGCGGACCACCGGCCGTAGAAGGCGACGTTGGTGATCAGCCCGATGAGCCGCGTGAGAAGCTGTGCCGCCACGGCCGCGAGAAACGCAGCGACGATGGCGAGCGCGCTGATGCGAAGCGTGCGGCGGTTCGGCGCCTCGTCTTGACGAGGGGTGAGCACCGCATTGAGCACCGGCTCGAGCGACGGTGCAACCGGAACCGGATCGCCCATGACTCAGTCCGTTCGAGCCGCGACCGGCTTCGCCTTCGCCAACAGATCGCGGAGCTCCGGTTCCGGAGCTGCCGCCCAATACAGCGGCAGCGGCGCTAGTCGGCGCCTGTCCTCCCCGCTCTGAAAGGCGAGCCACCCGCCCTCCAGCGTCGGGCCGACCCACTGGCTCGGCACGACATCCCACACTTCCCACTCGCGGCCGTTTGAATCCTTGAACGTTCGATGCGCCATGCCTAATGGTACTCGCAACGCGTTCGCGACCGAAACCCTCGAACCGGGGAGATCAATCAACGAGGTCCGGTCGGCCGCGGACCGCCATCATCGTCCCCTGCATCGCGGTCACGACGGACTCCGCGCCACCTGCCACCGCGATCACTTCGCCGGTGCAGACGAGCAGCGTTCGGCCGGGCTTGATGACCCGTCCGATGGCGCGCATCCGCTCGCCAATCGCCGGCGCGAGCAGGTTCACCTTGTATTCGACGCTCAACACGGCCGACTCGCGATCCATGAGCGAGAGGGCAGCGTATCCGCACGCACTATCCACGAGGGCCGTGACGATCCCGGCGTGGAGAAAGCCGTGCTGTTGGGTGAGGTCTTCCCGAAACGGGAGCTCGAGCTCGACTTCGCCCGGCTCGACGCGGACGAGCCGAGCGCCTATCGTCTGCATCGCGCGCTGCCGCGCGAAGCTGCCGCGGACTCGCGACTCGTACAACGCATCACGCGGTTCGAACTGTCTGGGGGTCATCGTGAAAACCGGGATTGTCGGATTCGCTCGCGATCGCGCGCAAGTATACGGTGTGGTTCCACACAGGACAGGTCGACAGCCTGTGGGCTCACCAGTCGGCCGAGGCGAAAAAGAACAGCACACCCGCTCCGTGACGCTCACCCCCAGCCCGCGAGCCGGGTGACACTTGCCCGAGCTCCCTGACGTCACCGTCTACATCGAAACATTGCGAACGCGGATTCTCGGTCAGGAGATTCGCGGCGCTCGTGCGCTCAACCCGTTCGTGCTCCGGACCGTCGACCCTCCGCTCTCGGCGGTGGTGGGCAAGCGGGTGCGAACTATCAGCCGACTCGGCAAGCGGATCGTCATCGGTCTGGACGGCGCGCTGTACGTGGTCATCCATCTCATGATCGCCGGCAGGCTGCGATGGCGTGAGGGCGGAAAGACGATCGGTGGCAAGCTCGCGCAGGCAGCGTTCGAGTTTGAGCGCGGGACACTCTACCTCACGGAGGCGGGGTCGAAGCGGCGGGCGTCGATTCACATCGTGCAGGAGGCGGACGGGCTGGCGCAGTTCGACCGTGGGGGGCTCGAGGTGCTGGACGCGGACCTGGTGGACTTCGCGTCGCGCCTGCGAAGCGAGAATCACACGCTCAAGCGGTCGCTCACGGACCCCCGGCTCTTCAGCGGGATCGGGAACTCGTACTCCGACGAGATCCTCCATCGCGCCAAACTGTCGCCGCTCCTGCTCACTACGCGGCTCACGGACGAGCAGATCGCCCTGCTGTTCGAGGCGACGAAAGCTACGCTGATCGACTGGACGAACCGCCTCCGTGAAGAGGTCGGCGATGGGTTTCCGGAGAAGGTGACAGCGTTTCGGGAGGGAATGGCGGTGCACGGGCGGTACAAGCTTCCCTGCCCGGTGTGCGGCTCACCCGTGCAGCGGATTCGGTACGCAGACAACGAGACGAACTACTGCGCGCGATGTCAGACGAACGGGCGACTGCTGGCGGACCGGGCGATGTCGAGGCTTCTCAAGCAGGATTGGCCGAGATCTATCGACGAAGTGGAGTGACCCCGGCAGGTTGCCATCAGCCATCAGCCATCAGCCATCAGCCATCAGCCATCAGCCGCCTGCCGCCTGCCGCCTGCCGCCTGCCGCCTCCCTAAGGCTTGGTCGCCGCATTCACGATCAGCTCGATCGCGCCCGTCATCTTCGTCAGCAGTTGGTCGTGACCGGTGAGCTTGTGCCGTGCCGCGATCGATTTGATCGGCTCGTACGAGACGTGCGCCTTCCCATCCTCGCCCTGCCAGACGAGAAATCGCAGCGGCAGCTCGACTGCGATCGTCGGATCGGCGAGCATGAGCGGAGTGCCGGCGGCGGGGTTGCCGGCGATGATCAGTGTGGTCGGGCGGAGCGTCAGCCCGGCCTTCCGTGCGGCGGCGGCGTGGTCGACCTTCGCGGCGACGGTCAATCCATTGGCCACGGCGGCCCGCTCGAGACGTGCGACGGTCGAATCGAACGATGAGGCGCTCACCACGGTCACGACTCCGGGAGCGTTGAGCATCGTTCCCTGACCGCGCGCGGCGGCGGTAAGGGTCAAGAGCGCAGACGCGATCGTGAACGCCTCACGAACGCTGATCAGGACGCGAGTCATCAAGACGTGGGGCCTGGGTCGTGCGGTACGTGGTTCGTGTTACCGTCGTTGATACCGACGGGCGAAGATTGGTTGCGGAGCTCCGCGAGAAAGGCGGCGGGTCCGGCCCCATCGGGGAGTGCCCGGAGGGCACGAAGCGCTTCTTCGGAGCGGCTCGTGAGGCCGGCGACCATCTGGTCGGGATCGACACCGACTCGTTCAAGCTCGTCGACGAGCTGTCGAACAATTTCCGCGTGCGGCATCCGGCTCCTACCGGGGCTGGAAACGACGTGCTGCGGACAGTAACTGTTAGGCGACGATCGTATGCGGATTCGTCGGGCTCTAAGCTGTTGCCTTGCGCGTCGTCGCACAACAGACGAGGCAAGCAAACTCCATGCACGCGCTTGCGAGCGGGCTCGAGCGGTCGTGATGGTTGGCTCCCCATCCGTTGGTGCCGTGGCTGCGTCCGCAGCCCTGATCGTGCTTCTCGGGGCGCGTGCCGGCGCACAGTTGACCCTTCAGCCCGAGGGGACGCGCTTCTGGGTGACGGCGGGCGGAACGATCGCCGCTGCGGCACTCCTCGACGAGAGCGCCCGGACCTTCTGGCTGGATCACCACTCCAGCTTCGCGAGCTCGTTGGCCGACGCCGGCAACTTTGCCGGATCCGGCAGGAACATCATCGCCGGGCTGGCCGTCACTTACGTCGTCGCCCGACTCACCCACCACCGCCGGACGGCGGACGCCGTGCTCCGCATCTCTGCCGGATATGCGGTGTCCAACGTGATCGTCGGCGTGCTGAAGCCGGTCGTCGGACGGCACCGCCCCGACAACACGAATGACGCGTGGCGCTTCAACCCCTTCTCGACGGAGGGCGAGTGGCATTCGTTCCCGTCGTCGCATGCGGTGCACGCATTCTCGATCGCGGCGGGGGCCGCGATCGCCACGAGACGCCCCTGGGTCGCGGCACTGGGATACACGGGGGCGACGGTGGTGGCGTGGTCGCGCGTCTACGACGATCAGCACTGGACGAGCGATGTCACGACGTCGGCGGTGATCGGAATGAGCGCCGCGGCGACAACCATGGATTGGTTGGATCGTCGATGGCCGCGTTGAGGGAAGAGGGATGGGGGATGAGGGATGAGGGGAAGATGCGGAAACGCCGTTTACCCTCATCCCTCATCCCTCATCCCTCTTTCCGATTCCCCGGTCCGACTCGAGCCACTCCCTCGGATTCCAGTTCACCGGCATCGCGCCCACTCGCTCGAACTTGATACGCGGGTCGTCCGACTGAACGAGCGTGAGCAACCGCCGTCCGGTCAGCAGCAGCCGGCGCGACGTCGTCTCGAGCGCGTCCAGCACCGACCAGGCGAGATGCGGCTCGGCCTTCGCGAAGCGATCGTAGCGTTTCACCTGAACGGCCACCGCACCACCCGCAGGAATCTCGAGCTCCGCGAGCGCGTCCACGAGCGACGCCAGGTTGTTCGTGTAGTGGCTCGGGAACGCGAACACCCGCTTCACGTCCACATGAAACGTGTGCGCGTCCTTCCACCCGTATGCATCGAGCTCTCGCAGCTGGTACCCCTCGCGCACCAGCCACGCTGTGTGCTCGGTGAGGATCTGGTGCTTGTGATACAGCACGACGCCGCCGTTCTGAAACAGCACCCAGTCGAGTCGCTCGCGATCTGCTGGGAGATCGCCGAACGCGGCCGGCGTTGCGGCACCGCCGGCGGACGCGCCGGCGGACGTTTTGCGAAAGGCCCGGAGAATCATGCTGCGCGGAGCTGGGTCAACCGCTTCTCCACCAGCTCAACCAGCTCGCCCATTGTCTCGGCGTCGAACACCAGACGCGCGCCAGCCGCCTGGTAGATCTCCGGAAGCCCCACGGTGCCGCCTAACGCGAGCGCCTCGCGATAGTGCTTCACCGCCGTCGCCTGATCCGCCAGGCTGTGACGCCACACCTGCAATGCCCCCATCTGTGCAATCCCGTACTCGATGTAGTAAAACGGGTACTCGAAGATGTGCAGCTGTCGATACCAGCGCGCGACGCGCTCCTGCTCGAGCCCCGACCAGTCGATGCCGTGCTCGAATCGACTCCGGATCTCGAGCCACGCCCGATCACGCGCCGCCGCGTCGTGCCCTTCGCCGCTCGTGTAGATCCAGCTCTGAAACGCGTCGACGCTCGCGATGTGCGGGAGGCTGAAGAGGATGTCCTCGAGGTGCTCGATCTGCGCCGACCGCGCCTCGTCGGCCGTGTAGTAACCGTCCGGCTTTTGCAGGTAAGGCGACGCGAGAAGTTCCATGCTCATCGACGCGAGCTCCGCGGCTTCGTGCCCCGGAGAGCGCTGCCAGATGAGCGCCTGCTTGTGGGCCGCGAAGTCGTGGAACGAATGCCCTGCCTCGTGCACGAGCGTGTTCACGTCGTCCGCAACGCCGACGGCGTTCATGAAGATGAACGGCTTGCCGCGGAAGCTGAGTTTCGTGCAATAGCCGCCCGGGGCTTTCCCTTTCCGGCTCTCGAGGTCGAGTAGCCCGTCCGCAGCCATCAACGCGAACTCGTTGCCGAGCGTCGGGTCGACCCGGCGGAAGATCGCCTTCGCGCGGTCGACGAACACGCCAGCGTCGTCGAACGGCTTGAGCGACTCCACGCGCTCGAGCTCCACACCGAGGTCCCACGGTCTCACGCGATCGAGGCCGAGTCGCTCGCGGCGATACTCGAGCTGGCGCGCTACCGCCGGAACGACGGTCCTCTCGACGGCCTCGTGGAAGCGGTCGCAGTCCGCGGGCGTGTAGTCGAAGCGGTGCTTGGACTTGAATGCGTACTCCTGATAGTTCGGGAAGCCCGCGTTGCCAGCCACCTTGGTCCGCGCGATGAACATCTTGTCGAACAGGGCCGCGAGCTCGTCGCGGTGTACGAGATACGCTTCGTTGCCGAGTCGCCAGGCGCGCTCGCGGATTTGCCGATCGCGTTCCTTGAGGTATGGCTGCAGCTGCGGAATGGTCTTGGTCTCACCTTCCCACTGTGCCGTCAGCCCGCCCACGATCTTCTGGTACTGCGCCGACAGCTCCTCGAGCTCGGCGAACAGGGCGACGTTTTCTTCGCGGAAGATCTCGGCGTCGGTGCGGAACCGCTGAACGGTCGTCTCGAGTCCCGGTCGGGTGTAGTCGAGGTCCAGGAGTCGCTTCGACAGCCGAACGCCCTGCTCGTGCGCCTGTGGGAAAATCTCGGTCGAGAAGCGGAGGTGCGCTTTCTCCTTCTCGGCGTCGGCGGTGTCGCCCGTATACGCGATCATTGCCATCGTCCCGGCTTCGTCGATCAGCTCCTCGAGCTGCGACCAGCTCTTGAGCCAAGCTTCCACGTTGTCTCGCGTCAGCGACGCCGTGGCCAGATCTTCATAGTAGGGGGCGATGTCGGACCAGCCGGCGTCGGCGAACGCAGCGGGGGAAGCGGGAAGCGTGATGGTTTGCACAGCAGCAGTTTGTCGTCGTTGAGGGACCGGAAACTTGACCGTTTGTGCGACCGCAAACCAGCCCACTCCCGTCGTAGGGGAGGCTCGTCCCGGCGTGGCCGGCTTTTGTCCCAAGAGGCCTGCGTTCGAGGGGTCGCCGTGGTTGAAGGGTTCACTCACCTCGATCTCGAACGGTTCATGCGGCTCTCGAGCATTCTCGCGGTCGCGGCGATCGGGTCACAGGCGCCCCCGCGCCTAACCAGACACGGCTCGATGCCCATCGTTAGGCGAGGTAGTGCGCCCTCGTCAGGCGATCGAAGAGGAGATCGCGAGGCTCAGGTCGCGATCGTCGTGCCCAGGGCCCGGTCGACCAGCTCCATGAACTCGCGCGGCTTCACCGGCAGCACGAAGCAGACCGCGCCGTACAGACTGGCGATGTCGCGTGCCTCACGCTCCGTGTGGGAAGCGGAGAACATGAGCAGCCGAGCGCCCTCGAGCCGCGCCGTCGCGGCGATCTCGGCACACGTCGAGATGCCGAGCGCGCAATCGAACAGCACGAGCTCGGCGGTGACACGCCGGACGGCTGAGTCGATTCCTTCGTTGTCCGATCGGAAACGCAACGCGGCGCCCGGACAGCTCGAGCACCAAGCAACGCCGCGATGAGGCGATCCTTGGCGACGACCAAAACGGTCGACTGCGACATACACCCTTGCCTCGGGTCTTCTTCGTGAGAGTCCTGTGAGGCAAGTCACAGACCATTCGTCACAGCGGCGACCGGCCCGATACGCGCTATGGCCATGCGCCATCGCGTCTTGACTCAAGTCCTTAGTCAGTGCTTGTATGGATCGGACTCGTTCTCGCCGGCCATGACGACGATGAGCGGCCGAAGCGTGTGAAGCACCTCCACGGTGCCCTCCTGCGCGGCCAATACGTCCGGCTGCGACTCGGCGACCTCCGGCGCGACGGCGTTAGGCGATACGCCGCGAACGATCACGGCGTCGTCACCCATGGACGGGAGACGGGAGACGGGAGACGGGAGACGGGAGACGGGAGACGGGAGACGACGCAGGAAACGCAACGCCATGAAAAAAACGAAAGGCCTCGCGACGCTTCGGCGTCCCCGAGGCCTTTCGATTCCCGATTCCCGATTCCCGATGAAGAGCAGGCTACTGAGGACCGACGGGACTTCGCTCAACCGCGCCGCGCGCATTCACCGCCATGCGGTTGGCACGATACGTCACCCGCATCTCGCCGCCGGCCCCCCGCGATCATCGGCCCTCGTCGGGCAATGGATTCCTGCGGCGTCGGCGCGTTCTCGTTGAACTACGGTCCTCAGACGGCACGCGGCAAAGGCCCATACGTGCCGGGTCCCTGCTATCGCGCGCCGTCCCCACGTCGCGCGACCTCCACCATTCCACCGTACGATACCCCGTTAAGCGATAAGTGTGCCGCGACGCCTCCGCACTACAGAGCCGTCGGTTTCGGCAGTCACTGTCTCATTGGGAGCGCGTAATGACCGCGGCCCTAACGCGCCTCACGCAGTGCCGAACCGAACCGGGCGCGGCACCGTTGCGTCCTGCAACAGCGTGTGCGAATCGCGGGAGTCATGAACACCGAGATCATGTGGGATTGCAATATGTTCGCTGTCGGGCGAGCCCTGCGAATGCGTCGCGATGGCGCAACGAACATTTCCCTTCGGTTGCCTCTTGTGACGCCGCGCACACGTTGCCTGACGACGGCCTGCGTCATCCTAGGAATGAGTGGCTCAGAGGTTTGTTTTTCATCCCAACATTCGAGCGAGCGTCATCATGCCTCGATATCGTATCGCGCTGGCTGGCGCAGCAGTGGCCGCGGCGTGTCTGTTGTGCCCCGACCGTGCGGCCGTGGCCCAGGGAAAGGGTCATGGGAACCACGGCGAACGCGGCGAGCACGTGCCGCCCGGGCAGGCGAAGAAGAAGGTCGTAACCGCCGATCAGGCGATCGTCGCCACCCGTCAGGTCCTCGTGTCGCACGGCTTCGAGATCGTGCGGGTCGAGACACTCCGCACAACCCGCGTCGTCTACTACCGTCGCGGCAACATGGGTCGCGGCAAGGGCAAGGGCCCGATCGAGCGAATCGTCATCCGGCCCGAGCCCGACCGCGTCGTGTTCGTCTCCCCGCCGCCGCGCGGACTCATGGTGGACATCAACGTGCGACTCGGGATGTAGGCCGATCAAACAGGTCAGAATGGATCAAGGGGTCAGAGCCCTTGAATTCGAGATCTCGGCACAGCGGAGGTCCCAGAATTCAAGGGCTCTGACCCCTTGATCGGCCAACGACTCTGACCCCTTTGATCGACGCCGTTAGGCGCCGGCAGCGGCCGGCGGAAGCGCGCGGCGGGTGATGCTCGGGATTTCCGGCGGGCGAGCGGCGTCGAACTCCGCTTCCAGACGCGACAGGAACGATCGTCCGGCGCGCGTCATGACCCCGGCCACCGCGCCGAGCACGCCGCTGAGCGCGTAAACCCACTCGTTAGGATCCTGCACCGGTTTGTCCCCGAGCGAGCTCAGGATGCGGCGACGCATGCGGAGCGCGATCGGCGCCGCGAACACGATCGGGTTGAAGCGCGCGTCGTAATGGACGCCCAACCCTTCGATCAGCGCCGCCGCCCGCGCGAAGTACACCATCTCGCGCGGCAGCGTCACCGGCCAGTCGTAGAGCGTCCCCATCACCTGATCCGCGAGCAGCATCTCGATTCGCTCCGGCACCGTCGTGCGCGAGTGCGCGAGCTCGAGCAGCGTGCGCACCAGCTCGCGCACCACCTCGGGGTCGGCGTCCGGCTCGATCACGCCAAGCGCATCGAATCCCGCGACTACGCCGTCCACATCCTTCCGGATCGACGCGAACACCGTCTGGATCAGATGCCACCGCGTCTCGCGCGACACCGGCACGACCATGCCGAAGTCGAGGAGGATGATTCGCCCGTCGGGCGCGACCAGGAGGTTGCCGGGATGCGGGTCGGCGTGAAAGAGCCCGTCCACGAGCATCATCTGGATGTAGAGCTCCATCACCGTGGCCACGATGTCCGCGGAGCGGGCGCGCCTCGCGGCGGCTGTTCGAGGCACGTTCATCGAATCCGCGCGGTCGATGCGCACACCCGGCATGTATTCCATCACGAGGACGCGTTGCCGCACCAGGTCGCGCTCGATGCGCGGAATCATCACGTGACGATTCCCGGCGAAGTTCGCGCGGATGCGCTCCGCGTTGTCCGCTTCCTTGCGGAAGTCCATCTCGTCGCCGATCCGAAGCGAGAACTCCTCGACGGCGACGCGCAGCCCACGCACGTGTGGGTTCGTGGCGAACCTGCGCTCGAGCAGCGCGAGGATCCACGTTGCCGCACGCACGTCCGATGCTATGAGATGCTCGATGCCCGGGCGGAGTACCTTCACGACGACCTCACGCCCCTCGTACGCCGCCCGATGCACCTGCCCCAACGACGCGGCCGCGATCGGCACAGGGTCGAACCGCTCGAAGAGCTCCAACGGGCGCTTTCCATAGCTCTCCGCGATCGTCAGTTCGACCGCCTCGAGTGGAACCGGCGGGACCTGGTCAGTCAGCGTCGAGAGCGCCTTGACGTACGACTCCGGGAAAAGGTCCGCTCGTCCGGCGAAGACCTGAGCGAGCTTCACGAACGTCGGCCCGAGCGTGCCGATGGCGGCGACGAGGTCTCGAGCCCGGCGCCGGTGGAACTCGTCGGTCCTCGGCACAGGTCTCCCCACGACGATCCACCGCCGCCTGTCGCGGAGGAACGACAGCACGAACGGCAGGATGTGCCTGACGATGACGACGACGCGCATGGCGAAACTTACTCCCGCTACTGCGGTTTGGTTTCCGCCACGCTGCGTTGGAACGATGAATTAGGACTCTGACGCTGACCCCAATTCAGTCAGCGTCCTCGTCGTCGCGTCCCGCGGCGAGCAGGTCGCGTGATTCCTCGGACGTGTAACGCTTGAACGCGGAGACGGCGTCGACGGCGTCCTGCTGGGTAATCGTCGCCTCACGCTCCACGTCCTCCTCCTTCGGCCGACGGTAGATCGGGAATCCGGGGTCGGTCACGTTGTCTCCATTCGTGCGAAGTCCCGTACGGTGCACACGGACGAGGTGAGGCGCCAGACCCGTCGCGACGGCGCGTTGGAACGCTGGATTCATCCCTCGCCCAAGCCGATCATCGCCAACAGCTTCAACGCGTTTGCCGACGTCGCGAGGCCGGGCCGCAGCGTGTAGTCGAAGGTCATGGTCATCGCGCCGTTCCGCTGCTCGAATTGCTCGGTGAAATGGACCCGCTGGGCCGGACCGTCGAGCGTCGGATCATCCGCGAGCGTGAGGTCATGCGAGGTGACCGCCCCGATTGCCCCCGCGTTCAGCAGATACGTGAGAACCCGACGCGCGGCAATGCGGCGCTCGCCCGTGTTCGTGCCGTGCAGGATCTCGTCGAGCAGGTAGAGCAGGGGCCTCGAGCGCGCAGGATCGCGCGCGGCGTCGACGATCCGCTTGAGCCGGCGAAGCTCCGCCATGAAAAGCGACACGCCGGCCTCGAGGGAGTCGTCGATGCGGATGCTTGTCCACACGTCCACTGGCGTGAGCCGCATCGACGTCGCGCAGACCGGCCCGCCGGCCTGGGCGAGCACGACATTCGTGCCGATAGCGCGCAGCAGCGTGCTCTTGCCCGACATGTTCGAGCCCGTGACCAGCAGGAAGGTGCCGGGCGGGCCGACGGTGACGTCGTTGCTGACGCGTGTCTCATCGCTCAGCAGCGGGTGACCGAGCGAACGCGCCTCGATGCGCGCTGGCCCATCGACAAAATCGGGCATCACCCAGCCTGGATTGTCGTGTGCGAGCGTGGCGAAGGCGGCCAACGCTTCGGCCTCACCTAACGCGGCGAGCCAGTCTCGAGCGTGCGATCCCGCCGTTGCCTGCCATTGCTCGAGCGCAACCACCACATGCAGGTCCCACAGTCCAAGCAGCTGCAGCACGACGTGCCCCATTGGGGAGTACCGCGCCTCGGCGAGTCGAACGATCGCGCCGAGCCGTGTCAGCGATCGCGACGCCGTGCGGTCGTTCGTGAGGCGCGCGCGAAGGCCCGCGACGCGCGGCGTCGTGAACGTCGACGACTCGACGTCGGCGAGCATTGCCGCATACGCGGAGAGACCGCCGAGATGCGACATCGCGGCATGCAGTCGCACACTGACGGCGCGCCGTGTGAACACGGTCAGCAGGACGCCCGCGGCGAAAGGCAGCACCCACCACTGTCGAGCGATCGTTCCGAGTCCGACCAGCCAGCCGTCGGGCTGTGGCAGCACGTTGCGCGTCCAGAGAAAACCGAGGAACGCGAGCGAACCCGTTGGAACGATGAGGAACGGGAGCAGGCGCGCCACCCACACGAGCGCCGGCCGATCCAGCAGCCACGCCGGTTGTCCCGCCCAGGTAAGGAAGCGATCGACGTCGGCTCGCCGCGAGCGACCGGCCGTCCATGCGTGAGCGGTCAGTGTCTCGCGCCACTCCACCGCCGGCGCGAGCTCTCGCACCGCGTCCTGCCTTGCGCGGAGCTCCCCCACCGGAGGCGCTTCCCCGGTGAGCCACGACAGAAGCGTCTGGCGGCCGGGCCCCGGGCTTGTGACGTCGAGCAGGCGTACGAGCGACGCGTGTCCGGTCACATCGAGGTCCACCGCGTGCGCGTGTTCGTGGGTGAGCGTTTCGCCCGTCCAGGGGGCGAGCCCGTTCCAGTCACGCGCGACGCGCAGTGCGCCCTGCTCGCACACGATGCGCCTGACGCCCGCCGACCGCGCGCGTTGCCGACGGTTCGCATGCGTATTCGCGAGCGCGGTGTACGCTGCGGCGCCGATGACCAATCCCGCGACCAGCAGGGCCGAGCGGCCCCACCCACCGAGCAGCGCAATGCCTGACCCCGCACCCACCACGAACGCGAGGAGCCGGAGCTGCGAGATGCGGTCGGCCTCTCGCTGCAGGGCTCGTTCGTTCTCGGCGAAGCCCGCCGCTCGCGCGGCGTAGTCCACCGCAACGCTGCCTAACGCCGACGGACTATCCGCCACACCGCTCGAGTGCCGAGGTCTGCTCCCGCAACCAGTCCGGGATGTAGCAGTGCATGCCGCACGAGAGGAATCGCGCCTCGCGGATGCGCGCGCGATACCACGCCGGCGACCGGAGGCGCGTGCCACGAGTATCACCGAATACGCCGCGGTCCATGCTCGTGAACAGCTCGAGGTAGACGACGCCGTTCGCGAGCTCGTAGAGATGCGCCAGGCCAGTTCGGAGCTGCGCCGGATCGAGGTAGTTCAACATGCCGACGCACAGGATCAGATCGTATTCCTTGCGCAGCCGCATGCGGTCGAGCGAATCGATCGTGCCGAGCCGGATGTTGCGGCTCGCACCGAACCGGCTGACCGCGTACTCGCTCGAGTCGACGCCGGTGTACTGAATGCGTGGGCGAAGACCGCGGAGAGGCGCGAGCCAGTTCGCCTCTCCGCATCCCACGTCGAGGACGGTGCGGAGAGTTCGGCCGACGAGGTACTCGGCTGCTGTTACGACGAGCGCCACCTGGCGGGCCAGCTCCTGTGGCGATTTCACCCGATAGCGGGGGTTGCGATACCACTTGTCGAAGTACCGCTGATTGTATTGGCGGTGCGCTGTCATCTGGTCTCAGACTTCATCGGCCCGACGAGAGGTGTGAGTCACTTGTAGATCCAGTACTGCTCCGACTGCCGTCTAAACTCCTCCGACTCTTTCGTCAGCACCGGCAGCAGCACCTCGATGCCA
>Ga0307406_10000991_pt1 | contig 15768 bp, 12 predicted proteins | sample 322Cmetagenome_3_FD_203706 | JGI IMG/M metagenome (GOLD analysis project Ga0307406, IMG submission 203706) | Maize rhizosphere microbial communities from greenhouse at UC Davis, California, United States - 322HYB-C-2 | ecosystem: Host-associated > Plants > Roots > Rhizosphere > Soil | place... | reverse complement strand
CGGCGCCCACGGCAGGTAGTGGCCGATGTATTCCTCGAAATAGGTGTGGTAGGTCTCGACCGTCGGCCGGCCGCTGGCCTGCGCCAGTTGCACGCCGAGCCGGTGGGCGCGGAACGGCGTGTGGATGTGGATGACGTCCCAGTGCCGCTGCGCCAGTTGCGGCAGAATCCGGCGCAGCTCGGGTGCGCGGATCAGGCGGTCTTCGGGATCGAAGAAAATCACCCGCGCCTGCAGCCGGACGATTTCGAACTCGTCGCTGTCGTGCAGTTCCTGGCCGCTGCCGGGACCGTAGTCGGGCACGACCAGGGTCACCGCATGCCCGCTGCGCGCCAGCGACTGGGCGAACGTGCGGATCGAGGTCGACACGCCGTTGACCCGCGGGAAGTACACGTCCGACAGCATCAGGATGTTCATCCTGCCAGCCTAGGCCTCGCTCATGACGGATTTGTGGCGGGCGCGGCGCTCACGCCGGCGCATGCCGCTCGAACAGCAAGGGCGAGGCCAGGACGCACTGCGGGTGCATGCGATTGAGGGTGTGGATGGCGCCGGCGACGCCGGTCATCAGCCCCGGGGTGAACGCGTCGCGGGCGCGGCTGCCGACCGCGCCGCGATGTTCCTCGATCGCCGAGACGATCTGGGCGCTGTGCTCGACCGGGTCGGTCTGGGCGCTGCCTTCCGGGTCCAGGCGTGCGGCACGGGTCAACAGCTCCCATAGCGCCAGATCGCCGTGGCAGAGCGTATGCCCCAGCCCCCAGCCGTCGCGGCCGGCCGCGGCGGCGGCGCGACGCAGAGTGCGCAGATGCCGCGCCGCGCCGGTGCGGGCATAGAGATCGCTCGCGGCCAGGCCGATGCCGACGCTGCCGTGGCACCAGGCGTGCAGGAACTGGCGTTCGTCGGGCACGCGCGCATCGAGCCAACTGCCGGCCGCGTCGTCGTAGAGGCTGTCCTCGAAGGCGAAGGCGCGCTCGGCCAGCGCCAGCCAGCGCGCGCGTTCGTCGGCAGTGCCGGCCTCGCTGAGCCCGATCCGGGTCAAGGCCCAACCGATGCCGCTGGCGCCGTGGGCGAAACCGCCGACCGGCTCGGCGAAGATCGTCGACGGCCAACGCGCGCCGCGTTCGTCGACGATCGCCTGCGTTTCCAGATAGCGCGCCGCCTGCGCCGCCAACGCCGGCCAACGCGGGTCGGCGTGCACTTCGGCGAGTTGCAACAAAGGCACGATGCTGCCGCTGGCGCCTTCGAGCAGGTCGAGGTATTGGTCGCCGTCGAAGCCGGCCTGGGCCATCGCTTCGGCGCGCTCGACCGCCCACGCCAGCATCTGCGGCCGCCGCAACAGATCGTGCAGCGCGACCCAGGTCCAGACCTGCGCACCGAAGCCGATCATGCCGCCGACCGTGCTCGGCCGGTCCTGCGCTTCGATCGCGCGCATCACTGCGATGGCGCCGTCGAGCGCGGCCTCGGTGCCTTCGACCGGGTCGGCGCGGCCCTGCCCGACTTCGTGCAGATAACCGGCCAGGGCCAGGGCGACGCCGCCCAGGCCGGTGTAGAGGTCGGCCTGCAGCGGACGCGTCACCCAACCGGTATCGCCGAGCACCGGGCTGATCCAGGTCACGGTGCCGTCGCGCCCGCGCACCGCCAGTTGCAGCAGTTGTTCGACCGCACGCGCCGCCACTGCGCGACGGCGCGCGTCGAGGCGTTCGGCGTGCGGATGACGCGCGACGATGTCGCTGCGTACGCGTTCGTTCTTGCCCAGGCGTTGATTGAGGTCGACCGTGACCAGGGCGCTGCGGATGGTCAGCTCTTCCAGCTCGACGCGCATGCCGCGCCAGTGGGTCAGTGCCTCCTCGATGCGCGCGGCATCGAGCGGGGCGACGAAGATCGGCACGTCGCCGCGGCGCATGTCGTCGATCTCGCCGTCGATCTCGGCCGGCGCCGACGGTGCGATCGGCAGCACCGCGGCGTTGCGCGCCAGGATGTCGCGGGCGCGCTCGATCGCCTTGGGCTCGTCGTGCAACGAGGCCGGATGCCAGAGCATGCGCATGATCTCGACGTAGGCCTGGGTCGGGCGGCGGATATCGCGCACTCGGCAACCGAGAAACACCCGCAACAACGTGGCCAATGCAGCCTGCGCATCGAGCGCGCGCAGGCGCGCGGTCGCGGCCAGGAAGCCGTCGGCGATGCGGTCCCAATAACGCGACACGTCCGGATGCGGGCTGGGATGGTTCTGCGACTGGCCGAAGTCGGCGCTGACCACCGCCAGCCGCGCCTGCATCGTGCCCTCGTGGGCGATGGTCGGCACGCGGATCTGCGGCTGCTCGCCGGGCAAGGCGCCGGCCGCGGAAATGTCGACGCCGCCGAAGCCGAGCGCGGGCGCGCGGAACGGCACGATGCCGGTGCGCAGCACCGAGGTGCGGATCAGTTCCGAGGCGAGGTCGAAGGCATGCCCGCGCCCGGACGGCGGCGCTTCGATCTCGACCGCGAACAGGCTTTCGACGTCGATGGCCACCGGCACCGGCCCGGCCGCGATCAGGTTTTCCTGATGGATGTCGGTGCCGCCGAGCAATTGCATCACCGCCAGCCAATGGCCGAGGTTGCGATAGAAGCCGGCGAGTTCGTCGTCGCCGTCGCAGTAACGGTGCTCGACGAAACCGGCCCAACCGTAGGCGCCGCGGTCGAGCGCGTGCGGCACGCGGATGCGTTGCGCATCGTCGGCGAAGACCTGGCCGAGGAAGGCGTCTAGCGCCAGGTCGATCTTCAGCGAGCGCGGCTTGTACATCACGCGCCCGCCTTCCAGGGTCAGGCGGGCGACGGTCTGGCCGCCGTCGTGCAGATCGCCCTCGCCAGGCTGCAGGGCGAGCAGACGCCCGGCCGGGCGGCCGAGCAATGCCGACAAAGCCTCGCGATCGGCGGCAAAACGCGCCGCCAGCGATTCCAGCGCCAGGCGTTGCAGCTCCAGCGAGCGCTGCAGGCGCCCGTGCAGCGCCGGATAGCGGCGGCGCAGATGCGGCTCGAACTCCGCCTGGGTGGCCAAGGCGATGAACTGGGCGAACTGGCCGGCATCGTCCTCGGCGTCGAGTTGCCCGCCAAGCCTGGCCGCGTGCAGCTCCAGCAACAGGGTGCGGCTGATCTTGAGCCGTGCATTGTCGTTGAGGCCTTGTTCGCCGACCTGGCGCAGCAAGGCGATCTCGTCGCCGTGCAGGCGTGGCGCCAGCGCCTCCAGGCTCGCGCCGAGCGCGCGGCGCGCCTGCGCGGTGAAGATCTCGATGATCGGTAAAAACGATTCGCCGCTACGGGTGTCGCTCATCGGTTCGACGCATCCTGCCTGGATCGATGGGAAGCAAACACGGGCCCCGCCGGCGCGGCACGCGTTGCGGCGGCGACGCTCCGTCGCTCGGCACGCAGGCGTTGCCCCGCGCGGCTATCGATGCACGGCCGCGCGGTGTGGTCGGGCTCGTGGTGGCGATGGCGGCTGGGGACCTGATCGTCGCCGCCGGCCGCAAAAACTCGCTCCCGACTCGCATCGGGAGCGAGCCCTTCAGCTACGGCTTAGCAGCACTGGCCGCCGCCGGAAGCGCTACAGCTGCTGCAACGCGTCCACAGCGGCAGGCTGCTGTCGGTCAACGCGGCTTCGGTCGCGGACGTGCCTTCGATGTACAGCGGACCGGCGGGGTTTTCCATGCCGCCTTCCGCACCGCTCAGCCAGCCCGAAACGATGTCGTCGATCTGTTGCATAAACCTCTCCTTGTTCACAACATAAGTGAAATCGGTCACAGTCCATCCCGGACATCCGTTCATCGATATCCGAGCCTGGGCCGGTCCCGATCGTTGACGTCGAACGTAAGCGAAGCCCTTTGCTCCGGAGCGATAACGTGCCGCCATCGAACTCCGTCGCCTCAACTCCGCGCCGACACGCTGCGCGCTCGGACCGGCCGATGTCAACTGTCAATTACGCCGCTGCAATGCACCATCGGATTGCGCATGACCTCGCCTTGACCGGCCATGCCGCACCCTGCAACGCGGTGTCGTCGCGGGGCTCGCGCCGCATCGATGCCGAGCGACACCGACGGCGCATGTCCAGTCCTATAACTTCGTCACGGAATGCACGGCGCCAGCCGACAGGAATATCTTGAACATCGAACTCGATCCGCCCGCCCCCCGCCGACGCCGCTGGCTGCGTTCGGCCTTCGCCGTATTCGCGATGGCCTGGTTGGCGATGGGCGTCTATCACGTCTACAAACCCCTGCCGCCCGGCATCAGCCAGCACTGGCCCTTGCGTTCGGCCGACAACGTCGAGTTGTTGACCGACGTCACCTGGGTCGACGGCGCCAAACAAGGGCTCGCCGAGCACCACATATTCGACGAAACCCTGCGCCTGATCGGTCAGGCGCAGCGCGGCGTAGTCGCCGACCTGTTCCTGTTCAACGACTTCGGCGGCGATGCCAGCAGCCCGCGGCACCGTCGCCTGAGCAACGAACTCAGCGCGGCCTTGATCGCGCGCAAACGCGCCGTACCGCAATTGCGCGCGGTGCTGATCACCGATCCGATCAACACCGTCTACGGCGGCCTGGAATCCACGCAATTGCAGGCCTTGCGCGCGGCCGGCGTGGAAGTGGTGATCACCGATCTGCGCCGCCTGCGCACGCCCAACCCGACCTGGTCGGGGCTGTGGAATCTGTGCTGCAGTTGGGCCGGCAACGACGCGCAGGGCGGCTGGCTGGCGAATCCGTTCGGGCCGGGCAAGGTCACCCTGCGCAGTTGGTTCGCTCTGTTCAATCTCAACGCCAACCATCGCAAGACCTTGGTCGTCGACGAGGGCGATGGCTGGACCGCCTTGGTGTCTTCGGCCAACCCGCACGACGGCAGCAGCCGCCACGGCAATATCGCCTTGCGCTTTCATGGCGCCGCCGCGCTCGACGTGCTGATGAGCGAACGCGCAGTGGTGGCGATGTCGCACGGGCGCTGGCCGCAAGGCCTGCCGGTCGCGGCGCCGCCGCCGACCATCGTCGACACCACCTCGGCGCCGCGCGTGCAATTGCTGACCGAAGCCAAGATCCGCGACGGTTTGCTCGCCGCCATCGATGGCGCGCGCGGCGGCGACCGCATCGACATCGCGGTGTTCTATTTCTCCCATCGCGACCTGGTCCACGCCGTGGTCGCCGCGCACAAACGCGGCGTCGCGCTGCGCGTGCTGCTCGATCCCAACGAAGACGCGTTCGGGCGCAAGAAGGACGGCGTGCCGAATCGCCAGGTCGCCAGCGAGCTGCATGCCGCCGGCGTGCCCCTGCGCTGGTGCGACACCCACGGCGAGCAATGCCACGCCAAGCTGCTGCTGAAGACCGCCCGCGACGGCCGCATCGAACTGATCGCCGGCTCGGCCAACTACACCCGCCGCAATCTCGACGACTACAACCTGGAAAGCAGCGTGCGTGTCGTGGCCGAGTCCGACGCGCCGGTCGCGCGCCAGGCCGCGGGCTATTTCGAGCAGAGCTGGGGCAACGGCGACCACCGCGGCATCAGCGTCGACTATCCGGCCTACGCCGACGAGTCCGGCTGGCGCAAACTCTGGTACCGCTTCGGCGAAGCCAGCGGGCTGTCGAGCTACTGACGGCGGCGACGAACGACGGCGCGGGAACGCCTCGCCCTGGTGCGGTCGCGGCCGTCGGCAACCGCGCCGTGCGGCGAATTCAAGCGTCGCGGCCGCCCTGCCCGGCCAGGAATTCCTCCAGGCCGGGACAGCCGAGGCGATGCCAGGCCGGATAGTCCATGCGATAGAACGCCGTAGCGCTGCCGCTCATCGCCGCCAGCGCCGCGGCGCTGCCTTCGCGACGGTAGAGCTCGCGGATGCGTTGGTCCTCTTCCTGCAGACGCTGCTGTAGCGACGGTGCAGGTGCGCGACGCAACGGCACCGCCGGCCTCGGCAAGGCATCCAGCGCGGTACGGATGCGGCGCGTGTCGGCGAAGGTCTGCGCATCGCAAGGCCATTCGCCGCCGTCGCGACCGTCGCCGTCGAGCATGGCCAGGGCCAGATCGACCAAGTACTGCTGATGCGGCGCGCGATCGCGCGCTTCGAGCAGGTGCCGGCGATACGACGGTTGCGGCGCCAAGGCCGCCAGCCAGGCGCCGCAGGCCAGCTCGCGGAAGGAATGCGCGAACAGCAGGTCGTGGAGCAGGTCCTCGTCGAGAGCGCCGATACCGCGCAGGCTGAGGTAGTACGCCTCCAGATCTTCATGCCGGGCCTGCGGGTATTCGGCCAGCACCGGCGCATGTTCTTCACCCGCGGCGAGCATGGCGGCGAGGAAATGCGGCTTGGCCAGGGCCAACGGCGGCAAGCCGTCGATCACCCAGGCCAGGTCTTGAGACAGGTAGTGCATGTGGACCGCTCCGGATCGGCATCTGCGGCCGCGCGATCGCGGCCCGCGGCAGTATCGCCCAGCCCGCGACGCAGCGGCGCGGCCCCGTGCTGCAGCGCAATGTGCCCCATCGGACGATGGCGCGCGCGGGCCCGCGGTGGCCCACTGCGGCCACGCCGGACTCGCTACCGGCGCGGGAGTCGATCGCATGTCCGCTTCGCACCTTTCCTCCGCGCGCCTGCGTCCGTATCGCACCGCCGCGCGCATCGCCGGCTGCGCCCTCGCCCTCGGCGCGCTGTGCGCGGCGACGCCGGCGCTGGCCTTGACCGAAGTCACCGGCTTCGGCAGCAACCCGGGCAATCTGCGCATGTACAAATACGTGCCGCCCGGATTGCAGGCCGATGCGCCCCTGGTCGTGGCCCTGCACGGCTGCGCCCAGAGCGCGGCCAGCTACGATGCCGAAACCGGCTGGGAGTTGCTCGCCCAGCGCTGGCATTTTGCCCTGCTGCTGCCGCAGCAGCAAAGCGCCAACAACGCCAACGCCTGCTTCAATTGGTTCGAGAGCGGCGACAGCACGCGCGGCCAGGGCGAGGCCTTGTCGATCCGGCAGATGATCGAGCGCATGCGCAGCGATCACGCCGGCGCCGCCGACCGCGTCTACGTTACCGGCCTGTCTTCGGGCGGCGCGATGACCGCGGTGATGCTGGCGACCTACCCCGAAGTGTTCGCCGGCGGCGCCATCGTCGCCGGCATTCCCTACCGCTGCGCGTTGGGCTCCAGCGCGGCGTTTTCGTGCATGTCGCCCGGCACCGACCTGACCCCGGCGCAATGGGGCGACAAGGTGCGCGCCGCGAGCAGCCACGCCGGCCCCTGGCCGATCGTCTCGATTTGGCACGGCGACGCCGACTACGTCGTGCGTCCGGCCAATCAAGCCGAAAGTCTGCAGCAATGGACCAACGTACATGGCATCGACGCGGTCGCCGACGTCGAAGACAGCGTCGCCGGCTATCCACATAAGGTCTATCGCGATGCCGCCGGGCAGCCGCGCGTGGAAACCTACTCGATCACCGGCATGGGCCACGGCACGCCGGTCGACCCCGGCAGCGGCGAAAGCCAGTGCGGCACGGCCGGCGCCTACGTGCTCGATGTCAACCTGTGTTCGAGCTACTACATCGGCCGCTTCTGGGGGCTGGACGATCTGGACCCGAATCCGCCGCAGGTCGCGCTGACCTCGCCGGCCAACGGCGCCGCAGTCAGCGGCATGGTCGCCCTCGGCGCGAACGCCAGCGACGACGTCGGCGTGGAGCGCGTGGATTTCCTCATCGACGGCGCGCTGCTCGCCAGCGATGGCGAAGCGCCCTATGCGGCGAGCTGGGACAGCAGCACCGCCAGCAACGGTATCCACCATCTGCAGGCGCGCGCCGAGGACGTGACCGGCAACACCGCCGTCTCGCTCGCCGTCCAGGTCGAGGTCAGCGGCGGTACCAGCGGACCGCCCCTGGTGATGGAATTCGACAACGAAGACGCCAATGACGGCTACGTCAAGGCCAATGCCGACGCCAGCGCCGCCGCGGTCGGCACGCTCGAAGCGAGCTATGGCCTGGCGATCGGCCGCGGCAGCGACGGCAAATACAACCGCAGCCTGCTCTCGTTCGATACCTCGGCCCTGCCCGATGGCGCGACCGTGGTTGCGGCCTCGCTCAGCGTCGCTTACCGCAGCGCCTACGGCGATCCCTGGAGCCAGCCGGCCGGCAATCGCCTGCTGGTCGATGCGCGCAGCGGCTGCTTCGGCGCCTGCACCATCGAAGCCAGCGACTATTCGGCCGCCGCCGATGCAACGGCGGTGGCGGAACTCGCGCGCTTCAGCGGCGGCAGCCAGACCAGCACCGTATTCAGCGCGGCCGGCCTGAATGCGCTCAACCGCGGCGGCCGCACCCAGTTGCGCCTGCGTTTCGAGCAGGCGCCGGGCGCTACCCACTACCTGTGGATCGACCACGGGGCGAGCGCGACATTGCGGGTCGAATACCGGCCTTGAGTCCCAATTCAGCGCCGGCGCGGCAGCGGCCTCGACCGCCGTCTCGCGGCCTAGGACGGGTTTGCCGTATCGTTCGCGCATGGACGACCTTCGCTACCTGCGCGGCTACAACGAACGCGTGCTGAACCAGGTGCGCGCGCTGATCGACAGCGGGCGCCTGGGCGAAGTGCTGCGCAACCGCTACAGCAGCCGCCACCAGGTGCGCGACGACAAGGCCTTGTTCGAGTACGTGGTCCAGATCAAGGACCGCTACATGCGCAAGAGCGACCCGCTCAACAAGGTGATCTACGACAACAAGCTGCATGTGGTCCGGCATGCGCTGGGCACGCACACGGCGATCTCGCGCGTCCAGGGCGGCCGGCTCAAGGCCGCGCGCGAAATCCGCATCGCCACCTTGTTCCGCGATGCGCCGGCCGAGTTCCTGGAGATGATCGCGGTGCACGAGTTGGCCCATCTCAAGCACCGCGACCACGACAAGCCCTTCTATCAGCTGTGCGCGCACATGAACCCGGACTATCACCAGCACGAGTTCGACCTGCGCCTGTACCTGACCCACCTCGAACTGGAAGCCGCGACCCGGCGCGAGGCCGGCGCCGCGGCGTCCGACGGCACCGACGCTCAGGCCGCGAGCGGCGTCCGGCCGTAGTTGCTCGCATAGGCGTTCTCCACGCCCGGCAATATCTCGACGATCGCGAAATAGCGGTCCCAGAACGGCGTTTCGCGCAGGGCCTCGACCACCAGTTCATAGGCATGGTGGCTGCGCGCCTGCCATTGCCAGATATCGGTGACGCGGGCGTTGTAGAACTCGATGTCGTAGAAGCGCAGGCCGACCTCGTCGCGATGCTTGCGCAGGATCGGGGCGACGTGCTCGTCGAGCAGGCGGAAGCGGGTGTCGATGTCGAAGGCCAGCCATTCCGGCTGGGTCTTGACCAGCATGAACACGGTCAGGGGGAAGGTCTCTTGTTGCTCGCTCATGAGGTTCTCGTTGGCGTTGCGGGGAAAGTGAGAACACAATATGAGCGATTGCTCACATTCACTACTCGCATTCGCCATGCCCTCGCCGCGCCGCAAAACCAACCTGAAACCGCGAAAAAAACCCAGCCAAAGCCGCGCCACCGAAACCGTCGCGGCGATTCTGGAAGCGGCGGCTCGCATTCTCGAACGCGGCGGCCTGCCGGCGTACAACACCAACGCCGTCGCCGAGCGCGCCGGCGTCAGCGTCGGCTCGCTGTACCAATACTTCCCCAACAAGGACGCGTTGACCGCGGCGCTGATCGATCGCGAGACCGCCACCCTGCTCGCCGATCTGGCCGCGGTGCCGGGACAGGCGAGCTATGCCGACGGCGTCGTCGCCCTGGTGTGCGCGGCGATCGCGCATCAGCTGCATCGGCCGACCCTGGCGCGGCTGCTGGATTTCGAAGAACGGCGCCTGCCGATGCGCGACCGCGACCTGCAGGTCGACCGCGCCGCACAAACCTGCGTGCTCGCCCTGCTGCAGCGGCCGGATGCGCCCGTCGTCGTCGGCGATGGCGCCACCGCCGCGGAGATCCTCGCCCTGGACACCATCGCCATCGTGCGCGCCCTGGTCGATGCCGCCGGCGAACGCGGCGAAACCGAAGCCGCGCCGCTGCAACGGCGCGTGCTGCACGCGCTGTTCGGCTATCTGGGCCAGCCGCGCGCCGCCGACACGATCGCGAAGACGCGCAAGCGCAAGGACCCGCCTGGCAGCGCCCGCTAGCGCCGCAGGGCGTCGATCACCGACCGCGAATCAAGTCGCGCTGCGATCCTCGCGCACCGCCAGCAAGGCGATCAGGGTCAACGCCGCCGCCGCGGCCAGGTAATAGCCGACATAGGCCAGGCCGTAGCGCCCGGCGAGCCAGGTCGCGATGTAGGGCGCCAGCGACGCGCCGAAGATGCCGGCCAGGTTGAAGGCCAGTGAAGCGCCGGTGTAGCGCACCGGGGTCGGGAACATCTCGGCGAGGATGGTGCCGAGCGGGCCGTAGGTCAGGCCCATGATGCCCAGGCCCAGACCGAGGAACAGCAAGGTGCCCCAGGCGCTGCCGGTCGCGAACAAGGGCGCGAAGAAAATCCCGAACAGCAGGATCGCCAGGGTCGACAGGATCATCGCCAGGCGCCGGCCGCGGCGGTCGGCGAACATCGCCGACAAGGGGATGGTCGCGGCGAAACACAACACGCCGCCGAGTTGCAGTTGCAGGAACTGCTCGCGCGAATAGCCCAGTTGCGAGGTGCCCCAGCTCAACGCGAACACCGTCATCAGATAGAACAGCACGAAGGTCGCGAGCGCAGCGAAGGTGCCGGCGATCAGGGCGCCGGGATGTTTGACCAGCACCTCGAGCATCGGCAGGCGCACGCGTTCGTGGTGATCGATCGCACGCTGGAACGCCGGGGTTTCGCTGATCCGCAGCCGCACCCACAGGCCGACGAACACCAGCACCGCGCTGGCCAGGAACGGCACTCGCCAGCCCCAGGCGAAGAAGGCCTCGTCGCCCATGGTGTCGGTCAGCAGCAGGAAGATGCCGGTCGACAGGAAGAAGCCGATCGGCGCGCCGAGCTGCGGGAACATGCCGTACCAGGCGCGTTTGCCGGGCGGCGCGTTCTCGGTCGCCAGCAGCACCGCACCGCCCCACTCGCCGCCGAGCCCCAGGCCCTGGCCGAAGCGGCACAGCGCCAACAGGATCGGCGCGGCGATACCGATGCTTTGATGGGTCGGCAACAGGCCGATCGCCACCGTCGACAAGCCCATGGTCAGCAGCGCCGCGACCAGGGTCGCCTTGCGCCCGACGCGGTCGCCGAAGTGGCCGAACACCGCCGAGCCGACCGGGCGGGCGAAGAACGCCAGGGCGAAGGTCGCCAGCGACTGCAAGGTCGCCGAGGCCGGATCGGCCGAAGGGAAGAACAGCTTCGGGAACACCAACACCGCCGCGGTGGCATAGATGTAGAAGTCGAAGAACTCGATGGTGGTGCCGATCAGGCTGGCGAACAGCACGCGGGACGGGGAATTGGCGGACGCCGGTGCAGCTGCGCTCATTGCGTTTTCCAACCTGGGGACCGGTGAATTGTTACCCGATCAGGGCCCTCGCAGGCCAGCGCGGGTCGCGACGGTGGAATCGGGCCGTATCCGCGCGTCCCACCAGCCTGCACTACCCGGTCAGGAGCGGCGCCCCACAGGGATTTCCTTGCGTCGAGCCGCGACCGTCCTGCGTCCGATCGCGCCGATGATCGGCCGATAATTGGCCGCCTGCCTACTCCTCGCGAGCGGCCGCGCCGCGACGGCAAAGCTTGTGCACACCCGGCGCAACCCGACTGCCCCGAACCCCCAGTGGCCGCGCGCGCGCCGATCCGGCAAGGTGTCCGCATCCCCCGCACGAGTCCCGGCAATGAGCGCACCCTCCATCCGCGTCGCCCTGATCGGCTACGGCTTCGCCGGCCAGACCTTCCATGCGCCGCTGATCGCGGCGACGCCGGGCCTGCGCCTGAGCGTGGTCGGCTCGCGCGATGCCGGCAAGGTCCAGGCCGATCACCCCGAGGCCGCGGTGCTCGCCGATCCCTTTGCTGCCGCGACCGATCCGTGCGCCGACCTGGTGGTGATCGCCACGCCGAACGACAGCCATGCCCCGCTCGCGCGCGCCGCGCTCGCCGCCGGCAAGCACGTGGTGGTCGACAAGCCCTTCACCCTCGACCTCGCCGAGGCGCGCGGGTTGGCCGCGCTGGCCGCCCAGCACGGACGCCTGCTGTCCGTGTTCCAGAACCGCCGTTGGGACAGCGACTACCTCGGCATCAGGCAGGTCATCGACGACGGACTGCTGGGCGAGGTCGCGCATTTCGAGTCGCATATCGACCGCTATCGGCCGCAGGTGCGCGAACGTTGGCGCGAACAGGCCGGCCCCGGCAGCGGGCTGTGGTGGGACCTGGGCCCGCACTTGGTCGACCAGGCCCTGCACCTGTTCGGCTTGCCCGAGCGGGTGATCGCCAGCCTCGCGACCCAGCGTCCCGGCGCACAGGTCAGCGACTGGGCCCATGCGGTGCTCGAATACGGCACGCGCCGCGTGATCCTGCACGGCAGCATGCTCGCCGCCGGCGGCAGCCCGCGTTTCCTGGTGCACGGCACCCGCGGCAGCGTGGTCAAGGCTCTGGCCGACCGTCAGGAAGCGCAGTTGTTGTCGGGCATGCGTCCGGGTGCGGCCGAGTGGGGCCGCGACGACGACGAACTGATCCTGCACGACGCCGACGGCGCCCGTCGTTTGCCTACACCGGTCGGCGACCAACGCCGTTACTACATGGCGGTGCGCGATGCGCTGCTCGGTCACGGCGAGAATCCGGTGACGCCGACGCAGGCGATCGCGGTGATGGCGGTGCTGGAAGCGGCGGTGGAATCATCGGTCTCCGCTCACGCCGTGGTGCCGGCCTTGAGCGACAGCGAGCGCGCCGCCTTCGCCTGACGCATCGCCTTCGCCGGAGCCAGGCTGGGTGCCCGATGGCGGAAACTTCGTTGCCGCGACGACATGCCGACAGCGTATCGCGACGATTATCGCCGCCCGCCCCGACCGGGGCGCTTTCCGCAAATCCGCAACCTGGATCAAGTCCGCCGGCCCAGACTGGCCCGGCACGACGCCACCGGAGCCCCGCTTGAACCGCAGCAGCACCTTCGACCACTACAGCGCTCGCATCGAGACGGTCGTGGCCTTCATGTCGAGCCGGCTCGACCAGCCGCTGACGCTGGCCCAGCTCGCCGAAGCCGGGCATTTCTCGCCGTTCCATTTCCATCGGGTCTACCACGGCCTGATGGGCGAGACCATCGCCAGCACCCAGCGCCGGTTGCGCTTGCATCGCGCCGCCAACGATCTGCTGACCACCGAACACAGCATCGGCCAGATCGCCGGCCGCGCCGGTTACGGCAGCGTGGCCGCGTTCACCCGCGCATTCGGCGCCACCTACGCCTGTGCGCCGGCCGCGTTCCGCAAGCGTCGTGCCGCCCTGCCCGCGTTATCGCGCGCAGCCTTCGACCCGACCCTGGAGAGCCTGATGTACAGCGCCGAAATCACCACCCTCGCCCCGATCCGCACCGTCGCCCTGCCGCACGCCGGCGATTACCAAGCCATCGGCAACACCTTCCACGCCTTGTACGCCTGGGCCGGCCCGCGCGGGCTGATGCGCCAGGACACGCGTTGCCTCGGCATCTACTACGACAGCCCGGCCGATACGCCGCAGGACCAACTGCGCTCGGACGCCTGCCTGACGGTGCCCGGCGGCACCGAACTCGGCGAGGGCATGCGCTGGGTCGAAATCGCCGGCGGCCGTCATGCCGTGGTCGTGCACACCGGCCCCTACAACGAACTGCACCGCGCCTACGATTGGTTGTTCTGCCAATGGTTGCCGGCGAGCTTCGAGGAAGCCGGCGACGCGCCGGTGTACGAGGAATACCTCAACGACCCCTCGAGCTTGCCGCCGGCCGAATGGAAGACCGCGATCTGCCTGCCCTTGAAGTAAGCCGTCGAACGGAGTCCCGAGCAGAGGCGGCCGCGCGCGCCGGCCGCCTCTCTTCAACTCGCGCTTACATCCGGGGCGTTACCTTGGGGCCATGACGACATCGACCCCGTCGCAGTCGCGGAACGATCCGCGATGAGCGCGCAGTGCGATTACAGTTTCGGCATCGAGGAAGAATTTTTCCTGGTCCGCCCGGAATCCCGGCTGTTGGCCTCGCAGGTGCCGTCGCGTTTGTGGAAGCGGGCCCGCGCCGAGTTCGGCGATGCCATCGAGAGCGAACTGCTGCAGGCACAGATCGAAATCGCCTCGCCGATCCTGTGCGACGTCGGCCAGGCCCGGCGCCAACTCGGCGACCTGCGCCGCGGCCTGTCCGCGCTCGCCCACGAGCATGGGCTGGCCCTGCTCGCCGCCGGCACCCATCCGCTGGGCCTGTGGCGCGAACAGAGCGAGACCGACAAACCGCGCTACCGGCGCCTGGTCGAGGATTTCCAGGTCGTCGCGCGGCGCAGCCTGGTCTGCGGCCTGCACGTGCACGTGCAACTGCCCGACGACGTCGACCGCGTCCAGGTCATGAATCGGGCGATGCCGTGGCTGCCGTTGCTGTTGGCGCTGTCGACCTCGTCGCCGTTCTGGGACCGCCTGCGTACCGGCCTGATGAGTTACCGCCAGGCCATGTACGACGAATGGCCGCGCACCGGCATTCCGGATTTCTTCGAGAGCGAAGCCGATTACGACGCCTTCGCCGCGGTGCTGGTGCGCGCCGGCGCGATCGCCGACGCCAGTTCGTTGTGGTGGGCGATCCGGCCGTCGCCGAATTTCCCGACCGTCGAGTTGCGCATCGCCGATGCCTGCACGCACCTGGACGACAGCCTGGCGATTGCGGCGCTGTACCGCTGCCTGATGCGCCATCTGGTCATGCATCCGGCCGAGGCGCCGCCGTGCAACGCCGCCGTGCGCCGGATCATCGACGAAAATCGCTGGCGCGCCAAACGCTTCGGCCTGCAAGCCGAGTTCATCGACGAACGCGGCAACACCGAGCCGGCGCTGGACCAGTTGCAACGACTGCGCGCACTCTGCCGCGAGGACGCGCAAGCGCTGGACTGCACCCAGGCCCTGGCCTCGATCGACGACATACTGGCGCGCGGCACCAGCGCGCATGCGCAACTGGCGCTGTACCGCCAACAACGCGACGGCGGCGCGACCCGCGCGGCGGCGCTGAAGTCGGTGGTCGATTGGCTGCTGCACACCACCGTACCCGCTGCCTGAGGCCCGCGATCATGTCCTCGAACGACCGAGACCCCGCCCTGCCCGCGCCCGCCCGCAAACTGCTGATCGGCCTGTCGCCGCGCCTGATGCGCAACCTGCCGCCGGCGTACGGCTTCCGCAACAAGACCCTGCAATACCTCGAGCAATCGATGGCGCACTGGGTCATGTCGAGCGGCGCGCTGGTGGTGATGATCCCGACCGTCGACGCTCTGGGCGAAGTGCAGGCCACCGACTTGTCGGTGCGCGATTACGCGCGCTCGCTCGACGGCCTGATCCTGCAGGGCGGCGCCGACATCGACCCGCAGGCCTACGGCGAGCGCCCCAGCGAAATGCTGATGACCACCGACCCGGAACGCGACCGCTTCGAGTTGAACCTGCTGCGCGCCTTCATCGAGGCCGGCAAACCGGTGCTCGGCATCTGCCGCGGCATGCAGCTGATCAACGTCGCCCACGGCGGCAATCTCTACCAGGACCTGGTCGACGGCGGCGCCACCCGCAATCAACACTACATTCCGGCGCGCTACGACGAACACGCGCACCCATTGCGGATCCGCGAGGGCGGCTGGTTCGCCGGGCTGTACCCGCAGGCGCAGGCACAGGTCAATTCGATCCATC